>Ga0265334_10001192_pt1 | contig 12725 bp, 7 predicted proteins | sample 42023metaG_FD_192442 | JGI IMG/M metagenome (GOLD analysis project Ga0265334, IMG submission 192442) | Rhizosphere microbial communities from Carex aquatilis grown in University of Washington, Seatle, WA, United States - 4-20-23 metaG | ecosystem: Host-associated > Plants > Roots > Rhizosphere >... | reverse complement strand
GCTTGGGCTTCTCCACCACGCCCTTGACCTCGGTGATGTTGCCCTTGGTCCGCCCCGGGTCGATGACGCCGTAGCGTTCAGTCTCTTCGCGCGGTTTCTGTTCGGCCGCAACGATCATGCCGCCGCCGATCTCGTGATAGGCATCGACCATCTGCTTCAAGGCGCCGGGCCTGCCCACCATGAGATCGTCCGGCAGGACCACCGCGAAAGGCTCGTTTCCGACCAGATACCGGGCGCAGAGCACCGCATGTCCAAGGCCCAAGGGCTCCTGCTGGCGCGTGAACGACACCGACCCGGTATCGGGAAGGCTCTCCAGGAGGCTGTCGAGTTCCTTGGTCTTCTCCCGGTCCTTGAGCAGGGATTCCAGTTCATAGGCGTGGTCGAAATGGTCTTCGATGACGTGCTTGCCGCGGCCGGTGACGAAAATGAACTGCTCGATGCCGGCTTCGCGCGCTTCCTCGACGCCATATTGGATCACCGGCTTGTCGACGACAGGCAGCATTTCCTTCGGGATCGCCTTGGTCGCGGGCAGAAAACGCGTACCCATGCCGGCGACAGGAAAGACGGCCTTACGAATACGGGGTGTGGACATGAAGAGACCGATGAGTCATGAGCCCAGCGTCAAAAGGTTTCGGGTGTTGCAGAACGGGACTTCTTTCAAAGGTTTACACAGGGGGAGTGGCGCGGTCCACTTTCGGTTAACGGGATTCTGAGGATGCAAGTATTTGTGACCGGCGTTGCGGGTTTTATCGGCAGTCATGTCGCAGCCGCGCTGCTCAAGCGCGGGCACGGTGTCACCGGCATCGATTCCCTCAACGCCTATTACGATCCTGCGTTGAAGCAGGCCCGGCTTGGCAGGCTTAAGGGGCATGACGGGTTCCGTTTCGTACAGGCCGACATTGCCGATGCGGCAGCCCTCGCGCGCGCCGCGGGAGACGGTTCTTATGACGTTATTGTGCATCTGGCCGCGCAAGCCGGCGTGCGCTACGCGCTGACGGACCCTTATGCCTACACGCAGGCCAATCTCGTCGGCCATCACAACATTCTGGAGCTGGCCCGCCACATGAAGGGCCTCGCGCATACGATCTACGCCTCGTCGAGTTCGGTCTACGGCAATGACAGCGTGGCGCCGTTCTCCGAAGAGGCCCGCGCCGACAAGCCCGTCTCCTATTACGGCGCGACCAAGCGGTCCGGCGAACTGATGGCGCATTCCTATGCCGAACTGTTCGGACTGAAGCTGACCGGGCTTCGCTTTTTCACGGTCTATGGCGAATGGGGCCGCCCTGATATGGCCTATTGGCTGTTCACCGACGCGATCCTGAAAGGAATTCCGCTGAAGGTGTTCGGGCAGGGGTTGCTCCGGCGCGATTTCACCTGGGTCGACGACATCGTGAACGCGATCCTGCGCATGGTGGAGACGCCCTTCGCGATGGAAGGACAGGGGGCACCCCATCGCATTTACAATCTCGGGAACAGCCGGCCCGAAGAGGTGCTGACCCTGATCCGCATCATCGAACAGGCGACCGGCAAGAGTGCCATCATCGAATATGCAACCGGCCCCGCCGGCGACGTCAAGGAAACCTATGCCGATGTCACGCGCGCCGCGCGCGATTTCGGTTTTGCGCCGTCCACCACGCTGGAAGAAGGCATCCCCCGTTTCGTCCGCTGGTTCCGCGACTACCACCGCCTTTGAGTGCCGATTCACGCTCTCCCGTGATACCTTTCCGGCCGGAATGTCCGAGGGGAGGGTGAAATGACCGATGTCTCGCGCCGCGCCGTGCTTTCCAACGCGGCGGCGGTTGCTGCCGGTGCAAGTCTTTCACCGGCCCTCGCGCAGCCGGCCTCGGATGTGAAAGCGCTGGTGTTCGACGTATTCGGCACCTGTGTCGATTGGCGCAACGGGGTCGCGCACGACTCCGAACGCATCCTCAAGCCGCTCGGCTACAACATCGATTGGATCGGGTTTGCCGACGCCTGGCGCGCGCTCTATCAGCCGACCCTTGAGGTGGTGCGTTCGGGGAAGGAGCCCTTCGTCAAGCTCGACGTGCTCCACCGGCGGATGCTGGATCAAATCCGTCCGAAATTCGGGCTGCAGAAGCTGGACGAAAAGACCTTGGCCGATCTCAATCTCGCCTGGCACCGGCTGGATGCCTGGCCCGATGTGCCGGCAGGTTTCGCGCGCCTGCACAAGAAATTCATTTTAGCGCCTTGCTCGAACGGCAACATCGCGCTGATGGCCGACATCGGTCGGCGCAACGCTCTGCCCTGGGACGCGATCCTGGGTTCCGAAATCGCGCGCGACTTCAAGCCCAAGCCGCGCGTCTATCTCGCGAGCATCGAGGCGCTCAATCTCACGCCGCCCCAGGTGATGATGGTGGCCGCCCACAGCGACGATCTGAAATCGGCCGCCTCGAACGGCATGCGCACGGCCCATGTGGCCCGGCCGCAGGAGAATCCGGGCATCAGCGAAACGGCCCCGCGAACCAAGGTCGATTTCGCCGCAACCAGCATGATCGATCTGGCCGACAAGCTCGGCGCGTGACGCCTATCCGGGGCCTACGGCGGGCCGGCCGATGCTGACATAGGTGAAGCCCGCCCGCGCCATCTCGTCGGGGCGATAGATGTTGCGCAAATCCACCATCAGGGGCTGCTTCAACAGCCGCTTTGCGGTCTTGAGGTCGAGGGCGCGGAATTCGTTCCACTCGGTGATTATTGCCACACCGTCGGCGCCCTCCAGCGCCGCATTGGCGTTCGGGCACATCTCGATGCCGTCGAGAAATTTCTTCGCCTCGCCCATGGCCTCGGGATCGTAGGCGCGGATGCGCGCGCCCTGTTTGACCAATTCGGGCACGATCACCAGGCTTGGCGCGTCTCGCATGTCGTCGGTGTTGGGCTTGAAGGCGAGGCCAAGGACCGCGATGGTCTTGCCAGCGACGCCGCCGAAGGCGTCCACGATCTTTTTGGCCATGCGGGCCTTGCGCGCCTCGTTCACGGCGGCGACCGCCTCCACGATGCGCGTGGGCGCGCCGACTTCCTGGGCGGTGCGTGTGAGTGCCAGGGTGTCCTTGGGAAAGCACGAGCCGCCATAGCCGGGCCCGGCGTGGAGGAATTTCGAGCCGATGCGGCCGTCGAGCCCGATGCCGCGCGCGACATCCTGCACATTGGCGCCGACCGCCTCGCAGATGTCGGCCATCTCGTTGATGAAGGTGATCTTGGTCGCGAGGAACGCGTTGGCCGCGTATTTGATCAGTTCCGAGGTTTCGCGGCTGGTGAACAGCATCGGCGTTTCGTTGAGGAAGAGCGGCCGGTAGAGTTCGCGCAGCACGCCGCGCGCCCGGTCGCTGACGGTGCCGCAGACCACGCGGTCGGGCCGGCGGAAATCCTCGATCGCCGAGCCTTCGCGCAGGAATTCCGGGTTGGAGGCAACGTCGAAATCCGCATCGGGACGCAGGCCCCGGATGGTCTCTTCGACGCGCTTGCCCGTCCCCACCGGCACCGTCGATTTGGTGATGATGACCGTGTAGCCGTCGAGGGCTGCGGCGATTTCCTTGGCGGCTTCGAAGACATAGGTGAGATCGGCATGGCCATCGCCGCGCCGCGACGGCGTGCCGACCGCGATGAACACCGCATCGGCCTCCTTGACGCTCGCGGGAAGGTCCCCGGTGAAGGAGAGCCGTCCCGCCTTCACATTGTCGGCCACCACCTCTTCGAGCCCTGGCTCATAGATCGGCATGCGGCCGGCCTTCAGCGAGCCGATCTTGGCCATGTCCTTGTCGACGCACACCACATGGTGGCCGAATTCGGAGAAACACGCCCCCGATACCAGGCCGACATAGCCCGTTCCGATCATCGCAATACGCATCAGCACCTACGCGCTTCTAAGAACAGGCGTTCTTCGCCTTTAGGGCGAAGCCTTGCAAGGGGAAGTTTGCCATTCTGGTGAACGCGCGACTTCAGCCGGTGCGCAAGTAACGGACGGCCTCGTCCCGCTCGAACAGATAGAGGAGCGTCCTCAGCGCCTCGCCCCGCGGGGATTTCAGGCCGCCATCCCGTTCCAGGATCAGGCGGGCATCGTCGCGCGCCGCGGCCAGAAGTTCCCCGTGCACGGCAAGATCGGCGAAATGGAACTCCGGCAGCCCGCTCTGCTTGGTGCCGAGCAATTCGCCCGCCCCGCGCAGGCGCAAATCCTCCTCGGCGATGACAAATCCATCGTCGGTCGCCCGGAGCGCCTTCAGCCGCTCCCTGGCGGTTACGCCCAGCGGCGGGTGGTACACCAGGAGGCAAGTGGAGCGGGCCGCACCCCGTCCGACCCGGCCGCGCAGCTGATGAAGCTGGGCGAGGCCAAACCGCTCGGCGTGCTCCACCACCATGATCGAGGCTTCCGGCACGTCCACGCCCACCTCGATCACCGTCGTTGCCACCAGCACACGGGTTTGGCCGCTCTTGAACGCCGCCATGGCAGCGTCGCGTTCCGCACCCTTCATCCGGCCGTGGACAAGGCCGACAATGTCCCCGAACACCTGCCTCAGCATGGTGGCGCGCTCTTCGGCCGCGGCCATATCGGATTTCTCCGATTCCTCGACCAGAGGGCACACCCAATAGGCGCGCGCGCCCTTGGCAAGCGCCCGCTTCAAGGCGCCGATTACCTCGTCCAGCCGGGACGCCGGCAGCACGCGGGTTTCCACCGGACGCCGGCCGGGCGGCTTGCCGGTCAGCCGCGACACATCCATGTCGCCATAGGCGGTGAGCTGGAGCGTGCGCGGGATGGGGGTCGCGGTCATCACCAGCACGTCGGCCGGTTTTTCGCCCTTGCCCTGCAACTGCATCCGCTGATGCACCCCGAAACGGTGCTGCTCGTCGACGACCGCCAGCGCCAGATCGCGGAAATGGACGTCCTCGGAGAAGATGGCATGGGTGCCGACCAGAATATCGATCTCGCCTGCCTCCAGCGCCGACAGGATGGCTGCCCGCGCGAGGCCTTTTTCGCGTCCCGTCAGCAGCGCGACGCGCACGCCGGCCGCCTTGGCCATGGCGTCGAGGGAAGCCATGTGCTGGCGGGCGAGGATTTCGGTCGGGGCCATGAAGGCGCCCTGCGAACCGGCTTCCACCGCGTTCAGAAGGGCGGCCATGGCAACCACCGTCTTCCCGGCGCCGACATCGCCTTGGAGCAGGCGGATCATGCGCGAGGGCGATTCCATGTCCCCGGTGATTTCGGCGATCGCCTTCTCCTGGGCCTCGGTAAGCGTGAAGGGGAGTGCGGCGATGGCCTTGGCGCGCAGCGCCCCGGCGCTCTTCAACACGCGGCCGGGCTGGCGGCGGACGGACTCGCGGATGAGGGCAAGCGCCAATTGGTTGGCCAGGAGCTCGTCATAGGCGAGCCGCCGGCGAGCGGGTGCGGTTCCTTCGAGATCGGCGTCCGTCCGAGGCGCGTGGGCCTCCCTCAGCGCGGTGGCGAAATCGGGCCAGCCCTGGCGCGCCCGATAGGCCTCGTCCTGCCATTCGGGGAGGGCGGGCAGGCGCTCGAATGCGAGCCGGACCGCTTTGGCCAGGGTCCGCTGGGGTAAAGCCTCGGTGGTGCGGTAAACGGGCTCGAATTCGGGCACAGCGCCCGGTTCGTCCACGGGCGCGATGTAATCGGGATGGGCCATCTGCAGCCGGCCGCCGAATTCGTCGAGCCGCCCCGAAACGATCCGCCGGGAGCCGGGAGGCAGTACCTTCCTGATGTGGTCCTCGTGCGGGGTGAAGAACACGATCTCCATCGCGGCCGTCTCGTCCGTGACGAGCACGCGATAGGGCGCTCTTCGCCCCCGCGGGGCGGGTTTATGGTCAAGCACGTTGACCGTGAGGGTGGCGATCCGGCCGGGTTCGGCCGCGATCAGCGGCGGCCGGTAGCCCCGGTCGATGAGGCCAAACGGCATATGGAACAGCAGATCCAGCACCCGGGGGGCACGCATGCCCGCCGAGAGCGCCTTGCCGATCAGCTTCTCGACCTTGGGGCCAATGCCCGGAATCACCCGGGCATCGGCGAACATGGGGTTGAGAATCATCGGCCGCATGACCGCCATCATAGGCCGAAGGCGGGGAAAGGGGCTGAGAGGAGCCGCGGGGGGAGGGCGAAGGGGAATCCCTGACTTCCCCGGCCGATCACGCGGATAAACCTTGAATCCGGGTTCTTTGGAGCCCACCTTAGCTGCCGAGCGGTGACCCAAAAAGGTGCCGCAAGAGTGTCCGTGAGCCCATACCGGGGCACGGAAACCCGCCCGCACATGATGCCACAGGCAAAGGTTTAAGCCTCGCGTGCTACTGTGCCCGGGCAAGGAGCACACAATGACCGAGTCGAGTTTGCCGCCCTCATCCCCCGAACACCCTCCCGCGGAAGGCCATTTGTCGGCCGTTCTGCCGCTGCGGGACATCGTCGTATTCCCCCATATGATCGTGCCTCTCTTCGTCGGCCGCGAAAAATCCGTGCGCGCGCTCGAAGAGGTCATGACCGAGGAGAAGCAGATTCTCCTTCTGACGCAGAAGAATGCCGGCGAGGACGATCCCTCCCCGGATGGCCTCTATCGCATCGGCACGCTTGCAACCGTGCTGCAGCTTCTGAAGCTTCCCGATCAGACCGTCCGGGTCCTTGTCGAGGGCAAGTCGCGCGCCCGCGTGAAGAGCTTTTCGCCTCGCACCGATTTCTTCCAGGCGATGATCGAAACCATCCCCGAGCAGGCCGGCGAGCCTCAGGAGATTGAGGCGCTGGTGCGCTCGGTGAAGACCAATTTCGAAAGCTACATCAAGCTCAACAAGAAAGTGCCGGCCGAGACGCTGGCCTCCGTCGCCCAGATCGACGACGCGGCCAAGCTTGCCGATACGGTTGCCTCGCATCTGACCGTGAAGATTCCCGATCGCCAGCAATTGCTGGAGACGCTGAATACGGTGGAACGCCTTGAGCGCGTGCTCGGCCTCATCGAGGGCGAGATCGGCGTCTTGCAGGTCGAGCGGAAAATCCGCAGCCGCGTGAAGCGCCAGATGGAGAAGACGCAGCGCGAATATTATTTGAACGAGCAGTTGAAGGCGATCCAGAAGGAGCTTGGCGAAGGCGAGGAAGGCCGCGACGAGCTGGCCGAACTCGAAGAGCGCATCAAGAAGACCAAGCTCTCCAAGGAAGCGCGCGACAAGGCGCAGGCCGAGGTCAAGAAGCTCCGCTCCATGAGCCCGATGTCGGCGGAAGCCACCGTCGTGCGCAATTACCTGGACTGGATGCTGTCGCTCCCCTGGGGCAAGCGCTCGAAGATCAAGAAGGACATCGCGCTGGCCGAAAAGGTGCTGCACGAGGACCATTTCGGTCTCGACAAGGTCAAGGAGCGCATCCTGGAATATCTCGCGGTGCAGAGCCGTGCGGGCAAGATGAAAGGCCCGATCCTCTGCCTCGTGGGACCCCCGGGCGTGGGCAAGACCTCGCTCGGCAAGTCGATTGCGCGCGCCACGGGCCGCGAATTCGTCCGCATGTCCTTGGGCGGCGTGCGGGACGAAGCCGAAATCCGCGGTCACCGGCGCACCTATATCGGCTCCATGCCGGGCAAGATCATCCAGTCCATGAAGAAGGCGAAGACGGCGAACCCGCTCTTCCTTCTGGACGAGATCGACAAGCTGGGCGCGGACTGGCGCGGCGATCCTTCGGCGGCACTTCTCGAAGTGCTCGACCCGGAGCAGAACCACGCCTTCAACGACCATTACCTGGAAGTCGATTTCGACCTCTCCGACGTGATGTTCATCACCACGGCCAATACGCTGCGCATGCCGCAGCCGCTGATGGACCGCATGGAGATCATCCGCATCCCCGGCTACACCGAGGATGAGAAGGTCGAGATCGCCAAACGCCATCTTCTGCCCAAGCAGATCAAATCGCACGGGCTGAAGGACCATGAATGGTCGATCACCGACGCAGCACTCCGCGATCTCATCCGCTATTACACGCGGGAGGCGGGCGTTCGTAATCTCGAACGCGAACTTGCCAATCTTGCGCGCAAGGCGGTGAAGGAGATCGTCTCGGGCAAGGCAAAGACCATCGAGGTCACGGCCGAAAATCTCGGCGAATATGCGGGCGTGCGTAAGTTCCGCTACGGCGAGATGGAGGGCGAGGACCAAGTGGGCGTCGTCACGGGCCTTGCCTGGACCGAAGTGGGCGGCGAAACGCTGACCATCGAATCGGTCATGGTGCCCGGCAAGGGACGCTTCCAGGCGACCGGCAAGCTCGGTGAGGTGATGAAGGAATCGATCGACGCGGCGCGTTCCTACGCGAAGTCCCGGGCGATCACCTTCGGCATCAAGCCGCCGCTGTTCGACAAGCGCGACATCCACGTCCATGTGCCCGAAGGCGCCACTCCCAAGGATGGTCCGTCCGCGGGCGTGGCGATGGCCACCTCCATCATCTCGGTGCTGACCGGAATCCCGGTCCGCCGCGATGTGGCAATGACGGGCGAGATCACGCTTCGGGGCCGCGTGCTGCCGATCGGCGGCTTGAAGGAGAAGCTGCTGGCGGCCTTGCGCACCGGCATCAAGACCGTGGTCATCCCGTCCGAGAACGAGAAGGACCTCGCGGAAATCCCCGACAATGTGAAGAAGGGGATGGAGATCGTTCCGGTCTCGACCATGGAGGATGTGCTGAAGATCGCGCTCATCCGCCAGCCGATCCCGGTGGTCTGGGAGGAGCCGGAAGAGCCGGCGCCCCCCACCCGCATCGTCGAAGATGGGGCGGAGGACGCGGTGGTAACCCACTAGTCCCGGCCCGAAATCGGCCCTAAACGGCTAACGCCCCCGCAGGTTTCTCCTCGCGGGGGCGTTTTTTTGTCGGATCAAGCTTTGACGCCACGGGAAAACCCGCCGTAAGCTTGCGAGTCGGGGGAGGCACCCGGCGGATCAGGAGAACGCCCGTGAACAAGAACGATCTGGTTCAGAAGCTGACCGAGCGGACAGGGCTGTCCAAGATGGACGCTCAGAAGGCCGTTGACGGCGTGTTCGATACGATCACGGACGTGCTGAAGACGGGCGAAGAGGTCCGGGTCAGCGGTTTCGGGGTTTTCGCGGTGTCGTCGCGGGCAGGCGGTAAAGGCCGCAATCCCCAGACGGGCGCGGAGATCGAGATCAAGGCGTCCAAGGCTGCGCGGTTTCGCGCCGGCAAGCCGCTCAAGGACGCGTTGAACGCTTGAGATAGTTGCGCCCTTTAGGTTTGGGCGGTTAGCTCAGCTGGTAGAGCACATCGTTTACACCGATGTGGCCGGCGGTTCGAATCCGTCACCGCCCACCAGCCTTCACGCAGGAAGCGAGAGAAGGCGGGCCGCATCATCGGCGAGCCAAGGCCCGGCCAGCTTTAGCGGCCGTCGGAAGGTGAAGGCGAATCCGGCCGGCCTTGTGTATAATCTCGAAGTTCGAAGAGTGGTGCCCTTTCGATGAATCGCATGGACAGACCGGACATTCCGATCGACCTCGCGTCCTCGCCGGATTTCGAGCTCGGCCAGGTGCAGGTGCGCCCCTCGACGCGCGAGATCGAAGGCCAGGGCTGGAAGGACGTCCTGGAGCCCCGCGTCATGCAGGTATTCGTTGCCCTCGCCCAGGCCGGGGGCGCCGTCGTCTCGCGCGACAATCTCGTCCAACGCTGCTGGGACGGCAGAATCGTAGGCGAAGATGCGCTGACCCGGTGCATCGCGAAAATCCGCAGCCTCTCGGACACCGACCGCCGCCGCAGCTTCATCGTGGAGACCGTTCCGCGCGTCGGCTACCGCCTGAGCACGGCGGTGCCGGCCGAGGAGCAGAAGCAGTGCATTTCCATCTGCGTGCTCCCCTTCGCCAATATGAGCGGCGATCCGGAACAGGAATATTTCAGCGACGGCGTCACGGCCGACATCATCACCGATCTTTCCAAAGTGTCCGCGCTGTCGGTCGTCTCGCGCAACACCGCCTTCACCTTCAAGGGCAAGCCGATCGACGTCGCTCAAGTGGCGCGCCAATTGAAGGTCAGCCACATCGTCGAAGGCAGCATCCGCAAATTCGGCAACAGCGTGCGCATCACCGCTCAGCTCATCGACGGCGCGAGCGACACCCATGTCTGGGCTGAGCGCTACGACCGCGACCTGAAGGATATTTTCGCGCTGCAGGACGAAATCTCCCAGGCCATCGTCTCGGCGCTGAAGCTGAAGCTGCTGGCGTCGGAGAAAGAGACCATCGGAGCCCGCTCCACGACACAGCCCGAAGCCTACAAGCTTTATCTGATGGCGCGGCACTACAGTCTTCTCGGCAATCCCCGCCACCGGGAGATCATCGTTCGCCTGTGCCGGCGTGCGCTCGAGATCGATCCCAATTATGCCCGCGCCTGGGCGCTTCTCGCGGTGAGCGAGGCCAACATGCTGTTGAACGGCGACAAGCCCGAAGGCAATGCCTGGGACGCCGCCCAGCGCGCGCTTTCGCTCGATCCCAATCTTGCCGAGGCACACGCTGCCAGGGGCCGCGTATTGGCCGACACGGAGGCCTATGGCGAGGCGCTGGCCGAGCACGAGATCGCGCTCAGCCTCGATCCGGATTCCTACGAGGTCAATGTCGCGGCCGGCCGTTGCTTTATCCATATGCGCCGCTTCGAGGACGCGATCCGTTGCCTGGAAAAGGCTGCGACGGTTGCGCCGACCGAGTTCTCGGCCTCGGGCATGATCATTCAATGCTACCGGACGATCGGCGACAGCAAAGCCGAGCAGCAGGCCGCGCGGCGCTCTCTCGCCCGCGTCGAAAAGGTCATAGAGCTGCAGCCTGAGCATGGCACTGCGATGAGTTTCGGCGTGCTCGCGCTGACCAGCCTCGGCGAAACCGAGCGGGCCAAGGAGTGGGCGGAGCGCGCGGTGCTGCTCGATCCGGACAACACCAATCTGCTCTACAATCTCGCGTGCAGCCGGGTCTATGCGGGCGCCTGCGACGACGCGCTCGATCTCCTGGAGGAATACATAAGACGGGCGCCGTTGCAGTGCCTGGGCTGCATGAAGGCGGACAGCGACCTCGATCCGCTGCGCGATTTGCCGCGTTTCCACGCCATCGTTAATGCGGCCGCGGATCGCCTCTCGAAAGTCACGCGCGCAGAGACGGCGCAGTCGTAAAGGATAGGGTGACGGCAGCTCGACGGGCGGACGCGGGAATCAGGAGCGAAGCGATGAGCACGAAAACCGGATTATCGAGGGCGGCGGCGGTTCTCATGTTGGGCACGGCGGCTGCGGCTCTTTGCGCCTGCCAGAAGACGGAAGCCGGGGCGGCTGCCGGTAACGCGGCAGGGGCGCCTCAGGATGCAAAGAGCTTCATCGCCAAAGCCGAAACCGATCTTGCCACCGAAGGCGAGTACGACAACCGCGCCAATTGGGTGCAGAACAACTTCATCACCGACGACACCAACTTCCTCGTCGCCAAAGCCGACGCCGAACAGAACTCCATGGCGACCCGCTATGCCAAGGACGCCGCGCGGTTCGACAAGGCCGACACCGATCCGGTGACCAAGCGCAAGCTCGAACTTCTGAAGCGCGCGCTCACGCTGCCCGCGCCGGACCGTCCCGGTGCGGCCGAGGAATTGGCCAAGCTCAGCTCCAAGCTGACGAGCGAATATTCCACCGGCAAGATCAGCTTCAAGGGCAAGACCATTACGCTCGACGATGCCGAGGACCTGATGCGCACCTCGCGCAATCCCGCCGATCTGAAGATTCTGTGGGAAGGCTGGCACGCGATTTCGCCGCCGATGAAGAACGATTACGCGCAGCTTGTTTCGCTCGCCAATGAAGGTTCGAAAGAGCTCGGCTACAAGGATACGGGCGTGCTCTGGCGCTCCTGGTACGACATGGATCCCGACGCCTTCGCGGCCAAGATGGACCAGCTCTGGACCCAGGTGAAGCCGTTCTACGACAATCTGCATTGCTATGTGCGCGGGCGTCTGAACGAGACATATGGCGATGCCGTACAGCCCAAGACGGGTCCCATCCGCGCCGATCTCACCGGCAATATGTGGGCGCAAAGCTGGTCGAATATTTACGACGTGGTCGCGCCCAAGGGCATGAAGTCGAGCTACAGCCTCGACAATTTGCTGACCTCGCACAAATACGACGCGGTCAAGCTGACGCAGACCGCAGAGGGCTTCTACACCTCGCTCGGGTTTCCGCCGCTGCCCGACACGTTCTGGCAGCGTTCGCTGCTGGAGCGGCCGCGCGACCGCGAGGTGGTGTGCCACGCCTCGGCCTGGGACATCGACGACAAGAACGATATCCGCGTGAAGGCGTGCCTCAGGATGAACGCGGACGATTTCTACACCATCCATCACGAGCTCGGTCACAACTTCTATCAGCGCGCTTATGCCGGGCAGCCTTATCTCTTCAAGAACGGCGCCAATGACGGCTTCCACGAAGCGATCGGCGATTTCGCCGGCCTGAACGCGGTGACGCCCACCTATCTGAAACAGATCGGCCTGCTTGACACCGTGCCGGGCGCGAACGAGGACATCCCGTTCCTGCTGAACATGGCGCTCGACAAGATTGCCTTCCTGCCGTTCGGGCTCCTGATCGACAAATGGCGCTGGGGCGTGTTCTCCGGCGAGATCACGCCTGAGCATTACAACGATGCGTGGTGGGATTTGCGCACCAAATACCAGGGTGTTGCGCCGCCTGCGCCGCGCCCGGCCGATGCCTTCGACCCGGGCGCCAAGTTCCACATCCCCAACA
>Ga0265334_10001191_pt1 | contig 12729 bp, 10 predicted proteins | sample 42023metaG_FD_192442 | JGI IMG/M metagenome (GOLD analysis project Ga0265334, IMG submission 192442) | Rhizosphere microbial communities from Carex aquatilis grown in University of Washington, Seatle, WA, United States - 4-20-23 metaG | ecosystem: Host-associated > Plants > Roots > Rhizosphere... | reverse complement strand
AAGACCAAAGCTACACGTACCTCTCTTCCTCGATATCACTATATCGTTGCATGCGTCCATAGTAAAAACGCGGCAGGGAACGCAGCCACTCAAGTGTGGCGGCAACAGGACGCCGCAGCTCCACCAGCTGTCGCTCACGATCCCCTTGGTCAACCAACTCGCTGCCCTGCATCATTCCCTCCTCTTCCTCTTGCAGCTTTGACTGCTTTGCTGCCGCGAGATCAGCCGATGGCAAAAGTTTGCCGGTGGCAGAGAGCCAGTGCGCGCTGACAACCGGGCAGACTGTCGTCGAGACGGGATCAAGGAACAGAAACACACAGCGCAGCATGTCCTTCGGCAGCCGACCGATGTGCATCGAAGGGGACAGTGCAAACTGTGGTCGTTGCCAGTCTGCGAGCACAGGACAGCGATATAGGCTGATCAACATTTCGATCAGCTGATAGTTCGGTTGTGGGTCATGACAGAAACGTTGGCGATCCTGTTCAGTGGTGAAACCGGGCAAATGAAGAGCGCGCGCCTGTGGACACTTGTAGACGCCGTGATGGCCTGGTTCTCTCAGCCTTCCCACGCAGCTCAGACAGTACGAGTGACCACAGGGCAGCACGTGCGGAGACCGTGCGCCGCCTTCGCAACCGAAACGCTCGAAGCATATCTGCGCCGAGAGAGTAGAGTTCAGTATGCAGTGGGGGCACGAACCGAGCACGTGAACCCATCCACCATGGCTAGCTCGACGACAACAAGGCCCTTCGACAACTGCTTGGAACTCGGAAGTGCCATCGTCCACGACTCCAACTCACAATTTGGCGAACAGCTGCGGAGCTGTGAGTCGATGGGCACGCATCCAAGCTAACCAAACGATCCTTCCACAGGTTGCAACTTGGTGAGCGAGAGTTCGACGTCAACACAACCAATACTACAACTGGCGCATCGAACACGACCGCCGTGGGTGGTGGCTTTTTCTTTGCAACGGGAACAACAGGCACGTGACGCTCCCTTCGAGATCACGATTGCTTCACAATCGGAAGGTAGACCTTTCCCGAATATTCCCAAGCCGGATTAACCAAATGCCGATGACTGAAAGGACATCGGATTCCGAAGCTTCACCGGGTTTTAGTTCTTGTCGATCTGGCAAAGGCCTATCGGCTGCTTCTGTTTCACGTGAAGTCGACTCAGTACGAACTATCCGAGGTAAAGGTTCAATTAACAATAATAATATTATGCGAGGTCCGAGTGCGGCAACCAGTACTCGACGATGAGCGAGACGAAATCGTCGACGCAGACGGCCATCGCCGCAGCCAACGAGCGTTTCAACCGACGAGTCTTGCGGTCGCCCTGCTCAGAGCGCTCGAAAGCAGAGCGGACGAGGCGGATGAGCGAGGCTGAATCCCAGAGGGCAACGTGTTTGCGGTACTCTTCCGCAGAGCAGTCCTCGGAAACCTCCTCGTCGTCGTCATCCGAGTACGTGTAGATCCACTCATCCTTTGGTAGGTAACCCGGGACCGAGAGATCAAAGGCGAAACGTTCGCGGCCAACTCGGGCACGCCAGGGACGTCGAAAGTATTGCGGCGACACGTACCTGTCGAACCGGGCCACCACGGTGTCGTAGTAGCGTTCGGATGCGACTAGCCTGTTGGCGCCTTGCAGACGCAGCGCGCGCCAGAGCTCGACCCTGAGCTTTTCAGTCTCGGATGTAAAGCGCAGCCCAAATTCGGGCAGGTCGTGGCCAAACAGAAACACAGCAACCGCCAAAAGTCCCTCGTCCCGGAACCACTGCCGCGAGCCGAAGGCCACGCGGCGATCAACGTGATCAAAGCAGCTAAGCCCAGCGGCTCCACTGCTCTCAGAGTCCTCGTCATCGCTGTCGCTCGCCGGAGGCGGCGGCGGCACTATCCTAGGTTGCTGGGCGAGATGCGAAATAAGACGTGCCGCGACCGGCAGATGCTCGACGCCAAACAGCACGGCAATCGCAGATTCGCAGTGGTGCGGCGAGTGAGAGCGCACGCGTTGCCGCAGATGATCAACCATCGCGCGGTCCTCGGCCAACCGTCGCTTCTTTTCATTGCGAACATCAAGCCTCTGGGCGCGAGAGGGTTTGCGTTTTTGTTGTCCGACACCGATCATCGCGGGGAAATCCAAAAAAATACCCACCCGACGACAGAACCACCCACCGATAATCGTCAAATCATGATTGTCCAGCGCATCTCCAACCCGCGTCCTCCGAGGTTCCTCCCGGAGCGCTGCAAAGTACAGATTCGTGCTCACCTTGGCATCGTGCTTCTCGTCTCCCGCCGGCCGTTCAACGGCGTAGGCCTCGGGCGCATCCAGTGGCGAGGGTCCCGAGAAACGACGGCCGCACAACGCGTCCAGCCGTGTCGGGCTTTTTTTTGTGCTCTGGTGGGACGAGGGAAGAAAAAAAAAATAGACAGAGGCCGAGCCGCGGCGAGTGCGCAACCCCGCTTCGATGTCTTCCATCACACACTTTCGCGCGGCGCGGACGGCCGGGAGCAGCCACCGCAGCCGCCACAGCAGCCACAGGCACGGGGGTGAGGGCGGCGAGGAACGGACGGTCGAGCGAGGCCACTCGACACCCGCGGCAACCGGCGCCAGCGCCGACGCGAGCCGGCCGCCAGCGGTGCAATCAGGATCGCGGCGCAAGAGTCCGAAGCGGCACCAACACCACGGCCACCACCACCGCCACGCACGCAGAGACGGGAACGGTAAGCATGGCACTGATCGTGGGCACGGGCATCATCACCACCACCACCACCACGGCACGAGCGGCGGGAAACGCCACAGGAAGAAGACGCACCGCCACAGCCGACGTCGTTCCGACGGCGGCCCGAACGCGCTGCGTCAGCCGCAGGGGGATGACGGAACCCGAGTCGATCGGCTGTCCGAAGCCGTTTCAGGACGATCGACGAGCGTCGCCGCACCCGCTACGACAGACGAGCAACAACGGGCATCTCGGTCGACGAACAGCCGACCGGCGTCCTCTGCCACCGCTTCCGCCGCGGCGCACCCGGCGACGAGCGGCGGCGGCTCGCAGTCGCGCGGTGCCACGTCCGTCGTGGCGCCCGCGGAGCAGCGCGGTGCCCTCTCGAAGTGGGCGAACGAGGTGGCGGCCAACCTCCTCGTCAAGGCCGTGAAGCAGCTGCCTCTGCAGGGTCTCGGGTTGGAGGCCAGGCACTTGTACCCGGCCGTCGAATCCATGGTGAACTCCACGTGCGGCGGCAAACCCTTTCCCATTTAAAATGGAAAAAAACAGAGACTGAGGACCCCCGCATGTTTCCTCCTCGTCAGTTTGCTGCAGCCACCGCCGAGAGCCCACTGTGAAAGCGGCGCAGGTACCGCCGGAACCAGTACATGGCGGCGACGTCGACCCGGTTGTACGCCTTCTGGTCCTTCATCGGCTGCATCTCCTGCATGGAACGCCTCGTCTGCCTGGCCACCGCGTCGCAGTGCATGGTGCAGGTCATCGCGTTGAGACCGTTGTCGACCTGCGCGTCGGGCCAGCTCACCGGGCAGTGCTCCGGATAGTGGACCTGCAGCCCCTTGTAGTTGGGCTTGAGCGAGAACGACAGGCAACCCCGGATCGTCACGGGCTCGGCCCTCAGAACCTTCCACAGGTCGCACCAGCGCACCACCTCCACCCAGTCGGGTCGCCCGTGCCGGTGCGCCGCCGAGTTGAACTGCCGCTCCAGGAAGTTGGGCTCGGCAGGGCTGTAGCACCACACCTTGGGCCGGAACGAAGCGGCCCAGTCGCCCCCGCGACTCTGGGCGTGGATCGCGACCGCCCGGTCGCGCAGCGCGGCCAGCTGGCGCAGCCAAGAGTCGATGTGCTCCCGCTCCTGCGCCGGGTCCAGCAGGTCCAGCGTGAGCTGGCACTGACCGTAGGCGTAGACGGCGCCGCTTTCGTCTCTCTCCTCTGTCTCGCCCTCGAGGAGCTGCGGAACGGCAGACGGCGGCGGCACCGGCAGCGCGTTGCGTGAAGGGGCCTGGCACAGGAGAACACGGTAGCTCCAGCCGATCATGTTGATCATGGTCCTGTCCTCCAGTACCGGGAAAGACTTGAGCGTGTCGCTCAGGTTGCTGACCGTCTCGAGGTCCACGTCGATCTCGAGCTCCTCCGTCTGCTTCCACTCGAACAGCGTGCACTCGACGACAGGAGGCCACACGGGCGGCCTGTACCACCACCTCGGTCGCCCGAAGTGGTCCGGGGGAGCCGGCCGCGGACTCCCCGGGCACCTCCGGCCCATCGCCGCCACGTAGACGCCCAGCTCGGCGGCTGTCAGCGGGCGGCAGTTCGTCGCCAGCATCTCGTCGATGGTGAGGTCGCGGGTGACCCTCCTCCGCGGACGGCGTGCGGCAGGAACTTGGTCCTCCTCCCCGCCGCCGCCGCCGCCGTCGTTCTCCTTCTCCTCGTCCTTTTGTTTCTCGTCGTCGTCGTCCCCGCCGCTCTCTTCGCAGTCGTCGCCCTCCTCGTCGCTGTCGTTGCCGCCCGCCGCCGCTGCCGCCGCCGCCGCGGCCCGGACGCTCTGCAGGACCAGGGCGCACCGCGGGTCGTCGTAGGCAAAGACGTTGTTTTCGTGCAGGACCTCGCGGAGCGCCAGTCCGATGCACCACATCAGCGTCAGCTCGCGGCACGACTGCGCAATGCGCTTCTTGGCCTTGGACCACGGAAAGTCGATGCGGCTCTTCATGTTGGGCCACAGCTCGGGCACAGACGGCATCCGCAGCGTGTCTTCGTCGCAGCTATCCCCGGCCTCGGGGTCGCGCCGCGACGGCGGCCGCCACGCCGCTCCCTCGGCGCGAAGTCGCCGGATCCACTCGAGCGCCTCGTAAGACCGCTCCAGGGCCTCGCCGGAGAACGCCGGAAGCAGCGCGAACCTGTCGACGGCGACGTTGGACCTGCGGCGTCCGCACCGCCAGCCTCGACCCCACAGGACGCTTACCCGGTCCTTGCGCTCCGGTCCTCCTCGGCCGCCCTCGTCGTCGGGCCAGATGGCGAGCTCGGCGTCGTGCAGCGCCCGCGTCTGGAGCGCGCAGAGCGATTCCGTGTACCTCAGGGACGCCTTGCGCCTGAGGCCCGCGAAGCCCTTGCGGAAGTGCAGCATCGAGAAGGTCGGCTGGACCACCGTGTAGGTGGGCCTCCTCCTCCTCTTCGTGGCTGCCTCCTCATCCTCTTGGCCGCGCCGCGCGGCGAACGTCCGCCGGGAGAGCGCCGGCAACAGGTCGGTGCGAACCAGCATCTTGGGCCGGCACCGCACCCGCAGCTCCGCATCGACGAGGAGCGCGTTCAGGATGACGGGAGCACCGGCCCGCATCGCGGCGCGCGTGTGTGCCGCGGCCCCGGCCTCGCCGCCGGTCGCCGCGTCCCAGCGGACCGTCACGATGGGCGACGCGGTCGAGAAGTCCTGCGTCACGGGGCCCAGGTGCGAGGCGGTGTACGACCAGCAGACGCGCGCGAAACGACCGCCCGCGCGCGTTATGAAGTACGAAAAGTCGATCTCGGGAATGTGGTTCGCAGCGGCGTCCGACTCGTAGCCGTTCTCCGCGCCATAGAGCTCGAGCCAGTCCACGAGGTGGTCCACCAGGCACGCGTTGCGTATGCAGCAGTCGTCGATCATCTCCATCGGTGGTGGGGGGGCACCCGTCCCTGAACAACCGACGGGCGAGGCCATGGCCGGCCACGCTACGCCAGTTCGATTTTGCCGAACGACCGAACCTTACCAGGAGAGAGAGACAGAACGTGCAAAGAAGAAAAAACCCGGGGAGGACTCCCGTCGTCGCCAACCGGCAACAAAAAACCAGTACTGTTCACGAATCGGCGCCCGCCCACCAGCTGCCCGCATGAATAGCGCTCTCGCCCGATCGCAGCAACGGAGGCGGCTGTTCGGCGCAGACTTCGACTCTGTTCGTCCGGCGCGCGTGGCCAGATCACCAGCCAGACAAGTCGACACACAAGGCCCCAAGGAGGCGCGCCTCGCACCCGACAACGGGGACGCGACGACCAGCAGGAACGCCGCCGGCGCCGCCGATCTCACCCGCGCCGCTTTCTATGCGTGCACGGTGGCCGCTGCGGCGACGAACGACACCAAGGGCGCGAGCGACCCTCCTTCTCCCGCGAACTACAACGACGTCACAGCAGCAACCGCCTCCGCGCAACAGCAAGAACCAACCGACGCTCCGGCGGTCAATTCGTCGGAAACCGTTGATCCGGCGGCATCGGCAGCATCCGTCGAGGCTGGTGACCCGATTCCTCCACCCAAACGTCTCATCGACGTCCAAATGGGCGTTGCCGACGTGCGCTGGCGGTCACCGCCGGGAAGCCCTGACGGCGAGGAGCAGGGTGCGCAAGAGCCGGGTCAAGGGGAAGAGAAAACACTCCCGGTGCACGCCGACGACGACAAGCGGGAAGAGCCACCGCCGTGCGTGGCGGTACCACCGCAGGCCAGCAGCAGCGGCAGCGGCAGCGGCGAGTCGTCACCCAGGCAAGAGTCGGTCCGCTTCACGGCCCACGCAGCCGTATCCAAGCCGCCGTTGGCCCCGTCCGAACCCGGCGGCGTTCCGTGTCGGATCGAGATTCGCAGGAGAAAGCGACGACTGGTCGTGCACCAGCCGCGCACGTGGCTCCCGGACAGGCTCCGAACGTACACGCTGCTGGGAGCCGAGCAGTCGCCGGAAGGCAAATGGACGTTTCGCCTCGACAAGCGCGCACCCTGGTGGAAACGCGTCACCGGCAGAACGTCGTCGCCCGGTGCGCCGAGCCACACCCGGAGGATTTTGGTCTGCCGAATATCTGACCCGTGCGAAGCACGTCTGTGCCGCGAGTTTCTGCACGATGTCTGCAACGAAGGATCGTCATAGACGAAAAAAAAGCAAAAGGCAAATCGCGACGCGATCGTGTTTTTGACCCGTGGATCGTTGTTGTTGTCTGGTGGTGGAGGTAAAAAACCGTCCTATTCAACTGCGCAAGCGACACACCTGGTGACCTGAAGAAGATCAAGACATCTCCGATCTCTGCTACACTTTACAAATGCGACGGGAAGCATGCGACGTCCGGAGGCCGCGGTTGCTGCTGCTGCAATCTGTACGACGGGAGCGAGCGCAAGTTGGTCGTTTCGTTCGCGCGGCGTGGCGCGGGGCGCGCGGGTCCTGACCTGAGGACCTGCGTTTCTCGGGACGAGTGGGACGTCCTGCTCGGCGACTGGTGCACGGGACGTGTGCCGTTCGCCACTTATCGTCGCTCTGAGCCAGCGCAGCGGCGAAACAGGAGACACCTCGTCCACAGACAGCACCACCACGCAGCGCCGAACGTCCTAAGCTACGCGGCGCGTGCCGCCCGACGCAACTGGTGCAGGACAAGCTGGCCGACTGTCACTCGCGAGCCAACCCTCCCAGGTCGGCGGCCATGGAGGCTGCCGCTGCGATGTCAAAGCGCACCACTCCCACTAAAATGCGCCGCCGATGAGGGAACATTCGCCACAGGGTCGGCTACCACCAGCCCGCGTCGAGCCGAAGGCACCGCGCATCCGGATCAACGCTCCAGGAGAAGACAAAAGTCGTCCACGCACACAGCGTGACGGCTTCGGGTAGGTCACGACCCAGATGATGGCTAGTCGCTGCCTCAGTGCGCGCCATGACGGCGCGACGCACGGTCAGGCACCTGCCAGCAGAGAGCTCGCTTGGAGGAACAACGAAAGCGAAGGAGCTTCTTCGCACATCTCCCACGGATGCAAGGTTTCGGCTGCAGACAACAGGTTCCGCTCGCTCGTGCGTCCCGAGAACTACTTTGCCGAGGCGGCGCTCACGCGCCCGCAACGCGCGGAGAGGCGGCCGCCGAGGTACTCGCAGGCCAAGATGCTCGTGACCGATAATGATAGCCGCTCGAGTGAGAGCTCGAGCTGGAGAGTTCTTATCCTCCGTCGAGACAGTCCTCAACATACCGTATAGTACCCCTTATAAGGGACGCTTTTTTTGAAAATTTCGCTCAGGATGTCCCTTATCTGGGGTGTCCAACAGACGAAAATCTCTCGTGTCCGGAGTGGATTACGAACCGCAACTGCGCGGTACCGGATTCGGAATCTTCCAGGGATTTTACACATTTTCTACACGGTTCCCGTTGTGGGTCGTCGTTGACCGCCGAAACTCGTCCGTCAGAAAAGTGTCCGTTCTACGGGGTGCTCGGTCCCTTCTGTGGGGTGTCGAGCCACCGACTGTCAAAACGCATGCAGAGTCGAAAGAGCGGGCGCCATTTGCGCCGGCTCATCTTCGGACTCATCGTCCACGACGATGTCCTCTTCCGCGGAGGGTTCGCTTGCGCGATTCCAGATCAAATGATCCTCGCTTCCGTCCGGAAGCTGCGAAACACCCGCCCCTTTGAAGCTTCTCACTGCAATTTCTGCTGGTATCTCCGACCAACACTGTGCCACCCTGCAGAAGTTGCTCCTTCGACGGACAACGCATTTTCCCGCCCTTTGTATACGTCTTGCCGTCCGACGCGACCATCCAGTCAGCCCAGCGCCTGCGAAGACGCTCCTTGAAGCTTTTGTTGATGCTGACGTCCAGAGGCTGGACGAGTGAAGTGATTCCGCCTGGTATGATGCACGGCACGATGTCGTGCTTCTTCAGATCCTTGGTCACTTCCTCACCAAGATGAGGCCGGAACATATCCATCGTCAGGAGAAGCTGACCCGGCGCGATAGTTCGGCGCAGTCCTTCGACATAAGGCAGAAGACACTTGCTTGTCCAGGTCTTCATGCCTTCGTCGCTGTTCCACGCTTTCGGGTGCATCAAGACCTCGACTCCTTCCGGCACCTTGACTTTGCCGAGACGTTTCCCTCTGAGAATGACGAGTGGCTTCGCTTTGCCGCCATCGGCGAATACGGTCAAAACGACAGTCACCCGTTTCTTTTCGCCGCCGGCAGTCCTTATTGCAACCTTTTTTGAACCTTTGACAGCCACAGTGCGTGAGTACGGCATGTCGAAATAGATCGGTGTCTCATCCATGTTGGCCATCAAGGACAACCGATGTATGTCGAACTCTTGCCTGATGCGCATCACTTTCTGATGCCACTCGAGCACTTTCGACTTCATGTCACTGGGCAACTCCGGAGACATTGTTGTCTTCATACGGAGACTCAGCCCGTGTCGTCTCATGAAGTGACGATACCAGCCCCTACCCGCTTGGAAGTCTTCCAAACCCGCCAGCTCCGCTATTTGCTGTGCTTCACGGCACAGCATTTCTCCGTTGACACCGTTGTTGAGGGCACGCTGCTCCTCAAACCACTGAAATGTCTCAGTGTCGACCTCGACGCTTTGCAGCTTCGGAGTCTTGCACGGCAACCGCTTGCGGTTCCGTTGTCTGTCGGTGGATACCAGAGTCTTGATCTCGGATCTCCATCGATCCAAGCAACTTCTCGCGCACCCGGCGCGTTTGGCCGCCTCAACGATACCCAATGCTTTTACAGTGTCAACCGCGGCAATCTTTTGTTGCATGGTGAAGCAGCGGCGACGGAGCATCTTAGATTGATGGCCTCGCGTTTGTCGTTTGTGTTCCTTCCGAACCATCTTGCGTGTGGCTTCTGACCGCTGGATGTCTTTCTGAATGTCGGTGCGCCGAGGAATTGCGAAGCGGCTCCGTGTCGCTTATGTGAGGTGCGGAGCGACCGAATTTTTTTGTACCGTATGTCCTTTATGTGGGGTGTGTACCTTATAAGGGGTACTATACGGTAGACCGAAAGCGAAGTTTTCGTACCAATAAAATTCTTTTCGCGACGACGAGTAACTTGACGAAACGCCCAGCGGGCCCCAAATTATGGACGGGCCGGTAGTAAAAAAACCGGAAGGACGACAAACTTTCGTCCAGCGAAACATGAGCCGATTGGTTTTCACCAGCGAACCAGGCAGCAGGACTGGTCTCGGCTTGGGTTATGCGAACGCGACAGGTGCGCGAAGGACACGCAGCCGTGGGGATCCATGCAACCAACACACCAGTGCGGAGCTTTGTCGAGACGGATGCTTGTGGCTCCAGCAGCCGCGTGCCTCGTCGCACCCCATGTCGGCGAAGTGCCAAAAAACGTTCTGCGCGTAGTGGAAGTAGATAAGGCGTGAACGCGGGCTTGTCGAGAAACGTTACGGTGAATCGTCTCCGTCGTCGTCCGAAGCTAGTTCCGGATGCCTGTATCTGGCAGCCATTTCGACGGTGGCGTCGGGTTCCACCAAGAGGATGTAGCGTATCTCTGGGAGCAACCTGAGGGCCGCGGCGGATCGCTCTTCTTCGGTCGCGCCCGACGGCAGCTCGCGGTAGCGCACGCGGGCCTCGCACATGGCGCGCGAGAGGCGGGCTGCCTGCGCGACGCGCGACTTGCAGTCGGCGCCGACGTACAGGCGGCGGAACGAGGACGGCGCGCCACGGCCGAATCTGTCTCGGTTCTCCTCAGTCATCGTGAACCACGACGCAGGTCCGGGAACCGGAAACGCCTCGTATCGCAGGTAGCGGGGCAGCGTACACAAGAAGCAGCGCGCTTTGCTGTCTGACAACTTGAGCTGCTCAGTCTCGCCGAGGTCCTTGAAATCGTAAGGGAAGTCGTTTTCCAGCAGCAGACGTCGCATGACGGCGTTCCGGGGTGGACCCACTTCCGATGCTAGCCTGAGGCGGTGGTCCAACGCGAATCGGTACAGCGCAGTGCGACGCACCGTCTCTCGCGGTTCCCGCACAAAAGCCAGGAAAGAGTGTTGGCTGAGCGCGTCCGGGATGTCCTCTGCGGGCACGTCGATGTCTGGGACGACTTCTCGAGGCTGGTAAACGCAGTTCTCCCGCTCGAGCGGCACCGCTTGCCTTTGCTGGCCTCGCGTGCGAACTCTCTCGGTGGTGTGTTTGCCCTCTATCTCGTCTGACGCCGTTTCTGCTGTGTTGCTCTCGTCACCTTCTTCGTCGTCCTCTTCATCCTCTTCGTCGTCTTCTTCGTCGTTTGGATGCTGTTGCGCGTCCTCCTCGCTGGACGTGGCCGCCGTTCTCCTTCTCTTCCGAAGCTGTGCCTCTTTTTCTTCCCTCGTGTAATTCTCCAGCTCTTGTCTTTCCTGCTCTTCCTCTGCGGCTTCTTCGTCCTCCGAGGCCTCCCACTCGGAGTTGGAGCGGGGACTTGGGCTCCTCTTGCGCTTTTTGTTTGAAGGACGAGGCCGACGGCCTGTCGCTGGCCGCTTCGAAGATCTGTCAGTCTGTGATGTGTGACGATTCTCTTCGACGACGTCGCAGCACCAGTTGTCGGCCTTGGAGTCGTGCGTGACGAATCCACCTTTGCTCTTGCATTCGTCCATCCAGACTTCCAGATCCGGGTGTGTTTTTTGAGAGTACAGCGTGCCCCTCTGCCTGGCTCCACACTGGCCGCCTGGATACATGCCGGGAATGTTTGTTTGGTTGACCACGTTCTGCTGCGTTTGTGTTTTCTTTCTTCTGGGTCATATAAGGAGGAAATAAATCTGCAATCGTTGTAAAATGATCTAGTGCCGGTATTAATACCTTTCCCCTGCGAAAACAACTTTGCCGCCAAAAACCCCGCTGTTTTTTTGATCGTACAGGAACAATACTAACGAAACTGGGAGAGGCCTGCTAAACGCGCGGGTGGCGGTGGCGGGTGGGAGGGGGGGGGGGGGAGGTGGGTCGTCAGAGGGGAAGCCCACGGGTTATCATCCCTATACCTTGACAGAGCTGTTGCCACGCGAGACGGTGTGAAGCCTCATTCACATCCGCAGAGGCGAGAAGGCGGCTGCGAGTTCACTCCGTCGGTCGATTCCCCGCTGATGAGATCGGCGATCGAACTAAAAGACGCCTTGGACAGGGCGCCCTCCAGGCTGCGCTCGATCGGCAAAGTTGTCCAAGCTCGGGGGCGCTGCGATTGTGGAAGTAATTGAAAATGCCTACTACACCCTGGTCCCCGAGCGCAGCCACCGACCACCTGTGGCGCCTGCTGTCGGTCGAGGGCAATTGCTCGGGCCCCCGCGGCACCTCGAGGCTCTCGTTCGTGCCGTTGTTGGACGTCGTGCCGCGCTCTTCCTCGACCGAGTCACAACTTACATACCGTAAGGGACCTAATATACAATTCTTACTTCCTCAATAACTATCCATGACATTCTAGCGCGTAGCCGATACAATCTTTGGTGAAACGAATTTCTCGATTTGCAGCTCATTTCGACTCGATTTCTAAAATCCTCTCTGCAGCATGTTGTCCCATAAATATTAGTACATTCCTGCATTGGATAGGCATAAGACCGCATGCCCTCAGAAAACTCGAATTTTTATTTTCCGGCCGCCCACGCTTCTCCGTGGCCACCGGGCGTCATCTTTAAAACACAAAGATTATCATCACCAATCCTTCCCCTTGCGCCGGCCGGCGAGGCGCTTCCGGCGCGCCTTGCGTTTTCGCTCGCTGTTCTGCGCGTCGTAGTGGTCTCCTCTGGGCAGGTCGCAGCACAGGTTCTCTCCTTCGGCGGAGCAGCCGCGACACAGGACAACCTGGGCGTTCTCGCGTACGCAGTAGTCGTACTCCAGCAGACCGTCGCCGCTGCCGCCGCACACATAGCACCGCGTCAAGGATCCTACGCGTGCGCCTCCCTCGGCTAGGCTGCCAACAAAGACCGGCCGACCCATGTGTCCAAAGACGAGCGCGTGCATCTCTCGGCTCTCGGGGACCTCGGGGTCGGTGGCAGCGGCAAAGTAAAAGGGCGCCG
>Ga0265334_10001190_pt1 | contig 12733 bp, 6 predicted proteins | sample 42023metaG_FD_192442 | JGI IMG/M metagenome (GOLD analysis project Ga0265334, IMG submission 192442) | Rhizosphere microbial communities from Carex aquatilis grown in University of Washington, Seatle, WA, United States - 4-20-23 metaG | ecosystem: Host-associated > Plants > Roots > Rhizosphere >... | reverse complement strand
GGCGGCACCGGGAGCGGGATCTCACCGCGCCGGCTCCTGGAACGCCTGGTCGACCTGCGTGAGCAGCGCTGGCACGAGGGGACGACTCCCCGTGTCCGGCGGATGCTGCCCACCCCGGCGGCCTGGTGGGCGGCCTCCGCCGAACTCGACCGCATCGCCACCGCGCTCATCCGGCACGGCCGCGACCCCGTGCTCGCGCGGCACCCGGCCCGCTTCCTCGCGCCGGCTGTCGTGGCCACGCAACGCCCGGACGCGGAGATCGCGGCCCGCGCCGAGGAGGCCGGCCGGGCTGTCCACGACGTGATCGCCGCGCTGGAAGCGGTGGACGCCGCCGCCGGCTCGCCTGTTCGGGAGTCGGCGGGATCAGGATCGCCCGGACTGGCCCTTGCTGCCGCCGAGACCATCACCGCACTCGGTCGGCTCGCCCTGCCCCTCGCCCGCACCGGCCGGGCCGAGGCGCTCCGGCCGGGCAGCCGGGCGGCGGACGCCCTGCACGCCGATGGCGCCGCCCTGCTCGCCGCTCACGCCGCTGCCCGGACGGCGCAGGCCGCCGCGAGCGGCTGGCACGACCCGCTCGACGAGGCGGACACGCGCGCCGCGCTCGAGATCGCCCGCAGGCGGGAGACGTCACCGCTGCGACTGTTCGACCGGCACTGGCGCCACGTAAGGGCGACCACCAGGGATCGGTTCGCTGATTCCGCACGCGCCGTTCCGGTCTCCGTGACGCGGGCCCTGGAACTTCTCCTGGCCCGCCACGACGCCGAGGCCGAGGTCGCCGCGCTCACGGAGCACGCCCGGCTCAGCTGGGGCAGTCCCGACCCGGCCGGGATCGAGGAACATCTCGGCCGGATCCGGCGCGACGACGACCCGGCCGTCCACGCCGTGCTGGAAGCACTCGCCCGGGGTGAGGGCACCGCGCTGGCGACCGGTCTGACCGAGGCCGTCGACCTGGTGGCCACCCTGCGCGCACGGCTCGAGGGACTGCTCGCCGACATCGACGACCAGCCGCTCGCCGAGCTCGCCGGGATTCTCACCGAGCTGGCCGACCCGGACGCCGCCCGGCTCCTGCGGGCACTCGCCCCGGCGCTGCGGTCCCTGCAGGAACACCCCGTGGTCGCGCACGCCGTCCGCAGGCTCGACGCGACCCCGGACCAGCTGGAGTTCGCCGTCGCCGCCGCCGCGCTGGACGACGTCCGGGCACGCGTTCCGGCCCTCGGTGGCTTCGACGGTTCCGACCTCGCCGACGCCGTCCAGCGGGTGCAGGAACTGCTGCCCCGGTTCTACGCCGGCAATGCGGCGCTCGTGGTCGCCCGGGTCCGGGAGCGTTTCGTGCACGGCGTCGCCCACTCCGAGCGCAGCGTCACCGGGATGACGCCGGCCGAGCGGGAGCGGAAGAAGGACTGGAGCGCCGGACGTCGGCTGCTGGAGCACGAGTTCGGCAAGGTGATGCGGTACCGCTCGATCCGGGAGCTGGCGTCCGAGGCCCCGGGCACGGTCGTGGCGGCGCTGCGGCCGATCTGGCTGATGAGCCCGACCTCGGTCTCGGACACGCTGCCGCTCGACGATTCGCTGTTCGACGTGGTCATCTACGACGAGGCGAGCCAGATCCCGCTGGAGGAAGCGGTCCCGCCCATGCACCGGGCCCGCCAAGTGATCGTCGTGGGCGACCACATGCAGCTCCCCCCGACGACGTTCTTCAACACCCGGGGCGGCGAGGAGGCACGGGCGGGTGGCGCGGCCCGGGCAGGCAGTGCCGCACAGGTTGGCGAACAGGGCGGGGACTCCGGCGTCGAGAGACCCCACCGGCACCCTGGCGACGAGCCGGGCGACGACGCCGTCGAGATCGGCGTGGTGCTCGACGGCGACAGCTTCCTCGCCCAGAGTGCCGGGCGACTTCCCTCGACGATGCTGACCTGGCACTACCGGAGCCAGTTCGAGGCGTTGATCGGCTTCAGCAATGCGGCCTTCTACGGGGGCAAGCTGGCGACCGTGCCGGACCGCGCGATCAGCCGGCCGGGGCGGGCGCCGGTGCTCGTCGACGTCGGGGCCGCCGATCAGGCCGGTGGCGAGGCGACGGCGATCGCCGCGGACGACGTCACCCGGGGAGTTGCGGCCCTGCTGGAACGCAGCATCAGCGTCCACCGGATGCAGGGTGCGGTCTACCGACGGCGACGCAACCTCGGCGAGGCCGCCTACATCGCGGCACTGATCCGCGGCCTGCTGCTGAGCGGGTCCGAGTCCGCGTCCGGCCGGCCCTCGCCGACGATCGGGATCGTCGCCTTCTCCGAGGCCCAGCAGTCCGCCGTCGAACAGGCACTGGAGCGGCTCGCCGACGAGGATCCCGCATTCGCCCGGCGCTACGAGGCCGAGCTCGCCCGGGAGCAGGACGACCGGTTCGTGGGCCTGTTCGTGAAGAACCTCGAGAACGTCCAGGGGGACGAGCGCGACGTGATCGTGGTGAGCGTCTGCTACGCGCCCGGGCCCGACGGCCGGATGTTGATGAACTTCGGTCCCATCAACCAGCGGGGCGGCGAGAAGCGACTCAACGTCATCTTCAGCCGGGCCCGCGCCCACCTCGCCCTGATCAGCACGATCGACGGGAGCACGATCACCAACGTCTACAACGACGGGGCGAGCACCCTGCGCCGCTTCCTCCGCTACGCGCACGCCGTCTCCGGTGGGGACGACGAGGCCGCGCAGGCGGTGTTGACCGGCTTCGAGACCACGCGCCGTCGCCCGGTGACCGCCGCGGAGTCCGGACCCGGGGCAGGGACCGGCGGCGAGGGCGCCCCCGGAATGATCGACGGATCCGGCAGGCCGGTCGGGCCGGTGGCCCGCCAGCTCGCGGCGGCCCTGCAGGCGCGGGGGGTCGTCGTGGCCCATCAGGTCGGCCACTCCTCGTTCCGGGCCGATCTCGCCCTGCGCCGTCCGGACGAGGAGAAGCACCGGATCGCCGTGCTCATCGACACCGCGGAGCGGGCCGACGCCGAGACCATCGACGAGCGGGTACTCAGCCACCCCGCGGTCCTCCGGGCGGCCGGGTGGCAGGTCCGGCACGTGCTCACCAAGGACTGGTACGACGACCCGGGCCGGGTCACCGGCGATCTCGTCCGTGCCGTGTCAGGCGACTCGGCCGGCTGAGCCCGCCTGCTCGAATGCGATGCCCGAGCAGGGACGGAGGTCCGGTCCGCTCAGGAACTGGGCGATCGGCGGGACTCGGCGATGGCCCGTGCCCTCGGTGGGAGCTCGGTTCCGGTCTCCTCCGCGAAGGCGAGGAAGCGGGAGTGGCCTGGCAGCTGTTCCAAGGCCTGCCGGATCAGCAGCCGCGCCCTTGGCGGCTCGCCGCGGATCCAGGTCAACCGGGCCCGGAAGTAGGTCTGCTCCGCGCCACCCAACGCGGGATGATCTGCGAGCCGGTCGAGCAGGTCCTCCTCAGGGGTGTCGGCGAACCTGTCCAGGAGCATGAGATGCCAGTCGATCATGGTCTCGGCCCGCCGGGCCCGCTGCCGTTCGAGTGCGAGGCGACGCTGCTGCTCGTCGTAGGACATCTCCCGCCTGCGGGTCGGCGCAGGTGCCGGTGCGGGGAGGGCCAGGTCGTCGAGCACCTGCAGGTAACGTTCGGTGAAGGTCACCCACAGGTCGGGAACGGTGAGCAAATCCGGCCAGGACATCGTTGAGCCTGTTCTCCTGCGTGGCGATCCTCCCTCCGCCACTGCGGGTCCACCCGAACCGGCTCTCCCACCGCAGGAACTGCTCGGCCACCACCGCGGAACACCCGCCGATACCGCGGTGGTCCAGCAGATGGCGCCACAACACGGCGATCTCGTCCGAGACCACTACGGCGGCAGCCTCGATCGGGTCCTGGGAACGGACGTACTCGTAGTCGCGCAACTCGCAGGCCAGATCGATCATCTCCGTCAGTGCGGCCTCACCGTTCCCCGGCTCGGGGGCCGCCAGCGCGGACCGCGAGTCGGCGAGGAGCCGCCGGAACGTGAACCGCCACTGGCTGCGTTCCTTCGGGCGCACCGCGCGACGTCCCACGAGGTAGGCGCCCGAGCGCACCAGCCCGGTGAACTCCCGCACGGCCACCAACACCTGATCCCGGGTCGGGAGCCCGCGGCGCCACGCGGCGGGCAGCCTTGACGGGATCCGGGGCGAGGATGTCCTCTATCCGTTCCCGCACTGCCGCCGTGCCTCGCCAGTACACCGTCCACAACGCCTTGCGCAGTTCGGTCTCGTCGAGTTCGGCGATCGCCGCCGCGAACTCCTCACGATTCATCCGAGATGTGCCGGCCACAGTTCGACCGTACCGGGTTTCCGGACGGCTCACCCGGGGCAGGGCCGACGTGACCTCCCGCCGGTCCGTCGCCGCGGTCAGAGGCCCCGGAGCCGGGCAGTTGACCGACGGGCCCTCGGTGCCCGCCGAGGCTTGTCCGCGGCAATTGCCCGCAGCAACTGCCTTGCCAGTGCCCGGTTCTCCAAGTTCCCCGCCAGCAACTGCAGCACCTCCCGGGCCTGCGGGTGCTCCACCCCGACCGCCACGGTCACCGCACCGGGCTCGGCCAGCAGGTCGGCGATGCCGGTGACGTCCGCCAGGTCGGCGAAGGCGTCGGCATCGTCCAGGCTCGTCGAGAGCATGTCGACCGCCATCCACAGCAGGGACCCCGCCGGGGGCTGCGGGGCACGGGAAGCGGCCGCGAGACCGAGCGCCACGGGGGCGGCCAGCCACGGATCCTCCTGCCACCGCGCGAGCAGGGAGCCTGCCGACTCGGCGGTGAGCGCGATCACGATGGGCAACGCCACGCGGCGCAGAGGGCCCTCCTCGTCCTGGCCGGACGCGGAAGCCACGAGTTCTTCCAGCGCCACCTGCCAGCCCTCGCCGCGCGCGTCGAGCCAGATGCGGATCTCCTCTGCGGCCGCCTCGGGGTCGTGCCCGGACAAGCCGAGCAGGAAATCCTCAGGTGGGCTCTGCGCAAGGTCGCCGACCGTCGGCACGGTGAACCCCTGGCCGCGCAGCACGCGTGCAAGCAGGTCGCGCCCGCCCGGAGTCACCGTGATCACGGGGCCGTCGCGCAAGGCCTCGAGGACAGGGTCCAGGAAGGGCGCGCCGCCCGGGAACACCTGGCGGAGCTCCTCCACCAGGGGCTCCCACTGTTCCGCCAACTCGTCGGCGGCCTCCGAAGCCAGGACGTCGTCCTCGGCGTCGTCGTCGCGCGTGCTGCCGGGCCGGGCGACGGCGCCCGCCATCGCCCACATCTGGAGGATCTCCGTCCACCGGGCGATCTGCTCCGGCAGGGTCAGCAGGGCCATCGGGTCCAGGCCGTCGTCGTCCTGGTCGGCGATCAACGATCCCAGGGCCAGGGTCGAAGGGGTCAACGGTGTGTCGTCCGCGGTGTAGAGCAGCACAGCGGAGATCGGCAGCAACAGTTGGCCCGGTCCGGCGAACCAGTGCTCGTCCGCCATCTCCAGCTCGGCCTGCGCCCGCAGGTACCCGGCGACCAGGAGGGCCCAGCAGTCCAGCTGCCGGTGGATGTCCGCGTGGTCGCTGCCCGGATCGGCGAGAACGATGCCGGCGCTGACTGGCTTGCCCACGGCGGCAGGGAGGGCCACGGGAGAGTCCGTGGCGACCTGCGGCCAGACCGTGAGTGCGGGGCCGGGTACCGCCTTCTGCCCGCGGATCTCGATCAGGCCCGCGGCTACGGCTGCGGCCCAGATCGGGTGCAGTTCCGGCAGATGTTTGGCGCTGCGGGTCCGCGGGCCCCTCCTGCCGATGCCGCGCCCGAACGGCCTGGAGTCGGCGCTGCCGCCACCGGGCAGCACAGGCTGGTCCAGCTCCAGGTCGGCCACAGCCGTTGCGGCCTCCGCCGGCCGCAGGACCTTCGAGGGGGTGAGCGCGCGCCCCGGACCGACCCATCGGGCCAGTGCGCAGGCCCGTCGGACCAGAGGGCTGGCCGCCGCGGCGGCGGCGAGTGCCTCTTCCGCCAGTGGACGCATGGCCGGGAGCGACCCCGGCTCCTCCGCTGCCTGGCACGCGGGGCAGGTGCAGACCCCCGAGGAGGTCGGACCCGCCGTTTCCGGAGCGGTGAACAGCTCAGCGAACACCGCGTCGGGTTCGGACCAGGAGGCGCACCCGCGGGCCACTGTAAACGAGACAGGCATATCCGGCACGGGTCCACGCTACCGGTCCCGGGATCCCGCAGCGCCGGGGATCACTGTGCCCGCGGCCGCCAACCGCGAGGGGGCCCACGCCGAAGGAGCGGGCCGGGACGCCGGAGTCCCCCTGCTCGGGTTCCCCGCCCGGACCTTGTTCAGCACCGCGCCTTCCCCGAACCGCGTGAGGGTCCACGAGGTTCGGTGGCCTGTCGACGCGTGCCTGGACCGCGAGGGTGCGTGCCCCTCGGTAGCCTGTTGCTGCTTGCCTGGGGTGTTCCGGGCGCGCGAGAGACCGGGGTCCGGATCCCGGCGTGTGCAGGGGATGTGGTGAAAGTCCACACTGCGCCGCAACTGTGAAGCGCATCGAGGCGTGAAGTCCGACCGCCTGCTCTCTCTCCGCACACTTCTCGCGCAAGGAGAGCCAAGGAGAGCCATGAGCATGCTGACCGGGGGCCTACCCGACCAGGTCCCGCCCGGTGACGCTCTGCCCGGTGAGACTCTGACCGAGGCCCTACCGGGTGAGGCTCTGCCCGCTGAAGCGGTGGCGCCGGCCGACCAGACGCTGCTCGACCAGGCCCTGCCAGGTGAGGCCATGCCCCCGGAAGCAGCGGCGCTGGCCGAGCGCTCGGACGCCGTGTGCCGCATGGGAGCCATGATCCTGGCGACCGGGACGGCGTCCTACCGGGTCAAGCGGGCCATGGGTCGGGTGGCCGAGGCCCTGGACATCGACACGCTCGAGGCCCAGGTGACCCTCAACGAGATCGTGGTCACGACCCGGCGTCACGGGTTCTCCCGCACCCGGGTGGTCGAGGTGTCGACTCCCCTGGTGAACGCCGACCGGATCTGTGAACTCATGCGGATCTCCCTGCGGGCGCAACCGGGTCTGAGCCCCGAGGAGCTGCACCACCAGCTCGACGCCGTGGAACACAAGCCCCACCTGTACCCGCTCCCGATGGTCTGCACCGCCGCGGCCCTGGCCTGCGCCGCCTTCGCCTTCCTCAACCAGGGCGCCTGGCCGGACTGCCTCGTCGCCGCCCTGGGAGCCGCGATCGGTAAAGGCGTCCAGGTGTGGCTGCGCCGCTTCCGGGTCAACCAGCTGGTCGTGGTGGCACTCGCCTCGGCCGCCGCCTGCTGTGCCGCGGCGGCCGCCGGGACCGCCGCGCGGTTGTTCCTGGTTCCCGGGTACTCCCTGCACCAGGTCGCCGTGATCGCCTCGACCCTGTTCCTGGTGCCCGGGTTCCCACTGCTCGCGGCCGCCCTCGACCTGGCGAGGTTCGACTTCGCCGCCGGCATGTCCCGTCTGCTCTTCGCGGGGCTGGTCACCGTGGCCGGGGCCGCGGGCATCTGTCCGGTCACCTGGATGCTGGCGTTGCCCTTCGCCGACGGCGGGCGCTCGCACCTGGCCGCGGGCCTGCTGCTCGTGCTGCGTGCGCTGGCGAGTTTCGCCGGGGTGCTCGGCTTCGCCCTCACGTTCAACACCCCGCTCCGCGTGGCGCTGGCGACCGCGTGCATCGGCACCCTCGGCAACCTGTTGCGCCTGAGTGCGATAGACCTCGGCGGAAGCACCCTGCCCTGCGCCGCGGCCGCAACCCTGCTGATCGGGTTGCTCGTCGGCTCGGTGAACCGGCGCCTGCTCGCCGCGCGCATCACCCTGTCCGTGCCCGCGGTTCTGATCATGATTCCCGGAATGACCGCCTACCGCTCGATCCTGTCCAGCGTCGCGGACCGTCCGCTGGACGCCCTCGCCTACGGGATGACCAGCGTCTCGGCGGTCTGCGCCCTGACCGCCGGTCTGATCGTCGCCCGCATGATCACCGATCCCGTCTGGGCCGAGTCCTTGCAGGTCTGGACCCACCCGCCGCACACCTACACCGCGGACAGGTTGCGCGAGGAGCACTGAGGCTTCCCACCCGCCAGGCGCCGATCAGCGCGCTGACGGCGGCCTTCTCCCGTGCCCCGCGGCGGTCGTCCCTCGGTCGGAGACGGGTGCCCTCGCTCCCTACCCGGCCTGAGCTCCCGGCCGGGTGGACGTTCTCGGCTGGGTGGACGTTCTCGGCTGGGTGGACGTTCTCGGCCGAGTGCGTGCCCTCGGCCGAGAACACACCCGCGCCCTCAATTCGACGGGGCACGGCCGAAGTGATCCGGCCCGACGTGGGCGTCGAGCTCGAGCTCGACCAGCCAGGTCGGATCGATGAACCTGGCCACCTGGACGAAGGTGCAGGCCGGGCGGATCTCGGCGAACCGTTCCCCATGGGCCCGCGCCGCCTCGCGCCACTGGTCGCAGTCCAGCAACATCACACGCGTCCTGACCACGTCGTGCAAGGAGGCTCCGGCCTGGCGCAGCGCAGCCTCGGCAATGTCCAGGCAACGAACTGTCTGTCGGTAGACGTCCTGTTCGCCGACGGTGCTCCCGTCCTCCCCGATCGGTGCAGTCCCAGCCACGCTCACCCACGGTCCGGACCGCACAGCGCGGGAGAACCCGATCTCCGGTTCGAACGGCGAGCCGGAAGAGACGAGCACACGGTCATCAGCCATGGCGGGAGCATCCCACGGAGGGGCTTGGTGAGCCCCTGAAACGGGCCCGGTATGCGGTCGTGGGCTCCGGTTCCCGACGGTGAAGCCCATGCCGCCGTCACGATGGGTGTCGTGTTGATCGCTTCGGGTTCGCTGATGCGGCGAGGCTCGGGCGCTGCCATCCCCGCGCAACCCAGACCCGAGGCATCCTCCGCAAAGCCGCCGAGGGCTGTCGGGCAGGACGAGACCCCGCCACGGCGATGACCGTCTCACACACCCCGCACCGGGGCGTGATAATGTCAAGACCCGTGCCGGGGCCTCCCGGTGCGAGTCCGGGTGGCGGAATAGGCAGACGCGCTAGCTTGAGGTGCTAGTGCCCGAAAGGGCATGGGGGTTCAAGTCCCCCCTCGGACACCAACCATTTCCCCAGGGTGGGGCGGCACGAGCTGGGCGGTCGCCTCGACGAGCTGCTGTCCTGGCTGGTAGGTCAGTCGCAGCGCGAGCCCCTGATAGATCTTGGCCTTGTCCATCGGCTCGGCATCTCTGATCACGGCGGCGATGTCCGCGAGCGTGTGGATCAGTTCCTGGATGTCGTCCTCGCTCATCCGTCCCGTGTTGGCGCCGGGTGCTCGCGTGCTGGCGAGTGCGGTGGCGCGTTGGGCTTGGACCTCGCGGATCCATCGGGCGATGGTCAGGGGGTCGGCTCCGGCGTCCAGGGCTGCTCGGTACTGGGCGAGCCGGGTGTCGCACTCGCGGATCACCGCCTGAGCGTCCGGGAGTGCGGCCGACGGCACAGCCGGACCAGGAGCGGGTTGGGCGGCGGCGAGGGTGCGGATGTGGTCGAGGCGGTGTGGGGCGAACAGGCCGGTGAGCCAGGCGTCCAGGTGCGGTAGGAGCTGGTCCTCGCGCAGGTAGACGTTGCGGGGGTGGTGGACGTGGGCGGCCAGGGCGTACTGCTCGGCGTATCGGCAGCGGTAGTAGGTGCGGTGGTCGGTGTGCTGGGCCTGCATCTTGCGTCCGCACAGGCCGCAGAACAGCAGGCCGCGCAGGATGTGCGGGTGGACCACGCGCTTGTAGGTCTCGTGTTGTCCGGCGCGCGAGCGTCCGTGGTCTGCGCGGATCACCTGGGCGGCTTGGAACTGCTCGGGGGTGATCAGGGGGTCGTGGGCGAGGGTCTCGGACCAGATCCAGGCGTCGGGGTCGTTCCAGCGCATCTTGGTCTCGTAGCCCAGGGAGACTTCCTCGACGTCCAGGAGGACTTCTTCCTTGCGTTGCTTGTTCCAGACCTGCCGGCCGGTGTACCGGGGGTTCGCCAGGATGGCGCGGACGGCGGACTTGGCCCAGCCCTGGCCGGGGCGGTGCCGGTTGCGCTCGGGGTCGTGTTGGGACGGTGAGGGGATCTCGTCGCGGGTGAGGTTCTCGGCGATGGCGTAGAAGCCGCGCCCGGCCAGGTACTCACCGAAGATGCGTTGGACGGCGGGGGCGGTCAGGGGGTCAGGTTCCAGGCGGTGCAGGCGCTTGCCGTCGGCGGCCTTGGCGGGGTTGGGGTGGGGGCCGGCGTCGGCGATGCGGTACCCGTAGGGCGGGCGCCCGCCGAGGTACCGGCCCTCGATCTTGACCTGGGAGGCCATGGCGGCCCGGACCCGGATCTTGATGCGGTTGCGTTCGCCCTTGGACATGCCGCCGAACACGCTCATGACCAGGTCGTGGGCCTCGGAGTCCGGGTCGATGGGTCCGCCGACCTCGGGGACCCACAGGCCCACGCCGTAGTGCACGAACAACGGGAAGGTCAGGCCGAACTGGTTGCCGTAGAACGCGCGTTGGGGTTCGCCGATGACCACGGCATCGAAGCCGCGTTCAGGGTCCTTGAGGTCGGTCAGCAGCTGGCTGGCCTGGGGTCGTCGTTTCCAGGGAAGGGACCGGGAGTACCCGATGTCGAAGTATTCCTTGACGATTTCCCCGTAGCGTTCGATCAGTGCGCGGGCCCGTAGGAGTTGCCAGTTCCGGGATGCTTCGGGGTCCTGCTGGTCCTCGGTCGACACGCGTCCGCAGAAGGCGAACTTCATGAAGGCCTGACCGGGCAGTGCGGGTCGCCCGAATCTGTCCGGGTGGCGTGGGGCGGTGGTCATGCGGCCTCCTGATGGTCGGCATCGGCGGTGATCCCTCGCTGGCGGGCGGCGGTGAGCAGCACGTTCAGCAGGGCCCGGGCCGCCTGTGGGGTCAACGGTGGGAGTTCGGCCGGCAGGTCCACCCGGAGCCCGCGCCGGGCACCGGCCGATTGAGCAATGGGATCTCCCGACGGGGATGATTCGATGGGTGACGCGGGTGAAATGCTTCCACGAATCGCCCGCAGTCGCAGTTCTGTCGCCGGGACTTCTCCGGTCTTCGTTGTTTCGCTGGGCAGTGTCGGCTCGTCGCCTCGGTTCGTCGCGCGAGGTGCATTCATGCGCGCCTCGCGGAGGCCGGTGAAGGCCACGATTGGTCGCCGGTCTCAGCGTCGCCTGCGGACGAGCCCGATGCCGGATCCGGCGCGTCACGTTCCTGCCAGAGACCTATGAGGGCGGTTGCCGCCAGGATGCGCCCCTCCCCCGCCGCTCGGGCCAGCTCCCGTCGAAAGTGCTGGCCGGTGTGCTCGGGATGATCGGTGCCCGGGGCGTCGTCGCGGTCCTCGCGTCGGTCGCCGTCCCGTCCGTCGCCGCTGAGCCCGATGGCATCCAGGGACTGAACGCCTTTCCGGGTGGTGTCAGCGGGTGGACTCGGGTGTTGCTCGGGCAGGGCCGTGCCTGCGAGCACGGTGACCTGCCCGTCGCGGACGGCGGCCTCGTGCCAACTGGGCGGTCGGGACGCGGTGCCGTCGTAGAGGACGCCGTGGGGGTGAGCCAGGCGGATCGCGTCGCCCGGGCCCAGCGACAGGGTCAGTTCCTTCAGGGTGGGCGGGGTCTGCTCGAGGTCCTGCAGGGGCGTGAACCCGATCAGGCGCAGGGCCCGGTCGTGTCCCTCGATGGCATTGGTGGCTCGGGCGCGGGGCCAGGCCCGCACGTCGTGGCTGAGGACGAGTACGGCCTGGGGCAGGTCGTCTGCGGTGTCGGGGCGCAGCCAGCAGGTCGCGCGGAGCCGGTGCGAGTGGTCGACGCGTTCGCGCAGCAGGCTCAGGACGGCCGATGGGCTGCACTCGGGGTGCGCGAATCGTGCGATCAGGATGTCGTTGGCGTAGCGCAGGACGACCAGAGCGGCACGGACGTCGGCGATGTTCGCCGTTTCCTCGCAGATGCAGCACCGGTACTCGTCGAGATCGCGGGCGGCTTCTGCTCGGATGCGCAGGACAACGCCGGCCCCCAAGGCCCGCACGACCTCCGGGGCGACCTCGATCGGCGCACCAGTGTCGGCGACGGGCTCCGGAGTGGTCTGGGACTCGCTGCTGGGGTCGGCGACGCGCCCGAATGGGGCTTGGTCAGGCGTGTCCGCGTCCGCGTGGGTTCTGCCGAGGTCGTCATGTGCGTTGACGGCACTCTCACGGCGGACGGCGGACACAAGGCGCAGCCGCCGCGGACCGTGTGGGCGGTTGCTCATGATGCCCTCCGCGGTGAGAGGGCCGGGAGCTCATCGACCGGGGAGTCGCGGTGGCTGGTGGGGTCGGTGAGGGTGAGCCCGTCCGCGCCCAGGTGTAGGCGGGGCAAGTGCGCTGGTGGTGTGCGCCCTGCCCTGGTTCGTGCGCTGGCGGGTCGGGCCGGGGCCGCCGCCATGGGCCGGCGCGGGGCTTCCGGGGTCGGGGTTGCGGACAAGCGCAGCAGGGTGGGGCCGACCTCGGCCCAGCCGAGTAGTTGTGCCGGGGCGACGGAGTCGATGACCACGCCTCCCCAGCGATGGGCCAGGGCGGCTTGGGCGATGTTCAGTCCCCAGGTGGTGGCGGCGCAGACGAGCATCAGGAACCGGGCGCCCCACAGGCGCCGGGCGCTGATGCCGTTGAGCGCGAGGTTCCGGATCGAGATCATCAGCCCGACCACGGAGATGTCCAGCATGGGAGCAATCAGCGGGGCGATCGGTGCGGGCACACCCCAGGCCAGGG
>Ga0265334_10001188_pt1 | contig 12757 bp, 10 predicted proteins | sample 42023metaG_FD_192442 | JGI IMG/M metagenome (GOLD analysis project Ga0265334, IMG submission 192442) | Rhizosphere microbial communities from Carex aquatilis grown in University of Washington, Seatle, WA, United States - 4-20-23 metaG | ecosystem: Host-associated > Plants > Roots > Rhizosphere... | reverse complement strand
AAACCTTTCAAACGCTTTATCTTTGCTTTTGTTGGTTAAATTCCATCCGCTTTCGCCTTTCTTTGTGAACTTGGTGAACTTGGTGGTGAAATGCTTTGTTTTGGGTTGCTGATTTTGTTTTTTGACGTAAACCGGATGTTGCTTTTCGTGGGGGGTACGCAGGGGGGAACGCCCTGTGAGAGTGCGTAAGGGTGGTCCGCACCAGGTTGACTTTGGCTAACCTGCCCGCCTATCCTCCCCTCGGCACATAAATCACCGGCTACCCGCCCTCTTGGGCGCGGGCGGCCTTTTTGCGTTTGGAGCGGTCATGGCCGACCAAAAACCCATCCCCAACCTGATCGAACCGACCCTGAACCAGGTATGGCCCCTGGCCGAAGAGGCGTTGGAGTCCCTCGGGAAAAAGCCCAAGGATTTCCTGGTCCGGGGTTTGCCGGGTTCCTCCAAGGCGTACTTCCTGGCGAGGGCCTGGCGTCATTCCAAGCCCGACTCGCCATGGGTCCTCCTGACCCCGACCCGGGAGGAAGCCCTGGCCCTGCGGGACGACCTGACCGGGTGGCTCCCGGGGGTGCCCGTCCATCTCTGTCCCTCCTGGGAAGTCCTGCCGCTCGACGCCGAATCCCCCGATCTCGACCTGGTGGGCGAAAGGCTCCGCGCCTTCCACTTCCTACTCGACGGCAAACCCGGGTTGGTCGTGGCCCCCCTGGTGGCGGCCCTCCAGAACACCCTGTCGCCCGGGGATTTCCTCGACTCGTGCCTTTGCCTCAAACCCGAGGAGGACCTGCCGAAGGATTGGGCCGCGCGCCTGGTGGCCCTCGGTTACGAACGGGTCACCCAGGTCACCCTGCCGGGCCAATTCGCCATCCGGGGTGGGCTGGTGGACCTGGCGCCTCCCGGGTCGCCCTCGGGCCCGGTCCGCCTGGAACTCTTCGGCGATACGGTCTCCACGATCCGCGCCTTGGACCTCGGCAGCCAGCGGTCCTCCGGCGCCCTCGCCGAGGCCTGGATCTACCCGGCCCATGAGGCGCTCCTGACTTCGGACAAGCGCAAGAGACTCCAGTCGCTCATGACGGAAAAGGCCCGCGAGGGTTTCCCCTGGGCCCAGTCGGCGCTCGACCTATTCCAGCGCCTGGGGCTTTTCCCGGGCTGGCCCTGGCAGGCCCTTGGCTTGTCCCGGCCCCAGGCTTCCCTGGTCGATTACCTGCCCGCCGCGGCCCGCGTGGTGATCGTGGAGCCGCTGGCGATCCAACGGCAGGCCGAGGACCTGGCCGCGCGGTTGGAGGTCTTCTCGAAACAGGCCGCCGAGGAGGGAAGCGACCTGACGCCCCTGGAGGACCTGTTCCGCCCGGCGAAACCCTGGTGGGACCTCCTGAAGACCGGCCGGGCCTTCGCCCTCGGCCAGCTGGACCAAACCCTGGGCTCCCGCGACGCCGCGGCCTCGGTGGACCTCGCGGTCCAATCGCTCCCGCCCTACTCGGGCAAGTTCGCCTCTTTCGCCTCGGACCTGAAGGGCTGGCTGGGGCAGGGCCGGAGGGTGTTGCTTTGGTGCCACAACCGGGGGGAACGGGACCGCCTGACCGAGCTCCTGCGCGAGGCGGGTTGCCCGCCGGGGGGAAACCTGGGACTGGCCCTGGGCGAGTTGGAACAAAGCTTCGCCGTGGACGGGGCGTCCCTCACGGTGGTGCCGGACCACGACCTTTTCCGCCGCTACCGGGGCCGCCGCCACCGGGTGCGCAAGTCGGTGGAGGGCGGCCGGCCCCTCTCCTCCCTGAACGAGCTTCACCTGGGGGACTGGGCCGTCCACGTGGACTACGGCCTGTGCCTGTATCGGGGCTTGACGCCCCTCACGGTCGACGCGGTCACCCGCGACTTCATCCAGCTGGAGTTCGCCGACAGCGAGAAGATCTACCTCCCCACGGAGCAGATCGCCCTCGTGCAGAAGTTCATCGGGGCCGAGGGGTCGCCCACCCTGTCCAAGTTGGGCGGGGAACAGTGGGCCAAGGCGAAGGCCAAGGTGCGGCGCGACGTGGCGGGTGTGGCCCGCGAGTTGATGGCCCTCTACAGCGCCCGCCAGGCCCTGTCGAAGAACCCGAACCCGCCGGACACGCCCTGGCAGGCCGAGTTCGAGGATTCCTTCCTTTATGAGATCACCCCGGGCCAGCACCAGGCCGTCACCGCCGTGAAGAAGGACATGGAGTCCTCCAAACCCATGGACCGCCTGGTCTGCGGCGATGTGGGCTACGGCAAGACCGAGGTGGCCCTTCGGGCCGCCTTCAAGGCCGTCCAGGGCAAGCACCAGGTGGCCGTGCTGGTGCCCACCACCGTCCTGGCCCAACAGCATTACCAGACCTTCCGGGACCGCTTCGCGGATTGGCCGATCAAGGTCGAGGTGCTTTCGCGGTTCAAGAAGAAGGCGGACCAGGACGCCATCCTGCGGGACGCGGCCATGGGAAAGGTGGACGTGCTGATCGGGACCCACCGGCTCCTGGCCAAGGATGTGCGGTTCGCGCGGCTGGGCCTGCTGGTGGTGGACGAGGAACACCGGTTCGGGGTGGCCCAGAAGGAAAAGCTCAAGGCCATCCAGAAGGACGTGGACGTCCTGACCCTGACCGCCACGCCGATCCCCCGGACGCTCCATATGACCCTGTCGGGCATCCGCGAGATCTCGGTGATCGACACCCCGCCCCGCAACCGGCGAAGCGTGTCGTCCCAGGTCCTGCCCTGGAACGGCAAGGTGGTGGCCGAGGCCGTGCGGCGGGAGATCGGCCGGGAGGGCCAGGTGTTCTACGTGCACAACCACGTGCGGGACATCGAGCGTTCCGCCGACGAGTTGAAGGAACTGGTGCCCGAGGCCCGGCTCGCCGTGGCCCACGGCCAGCTGACCGAGCACGAGCTGGAGTCCATCATGCTGGACTTCGCCGAACGGGAGTACGACGTGCTGGTATGCACTTCGATCATCGAGTCCGGCCTGGACATGCCCAACGTCAACACCCTGATCGTGGAGCGGTCCGACCTCATGGGGCTGTCCCAGCTGTACCAGCTCAAGGGCCGGGTGGGCCGCACCGACCGGCAGGCCTACGCCTACTTCTTCTACCCCCGCCACCGCACCCTACGGGAAATGGCCCAGAAGCGCCTGGAGGTCCTGCAGGAGTTCTCGACCCTGGGTTCCGGCCTTCACATCGCCATGAAGGACATGGAGATCCGGGGCGCGGGCAACGTGCTGGGCACCCAACAGCACGGCAACATGGAGGCCATCGGGCTGGACCTCTACGCCCAGATGCTCACCGAGGAGGTCTCCAAGCTCAAGGGCGAGCCCGAGCCCGCCGCCCGGGTGAACCCCGTGCTGTCCCTGGGATTGAGCGCGTACCTGCCCAAGGAATACGTGGCCGACGAGGAGGTCAAGGCGGAACTGTACCGGCGCCTGGGCGCCGTGACGGGCGACGACGAGGTGAAGGTCCTCAACGAGGAATTGGTGGACCGCTTCGGCCCGCCGCCCGAGGAGGCCCGGGCCCTCATGGCCGTGGCGGCCCTCCGTCCCCTCGCGGTGGGGCTGGGACTCACAAGGGTGGAGATGTCCGGCGGGTGGGTGTCGCTCACTTGGCATCCCGAGCGCCAGCCCGAGCCTCCCCGGGTGGCGCTTTGGGTGAAGAAGTACCCGCCCGCGCGCCTGAGGTTCTCGCCCAAGGACCCGAACACCGTCTCCTTCCGGGTCTGCAAGGGGGATGAGCCGCCGGAGAAGCGCCTCGAGGCCGCCAAACGCCTGCTGGCGGAATTGACCGCTTCCTGAAATGAATAACGTTTATTTCCGCGGATGACACGTCCCGCGCCCGATCAATCATTCAATGAAAGTGGGACAGCCCCGCCCGCCATATCCTGGAAAGATGGGCGGGGCGGAGTTCACGGAGAAGGCGGAGAGATACAGTTTATAGTCGGATAGTGATTTAACCCTTTATCCTCCGTGACCTCCGCTTACCCCGTGGTTCAATCATTGGGGGCTTTGATTTCGTTGAATATAGGGAACTGGGTGGGCGGGGCCGGGTCTCCCTAGAACACGGAAAAATCCCATAGACAGGCCCATTTCCAGGCGGACTTCTCCGGGTTTTGCTTGGACAGGCTTTGGGCCCGGTGCTATCCTAACGCGCTCTTGGGAGCCCCCCGCAACGGGGGACGGCTTTTTTCCCCAACCCCATCAAGGAGTGTTCGATGAAGTCCAACAAGCTTTTCGGCGGCATCCTGTTCCTGGCCCTGGCGACCGTCCTGGGGATCGGCTGCGCGAAGGATAAATTGGCCGGTGACAACACCGTGGTGGCCGAGATCGGCGACCAGAAGGTCACGACCGCCGATTGGGTGTCCCACATGGACCTGTACCGCGTCGTCCAGCCGGGAGCGGGGATCGACCCGACGGATCCCGACCACGTGAAGCAGGTCCTCGACAGCCTCCTGGACCAGGATGTGGTGCTCACCGCGGCCGCCAAGGAGAAGTTCTCCAGCGCCGACCTTGATAAGGAACTGAACAAGTCCCTGCCGGATTCCGAGACCAAGCTGGTGGAGCTCCAGACCCGCCTGGAACGCGACCTGGCCGCCGTCAAGCACGTGCGCAAGAACTTCAAAGTCGACTACACCAAGATGCTGACGGCCCAGGCCTACGCCCAGACGAAGGTCAAGGACGTCATCGTGACCGAGAAGGAAGTGAAGGACCGCTTCGACGAGTACGTATCCGAGGCCAAGAGCGCGGGCGAGAAGCCCCAGCCCTACGAGAAGGTCCGCGACCAGGTCCGGCTCCGCGCGATGGCCGACAAGCTCCTGACCCAACTGCGCGCCGAGTACAAGGTCTCCCGGCATGAGGACGCGATCCAGAAGTACCTGGCCCAGATCTCCCCCTCCCAACAGATCCTGAAGAAGGACAAGTAAGAAACAGCCCCCCCGGGGAGCGGAAGAGGATGATCCGAACCGGACGGCCGGGAGACCCCTGGAGGGGGCTTCCGGCCGTTTTGTCTTCGGGCCCGTTTTGGCGGACCGCCGCCTTGGGCCTGTTGTTCCTGACGGGATGCGACGCCACGGTGGACATGTCCCCCCGGCCCGTGGAACCCGACCAGGCCGTGGTGCTCCTCAACGGCGAGCCGATTTCCCTTGAGGAATTCGACACCGAGTTCCGCCTGATGGAGATCCACTACAGCGCGGTTACTGAGACCCAGATGCGGGTGATCAAGCGCCGGTTGTTCGACCAAGTGGTGGACCGGCGGCTCCTGGTCCAGCGGGCCCGCCAGGAAGGGCTCAAGATCACCCGGGCGGAGCTGGAGAAGGCGCTCACCGAGGGTCTTCGCGACGCGCCGCCGGGCTACTTGAACACCCTGAAGGACCAAGGGGTCGACGAGGAGGCCTGGAAGCGGAAGGTGGCCCAGGAGTTCCTGGTCCGCAAGCTCGTGGAGAAGGACGTCTACCCCAAGGTGGAAATCGCGTCCGACGAGGTGGAGGCCTACTATTGGTCCCACCTGGGGGACTATTGGGAGGCCGCCGCCCTGCGGGCCCGTCATTTGGTGGTCCAGGGCCCGAGGGAACTGAACGAGGCGCTCAAGAGTCTCAAGGCGGGGGTGCCGTTCGAGAAGGTGGCGGCCCAGATGTCCTTGGCCCCCGAGCGCTTCGAAGGCGGGGATTGGGGCTGGATCCCGATCGGGGACGTCCGGCCGAAGTACCGCAAGGTGTTGGAAAGCCTGAAGCCCGGGGAGGTTTCCGGACCCCTCCGGGACGTTTATGGTTACCATCTCTTCCAGTTGATCGAGAACCGTCCGACCCGCATGCAACCGTTCGTCGAGGTGCGGGACCGGATCCAGAAACAGCTCCAAAAGCAGGAACGGGACCACCGATTCATCGAGTGGATGACGGACCTGAAAAAAACAGCCGTCGTCGAGGTCAACCCCGAGTTGGGCTCGACGGTGGGAATCCAGTGGGAGGACTCCCGTGACACCCAGCCGCATAAGCCGAGATTCAAGAAAAAGCGCAAAGTCCCCGTGGGCCGTTAGGACGGCCCGGGCGGCCCTCTGGGCCCTGGGCCTGTGGGGCCTCCTGGCGCCGCTGGGGGCCCGGGCCGAGCGGGTGACCCTCGACCGGACGGTCCTGGTGGTCAATGATGAGGTCCTCACCCAGGGGGAACTCGATGAGGCCATGGCCTCCTATTTCGTCATGGCGGGCCGCAAGCCCCCCGCGCCGTCCACGCCGGAATTCAAGAAGGTGCGCCGGGACGTCCTGGATTCCATCATCAAGGAATCGCTGTTGGCGCAGGAAGCCGACAAGATGGGCCTGACGGTCAACGAGTCCGAGATCGACAAACAGGTGTCCGACCAGTTGGAGGGCATCCGCAAGCGGTTCAACACCCGCAAGGAATATGATGACGCCCTCGCGAAGGAAGGCGTCTCCGAGGACGAACTCAAGAGCGAGAACAAGCGGAAACTGCTCCGCCAGGTCAAGGCCGAGCGCGCCATGAACGCCAAGCGCGACGATATGAAGAGCGAGACGGCGGTTCCCGACGACCAGATCCGGGCCAAGTTCAAGAAGCGCCCGTCGGATTACGACCAGATCCACTTCTCCGTGATCTTTTTCCGGGTTCCCGAGGGGGCCCAGAAGGGCTATGGCGCCGAGGTGAAGAAGCAGGCCGAGGATGTCCTCGGCCAACTGAAGAAGGGCGGGGATTTCGAGACCCTGGCCAAGAAGTATTCCGAGGATCCCATGAGCGCGGAGCACGGGGGGGACATGGGCGAGTTGTTCCGGAGCGACGTCGACGCCATCGATCCCGCGTTGGGCGCGGGCCTGGCGAATCTGGGGGCTGAACAGCTCGGCGTCGTGGTGGGCAAGCAGGGCGTGTACGTCGCGCGGGTCTCCTCCAAACGCAAGGCGACCTTCGAGGAGGCCATGCCGGCCATCCGCCGCAGCCTGCAGGGCAACCTGCAGGGGGACGCCATGGACGCCTGGATCAAGCAGCTCAAGGACAAGGCCTACATCCGGGAAAACCTATAGGCCGTTCCCCTTGCGGCTGGACCTGTTCCTCAAGCTGGTCGGGGCCGCGAAGACACGGTCCCAGGCCACCCGGCTCCTCCAAACGGGCCGGGTGACCCTGGGGGACCGGGCCATCAAATCCTCCCATGAGGTGGCCGTGGGGGAGAAGTACGTCCTCCAACGCCTGGCCGGCAAGGACGAATATGAGGTTTTAGCCATCCCCCCCGGCGTTTCCCTCTCGAAAAAAGACCGAATTCACTTCGTGAAGGTGGAAAAAACTCACGAAGAGTTTTAAGGTTGAAGGACTTCGGGGCCTTTGAGGGGCCCCCACAGGGGTGGCTTATGTTACGGGTCGGCATCATCGGCGCCACGGGCTACAGCGGGCTGGAACTCGTCCGCCTCCTCCTCAACCACCCCCAGGCCAAGGTCACCTACGTGACGTCCCGCACCTACGCGGGCAAGGACCTCAACGAGGTCTTCCCGGCCCTCAAGGGCCACTTCAGCCTCAAGTGCGAGGACTACAGGTTCGAGCGCGCGGTCGAGTGCTGCGACTTCCTCTTCCTGGCCCTACCCCACGGCCTCTCCGAGGAAGTCGGGACCAGGCTCTCCCGGGCCGGCAAGAAGGTCGTGGACATCGGCAGCGACTTCCGGCTCGACGACCTTTCCCAGTACGAGACCTGGTACAAGCGCAAGTCGGGCCGCACCGGAGAGGTGAAGCCGGTCTACGGACTCGCGGAACTCAACGGCGACAAGGTTCGGGCGGCGCAATTCGTGGCCAACCCCGGCTGTTTCCCCACGGCCACCATCTTGGGGCTGGCGCCCCTGGTCGAGAAGGACCTCATCGAACGGCAGGGGATCCTGGTCGACGCCAAGACCGGCGTGTCCGGATCGGGCCGAAGCCTGTCCCTGGCCGCCCATTACAGCGAATCCACCGAGAACGTGAAGGCCTACAAGGTGGGCGTGCACCAGCACACCCCTGAGATCGAGCAGGAACTCACCAAGCTCGGCGGCGGCGGGAAGGTGGTGATGAACCTGACCACCCACCTGGTGTCCATGAACCGGGGCATCCTTTCGACCTGTTACGGCCGGTTGAGGGAGAAGAAAACCACGAAGGAACTGCTGGACCTGTACAAGGCCTTTTACCTGGAGGAACCCTTCGTGCAGGTCATGCCCGAGGGCGTCTATCCCGGGACCCGGGAAGTGTATGGGAGCAATTCCTGCATGATCGGCCTGAAGGTGGACGAGCGGGTGAACACCGTCATCGTCACGTCGGTCATCGACAACCTGACCAAAGGCGCCGCAGGCCAGGCGATCCAGAACATGAACCTGATGAACGACTTCGAGGAGACGATGGGTCTCCCGAAGGTTGGCCTGATACCCTGACAGGCCCGCGGTGGAAGAGGGTTCGGGGGAACGGGAGTTCCCTTCGACGCTTAAACATCTTTGGGGTACGTAGGGGCGTGCCCCTGCGAGGGCTTGGCCCCAGGGGATACATAGGGGTCCTTATCCCCTATGAGCGCGAAGCGCCGCGGGCCAGGCGATCCAGGACATGAACCTCATGAACGACTTCGAGGAGGCCCTGGGACTCCCGAAGGTGGGGCTCATCCCCTGAGCGGGATCTATTTTTTATTGTGTTGAGGCAAGCGGAAAAATAAGCTCGATTTTTCCGGCCGTTTTTTTCAAACCCAAAATATTTCGAAACGGACGGCCGCTAATCGGACGGCTTCCCGCAGGATGAGATAAGCCTCCAGGTGGTTGAACCCCATCGCGGCCCCCCTTACACGGCCTTCTTGAGCCGTTTCCTCGCCAGGTGCAATTCGATCCTCAGGATGTCCCCCCGGTGGATGGCCCGGATCTCCAGGCCCGCCTCCAAGGAATTCTCGCCCGACCTGCGGCCCTCCCGAACATTCATCACCTTGGCCAACAGCGAGGCCGGGGCGTTATAGCCGGGCAGGCTCATTCGCAACGAGAGCCAGGCGCCCACCTCGAGCTTCTCGAAGGTCACCAACCCTAAACCGGCGGAGGACAGGTCCCGGGTCACGGCCAGGAAGACCCGGGAGTCCTGGGCCAATTCCGCGAAATGCTCGGACAGGCTGTGGCGGTATTCCACGCGCCGCAGGACCTCGTCGGACCCCGTGGGGTCGAGCACCTGATAGGTCACCTTCAGGGAGGAAACCACCCGTTGTTGTTTCCGTTGTTCCATCCACCCCACGGTTCCCCCGGGGGCCTCTAGATCCAAGTTGATCGGCATGGCAAACTCCTTCCGGCAACGTCTCTTTGTTTGTGAGGTTGCCCCAAACTAGTGCAAAGCCCGTGCCATAAGGTCAACGTGGTGAAAAATGGGCGTAAACTCACTGTGGAAGCGCCTGAAAGCGATATTTTGTCGCGCGGTTGTTGGGGATTAAAAGGAGTGGAACTCACAAAAAAGTCGGATAAAAAGGACAAAAAGGCGGGAATCGCCGGGGAAACGGACAAGGAAAAGGGCCTCGGCAACCTCAGGATAGGATGTCGGATAATTCCCGCATCGTATCGACGACCCAATCCTGGTCCGCGGCTAATAGTTCAGACTTGTGCGTGTAGCCGTGGGCTACCAGGGCCACCTTCATCCCCGCCGCGCGTCCCGCCTGGGCGTCCACCAAGGAATCGCCCACCATCACGGACCCGGCCGGTTCGGCCTTCAGTAATTTGAGGGCGGTTATAAGAGGCTCCGGGTGGGGCTTTTTGTTGGGCGTGGCGTCGGCGCCCATGGCGGCCCCGAAGAAATTCTTCAGTCCCAATAATTCCAGGGTTTTCAAGGTCAGGACGTGGGGCTTATTCGACACGACACCCATGGGGACGCCCCGGTCCTTCAATAGGGTGAGGACGTCCCGGACGCCCGGGTAGACCGTGGTGTGGTCCACCAAGTGCCCGTCGTAATGGCCCATGAGGATCTGGAGGCCTTCCTTGAGCCGGTCGGGGGTGGCTTCGTCACCCAAGGTGAGCTTCAGGAGGTGTTCTATGCCCCGGCCGATGTAGGACTGGATGGTGTCGAGCGGGAGGGGAGCCAACTTGTAGTGGACCCGGACCGCGTTGGCCGCCGCCGCGATATCCATGCGGGAATCGATGAGGGTGCCGTCCAAATCGAAAAGGACGGCCTGGAGGGGGATTTCAACGCCTCGGCAATGCATGGGGTCTCCTGGCTGTTTTAGGACGAACCATAAAGTAACCGAAGGCGGCTTGTGAACCAAGGGAATACCTGAATAAAGAATATCCATTGCGGTTGGGATACAATGCCCGGCAAACGTCTCCCCGAGGTCCCGACATGAAAACACCGCTTCTCCCCCTGCCCTCCGGTTTCAGCGCATCCGGCGTCCACGCCGGGCTCAAGGCGAAGGGCGCTCTCGACATGGGCCTCGTCTGGTCGGACAAGCCCGCGATCCTGGCCGGTTCGGTCACCCGCAACGAGGTGAGGTCGGCCCCCGCGCGTCGCACGGAGCGCATCCTCAAGGGCGGCCAGGCCGTCCGGGCCATCGTGGTCAACACCAAGTTCGCCAACGACCTGACGGGCCGCCAGGGCATGAGGGACGCCGACGACACGGGTCGGGTGGCCGGGAAACTGCTGGGAGTGAATCCGGAGGAAGTGCTCGTCCATTCCACCGGCGTGGTGGGGGTTCCCATCCCCCGGCCCAAGATCTTCAAGGGCGTGATCCTCGGGGTCGAGGCCCTGTCCCTCAAGGGCGGCGGGGACTTCGCCAAGGCCATCCTCACCACCGACCTGGTGCCCAAGGTTTCCTGCCGCCCGGTGAGTGTCGGCGGTCGGACCGCCTGGCTGGCCGGTTGCGTGAAGGGCTCCGGCATGATCCACCCCAATATGGCCACCATGCTCGGCTACCTGATGACCGACGCGGCCTTGTCCCAACCCCTGATGAGGAAACTCCTGCGCGAGGTGGTGGACCTGACCTTCAACCGCCTGACGGTGGATGGCGACACTTCGCCCAGCGACTCGGTGGTGCTGTTGGCCAACGGCGTCTCGGGAGCCAAGACGATCACGAATGCAGGCGCGGACTACAAAGCCTTTCGGACCGCCTTATTGGGCGTCTGCGAGGACCTGGCCAAGTCGGTGGCCAAGGATGGGGAAGGCGCCACCAAGCTGGTGACGGTTTCGATCACGGGCGCGAAGAACGACCGTGAAGCGGGACTCGCCGCCATGGCGGTGGCCAAGTCGCCGCTGGTGAAGACCGCGGTGTTCGGGGCGGACCCCAACTGGGGCCGGATTCTGGTCGCGGTCGGCTATTCCGGCGCGAAGGTGGATGAGTTCAAGGCCAAGGTGGACCTGGGCGGCTATCGGGTCTACTCCGGCGCGCCGAAGGCGGGCTGGTCCCGGGAGAAACTGCGCAAGATCCTGTCGAGGGACGAGGTGGAGATCAAGGTGGACCTGGGGCTGGGGAAGGGCAAGGCCAAGGTCTGGACCTGCGATTTGACGTATGACTATGTGAAGATTAATGGGGAATATACGACGTAAAACAAACAGAGGCGCCGTTGGCCGCTAGCCGTTGGCCGTTAGCTCAAGGAATGCCAGAAACAACTCAAGCAAGGAACAGCTTGTGAAGCGTTCGAAAACCAAGAAAATCATCCCCGCCGAGTCGCTCTCCAAAATGGGGGAGTTCGGGCTCATCAACCTCCTCAAGGACAAGCTGGCGCCCCACAACGCCGAGGTCTTGAAGGGCATCGGCGACGACGCGGCCATCCTACGGCCCAAGGGCGGCACCGACTGGGTCCTCACCACCGACATGCTGGTGGAGGGCCGCCATTTCGACCTGAAATCCACCACCCCCTGGGAATTGGGCGCCAAGACCATCGCCGTGAACATCAGCGACTGCGCCGCCATGGGGGCCAAACCCAAGATCGCGGTCATCTCCATCGGGATCCCGAAGGATTTCCCCCCGGCCGCGGTCCAATCCTTCTACGACGGCCTGAAGGGCTGGGCCGGCAACTTCGGCGTGGACATCGTGGGGGGCGACACCGTGGGGGCCGGGGAACTGGTCGTGAACGTGGCGCTCCTGGGCGAGGTCGAAAAAGGCCGTGCCTTGACGCGCTCCGGCGCCAAGCTGGGGGACGCGATCCTGGTCACGGGCACCCTCGGCGATTCCGCCGCGGGACTCCATTCCCTCCGCCACCCGGGCTCCAAAGGAGCCGAGGTGAGGCCGCTCCTCGAGAAGCGCCACAAGACCCCGGTTCCCCGCATGATCTCTGGCCGCTTCCTGGTGGAGTCCCGCTTGGCCACCTCCTGCATCGACATCTCCGACGGCCTCTCCAGTGAAATCCACCATTTGGCGGAGGAATCGGGATTAGGCGCCGAGGTCCACAGCGAGGGACTGCCCATCTCCCGGTCGATGGGTTATTACGCCGAGGAAATGGGCCTGGACCCGTTGGAACTGGCGCTCCACGGCGGCGAGGATTACGAACTGCTCTTCACGGTGCCGCTCCCCAACCTGGGGGAGGTGCTCCGGACCATGCCGGGCCAGACAGGCGTTCCGGTCAAATCCATCGGGCGCATGACCGCCAAAGCCACCGGTGTGACCCTGATCGGCGCAAAGGGCGTCCGCAAGCCCCTGAAGGCCAAGGGCTACGACCACTTTAAATAGGCGAAGCAAGAACTATTTTTGCCACAGATGAACACGGATGCACACCGATAAGACGGTAGATCAAAAGAGATTTTTAGATGGAGTTTTGCTTTGGGTTGTATCCATGTTAATCGGTGTTCATCGGTGGCTCGAGTCGTTTAGCCTGT
>Ga0265334_10001186_pt1 | contig 12763 bp, 9 predicted proteins | sample 42023metaG_FD_192442 | JGI IMG/M metagenome (GOLD analysis project Ga0265334, IMG submission 192442) | Rhizosphere microbial communities from Carex aquatilis grown in University of Washington, Seatle, WA, United States - 4-20-23 metaG | ecosystem: Host-associated > Plants > Roots > Rhizosphere >... | reverse complement strand
GTGCTTAGCGGCGATGGGTAAACAATATATCTGCGGGTATCGATCACCACGTTGCCGCTTGATGGGCTTACCGCGATGTTGTTGTCGACAGTGATATTGCCGGTCTGCGGCGTGCCGCCGTACGCGATGGTGGAGAATCCGGCCGGCAGCGACACCGACGCGATTTGCAGTGTGTCGGCCGTATTTGTTGGCAGGTAGTTCAGCAGCGCGCCGCCTCCCGTTGCGGCGTTGACCGGCACGTTGAAGTGCAGGTTGTCGATGCTTGGCGTCTGCGCGAAGACATAGTTGCCGGCCACATCGAGCGTGCCGATGGTGATGGTTCCGCCCGCGGCGAACGACGCGTCAGGTCCAGCGCTGGACGGCCGCAGATTCGGTGCGCGCGCACGCAGCGCGCCGATCATGGTCAGATCTTCGCCGAAATCGGCGGTGCCGCTGTCAATGTTCAGCGCAGCGTTGCTCAAATCGATGTTTTGCGCGGCGCGCACCGACAGCGAATTACCATGGATGGTGACACTCGCCGCCGAATCGATGCTGCCCGAGACGGCGGTCATCGACACGCCCGCCGCATAGATGTTAGTGCTGGTGCCGCCTTCGATCGTTGTGCCACTGCCGAGATGTATGTTCGCGCCGGAGAAAATCGCGCCGTCGGTGGTTGGCGGCGAATTACCACCGTGAACCAGTGTTCCATTCAGCGTCAGATCGCCGGGAGCGGTCAGCTTGACCGTCGCGCCATACAGATTGACGCCACCGATGGTCAGCGCGCCACCCGACTGAATCGACAGCGTCTGGCTGGCACTGATGGTGTGCAAAGTGTCGACGAGCGCCAGATCAGCATCGCTGGTGATGGATGTGTCCTTGCCGTTGACGTTGCCGTACGCGATCGTGCTGCCGGCCCCGGAGATCGCGAGCGTCGTTGTGCCGTTGGCAGTTACATCACCGACGTTTACAGCGCCTCCGTTGCCGGAAACAGTGATATCGCCGCTGCTCGCGATCAGCGTGCCGGCGCTGAGGTTGCCGAGTCCGGTCTGCAGTGACATCGAATCGGCGGTGATATTGCCGGCAGTCAGATTCCCTTTGTGCGCGACAACCGAGAGGCCGGCGCCGACGCCGCCGCGCGTCGTGACATTCCCCAGAACGACATCACCCGTCGAGGCGGTAATTGCAAGTTTGTTTCCGCTGCCGGCGATTGAACTGTTGCTGACGATGTCACTGGCAGTGACGCCGGTGCCGGCGCTGATCGACAGGCCGCCAGTGCCACCGTTGCCGACAGTGGCTGTGCCGGTGAGTGTAACTTTGCCGCTTGCTTGCAGCGTGGCGGAATGGTTGCTGTTCAGCGTATCGAGCGAAAGATCGCCGCCGGCGTTGGCCAGGGTGATACTGCCGCTGGTTGCCGTGACCGTATTGAAGGCCAGATTCGCCTCCGAGACTTCGATATCGATGTTTCCTGCCATCGGCGAGGTCACGGCATTGCCGGCGGAACCGAACGACAGTGAGCGCTTCGATAGCACGGTGATCGAACTCGGCACTCTTCCGGTTGCACCGATACTACCGATCCGGATATCGCCGGAGGCACCGGTTCCCGGGTTGCGGCTGTTGACGGTAATGCCGTCGGCTGCGTTGGTGACGCTTAATGCGCCTGCGGTGATATCTTGGCCGCTGCTGTTCAACAGGATCTCCGAAGTCTCACCGGGACCGGACGCGGAAGTCTGTATATCGGCCACATTGACTTTGCCGTTGGTGTTGCCTACCGCCACTAATGCATCGGTGCCCTTCGCAGGGGCGCTCGTTGCGGCGCTCGTCGCATGGGTCGAGATAGTGCCGGTGACGACGACATCGCCGCCAAGCGCGGGAACTAATTCGACTCCTCCGCCATTCGGGTCTTGGAAGTCTCCGCCATTCGGTATGAGGTCGACCTCCGCCGTGGCCGTCGGCGGGCTCTTGCCATCGGGGCCGCCAGTGCCGCCTGGGCGGGTGATCGAAGCGCTGGTAGTGATTGCGCCGGCATGGACGCCAGCAGCCGCTAACAGCGCCACATGTGCGTCGACGTCACTGCCGCCGCTGGTGCCGACAGTAGTGATATTGCCGGCCGTGATGCTACCGAGACTGGAAGTAATAACCACCCCCGCCGATACCGGGGTCGTCAGCGACGGGTTCGATGCCGTCGTGGAAATGTTACCGACCGAAATATCCCTGCCGGCCACCAAGAACAGGCTGCGTGCGCTCAGGTTGCCGATGTGGGTGGTGCCCGCCGCCGTGAAGCTGCCGTTCGGCATATCCAGATCACCGTCGATGAGGATGCTGTTGGCCGGATTCTGAAATGTGACGGATCCGCCGAGGCCTGCGACCGTGCCGTCCGATTGGAGCGTGCCGACTCCGATGTGCAGGCTGCCACCATTGCCGTTGTTGCGGCCATCGAGCGCGCCGTCGGTGAGCGCATCCAGCGTGACCGATTTGGTCGCCAGCAGCGTCAATGTTGATTTGTTGTTGCGCAGCTGGGTTTCGACGAATTGCTCGTACACGGTTGCGTTGGTCGCGCCCGGGTTGTTGATGCCGCTGCCATCGGCGATGGTGAGATTCTCCGGATCGATCACCACGTTGCCGCCGGCGCCGAGTTCGAGATCGCCGCGCACGGTGAGGTTCTGGTGACCGGACAGTTCCGCGAAGCCGCCTTGCCCACCGGAGTCGGTGGCGCGCGCGGCGATCAGCGAGTCGGGACGGGTGCTCAATGCGCCGTCGGCGATCACGGTTACGCTGCCGCCGTGCGTCGTGCCGTCGGCGAGAATTTGCGCGCCCGGCTGGATGTCGATATCGCGATCGCTATGGATATCGATATTGCCGCCGTTGCCGGCTGTGCTGCCGGCGTCGAGTGTGCCGCTGTCAGCAATATCGCCGCCGGTTGCGGTCAGCTCGATCGTCCCGCCGTGCGCAACGATGCCGCGCGCGCGCACGAGGCCGCTGTTGTTGACCGCGGTGCCGATCAGATCCTGCCCCACGCGAGCGGTCATGACGACGCGGCCGCCGTCGGCGAGAATTTGTCCTGCGTTATTGACGCCGGCATGGGCCGAGAATGCCGAGCCGTCGATCGCGTAGCTGACCAATCCGCCGCTATTCATATCGAGCGTCAGTGCCGAACCGCTCGCGAGTACGATCTGTCCGAGATTCGCCTCGATGACGCCGGTGTTCTCGACGTAATCGCCGGCCAGCACGGCAAAACCACCATCGGCCGTACGGATACTGCCGCCATTGACAATCGCAGCGCCCGGCGCGCCCGCTCCGGAGAACACATAGCGGCCCGCGAGGAAATCCTCGTTGCGAATGTCCATCGTCGAAGCGACCAGCGCGCCGACGTCCACCTGTGCGCCCGGCGCGAACAGCATCCCCTGCGGATTGACGAGAAACACGCGTCCGTTCGCGTTGATCGAGCCGAAGATGGAAGAGGGTGATCCGCCGATGACGCGATTGAGGATGACTGCACTCGACGACGGCTGCACGAAGCGCACGTATTCGTTGCCGGCGACGTTGAAGCTCTGCCAGTTGATGATTGCCGATGCGCTCGATTGGTTGACGACGGTGCCGTTCGCGGCCGGATTGGCGATCGTGGCTTGTCCGCCGACGACCTGTCCGCCAAGCGGATTGCCGAAAGCGATGCCGGGTAGCAGCGCGATCGTACCGACGACACTGCGGTGCAGCGCCGCGGGGATGGGAAGCAGGCAGTTCGTTCGCAACATGGCAATACCTCAAAAAGCGGCCGACAGCGACACATAGACGCGTCCGTCGTCGCGTCCATCGCTGACCGGTGTGCTATCGAGCGGGCAGGCCCAGTCGACATGAAGGCTGTACTGGCGGTAATCGACGTCAGCGCCGGCGCCGGCACCAGACAAGCTGTCCCGGCTCTTGTCGCCCGGCAGATGGTTGAGAATGCTGACCACCCCGGTATCCGCGAACGCGCGCGGAGTGAGCCGGACCGGTCCGAATTGGAGCGGACGCTTCAGCGTCGCTTTGCCGTACCAGCCACGGTCGCCGCGCACCTCGGTCGGCGGAAAGCCGCGGACCGTGGTGGGTCCGCCGACTGACATCTGTTCCGTATCCGCGAGCGGGTCCGGAGAGTAGACGTCGTCGAATTCCCCGAGGATCTGAAATTTCGCCGGCAGCGGCTGCAAGTGCTGAACGTCGATTTCACCTCTGAAGCGTTCATGGTTGCCGTTGGTGGGCGTCGCCTGCCGGAAATCAGTATGAATGCCGCCGACGATCTGGCTGATCGCACCGTTATTCCACGCGTGCGATGCGTTGACGCCGAGCGTCACCAGATGGACACCGGTGTCGGAAATGGGTAAACCCGAAAGATCGGCATTGGCGTCGGTAAACATCCATCCGCCGGAAGTGGACAGAACGTTGGCAGCGGTGTGCAGCCACGTTTTGTCCGCCTCCACACTGCCGTTCTCGTTCTTGCCGGTGGTATAGAACGGATAGTCGACGCTGAAGAGTGCGCGACCGTAGCTGGCGGCGAGACGCCAGCCATTGGTGCCGAGCGGCAGGTTGTAGGCGGCGCTGCCGTAGTTCAAACGATCAGTGTTCGAGTGCAGAAGGGACAGTTGCACTTGGTCGCCGATGCGTCCCGGGTTGTTCAGCGTCATTCCCAGCGAATAGCGATATTCGCCGACATCCCGGCGGCCGTAGTTGTCGACGCCGGCGTCGACGCTGAAATACTTTTCGCCGGTTTTCACCGTGATATCGCTGGAGCCGAAGTCCGCTCCGGGCGTCAGCACTGCGCGCGTCTTCAGGCCCGGCAGATCGTTGAGTGCGAACAAATCGCACTGAAGATCGCTGCTGCGATAGATCGCATCCGGATGCGTGCGCTTCATAAAGCTTAGCAGCCGCCGGTCCGAATAGTCGTCGTTGTTTTCGAACGCAATGCGGCCAATCCGGCCTTCAATGATGCGCAGCGTCACCTCGCCGTCGCTCACAGTTTGCGCGGGCACCGTCGCGCTGCTCAGTGTGTAGCCGCTGTGAACGTAGTAGTCGGTGATCCTGTCGGCGGCTTCGTAGAGTTGCGCGAGCGTGATCGGTTTGCCGATGAAATCGGTGAGCAGGGGTTCGAGTTGTTGTGCCGTGAACAGGGTGTTGCCTACCAACGTGAAATGGGTAACAGTGATCTGCGCTTCATCAGATTCGGCCGCCGGTGTCGCGGTTTGTCCGGCTTTCGATACGTCCGGCGCCGCTTCCAGTGCTTTGAGCAGCCGCGACAGCCTGAGCGTGTCGCCGATGCTGCCGGGCGTCGGCGGAGCGGCAGCCATGGCCATTGGCACTCCCCCCCCGAGCATGAGGGCGGTGGTAGCAATGAAACACGACTTGCTCAGCAGTAACCGCATAGATCCCCACAAGATCGGCGGGCAGCGGCGCATACCCCCAAAATCCCATAACTGCATGATTTTTATATTTGAACGACTATAGCCCAAGGGTAGGGTCGTTCCAAACGATGTAAGGGCGCAAGTGTGACGTGCGTCACAGTTTGGATGCAGTTGAGTACATCATTGCAGCACCGGATTCACTTTTCACCGATTTTTGGCGCGGCGGATGGTGCCTGATGAATGGGTTCGCTTTCTTTTTCCAGCATTCGCAGGTATTTCTGCACCGAACGCAGCAGACCCGCCGGATCGAGACCGCACTGGGCAAGCAATTCATCGCGCGAGCCGTGCTGGACGAAGCGATCCGGCAAACCGAGTTCCAACAGAGGAACGCATAAGCCTTGCGCCGACAACGATTCGCCTACGGCGCTGCCGGCACCGCCGGCCAGCACGCCATCTTCGATGGTGATCAGCAGTTCGTGATGGCCGGCGAGCTGGGCGATGCGATGGTCGTCGAGCGGTTTGACGTAGCGCATATCGACCACGGTGGCGTCGAGAATTTCGGCGATCTGCAGCGCTGCATGCAGCAATTCGCCAAAAGCCAGCAATGCCACGCGCGGACCGCGGCGGGTACGCGATTCGCGGATGATGCGGCTGTTGCCGGCGGACAGTGGTTCCGCGGCGGCGAGCGCAAGACTCGCACTGCCGCGCGGATAGCGCACGGCGGCGGGGCCGTCACATTCCAGGGCCAGGTCCAGCATGCGCTGGCATTCATGGCTATCGCTCGGTGTCATCACCACGAGATTCGGAACGCAACGCAGAAAGGCGAGATCGAAGGCGCCATGGTGCGTCGCACCGTCGGGCCCGACGAGGCCCGCGCGGTCGATAGCAAACAGCACCGGCAGGTTCTGAATCGCGAGATCGTGGATGAGCTGGTCGTAGCCGCGTTGCAGGAATGTTGAGTAGATCGCCACGACCGGGCGCAGTCCTTCGCAGGCCATACCGGCGGCGAGCGTCACTGCGTGCTGCTCGGCAATACCGACGTCGAAAAAGCGATCGGGAAAACGTTTCGCGAATTCAACCAATCCGGAACCTTCGCGCATTGCCGGCGTGATCGCGACGATGCGTGGATCACGCGCGGCCGCTGCGCAAAGCCAGTCGCCGAAGATGCGCGAATAGGTCGGGACTGCTGTGCCGCCGGGTGTTGCAAACGTACCAGTGACCGGATCGAAACGAGTCACGCCGTGGTAGGCAATCGGGTCGAGTTCGGCAGGAGCATAGCCCTTGCCCTTGACGGTGACGACGTGCAATACGCGCGGGCCTTCGGTATCTCGCAAGCGCTCAAGCGTGTCCAGCAATGTGTCGAGATCGTGGCCATCGATCGGGCCATCATAGGTGAAGCCAAGTGCGTTGAAAAAATCGCCCAGATTCGCTCGTCCGCGGAGCGCACCGACGTTTTCTGAGATGCTCATGCCGTTGTCGTTGACGATAACCAGCAGATCTTCTGCGCTCGCGCCGATGTGATTGAGCGCTTCGAAAGCCATGCCGGTCGTAAGCCCACCATCGCCGATCACCGCGACCACTCGTCTATGCTCTTGCTTGAGCCGCGCGGCGGCGGCCATGCCAGCCGCGGCCGAGAGTGAAGTGCCGGCATGCCCGGCGCCGAAAGCGTCGTACTCGCTTTCGGCGCGACTCAGGAATGGTGCCAGGCCGTGTACCCGTCGCTGCATCTCCAGTCCCGTGCGGCGGCCGGTCAGCATCTTGTGCGGATGCGTCTGATGGCCGATGTCCCAGATCAGGCGATCACGCGGCGTGTCGAACGTCCGGTGCAGGGCAATCGTTAGCTCGACTGTCCCCAGGCTCGCCGCGAAGTGGCCGCCATTGCGCGCCATCGTCTCGATCAGGTTGCGACGCATCTCCTGTGCCAGACGCCGTAGCTCGGCGTGTGGCAGGGCGCGCAGTGCTGTCGGATCGTCGATCTTGCCGAGCACGGCATATGGGGTGGTCTCGTTCATGCCGACATTATCGGTAAAACCCAATAAAATGACCGCAACGAACTATTGGACGTAGCAATGGGCAATGTCGTCTTTAATCCAAAAACGCCGAGTATCCTGGTATGGAGCAAGCGTTTCGAGCTGTGGTTCTGCTATGGCGTTCTTTTCAATATCGCGGCTTTCGCGTGGTACTGGTTTCAGGGTGATCGCATCGACGACCCCAACCTGCGTCTCGGCGTTTGTGCATTCGTGGGCGGGGAATATCTGCTGCTGGCGATACTCTCCTGGAGAATCTGGGACGCGAATGGCAACCGTCAGTACGACTCCCCGATCGCCAGATTGTGGTGGCGGTTTGCGGGCCTGTTCGAGTGGTATTGAGAGACTCCGGGGCTAAGATCGATTTGCTTGCGCATAGGAGCCTGAAGCGCATCGTGAAAAATGCGTAACACGCTCTAATCTCCGGGTAACCTTGTGATAAGGTCATTATTCATGGACAGATCAATAGGCAGGAAGACCCCATGGCAACGCCAGTCGATTTAGAAATAGTGCCGCGTCAGCTGAACAGCGTATTGGAAGATTGCTCGGGTGAGCAAAACTGGGCGGGAGATCCCGTCACCAGTACGTTTTTCGCCAGCTTGTCGGCCACTTTTACGGAAGGCGAACGCTTTTTGATCGATTCGATCCGTTATTACGAGCGCAAAGCCGACTCCCCATTGCTTCGTGAACATATCAAAGGCTTCATTCGTCAGGAAGCACGTCACTCGCGTGCGCATGTTCAAATGAATGAGTGGTTTTTAAAACAAGGCTATCCAATGGAGAAAGCCGCGGCACAGGCACATTGGGGAATTGAATTCTTTCGAAAGGTGTTGACCCACAAAGCTCAACTGGCCGTGACCATGGCGATCGAACATTTCACTGCTCGCTTTGCAGATGCCGTATTGACAAATACCAGGTTAATGAACGGCATGAGTCCCACCATGCGTGATATTTGGCAATGGCATGGTTTGGAAGAGGCGGAACACCGCGCCGTGGCGATGGATGTTTACAAAGCGATCGGCGGCGGCCATTTCTATCGCGCGTTTTATTTTATTGTCGGCAGCTTTCTCTTCTTCAGCGTTTTGTTTTTGATTCAATTTACATTGCTATTTAAAACCGGCAATTTGCGGTGGCCGGTGTTGAAAAAAGGCTGGAGAACCATGTGGGGCACGGAGCCGGGTGCGCACGGGATGGCCAAGCAAATGATTAATCATTTGTATTTCGACTACCTGCGCCGCGATTTTCATCCGTTTGATCATGACTATTCGCAAGCTTCAGAACAAATTAGCGAACGCCTCCTGGCAGCCAATGTATTCAGTTTTGCACAACCATCATCCAAGCAAGTGGATGAAGAAGAGCTCGCTGCGGTTTAGCGGATTAGCGGTCATTCCGTCGTCGCTTCTGTCAGTGATCCCGCCGTTGAATGAAATCCGCCAGCCACGCCAGCTGAAGCGCGCCGTCCGGCAGGTGCTTCAGCACTTGACGTGCTTCATTGAATAGCTCGCTTGCCCTTTTCCGCGCGCCTTCGAGGCCGAGCAGCGACGGATACGTCGATTTTTCCTGTGCGAGATCTTTGCCGGCGGTTTTACCGAGCGTTTCCGTGCTCGCGGTTTCGTCGAGCACGTCATCCTGGATCTGAAATGCGAGCCCGATGCGGCGGCCGTACGTATCCAGCGCTTCGGTCTGTGTCGGCGTTGCATTCGCGGCGCAGGCAGCCAGCCGCAGGCTCGCCAGAATCAACGCGCCCGTTTTGCGTGCGTGCAGTGATTGCAGGCGCTCCAGCGAAATCTTCTTGCCTGCGGATTCGATGTCTACGGCCTGTCCACCGGCCATGCCACGCGAGCCCGACGCCGCGGCAAGCACTCGCACCATTTGCAGCCGCTGCCCCGGCGAGGTCACGCCGTCGTCTGCGGTCAGTATCTCAAACGCAAGGGTCTGCAATGCGTCGCCGGCCAGAATGGCGGTGGCTTCGTCATAAGCTTTGTGCACGGTCGGCTGGCCGCGGCGAAGATCGTCGTCGTCCATCGCTGGCAGATCATCGTGAACCAGCGAGTAGGCGTGTATCAGCTCGACAGCGCAGGCTGAGGCATCGAGTGCAGCGGCCGGTACGCCGAGCGCTTCACCGGCTGCGTAAACCAGCAGCGCGCGCAGGCGCTTGCCGCCATCGCAGGCATAACGCATCGCTGCGTGCAGGCGCGCGGGATCTTCGTCGGCGGGTGCGAGGCGGGCGTCAAGCGCCCGGGTCAGGCGCTGCAAATAGTCGGGGACGCGCGAACCGAAGTCGGCGCCGTACGGGATATTGGTCAAGGCAGAACTCAGGAATCGGAATCGGGAGAGGATTTATCGTTTTCTTCGGCGAGCAGGTCACGCACGCGCAGTTCCGCTGTTTCCAGTGACTGGCGGCATTCGCGGGTCAGGATCATGCCGCGCTCGAACAGGCGCAACGATTCATCGAGTGGCAGATCGCCATGCTCCATGCGCGCAACGATGCCTTCCAGTTCCGTAAGGGAGCTTTCGAAGCGCGAGACGGGGTCAGCGGGCGCATCCGCTGCTGGTATGGTTTCCGCGCTCGCAGGACTGGTTTTCTTGCTCATGGGATAGGCGATCGGGTATCGCCATAGTGTAACCGCCGGGATGGCAGGCGGGACGTATGCGCCGGTAAGTCGGATTGCGCTTCCGTCCCATCTTCGCCAATCCGGTGTTGCGCGGCAGCGGGCGGATACAGCGCCCAGAAGCCCTTGGTGGCAGCAGCGCAGCGATCAAAGCGTTTGTTAGCGGGTTCTAAAGTCCACTCAAAGCACTCGTCGGCACGATCGGCAGAACCAGACTCGAAGGATGGTCCGGATCGTTGTAAATCGTACTGATCCCGCCAGCGACAGCGGATTGCTGCGGCTGCATCCAGATGCCTTGTGCTTGGTTACTGGCGCTGATGGCGACACGCAGCTTGTGGCCAACGCGGATCAGCGCCGCGGCGGGGAAGATTTCAACCGGCACGAGCATGGCTTCACCCGGCACTACCGGTAGCGCTGAGTCAACGGTGAAAAGGTGCCAGGGTTGGATCATGACGCCCTGCAGATAACGCTAGCGCGTGGTATCGACTGCGCGATAGGCCGCAGACATGAGGCCATCGCTGAGCGGCGTTGCGCTGCCGTCGGGTGCGACATCGTCAAGGCGCACCGACACTGCGGCGGTGGTGACGCTGCTCGACATCCAGATATCCGCCTCGATCGGCCCGTTGATGTAGAGATCGTCGGTCGCCACAGGGGTTTCGTAGTTGAGGGACTGCTGCGCGCTTTCAACTTGAGAGTCGTCGCTAAAGCAGGGGCGGGTGACGGACAAGCCGAGCGTCCATTGCTGATAGCTGATGGAGCATTCGCTTCCATCGACGGGCGTGTCCTTCAGAGCGAGGATGGTGCCGTTGCTGGCGGTGGACACGCTCAGACTCGGCGCATCAGGCTCAGCCATCGTGTGTGTTGTTTCGCCGCTGGTTGGCAGCTGATCCGACAACGTCATATCGCCGTGCAGATACAGACGCCGCGGTGTCGCCAGCGGATGCGGCCAGTCGGTGGTGCTCGCATAGCGCGCCGCACCGTTTTCGCCGTAACCATCAATGTACTGCGTGACGTTGGGCAGCTTCTCCGCACCGGTGTCCATGTCTTTCAAATATTTGTCGAACCACTGCAGCAACAGGCCTGCGGACGGAGGCGGTCCGTCCTCGCCGGGCGCATTGGCGCCCAGCAATGCGCCGGAAACGATCTGCACATGGTCTCCCGGCAGGATCGCCAGCTTGGTGGTGACGTTGCGCTTCAGCTGCTCATACAGCAGCGGCTCACCGCGCTGGAAGATATCGTGGGTGCCGCCAATGATGAAGGTGGGTACCTGGATGTCGGACGCATGCTCGATTGGCGACCGCTGGCTCCAGAAATCGCCGTCGTCCGTGCTGTAGCCGGCGACACCTTGCAGCGTACTGTTGATCAACGGGATGAAGAAATCGTTGACGGTGTCAATGTGCTCCTGGTTGGCTGCGGTGATCTGCGCCGCGTACTGCGGATAAGTCGCGATGGCGTGAGCATTTTGCACGCTCAGTCCCTGCGTCAGCGGCAGCCAGATGGAAATGAACAAACCATTGAACAACCCGCCGGTGCCGAGGACATCGCGCCAGGCATCGCCCATGGGCACCTGTACGAACGCCGCCTTGACTGCTGATCGGTGCTGTTTGGCGGTGAATAGCGCGCTGATGCCGAGGTAGGAAGTGCCGGCCACGCCTACCGTGCCGTTGGACCAGGATTGCTAAGTGACCCAGTCCACCGCTTCGCCATAGGCTTCCTGCTCGGCGTCATCGAGTAGATGCTCTTCGCCGTCCGATACGCCGGACCCGAGGATGTCGACCGCCACGGTCACATAGCCGCGCTTGATCATCATGTCGTCCGTGCCGCCGATCGCGAGCGTGGTGCCGAAAGGCAGCACCAGCGAACTGGCGGCGCCGAGATCGATGCGGTAGGCGGTTTGCGTGAGGATCGCTGGGAAGGTATCGGTGGCGGGGGTGCCGGAGGCGTCCGCAGGCACGGATACCAGTACGCCCAGCTTCTTGCCGGCATTTTCGCCGGCTGCAGAAGTAAGAGTGATGAACTGCAGCGGCAGCCTTGCGACCTTGGGGTAATCCTCAGGCCGCGAATAATCGGCCCAGGTGGCATTGGCGTTGTCTGTGATCGGCGGGTTGAGCTGGTTCACGCTGGCGCGGGTGCCGAGCGTCGTGGTGGGACCGCCGCCGCTGTTGCCGTTGTCAATATTCGGTTTGCTACTGCTGCTGCAAGCCGACACCGATATAACGACGGAAACGACCGGCGCGGCGGCCCGCGCGAACCACCGTCTATCCATCTCTCTCATCCTGCACCGTCTCAATTATTTTATTTCGAGTATTCGCTGATAACTGTAAATTGCGGACGCGCTGTGTTTGCCGGTCGCAGAGTCACTCTAAGATGCAGAAGCGCCGCCGCACAAGACGACCAAAGTGTCATTGAGTTGGAGAGGAAAAAAACAGTCGCGGTCACTTCAGCGACATGCTAGTCGATTAAGCCTGAGTACCGATCAACTTAAGGTGCTGCGCTATCGCTTCAGTTCTAACCATCCGAAATAAGCCTTTCCGCGCCGGTCCAGGTAAGGCAAGTCGAAACTAAGTCCGGAGTCCTTATAACAATTTGATCATATTAAAGTGACATTTTGTTATTTTTAAATATATATAAGGCTGAATAGAATAGGTTGGCAGACGAAAAATGAATAATGAAAATACCATTAAATATCATATTCTTAAATTGAATTCGTGGAGTACTCGGCGGCCATAAGCCGCGATTGCTGGAGCGGTCTTGTAGAGGTGCATTGAAATTAAAC
>Ga0265334_10001184_pt1 | contig 12778 bp, 8 predicted proteins | sample 42023metaG_FD_192442 | JGI IMG/M metagenome (GOLD analysis project Ga0265334, IMG submission 192442) | Rhizosphere microbial communities from Carex aquatilis grown in University of Washington, Seatle, WA, United States - 4-20-23 metaG | ecosystem: Host-associated > Plants > Roots > Rhizosphere >... | reverse complement strand
CCCCCGTGGCAGCGGGTCGGGCCGGACGAGCACGCCGAGCTGGACGTCGCCGATCCCGCGGTGCGGGAGGCCATCACGCTGGAGGAGTTCCGGGACTGCGAGCCCGGCGGGGCCGCCACGCCACTGCTGAAGGGCGCGGTGGACGTGGTGGAGCGCCTCTGGCAGGGGGACCCGGACACCTGCGCCGCCGCGGAACGACTGTGCCGGACCGGACTGGACGATCATGCGGTGCTGCACGCGCTCGTGGACGGCGCCGGGCGCTGACCTCGCGGGGCAGGGTCCGACGACCGATCCTGGTTGCTCAGGGGTGTGTCCACCCCTGGTGACGGTCCTGAACTGATCGGGACCCGGACAGCCTCGGAGAGAGGAGCTGCCATGGGTCTGGTTGAGCGGTCTCCCACCGACATCGAGGGGCAGTCTCGTGCCCACCCCCAGGGGGAGCCCTCCGCCGACGGACACGCGGCCGCCCCCGCCGACGTGCCCGCTTCGGCACGCGCCGAGGGGCATCTGGGTCACCGCGCCGGGTGGCTGCGGGCGGCGGTGCTCGGCGCCAACGACGGACTGGTTTCGACGGCGAGCCTGATGGTGGGCGTCGCGAGTGCGACGGACGGGCGCTCGGGCGCGGTGCTGACCGCGGGACTCGCGGGACTCGCCTCGGGCGCCATGGCGATGGCCGCCGGGGAGTGGGTGTCCGTGAGCTCCCAGGCGGACGTGGAGAAGGCGGATCTCGACCAGGAACGACGGGAACTCGCCGAAGACCCCGAGGGCGAGCTGGAGGAGTTGATCGGCATCTACCAGACGCGGGGTCTGTCCCGTGGTCTCGCCGAGCAGGTCGCCCGGGAACTGAGCCGGGGCGATGTCCTGGCCGTGCATGCGCGCGAGGAACTCGGCCAGCACGAGAGCACCCACGCGCGTCCGCTGCAGGCGGCTCTCGCCTCCGCTGCGAGCTTCCTGACGGGCGGTGCGGTGCCGTTCCTGGGCATGGTGGGGACCACGGGGAGCGCGGTGCGCGTCGTGTCGATCTTCGTGGTGACCGTGCTCGGCCTGGTCCTGGCGGGAATCGCCGGGGCCCGCGCGGCCGGCACCGGGATCGGCCGGCCGGCGCTGCGCGTCGTGGCGGGGGGCACCGCGGCGATGCTGGTCACGGCGGGGGTGGGACACCTCGCCGGGATCGCCGGGGTGTAGGCGCGGGGATCGCCGGTACCGGTCTCGGGGGCGGGCCCCGGGTGAGGTGGTCCTGCCCGGCGAACCGGACCGTGGACGCTCATCCGTGCTCGGTGATCACCCCGGCAGCGTGGTGCGGGCCGGGGTCGTCGCCGTGCGGTCGGTGGCCGGCGCGTTGTCGCGCTGCCGTGGCAGGGCCGTACCCCTGCTGGGAGAGCCAGCAGGAGTGGAGCCGCCCGTGTTCGAACCGGTCGTGCTCGAACCGGTGCCGGTGGAACCGGAGCCCGTCCCGGTCGGCGGCGTGGTCTCGGGCGGCGTGCTCTCGGGCCGCGTGGCGAGCTCCTCCAGAGCGGTGAGCACGGCCCGTGCGACGGTGTCGTTCTGCCGGAAGAACAACGCGTCCGCCCCCGGACGGGGCAGGCCGGTGAACAACGGGGCGGTGGTCAACGGCCCGACGGCGAAACGACGCGGGTGGGGCTCCCCGGAGCGGTCGACCACCTGCCAGCCGGGGGAAGCCACCCGCATCCGCCCGGTGACCGCCCGACGTCCCTCGACCGGGTCCTGCAACTGTTCCTCGCTGATCATCCCGCGCCCCACGAGGGCCAGCAGGAGCGGTTCGGCGCTGCGGCTCAGGCTGGGCTGGGGCTGCCGCGCTTCCAGCAGCACCCGGGTGCGTACCTTCTCGGGTGTGTTGCTGCCGCCGGCCGCGAAGCGCGCGCCGTCCACGCTCACCGGGCCCGCCTCCACCCGCACCCACATGTCGGCCCCGAGGAAGCGGACCACTCCCGCCCGGGAGAGTGCGAGCAGCTGACGCATGCGCTGGGGGGACGGTCCGCGGGTGAGGAAGTCGCAGAGGCCGAGGAACCACGGGACGTCCGCCAACCGCGACCGGACACCGAGCCGGCCGGACTCCACGATCCGGGTGACCGGTTCCGTGATGACCTGCACCGCGCGGATCAGCGCCAGGTCGGCCGAGTGGCGCGGGTCGCGTCGCCGGCTCAGGTCGTCGGCGATGTGCTGGCGTACGTGGCGCTGCAGTTCCTCGGGGTCCAGGCAACTGAACTGCGCGATCGGCCGGTCGAGCCGGGACAGGTCGAGCCGGTCGACGGGATCGATCACCGTGGCCTCGACCGTGGCGGCGAGCGCCTCGGCGTCCCAGTCGTGGGTGTCGAGGCCCGCGGCGAACCGTTCCCAGGGCTGCTCGACCCGGACCGCGTGCGCCGTGCAGAGCTCGCGGTAGTACGCGTAACTGATCTCCTTGACGACCAGGGGCCACACGTCGGCCCGGAAGTCGAGCGGGTCGGACCGGTCCAGGAGCGGCCGGATGCGCTCGTCCACGAGGAACCGTGGCGTGACCTCCGTCGTGCACCGGCGCATCTCGCCCTGGCAGTGGTAGGGCACTCCGCGGCGGGATCCCACGTACAGCAGCGGCTCCTTGCCCGAGGGCAGGTAGCGCAACCGGTCACCGGACTCCGGTGCGAAGGCGCCGCCACGGCCGAGCGTGAGCAGGGCGAGGAAGTCGAAGAAGCCCAGGCCCAGCCCTCGGACGATGACCTCCTGGCCGGCCGCGATGCGGGTGAGGTCCGCGTCGGCGGCGGAGTCGGGGGGCAGGTAGGTCAGTCCCTGCCGGTCGGCGGCCTCGGAGAGCGAGCGCACCTGCCCCACCGGCTGGGTCGGGGGATGTCCCACCGCGAGCACGACGCAGTCCGCCGCGATCGGCGCCCGGCTGTGTTCCAGGTGCACGAGGTGTCGGCCGTCGGTGTCCTCGACGATGTTCAGCGCGCGCTCGGGGTGGACCTGCACGCTCACCCGGGCAGGGGCCGAGTTCACCGCGTGCCAGAACACCCAGGCCAGGTACTCGCTGTGCGTTCCCCGGTCGGGGAAGTCGTCCACGGACAGCCCTGCCGGCGACCCGTCGGCGTCCGGTGCCCCGGCTCGGGCCCGCTGGGCCTGCTCGCGACTCCACTCGGCCAGGGTGGGTCCGGGACGGGCCGGCCCGGTCATCGTGACCGAGCGATCCGGGAACAGGGTGACCTCGCCGGCGCGGGCGTTCCCCCCGAGCAGGTGCGACACGTCGCCCGTCCCGTCGTGGGCGCGGCGTACGGCTCCGAACGGGTGGGGGTCCACGACATGCACCGTCAGCTGCTGCGTGGGGTACAGCTCGGGCAGGTTGGCCAGGAGCCGTTCGAGCAGCCCCACGCCCCGGGGGCCCGCTCCGACCACGACCAGCACGGCGCCCGTCTGACTCACCAGGACCTCCTCGTCAGGCGCGTCGGCGCAAGGCCGCTGCTGTCGACTTCCTTGTCGGCCGGAGGACACGTGCACGTTAGCCCTCACGTCGGCCCGCGGGCTCCTGCGCACCCAGGCCGGGACGCCGGGACGCCGGGACGCCGGGACGCCGGGACGCCGGGACGCCGGGACGCCGGGACGCCGGGACGCCGGGACGCCGGGACGCCGGGACGCCGGGGATCACACGGGGTGGGGGGTCGTGTCGTTGCACGCGCCGAACGAGACATTCGGCACGGCCATCGCGGGACGGGCGATGGCGCCAGATCCCGGGAAAGGCTGGCAGACTTCCCCCCGCCCATGACGGGTGGAGTCCTTCCCTCGGGAGGACTCGGGACAGTTGAACCTGCTCCGGCGTCCGGCCGGGCCGGTCCCTCCGGGCGCGCGGTCCCTCCCGCGCGCGGGTCTCGGCACGCACGGCGTCCGGACCCCAATCGTGATTTCTGGAGGACTTCGTGTCCGCTCATCCCTGGCGACGTGCCGCGGTCGGCGCGCTCGCTGCTGTGGTCGCTGCACTCCTCGCACCCTCGACCGCGGCCCCGACCGCCGCGTCCGCTGCCCTGGCGTCCGGCTCGACGCAACCGCTGGCCTCCTGTGCCCAGCCCGCGGTGAACCATGTCAGCTGTCTGAACCGCTTCCGCTCCGGTGCCGCCGCCCGGGTGGCCGGGGTGCCCCGGTCCGCTGCCCTGGCCGAGGGGCACGTGCACCCGGCCGCGGACGCCGTGGCCCTGCCCACCGCCGGCTACGGGCCGCCCGACATCGCCGACATCTACGGCCTGGACACCTCGGGTGGTGCAGGGAGCACCGTGGCCGTGGTGGCCGCCTTCGACAACCCGAACGTCGAGGCGGACCTGGCCACTTTCCGGGCCGCGTGGGGGTTGCCCGCCTGTACCTCGGACGACGGCTGCTTCCGCAAGGTCAGCCAGCGTGGGGACGACGTGCTGCCGGAGGCCCAGCCGAGCTGGGGTGTCGAGATCGACATCGACGTTCAGGCCGTCTCCTCGTCCTGCCCGCGGTGCCGGGTCCTCCTCGTGGAGGCGGACAGCTCGGCGATCGAGGACATCGACGCCGCCGAGAACCAGGCGGTGGCGCTCGGCGCCCGGATCGTCTCGAACAGCTTCGGGGGATACCGCTTCGACAGCATTCCGTACGCACATCTCCGGGCCTTCAGCCACTGGGGGGTGGCCACGGTGGCTGCGTCCGGAGACGGGGGCTACTCGACGGCCGAGTTCCCGGCCTCCTGGTACCAGGTGATCGCGGTCGGCGGCACGTCCGTCACCCGCACCGACTCCGGCTGGGCGCAGCAGGCCTGGCGGGGTTCCGGCAGCGGTTGCTCCACCTGGGTCCTCAAGCCCTTCTGGCAGACCGATCCGGGTTGCTCGCACCGCTCGGTGGTCGACCTCGCGGCACTCGCCGACCCCGACCGGGGGCTGGCGATCTGGGACAGCTACGGCATGGAGGGGTTCGGTCTCGCCCCCGGCTGGCTCGTGGTGGGTGGCACCAGCCTGGCCACGCCGCTCGTCGCGGGCATGATCGGGCTGGCTGGTCACCCGTGGCGTCTGAGCACGCCGGGATACCTCTACGGCCACCGCTCGAGCCTGATCGACATCGTGGGCGGGAGCACGGGGACCTGCGACCCGGCGTACCTGTGCAACGGGGTCGTCGGGTACGACGGGCCCACCGGTCTGGGCACGCCCTACGGACTCGGCGCTCTGTGAATTTGCGGCGGCTCGCCGTCGGGTGACTCGTGTGGCGGCTCGCCGTCGGGTGAGCCGCCGTCGGGCGACGTGTGAGACCCGGTCGTCCACTCCCCGTGATCGGTGATAACCGGCCTGTGGCCAGCAGAGTTCTCCCGACGGCACGACGCCTGAAAGCGCCAAATGGTTGCCTCGACGGGGCGAGAGAGATGTCACGGTGCCGATCCTCCGGATGTCCTGTTTCACCCCGTTCCTCGCCGGCACACTCGTGGTGCCGGTGGGGGGCGGCCGTCCCCCCGCCATCTGCAGGGGGAGGATCCATGCGTAAGAGATCACCGAAGGCACGCCTTCTCACGACCCTCGCCGCCGTGATGTCGTCGGCGCTCGCCGTACCCGCGGCCGCGGTCGTCGCGCCCGCATCGGCCGCCGTCCGGACGAACGCGTCGGCCGCCGTCCGGACCGCGCCGGCCTCGTCGACGACCCGGTCGGCCACCCGCGTGCTGCTGCCGACCGGCGAGCACGTCCGTCTGAGTCGCGACGCCCGGGGACGTCCGTCCGTCCAGATCCTGTCGAACGGTCGCCACGGTGCCGGCGCGTCCTTCCAGCAGGTCGTCACGGGGTCGCACGTGTACCTGATCCCCCTGCCCGCGCGGCCGTACCTGGGCCGGGTGCTCGACCCCGCGTTGTTCGACGTGGCGGGGCTCGCGGGCGGGTCGGCGCAGGGGCGGGTGTCGGTGCGGTTGACCTTCACGGGTACCACCGTCCCGGCCGTGCCCGGGGTGACGGTGACCACGCACGGTGCGGGTACGGCCGACGGGTACCTGACCGCGACCTCCGCGAAGGCGTTCGGAACAGCGCTGGCCGCCCGCTACGCGGCGGACGCCCGGGCCGGGTTCCCGCACACCAGCACGTTGTTCGGGGTGTCGCGCCTGAGCGCCACCTCGTCGAACGGCCCGGTCGTGCACCCCCAGTACGCCATGCACACGGTGCAGCTGAAGCTCGTGGACTTCGCGGGCAAGCCCGTGCCCGACGGCTACGTGGACTACCTGAACCTCGACAACGGACTCAAGGCCAACGGCTGGGGCATCGTCGAGGACGGGGAGGCGCGCATCAGCGTGCCCGTGGGCACCTACGCGTTGGACACCCTCGTGGTGGCGAACGACGCGGACGGAAACCCCACCAAGGTGGCGGTCCTCGCCAAGACCGTGAAGATCACTGGTGAGGGTCAGTCCGTGGTGCTCGACGCTCGCACGGCGCGGTCCCGCCCCTCGATCCGCACTCCGCGTCCCGCGCAGATCCGTGGGGAGTCGTTCGACCTGGAATGGGTGGACGCTCCGCAGACGGTGGGCTACGGCTCGACCGTCGCCCTGGACGACTCGATGGCCTTGCCCGACCTCGTCGTGTCCCCGGCCCCTGCGCCCTCGGCCGGTTCTCTGACCAGCACCGCGGGCTGGGTGCTCTGGGGCACGCCGTCGCGGGGCCCGTCGTACGAGTACACGCTCTCCTACCCGTCCGTGGGGATTCCCACGCACCAGTCCCATGTGCTGGCGAGCAAGGACGTCGCGACCACGCTCAACCGATACGTCCGGGAGCCCGGCGCCACCACGGCGACGCTCCTGCGCTCGCCGTTCCTGCCCACGTCCAACGGATCCTTCGCGATGGGCTTCCCCTTCGATCTGCCCGCCACCCGGCTCGACTATGCGAACGTCGTGCCCCAGCAGGTCTGGTCGGACAACGTCGTGGAGTTCAACGAGACGGCCGAGGATCCCTGGGACACGGGCGTCTTCCTCGACGACGTCGCACGGAGCCAGACCGCGGGGCAGGTCCGGCACGCGGCCTGGGGCGAGCCGGTGGCGTTCTCCCGGGCGTCGATCATCTGGCCGGACACGCCCGCGTGGGCCGCGGATCGCACGTGCTACAACTGCCGCACCAGCGGTCAACTGAGCCTGGCCGTGGACCTGGCCAAGGATGACTACGGGCACTTCTACGAGGTCTTCAGCAGCGACGACCCCACGAAGCAGGCGGTGCGCTCGCGTCTCCTCGTGAACGGCACGAAGGTCGTGGACCAGACGGACACCTCCTGGGTGACCGCCGACGTCCCCACCTCGGCCGCCTCGTACCAGTACCTGGTGGATGTCGACCGGACGGCGTCCGCCGCCACGCGAGCAGTGAAGATCCACACCGACCTGCGCTTCCGGTCGGTGGCGGGCAGCGGGCCGAAGGCCCCGTCGTCCTGGGGGTGCCCGCTGGAGCCGGCCACCGGATGCCGGATCCTGCCCCTGCTCCAGGCTCACGTGAACCTGCCGGTGGACTCCGCCGGGGGGCTGCAGGCAGGGCGGACGGCCGTGACGGTGCGGGTCGGTCACATCCAGGGCGCGGAGTCCGTCCCGCTCACCGCGGTCCACCTGCAGGTGCGTCGGGCGAACGGGACCTGGGTCCAGGTGCCGTTGCACGCGGTCGGTCAGGGTGTGTTCCAGGGCGCGCTGGTGCTCCGTTCGACGGACGCGGGCTCGGTCTGGGACCTGCGGGTCATCGCCACCGACAAGGCCGGGACGCAGCTCACCCAGACCGCGACCGCCGCCTTCGCGGTGGCCGCAGGGTGAACCTCGCGCACCGGGCCGAGGGAACGTCCTCGCGAGTGGTTCGTTCAGGGACAGGTTGGAACCGGCACGTGGCCCACACGTGCCGGAGCAGGAGGCACGTGGCCCACACGTGCGGGAACTGGAAGCACGTGGCCCACACGTGCGCGAGCAGGGGGAGAGTGTTGTGAACAGTTCTGTTCGACGTCGGGCCGGGGTCGCCGCGCTGGTGGCGGTGACCGTGGTGCTGACGGCCGGGGCCGGGGTGACCCAGGCGGGTGCGGCCTCGAAGCCCGCCCCCCGGGCCGCCTGTGCGAAGCCGGCCGTGGGCAAGGTCGCCTGTCTGACCCGGTTCCGTTCGGCGCAGGCCGCGGTGGCCGCCGGGTCCCCGAGGTCGCGTGCCCTGGCGTCCACGCCCGAGGGACGGGTGTCGCCCGCCGGGCTCAGCTACCCGCAGACCGGGTACGGGCCGGCGGACATCAAGAGCATCTACGGGCTCGACACCTCCCGCGGTGCCGGGATGACCGTGGCCGTCGTCGACGCCTATGACAACCCGCGGGCCGAGGCGGACCTGGCGACCTTCCGCAAGACCTGGGGAATGTCGGCCTGCACCACCGCCAACAAGTGCTTCCGCAAGGTGAACCAGCGGGGCGCCACCAGCTACCCGGCCGGTGACGCGGGCTGGGGAGTGGAGATCGACCTGGACCTTCAGGCGGTGTCCGCGGCCTGCCCCAAGTGCAAGATCCTGCTCGTGGAGGCCGACGACGAGAACGACACGAGCCTCGGTGCGGCGGAGAACAAGGCCGTGGCGCTGGGGGCGACGATCGTCTCGAACAGCTGGGGCGGTTCGGAGTACAAGAGCGTGCTCGCCGAGGGGACGAAGTACTACACCCACCCCGGTACCGCGCTGATCTTCTCCTCCGGTGACTACGGTTTCACCGCCGCGTCCTTCCCGGCTTCCTGGACGAAGGCGATCGCGGTCGGCGGCACCAGCGTGACCAAGACCGCGAGCGGATGGGCACAGAAGGCCTGGGATGGTTCCGGCAGCGGTTGCTCCGCCTGGATCAACAAGCCCAGTTGGCAGCACGACAAGAACTGCCTCATGCGGACGATCTCCGACATCTCGGCCCTGGCGGATCCGGACACCGGACTCGCGGTCTGGGACAGCTACCTGGCGGACTACGGGATGGACCCGCAGTGGCTGGTCGTCGGCGGCACCAGCCTCGCCGCGCCGCTGGTGGCCGGCATGGTCGGGCTCGCCGGCAACCCCCAGGCGCTCGGCGACGCCTCGTACCTGTACCTGCACCGGAGCGGGCTGAAGGACGTCGTGGGCGGATCGAACGGGTACTGCGGGGGTGACTACCTCTGCACGGGGCTCGCCGGATACGACGCGCCGACCGGCTGGGGTACGCCGTACGGCCTGAGTTCGTTGTGAGGGGCCGCCCGGGCCGCTGTGGGAGGCAGCGGTGTCGCCGTGAGGCGTGACCCGGGCTCGCCGTAGGGAGTGATGGACCGGCCGGTCTCCGGCCGGTCCATCACGCGTTCCTGACCGGTGTCCCGCGGGGGCGAGGGGTGCGATGCCCGCCGGAAGACCGCTGTGATCTGCGCGACGCAGGTCACGGAGCATTGCGCAGAGTAACTTTTTCATCACGATCCGTCGCTGGATCGGCTTCGTCCGGGTGCGCTGGAGAGGTTTGAACCGGGCGGAAATGGGCAGGCACTCGCCCGGTAGGGACTGGTTGGCCGGGTATGGGCGGGCGAACGGGGGTACCTGAGGCCCGTTTGCGGATCCGGCAGAGTCGCGCCAGGACCCGGGACACAATGGTCTCGGATTTGCGCCCGGGGCGCAGGACGACAACTCTTGCGACCGACTGCTCTTGCCGTCATCTGGTGTGGAGGTGCCATGGCCGACGCGACCACCTCGTCCGAGGGGGAGCGCGACGAGTTGTTCGACCGGGACGGGTTCGCGGTGGTGCTCGTGGGGTACAGCCGCCGTCAGGTCGACGAGTTCGTCTCCACGGCACGTGCTCGTGCCGCCCTGCAACAGGAGCAGCTCGACAAGGTCATGACGGCCTACGAGCACACCCGTCGGGCGCTGGCCGAGGCGAGATTCCAGCTCAGCCAGGCGATCGAGCAGTTGGAGACCAAGCCTCACGAGGAGATCAGCGCCCGCATGGGCGAGATCCTGCGTCTCGCGCAGGAGGAGGCCGACCAGGCGCGTGCCGCTGGTCGCGACGAGCGGGAACAGCTGCTGCGCGACGGCGAGGACCGGGCCTCGGTGACCATGGAGGACGCCCGCAACCAGGCTGCCCAGCTCCTCGATCAGGCCAAGCGACAGTCGGACCAGTACATCGCCGAGGTGCAGCGCCGGGCGGACGACCTGCTCAGTGCCGCCGAGCGCCGGGCGAGCGCCATCGACGAGGTGCAGGACAAGCGGCTCGCAGGCCTGGGCGTGGTGCACGTCGAGGTGCTGAACCGCATGGAGCAGATCCGTGATGTGCTCAGCCACGTGCTGGCCACCGAGGACGCCTCGGGTCCGGTCGGGGCGATGGTCGAGCTCACGGCACATGCGGCCGAGATGATCGCCCTCGCCGGCCAGCCGGCGCGCCCGCCGATGGTCGCCCCGGAGGAGTCCGGGTCCTCGGGCACCTCGCCCGTGCCGGCTGCTGCCTCCGTGACCACGGCACCCCCCCTGACCGGACCGGGCACCGGTGAGCAGCCGCGGTACGGCGGTTCGGTGGGGACGTCCGATTCAGGTGCCTTCTCGGTGCCCGGGGTGACCCCGGACCAGGACGGGACGTCGGTCTACGCCACGCCGAGTGGTGGGACGCCCTCCTATCCGACGTCGACGGGGGAGGCGTTGTCCTACTCGACCCCGAGTGGTGGGACGCCGTCCTACCCGACGTCGACGGGGGAGGCGTTGTCCTACTCCACGCCGAGTGGTGGGACGCCGTCCTACCCGACGTCGACGGGTGGCATCCCGGCTCACTCGACCGGTGAGGTCCCCTCGTACCCGTCCAGCGGGTCGATCGACCTGCCCCCGTACGACGAGGCCTTCGGTGCGCTGCACCGTGAGGTCCTCGGACACGCGGCGACCGCGGGCGACATCGCCGACGGGGTCGAGGCGACGGGTTCGGTCTTCGGCGACCGGAACATGGGCACGTCGTTCCCGCGGGAGTCCTCGGCGGTCTCCGAGGCCGCCGCCACTTCCGCCGCGGAGGACGAGTCCGGGATCCGCCGTCCGGGGTTGCTCGAGACCGGGGTCCTGGGGATTCCCACGATCGGTGAGCGATTCTTCGCCGGGCTGGAGGTGGAGTCGTCTGAGGGGCCGGTCGAGGAGGAAACACCTCGTCCCGCCACGGCGACGGTCGAGGTCACCAGCGTCGAGGACGTGACGGTGAACCTGGACGCTCCGTCGAGGATCGAGGCGAAGCGCACCCGCGCCGAGACCTTCACCAGTTGGCCGCCGCCCGAGGTCTCCGAGTCGAGGTGACCCGGGAGCGACCGGGCACCGGGGCTCCGGCGCGGGACTGATCCGATGGCCCGTCCGACACGCCCCGACCCGGACGGGCAGACCGGTCCGGCGGTGTCCTGCGGCCCTGAGGTCCCCTTCGGGCGCGCGGGTGCCTCCCTCTGCGCCTGCGACCCTCTCGGTACCGGTGACCCGCGGCGCACCTCCGGTGCAGACGGCAGGCCTGACGGGTACGACCTGGCCGACGGGCCTGGCCTGGGCGAGGTACCTGGTGCGGGTCACGGGCACGGCGCGGGTCATGCGCACGGCCATCTCGGCGCCCGGTACGGCGGTCGCATCGCCGCCACGTCGGCGCTGACCCTCGGGCTGGTCGTGGTCGAGGTGTGGGTCGGCGTCCTGTCCGGGTCGATGGCGGTGCTCTCGGACGCCGGGCATCTCGGCGCCGATGTCCTCTCCCTCGGGGTGAGCGCCCTGGCCACCCGGCTGGCCCGTCGTCCCGACCACACCGGCCGGCGCAGCTACGGCTCCTACCGCGCGGAGATCTTCGCGGCCCTCCTCAGCGTCCTGATCATGATTGTCGTCTCGGGGACCGTGGTGACGGAGGCCGGGCAGCGACTCGCGCACGGCGGGTCGGTGGTGGTGTGGCCGATGGTCGCCGTGGGGCTGGCCGCCGTGCTCGTGAACGGGATCGCCGCCCTGCTCCTGCGGGAGGGGGCCGAGGCCAGCCTGACCGTGCGGGGCGCCTACCTGGAGGTGCTCGGGGACGCCGTGGGCGGGCTGGGCGTGGTGCTGGCCGCCGGGCTCGTCGCCCTCACCGGCTGGACGGCCTGGGACCGGGTGGCCGCCCTCGGCGTGGGCGCCTTCCTCGGGGTGCGGGCGTTCCTCCTGGGAAGGCAGGTCTACGCCGTCCTCGCCCAGCACGTGCCCGCGGGGGTCGACCCGATCGCGGTGGCCGCCGACCTCGAGGCCCTCGACGGGGTGCAGGAGGTGCATCACCTGCATCTGTGGACGTTGACCTCGGGCATGCACGACGCGACGGCACATCTGGTGACGGTCGAGGGCGCCGATCCGCACGCCGTCCTCGACCGGGCCCGGGACCTGCTGCGGGTACGGCACGGCTTGGTACACGCGACGGTCCAGGTCGAGCCGCCGGGCCACCTGGGCTGTGCCGAGACGGACTGGTGAGTTCCCGCCCCGTCGTCCCGACCGGGGCCCGCGGAGGTTCAGTCCCCGGGCTCTCGTTCCCCCTCGTCCCGGTGTCCCCGGCCCGAGGCACTCACTCCCGCGGCCAGGACGGCGAGCGGCGGCAGCACCATCGCCCCGAGCACGGCCACCATGGCGCCGGTCGTGGAGGCGGGAGCCAGGAGCGCAGCGAGCACCAGCAGGGCGAGGCAGGTGCTCATGAGTCCCGCGTAGCGACGCATGCGCCGGTGCTGGTCGAGGGCCGGCTCGGCGCCGGTCGGGGACGGGCCCTCCGCCCGGCCCGTCGGCGTGCCCGTCCGATCACCGGGTGGTCCTGGCCGGTCCGGCGCCGTTCCCGGTCGGTCCCTGGGCGGTTCGGGACCGCGGTCGACCGGCCG
>Ga0265334_10001181_pt1 | contig 12801 bp, 6 predicted proteins | sample 42023metaG_FD_192442 | JGI IMG/M metagenome (GOLD analysis project Ga0265334, IMG submission 192442) | Rhizosphere microbial communities from Carex aquatilis grown in University of Washington, Seatle, WA, United States - 4-20-23 metaG | ecosystem: Host-associated > Plants > Roots > Rhizosphere >... | reverse complement strand
GGGCGTCTGAAGTGCCGGTGCTCGCGCATGCGGTGCCGCCCGGGGTTCCGGGGCTCACGATCCAGACGCCCCTGAAGAACGGCATCGTCATCAGCGACGTGCCGGGGCCGACCGGCGGCATCCTGATCCAGACGGCAACGGGGGCAACGATCTCGGTCAGTGACACGGGCATCGTTCTTTCGAACGGCAAAGGCGCGGTGATCAGCATGCTGGGTCCGACGGTCGATGTGAATGCCGGCGCGCTGACGGTGATCTAGGAGCCCATGGATGCCACCCATTCTTCATCTCGGCGCACAGGTTCTCTGCTCCCATGCGGGCCAGGCCATTCCGACCGCCCCGTTCCCGCGCGTGACGCTGTCCGGCCAGCCGGCGGTGACGATCCTGAGCCCCTACGCGATTGCCGGCTGCGCGCTGACGGGCACGCCCAATCCCCCCTGCGTCACCGGCCAATGGGTGGTGGGTGCTGCGCGCGTGATGGCGGGCGGCTCGCCGGTCGTGACCATGGCAAGTCAGTCCGTCTGCGTCGCCCCCGGCACGCCCATGCTTCCCATCTCCGCGCAAGTGCGCGTCCAGGCACTGTGACGAGGCCACGATGAGCGATCTCGACTTTCCTTATCGCTTCGATGGCTCCGGCCGGACCGCTACGACCACGCGCGACGACCACATCCGCGACCTGATCGAGCAGGTGCTGTTCACCGCGCCCGGCGAGCGCGTGATGCGTCCCGATTTCGGCACGGGATTGCTCGCGCTGGTGTTCGAGCCCAACAGCGTGGCGCTGGCCGCGACCACGCAGATGCTCGTGCAGGCGGCGCTGCAGCTATATCTCTCCCATCTCATTGCCGTTCGCGACGTCGATGTCGAAAACGACGATTCCGCTTTGCGCGTGACGGTGAATTACATCGTGCTCGCCGACCGGACGGCGCAAACCGCCACATTCACCGCACCGGGAGGGACAGCATGAAGTTTCATTGCTGCGAACTCCGCCGCCTGGAAGTGCTGAAGGTCAGCGGTTCGGCGAACGCGATCGAGTTCCTGGAAGTGCTCGATCTTGCTTCACCGCCCGGTGCGCCGCGTCAGCAGACATTGTTCATCCGCTTGCTGCGGCCGGGCTTCTCGCTGAACCCCGACAATCTCAGCATCACCGGCGGCGAACGCATCAAGACTGTCGGCATCACCTGGTGCGCAGCCGCAAACGCGCTGCCGCCGCAAGCCGAAGCGGGTCTCGTCGATACGGTGGACGATCTTCCCCACACTCTGGTGGTGCGTACGGATACGGCCGGCGATTTCTCGAACTATACATTCTCCATCGTCGCCAATTCCGGCACCGGCGATCCGCCGGCCGGCTTCGATCCGAAGCTGTCGTCCATCGATTTCTCGTTCAAGGTCGAATGCCCGACCGACTTCGATTGCGCGATATCGGCTCCCTGTCCGCCGGAACCGGGCAACGCGCCTGCCATCGATTATCTGGCCAAGGATTATCAGGGCTTCCGCCGCCTGATGCTCGACCGGCTGAGCCTCCTGGTGCCGGGCTGGACCGAACGCTCGCCGGCCGATCTCGGCATCGCCCTGGTCGAATTGATTGCCTATGCGGCGGACAATCTCTCCTACCGCCAGGACGCCATCGCCAACGAGGCCTATCTCGCGACCGCCCGCCAGCGCGTTTCGGTGCGCCGCCACGCGCGGCTGGTGGATTATTTCCTGCACGAAGGCTGCAACGCGCGCGCCTTCGTGCATTTCGATGTCGTCGGCCAGAATGTCGCGCTGGTTCGCGGCACGCAATTGCTCACCTCCATGCCGAACCTTCCTGTCGTGGTCACGCCCGGAAGCCAGGAATTGCGCGATGCCATCAGCGCGGGTGCGGTGGTGTTTGAAACGGCGCAGGACGCAGTGCTGGACGAGAGCCTGAACCGGCTCTCCTTCTACACCTGGGGCGATGAAGGATGTTGTCTGCTGCGGGGCGCGACGAACGCGACGCTCAAGGGCCGCATCGATACGCTGCAGAAGGGCGACATCCTCGTCTTCCAGGAGATCGTCAGCCCGACGACCTTTGTCCCTGAAGACGCGGACCACTCCCACCGCTGGGCGGTGCGCCTGACCGGCGTCACGCTCTCGACCGATCCGTCGGGTCAGTTGTTCAACGATCCCCCGGTCGATGGTCCGGTGGACGTGACGGAAATCGTGTGGGACGCGGCCGATGCGTTGCCGTTCCCGCTCTGTCTCTCGGTTGCCGCGCGCGAAGGTCTCGAAATCAGCGTGGCGCTCGGCAATATCGTCATCGCCGACCACGGACGCACGATTGCCGGCGAACCGCTCGGCGCGGTGCCCGATCCCACGATGGCGGTCGCGCCGATTGCCTCCAGCGACTGCTGCGATGCGCCCGCGCCCATCGTTGTGCCGCCGCGCTTCCGCCCCGCTCTGTCGCAAGCGCCCCTGACGCATGGCTTCGACATCGCCACGCTCTTTGCGGTGCCCATCACCGCCGACGATCTGTGGTGGCCCGCGAGCACGCTCCTCTCCATCGATCCGCGCACGGCGACGCCGCGCATTGCCGAACTGCTTGGCACGCTTGGGGCCGTCACCGAACCCTGGACGCCGCGCCGCGATCTGATGGCGAGCTTGCCCGACGCCGCCGATTTCGTGGTGGAGATCGAAAACGATGCCACCGCTCAGTTGCGTTTCGGCGACGACGAACGCGGCAAGCGGCCCGATCCCGGCACCGAATTCGTCGCGACCTATCGCATCGGCAATGGCGCGGCCGGCAATGTCGGCGCGGAATCCATCGTGCATATCATCAGCGTCTTGAACGGTACGTTCACGGCGCTGTCGAACCCGATTGCCGCTGCGGGCGGCGTGGAGCCGGAAGACATCGAGGCCGCGCGCCGCGACGCGCCGCAGGCGTTCCGCACGCAGGAGCGCGCGGTGACGGCGGCCGATTATGCAGCCGCCGCCGAACGGCTCCCCGACGTGCAGCGGGCGGCTGCCACGTTCCGCTGGACGGGAAGCTGGTACACGGTCTTCGTGACACCCGACCGCATCGGCGGCGGCGAAGTCGATGCGCTGTTCGCCGCGCGTCTGCGCCGTCATCTCGAGCGCTTCCGCATGGCGGGCTACGACCTCGAGATCAATTCGCCTCGCTACGTGCCGCTCGACGTGGCACTGCACATCTGCGTCAAGCCGGACTATTTCCGCAGCGACGTGCTCTTGGCCGTTGAAGAGGCGCTGTCGAGCACGGTCCTGCCGGATGGGCGGCTCGGATTGTTCCATCCCGACAATTTCACCTTCGGCCAGCCGGTTTATCTGAGCCCGATCATCGCCGCTGCCCAGGCCGTAGAAGGCGTGGACTCGGTCACGGTCGATACCTTCCAGCGGCTCTCGATCACCAATTCGACCTCGCTCGCGGATGGAGAAATCCCGATCGGAGCGCTTGAGATCGCCCAACTCGCGAACAATCCGAATTTCCGCGAGCGCGGCCGCATCGTCATTGACGCGGGAGGCGGAAAATGAACGCACCCACTCCCAACCTGAAGCCAACCATTCCGGCGCCGCCCGACAATTGCTGCGGCTGCTGCGAGGGCGTCGATGTCGCGACCCCGCAAGGGGTGACCAATCGCGACGGCTTGTCGTCCATCGCCTATCGTATCGGCGATTACGCCCAGTTCCGCGCCAGCCTGCATGCGCGGCTGTCCTCTTCGCAGTTCGCGCCGCTGGCGGGTCTGCGGACGCGTGACGACGGCGATTTCACCATCGGTCTTCTGGATGCGTTCGCCTGCTCGGCCGATGTCCTCACTTTTTACCAGGAGCGCATCGTCAACGAATCCTATCTGCGCACGGCCAAGGAACGCGTCTCGCTGCAGGAGATGGGCAAGCTCGTCGGCTACCGCTTGCGTCCGGGCATCGCGGCGGAGACCTGGCTCGCCTTCGCACTGGAAACGCCGCCTACGCCGCCTCCCAATCTTTCCCCGGAACCCGGTAATTTCATCACCGGCATTCCCTCGACGCTCGCCCTCGACATCGGCTTCAAGGTCCAGAGCGTGCCGGGGCCCGGCGAAAAGCCGCAGGTGTTCGAGACTGTCGACGTGCTGCCCGACGCGCGGCCGCAATGGAACGCGATGCGCGCGGTTACCGACGAGGACCGGCCGCCGCTGTTCGGAGCGGTGGAGACCTGGCTTACCGGCACCTCGACGCAGCTCAAGCCCGGCGACACGCTGCTCTTCGTCGGTCCGCAATTTGTACAGGATTCAACCTCGAACCGCTGGGATGCGCGTGTGCTCACCAGGGTCGAGCCCGACAATGCTAACGCGCGCACCCGTGTCGCCTGGGACACGCCGTTGGGATCGGTGGCGCCGTTCATGCAGACGGCCGATCCGCCGTCGATCTATGCGCTTCGCGAACGCGCGGCGATCTTCGGACACAACGCCGCCTCCTGGCCCGCTCTTAGCGATGAATTCAAGGCGAGCTATCTCGGCCTCGAAAGCCCGAGCCAGCTCACCCAGGCCCAGCGCAAGGAATGGCCGCAATTCGACATCTTCGCGCCCGGCACCGGATCGGGTCTCCAGATCGTCACCCATGTCTCGGCGATGGAAGCCGCCAACGTGCTGCGCGACACGGTTCACGCGACCGAATTGTCGATTGCGCGCGAAAGCGCAACCTCGGCTGCGACCTTGGGCAGCGCCGCCGGCACCATGGTGCAGCGGATCGCGTCGCTTCCGGCCGATGTCGCGCGCAGCGCGCTGGATGTCGCGAGCAAATTGCCCGAAGCCATCGGCAATGTCGCACAGCAGGTGATGACGCCGCTGCGCGACCTGGTCGGGAACGTGACCGCGTCGGTGCAACAGGCAGCCGCCGACACCGCCGCGAGTCTGGGTCCTGTGGCCGATGCGCTCAATTCCGTCATCGGCGCAGTGAACGGCCTCACCCAGGGCAATATCTCGACCATCGGCGCGCCGTCCGCCGGCCCCGTGCAGCAGCCCGCGGCGCAACCCAATCTCTTCACCACCGGCATCGGTGATCTAACGTCCCTGGTCGGCACCGTCACCGTGTCGCTCGACGATAAGATCGGTGCGGTCGGCCGCGATTTGCGCGGCCTTTGGCAGGCGCACGCCAATCTCGTGGAATCGGTGGTGGCGGGCACGGCCGCAACGGCGCATCTGGCCCGGCTGGAAGCCGAACTCACCCTGCAGCCGCGCGTGCCATTCGCCACGGCCGAGAGTGTGTGCGATGCGGTCGATGCAGCCAATGCTCAGGCCAAACAGGTGCTGCCCGATTTCACCGTCGCGACCGTGGTGCTGGCGACCGGGCTGCTCGATCCGCGCATCGGCGCGGCGCTGTTGCCCATGCTTCTGTCGCCGGACGACCTGCCGAGCGGCGCCGATGTTTCCGCGGGCTTCGATCAGTTCATCTCCGCGCAATCGCAAGTGCGCGATGATCTACAACAGGCGCTCTCCATTCATTCCGATCCGATTGCTGCGGGGAGTGCGGCTGCCGGAGCGCTCGCGCCATTGCTTGGCGCCATTGCCCAAGGCGCAACCGCCCCGGTGGAAAAAGCCGTGCAGCGCCTTCGCAAGGCGGCGGCAAAAGGCGTGAACCGCATGGCCGATGCGCTGAGCGTCCAGACGGACGCGTTGCGCGCAGGCCAGGTCGCCCGTGTGCTGCTGGGCCACCAATCCACGACCATCAGTCTCGACCGCGACTACACAGGGGTTCTCGCGGGCTCCTATGCGCTGCTGTCGAAGCCCGATTACATCGAGCTTTACCATATCGATTCGGCGTCGTTCGGTTCGCGCGCGGAATTCGCGATTTCCGGAAAGTCGACCTATCTCACATTGTCCGGCCAGAATCTCTCGCTCTACGCATCGGCGGTGCGCGAGACGACGGTCTTCGCGCGCTCCGAATTGCTGCCGCGTGCGCGCGCCCCGCTGACGACCGCGGTTTCGGGCGATACTTTCTCGGTTGCAGCCTCGCTCGATGGGCTGGTCGCCGGACGGCGCGTGATCGTCAAGGGCGACCGCAGCGATGGAGCCGGCGAGGGCGTCCACGTTACGACCCTCATTTCGGCGACGCCCGCCGCACTTCCTGCGGACGGCGGCACGCTGGTCATCGACCCGCCGCTGCCTTGGGCGCTCAAGCGCGAGACGGTCGTCGTCTACGGCAATGTGGTCGCCGCCTCCCACGGCGAATCGGTCACGCAGATCCTGGGCTCCGGCAATGCCGGCGTGCCGTTCCAGCGTTTCGAGCTGAAGCAGCTTCCGCTCACCTATCGCGCCGCGCCGAACGAGATCGGCGCTGCCGCCGAACTTACCGTGCGTGTCGGCGATATCGCGTGGGAAGAGCGTTCCACCATGTTCGGCGCCGCTCCGGCCGAGCACGCCTACACACTGACCACCGACGAGCAGGGCCGCGATTTCATCGTCTTCGGCGACGGTGTGCGCGGCGCGCGTCCGCCGAGCGGCAGCAACAACCTCGTTGCGAATTACCGCAAGGGCCTGGGCGTCGACGGCAATGTGGGTTCCGGTACGCTGACCCAGCTCATGACCCGGCCGCTCGGGCTGAAGAGCGTGGCCAACCCGCTCGCTGCCGAAGGCGGCACCGACCCCGAAAGTCCCGATGTCGCGCGCGACAGCATGCCGATCACCACGCGCACGCTGGGACGCGTGGTGTCGGTTCTGGATTATGAGGATTTTGCACGCGCCTTCAGCGGCATCGGCAAGGCGCAGGCGCAGGTGATGAATTTGCCTTCGGGCCCCGCTATCGCCATTACCATTGCCGCGCCGGACGGGAAGACCATTACGCCGGCGAGCCCGGTCTGGACCAATCTGCTCGGCGCCTTGCAATCGAGCGGCGATCCGCATGTCTCCGTGATGCTGCTCGGATATCAGCCGAGCACGTTCCGCATCGGCATCAAGGTGAAATGCGATTCCGTTTACGACCCGAAAACCGTGCTCGCCAATGTGGAGGCCGCGCTTCGGGCACATTACGCCTTCGACACGCGCGGCCTCGGCGAGCCCGTGCAGCAGTCCGATGTCATCGCCGTCGCGCAGGCCGTGCCGGGCGTCGTCGCACTCGATCTGACGCTGCTTTACGGGGGAACACAGCCGCTGGCTCAGACGGTGCCGTCCAAGCAGGTGCGGCTTCTCGCCTCGCGCATGCGCGTGCAGAACGCAATCGTGCAGCCGGCCGAATTGCTGACACTCGATCCTTCACCTCTCGATCAGCTGGAGCAGATGGCATGACAAGCCTCACCGCCGATCGTCTCTATGCGCTCTTGCCGGCGGTCTATCGCTTGCGCGATGCGGACCAGGGAGAGCCTCTGCGCGCGCTGGTGGGCGTGCTCGCGGAACAATTCGCCGCGCTCGAAGAAAACATCGAACAGCTCTACGACGATCAGTTCATCGAAACCTGCGCCGAATGGGTGGTGCCCTATATCGGAGACCTGATCGGCTATCGCCCGCTGCACGGGGTGACGCCGGCGATTGCTTCGCCGCGCGCCGAAGTGGCCAACACCATCGCGCTCCGCCGCCGCAAAGGCACCGCGCTGATGCTGGAGGAATTGGCGAGCGACGTCACCGGCTGGCCGGCCCATGCCGTCGAATTCTTCCAGCAGCTCGCGACCAGCCAGTACATGAAGCACATCCGGGGAAGTTCCTATGCGACCGCGGATTTGCGCGACATTGCGGCGGGGTTCCGCTGCGACGGCGCGTTCAACATTTTCGCGCACACGGGCGAGATGCGCCGGCCGGAAACCGGAAGCGGCAAATACAACATCCCGAATATCGGCATTTTCCTGTGGCGGCTTGAATCCCTTCCCCTGACCGCGGTGCCGCTGACGCCCGATCCCGGCGACGCGAGCGGGCGCAAATTCCGCGTCAATCCGTTGGGCGCCGATTTGTGCCTCTTCCGCCATGCCCAGACCGAGGACGACATCAGCCATCTGGCCGAGCCGGTGAACGTGCCGGAGCCTTTGTCGGTGCGGTTGATGGCGCTCGCGGTGCGCGCGGCGCAAGCAAGCGTCAACCCCGCGCCCGATGCCGTGCTCGACGACGATTACGGTCCTGGTGAGAGCCTCGTTCTGCTGCGCCCCGGAAATCCGCCAACGGCGGTGCCGGTGGCGCAAATCCGGGTAGCGGATTTGCGCGACATCCTCGATTCCGGCGGAAACGTCATCGGCTGGAATCACGAAGGCTCGGTGCCGGCGGGGATCATCGGCGTCGATCCGGAGCGCGGGCGCGTGCTGCTGGGCGCGCCCGCCGACGGTCCTTTGCTCGCGACGTTCCACTACGGGCAGACGCGCGAAATCGGCGGCGGCGAATATGAGCGCACGCCCGAGGGCGAAACGCTTCTCCCCCAAACGGCTGTCGCCAATGGCGATCCTCTGCAGCCGCAGCTCGACGCGATTGCCGGTGGCGGACGTCTCCTCATCGGCGACAGCCTCGTCTATCCGCAGACGCCGGTGTTCAAGATCAACGACGTCACCGCGCCCGGCGCGCCCGGACTCGAAGTGGTCGCCGCCGCGCGCGATTCCGCGAGGCCGCTGATCGCCGCGGGCGGCGAGATCACGCTCGCCATCGGCGCGCGCGGGCGCCTGGTGCTCGACGGGCTCGTGATTTCGGGCGGCGCCTTGCGGCTTGCCGCGTTCGCCGACGATGAGCCGCGCGAACTGATCTTGCGCGATTGCACGCTGGTGCCGGGGCTCGCGCTCAACCCAGATGGCACCGCCGTTTCGCCCGGCGCGCCCAGCCTCATCGTCGAGCACCCCTTTGCTCAAATCACCATGGAGCGCTGCAGCACGGGTCCGCTTCAGATTGTTGCCGGCGCCGCCATCACAATCGGCAATTCCATCGTCGATGCGGGCGCGCCGGAGAACGTCGCCTATGCGGCAGACGGCGCGGGCGGCCCGGGTGGCACGCTGACTTTCACCGAATCCACCATGATCGGAAAGCTACACGCGAAGCTGATCCAACTCGCTTCCGACAGCATCTTCTTCGCTCAACTCGGCCCGTCCCCGCCCGAAACCTGGATAGCGCCCATCATCGCTGAGCGCCGGCAGGAAGGCTGCATCCGCTTCTGCTACGTGCCCAATGGTTCGATCACGCCGAGGCGCTACCGCTGCGTGCCGGATAAGGATCATCCCCAGGTGCTGCCGCATTTCACCTCGCTGCGCTATGGCGATCCCGGTTACGGCCAGCTTCGGCACGCCACCGACAAATCGATCCGCGAAGGCGCCCACGACGAAAGCGAGATGGGCGTGCTGCACGCGCTGTTCCAGCCGCAGCGCGAGACCAATCTCAAGATACGCCTCGACGAATATCTACGTTTCGGACTGCACGCGGGCCTGTTCTACGCCACCTGATCATTTCTGTTTGGAGGACCACCTATGGGGGCCGACCTTTCGAGAGTCCGTTTTAATCCGCTTCTCGATTATGCCGGAGTCGAGCTGCAGCAGGGCCGGGTCATGCTGGATGGCGACGCCAACGAGCTGGCTGCCATTCTCGACCGGCGCTTGCGCGCTCTGGCGAGCGATGTCTTGGGCCGCGCGACCGTCTCATCCACGACACCGGACGCGTTCAAGATCGCCGTTGCCGGCGGCACGCTGCAGATCGCCAAAGGCAGGCTCTATGTCGATGGGCTCCTAGCGGAGAACCATGGCGCCGTGTCGGTCGATCCCGCGAAGCGCATCTTTGACGACCTGATGTCGGAGCCGCAATTCGCCGATCCCATTGCTTATCCGGCGCAACCTTACCTGCCCAATCCTCCGGCGCTGCCCACGACGGGTCACCGTCTTGTCTATCTCGATGTGTGGGATCGCGAAGTCACGCCGCTGGAAAATCCCGATCTGGTCGAGACCGCCTTGGGCGTGGATACGACCGCGCGCGTCCAGACGGTCTGGCAGGTGCGGGTCCTCGATGGCGATGTGGGGACCGGCATTATCTGCACCTCGCTCGATACGGACATTCCCGGCTGGAGCACGCTGATTGCGGCTTCGACCGGCGTTCTGACCACCGGCACGTTCGATGCCGCGCCCGTCGATGATCCTTGCGAGCTTCCGCCGAGCGGCGGTTATCGCGGGCTGGAGAACCAGACCTATCGCATCGAAATCCACGATCCGGGACAGCCCGGCGCCGGCGCCACCTTCAAATGGTCGCGCGAAAATTCAAGCGTCGGAAGCCGCGTCGCCAGCATCGTCTCGGGCGGCGAGCTGCAGCTCGAAACGCTGGGCCGCGACGACGTTCTCCGATTCAACACCGGCGATTGGGTCGAGATCACCGACGACATCCACGAATTCGCGCAGATCCCCGGCGAGATTCGGAAAGTCACCGTGATCGACGCCACGCGGCGCATTCAGTTCTCGCCGGCCCTGCCCGCCGGTATGCTCCCCGGCACCTTCCCGGACTCCGATCTGCCGCGCACGCGGAATTTGCGGGTGCGCCGCTGGGACCAGAAGGGCCTCGTCTTTCGCACCGTTTCGAGCGGAACGCCGGTGCAGGTCCAGGACCTCGACGCGGGCGGCTCGACCGGGCTCGTCGCCGTGCCGGCGGCCGGCACGGCGCTGCTCCTGGAAAACGGCGTGACCGTGTCGTTCGATTCGACCGGCGCCAAGGGATTCCGCCCGGGCGACTATTGGGTGTTCGCCGCCCGCACCGCCAATGCCAGCGTCGAGCTTCTCGACCGCGCGCCGCCGCGGGGCATCCATCACCATTACGCGCGGCTCGGCATCTGGGACGTTGGCGCCGGCCAGGTGAGCGACTGCAGGCACCCCTGGCCGCCCAAAGGCGGCGACGGCCACGATTGCAGTTGTCAGGCCTGCGTCACGGTGGAATCGCATCAGAGCGGCCAATTCACCATCCAGGACGGGGTCAACCAGTTGCGGGTGACGGGCGGGACCCTGTGTCTCGGGCCGGGCCATTATGCCTTGAAGGAACCCGTCAGCATACGGAATGGCCGGTCGTTGTGCATCCGGGGCGAGGGACCGGCGACTCTGATCTCCGCTGCAGGGACAGCCTTCGTCATCGAGAATTGCATCGCGGTCGGCATCGAGAAGCTCGCGATACTTTCCTTGCGCGCCGAACAATCGGCGATCGCGGTTTCGACCGCGATCGGGCTCTCGCTGCGCCAGCTGGTGATCGCCGAACTGGACGGGAACGCACAATCCGCTGCGATCTCGCTGCAGGGCATCGTGGTCGGAGCGAGCATCAGCGAGAACGTGATCTTCGCCCCCGTTGCGATTCTGGCCAACGACCCTGCCGTGCCGGCCACAAATAAGGACGTAAAGACGAGATTCCTCGTCACAGGCGCGCTCGCCATCGAGGACAATATCATCTTGGCGCAAACCAGAGCGGTTTCGCTCCAAGGAATAGTGCTCCATTTGCTGAGCACCCGGATCTGCGGCAACGAGATACTCGGCTGCAGCCAGCGCGCCATCTCCGCGCTTGGCCTCGGCGCTCCGGGCTCGTCCATGACGATCAGCCGCAACAGCATAGCGGTGACGGGCAGCGGGATCGTCTGCGACCTCGACGGCTTGCTGATCGAGGGCAACAAGGTCGTCAATTCCGCCACCACCACAGCGGCGCGCGCGGCGAAGACGGTTGGAATCGGACTCGCGACCGGGCTCGACAGAAACGGTTCCGATCAATGCCAGATCTTGAGCAATCAGATCAGCGGCTTCGGCGGCTTCGGCATTGCGATCGGCGCGCCCTCAAGGGACCTGATCGTCAAGCTGAACATCATCGAGAAATGCGGCAACGGTATTCTCTCGACCGATGACGCCGATGGAGGCTCCGTTTCGATCGAGAACAACCATATCCAGGATATCGGCCCCTTCAATGAGACCGGCACCGCCTCGGCTACGGGCATCGGCATCTCACGCGCCGAGTCGGCGACCATCGCCGGCAACATGATCCGGCGCATCGGCGCGCAGAGCGAGCGCTCGACCTTGCGGGCCGGTATTATGACCGTCGGTGTGGACCGCGCGCGGATTACCGGCAACGAGGTGACGGAAATCGCGCCTCCTGGGGATTTTCTCGGCCTCGCGGCGGGCATTGTCCTGCGTTCGCCGTTCACGGAATTCGACGTCAACCACAATCGGGTACAGCGCGACGCCGCGCCCAGCGATCAGCAGACAAACAGCGGAACATGGATGGCGCTGGCCGTCATCGGCCTCGACTCGCAAAATCCGGTTTCGCACACCGGCGATGTGTCGGTCGTGAAAGTCGACAACAACCGCATGATGGTTCTTGGCGCGGGCCGTCCCTACATCGCTTCCTTCGACTCCGGCAATTCCGACGCAACAGCGACGCAACAGCCTGAGCTTGCCCGCGGGTCGGTGATCGGCAACGTGTTCTACGCTCGCGGTAACGCTCCGGCAGTTGACATTTTTGCCCCGGGTGAGTGCCTGTTCAACGACAATCGGGTCGAGGCCCGCCTGAATGGAAAGCTCGCGGTTCGGATGGCGACATCGGTTGCCATCGTGAATGCCAATCGCGTCCGTGGCGGCGAGGTGTCCATCCAGGTGTCCGGCGCCAAGACCGCGGCGGTGCTCGGAAATGTCACGACGGGCTCTATCGACATCCCGGGTGGGTTGCAGCCACCCTGGGATGCGTTGAATTTGCGCGGCTGATCTTAAGATAGCAAAGGCAAAACCATGCGCACGATTCTCATCAAGCAGAACACCGACCTCAAGGCGCTCAGCGGCATGCTGATCCAGCAGAACGCCGCGGCCGGCCAGGCGCAAACCGCGCTTCAGGCGCTGCAGGCGCTCAATCCCCATGTCGACATCAACGCCATACGCCCGGGTACGGTGCTGCTGGT
>Ga0265334_10001179_pt1 | contig 12809 bp, 14 predicted proteins | sample 42023metaG_FD_192442 | JGI IMG/M metagenome (GOLD analysis project Ga0265334, IMG submission 192442) | Rhizosphere microbial communities from Carex aquatilis grown in University of Washington, Seatle, WA, United States - 4-20-23 metaG | ecosystem: Host-associated > Plants > Roots > Rhizosphere... | reverse complement strand
CGCCGTCCTTCTCCTGTTGTTCCTGGCGCTGTGGTGGGGTCGGCGCGCCAGATCCGTTTCTCCGAGCTCCCCACACCCCGCCTCGCTCTCGGCGCCGTCGGCATCCCGGACAAAGGGCGCCGACCCGTCGGCCGAATCTACCGCTGCAACGAGGACCCGCGGCACGCCAGCCGAGACGAGCCGTTCGACCGCTCCGACGGGGCCCGCGGGAACGTCGCGCAGCGCGACGACCTCCGGCGTCAGCCCAACGAGCCCCGGGACTGCCGACCTTGGCGACCCGGTCGGCAGCCGGCCGCCGGCAGACGGCGGGTGTCCGAACAGCGGCACAGCGGACCCCGCGGTCTCGACTCGCGGCAGCAGCAGTGCAGAGGCAGGGCTCAAGGCGACGGTCGAGAAACTGCAGCAGCAGCAGAGGCGCGTGGTCAAGATACTGTCGGACCAACAGTACACGCTCAGACTCCACGACCAGCGACTCCGCGACCAGGACTCGCGGTGGAACACTTACATGGTCCAGAGAACGGCGTCGTCCCCCGACGACTCGTGGAGCGACACAGGGGCAGGCGGCGGCGGCGGCAACCGCAACTACGGGAACCCCAGGTCGGCTACACCGCCTCGGCGTCTCGCCGGCAGAAATGCCTCTCCGCGCCGGCGCAACGACGCCCCGTCTGTCATCAACCTGCGCGACGGCGTCGACGACGGCGAGGGATCGTATTCATCAGACGGGTCCGGGTGATTGCTTGGCCTCGGGCATTCACCTCCGCACCGCCGCAGCTGGTTTTTGCGCATTTTTCGCTGCGCATCGGCTCAACAAGCCTGTTCAGGAGTTGGAAAGAAGAAAAAAAAAGAAAATCCAACAAGCACAGAAGCACAAAGCCAGAATGGTCAAACGCCCCCAAGGCGAGGCGAAGGGCGGAGTTACGCTCGTGACGCTGCGGGAAACAGCCCAGCTCGTCCACGGGCGAGCGGTGGTGTACGTCCTCGCGTGCTCGCGCCAGGACAGAAAGCTGACATACCTCGGGAGCACGTCCGCGGTGCGGAGACGGTGGCGAGAGCATGCGAGCGCCACGGGTAAATCAGGGGCCGCCCGCGTCCGAGCGCAGGTCAAGGCTGGCCACAAGTGGCGCCCTATGCTCTTGGTCGTCTGTCCCACACTCTCCACCGCACGGGGCGTGGAGCGCTATGCCAAGGTCAAGTACCAGAAACACTGGCCCCCGGAGATCAAGATGCACGCGCGCAGTCTGGATTCTGCGTGCGTCCCGCAGCCGCGCGGAGACGACTTGAATGCCGCAGGTGGGCCCGACGACGACGGTCTCCCCGCGAGAACAAGGAGGAAACTGAGTCGCAGCGTGGAGAACCCCGGTGACACGGACGAGCCGGACGAAGGGGCTGCGCCAGCCCGGCTCCCGGCCGCTCGCCCACGTGTACCCAAGCTGCATCCGGCTGTACGGCGCGTGCTCGGAGCGGCGTCGCTGCCCATCCTCCAGTCCGCGCTGGCGCTTCTGGACGACCAGACTCTGCAGCTCGTGTGGTTCAGGCCGCCCGGCGAGGACGCCACGTGCCTGGACCGCCACGCGCACGCCGGCTCCGTCTCAGCCTCGTTCGTCTGCACGGACCCGGTCGGCGACATTGCCGACGTCGTGCGCATGTGCGCCGCCCTGGACGGCGAGGCCCGCTCGGTCGCCAAGCGGCCGCGGCGCCCCACGGAAGAGTAAAGACCCTCCCGCCCCTGCAGCTCGGCGCATCTCCGCGCCTTGTGCGCCCAGCGCGCTTCCTGTGCTGTCTCGGTTTGTGGACAGCCTTTGTCTCGGCCGCAAGACAAGACAGTCGCACGCAGCGACGAGGGCCCACAGAGGGCTGCCTCGGCCCGAAGGAGCGCCCGCTGGAAGTCGGCGGCGGGCAGCGCGTGGGCGGTCAGTCCCTTTGTGGCCGCGTGGTAGTCGTAGGGCAGGGCCGCCACCCTCGCCAGCTCGCGGAAGCTGTCTGTGCGGGTGTCGACGACCGCCCAGGTGTCTGTCGGACAGTCCAGCCTTCTGCGGAGCTGCAGGGACCGGAAAGACTCGACGATCAGTCATCACTCGGTTCGTAACTCAATGGTTTTCTCACACGCTGGGGCGGCGGCCCTATGTCGGCGGAATAAAAGGCGCACGGAACGAGCTCATCCGATCTGACGATCCACCTCGCTTCGGGTGTCAGCGAAGGCTCGGAGCGCAGCAGTACCTGCCCTGGTGTGGCATCGGCGCGATCGACCCAGCCCTCCAAGTGCTGCACGTGGAACATGATGCTAGGCACACGATAGAGCCGACCGTAGGCCCCGCCGAGTTCCACCAACAGAACGTCATCCGGCCGGATGTCGGCCAGCTTGCCGGAATTGAGATCGCGGACGGATTTCACAGAGACGTAGTCGTCGTACTGGTAACTCGATCCCGGAATCGCCAGATCCCTGCCGTGGTAGCGAAGCTCGGCGGGCTGGCCCGAGCGAGGCAGGTGAAGTCTGGCTGATTGGCACCGACCGTCGAGAACGAACCACCCCCTCAGAGTCATGGGAATACGGCCGCGCGCGAGCTGCTCGTGGGCATGACCGTTTGTGTCGTAAACCTTGAACCTGTAGTCCCGCGGTTGCACCGGCCGCTTCTGTTCGCTCGGAGAGTCCGGCGCGCCCTTCTCGTCCTGGTACGACGGAGATGCACCCTCGTCCCGATCCTCGTCCCACGAGATCAGCCGAGGACGTTTCCTGCTCTGCGACGTCATATTTTTTGCTTTGTCAAGCAGCGCAGTGTCCCTGATACGCACCGTTTTTTTTTCTTCTCGATCATTTCGTTTCGCGCGCGCGTCGTCTCCTGGGTACACAGGCAAAATTATCCTCTCGGGTGTCTGTCCGATCGCACACGGCATTCTGAACGATCAGCAGGCAGGTACTAGTATCAGTCGTACGTCTTGTGCGGACCCTTGCACCGCTCGACAGGCTGGGTGCCCCCCGCGTCTCGCGCTGCAAAATGTCTCTTTTTAGAAGAACAAGTCAATGGGCGGATGCGCCTCCTCGCACAGACCGCGGAGGACGGCGATTTCGTCGATGAGCTGGGAGTCATCCGGCGTGCCGGAAGACAACCGATCGGCAGGATCGCGGAATGGGGTGACCGAGCGCAGCCGCCCACCGCGGGCGACTGCGTGAACGATGTCCCTCACGATCATTGCGAGTGCCAGCGCGTTTTCCGTACCGTTGGCGTCGACCTCGTTCTCAATGCCCAGATGACGCAGATGCGGCATCCCCGCGAGAGCAGAGGCGCCGGTTGCGTAAAGCGGGCCGGGCACCAGGTCCCCAAAGTCCGGCTCATCTTCGCCCGACTCGTGACCCTCAACCTCGTGGACGTGCACAGCGAGAGACCGCAGTGACGGCGCCGCGCGCGCCAGTACCTCCATGTCCCGGCCGTTCATTCTGGCAGAGGTGAGAGTGCACGAGACAAGCCGCTCGAAGCGCGACAGCAGTTCGAGCGACTCGGTTTTGTGCGCTGCGCAGCGCCAGCCGAGGTCCAGCTCGAGCGACGAGACCGTCGCGGGCAGCGCTCCCAGCCATTGCGGCACCCCGCAGGCGGCGACGTCGCCGCGGTCTGCCAGATTGACGTGGCGCAGCGAGGAGAGTGCCCGCAGGCGTTCGGACACGGTCGGCGTGAGCTCGCAGCACGCGTCGAGTTCGAGCGTGTCGAGGTCTTGCAGCTGAGCAAGACCGAGAAGCCAGCCGATCCGCAGATGCCTGTCGTCCTCGCCGTGCACTGTCCTCAGCAGCGCGAGCGTCCTCAGCGCCCCGGCGCTCGAGCAGAGCCCCTGCAGGTCCTCCAGCCCGACGAAGCAGCCATCCAGTCGCAGTGCGCGCAGCGCGGGCAACGCGCCGGGTGAGCCGGCTCCGAACGTCACGGTGCACCCGTGCAACTCGAGGTGCGTGAGAGATCGGTGGCTGCGGGGGGCCAGTGCGTCAACCGCGACTCGCGTTTCGGGCACGATCCGTAACGAATTCCTGAGCGCGATGTGCTGCAAGTGACCGCATTCGGCTATGCCGGAGAGAATGCGCGCCCCGTCGCCGGCGACCTCCGGGGTATGCAGCACGAGCTTCCGGAGCTCAGGCATGCGCGCGATGAGCTGGTCCCGACTGTCGGACACCACCCACGACCAGTCAAGCTCCGTCACGCGCGCCATCCTGCCGCAGGTCGCGGCTTCGAGACAAAGCGACGCCAGTGCAGCGGCATTCCCGCCGCGAGACCATCTCAGACAGAAGGGACCAAGTGTTCGGATGTTTTCAAACCGCAGGACCCGAAGCTTGGCGATAGTCAACCGACCTTCGTCGCGCCACGGGCGTCCGGTCGCCACAGTGACCCAGCCCGTCACGCGCGTCGCGGTCCTCCATCGGCGGCAGACCTACGAGGGACCGAAGACAGGCATCAGTGACAATAGCCCGTCTCGCATGCGCTCGACGCAAAAAAAGCGCCACCCTCGCCCACCTGGTCAGCAGACATGTGATCCCCGATTTCGAGGAAGGCCGAGATGTGCTTGAAGATGCATGGCGGCGGCGAGAGAAAGACCGACCTGCCCAAACGCCGAGGAATGCAGCCGCTGCGCTCTGCGACGGCGTGTAGTTCGCGAAGCAGCCCCTGGGTGGCGCCTCTGCACAACGCGTCCGCGATCTGGGCAAGCTGGTACTGCGAAGAGTGCAGAATGCCATCGCGCAATTCGGCCACAAGCACGCGCAGCGCGGCCGACGACGACGGCTGCGAGGACATCCGTGCGTTTTCGCTCACCCGTTCCGCATTCGCTGCCTTGATGAAATGAAGGAGACCACGCGCGGGGGACGAGGCGACCAATCATGATTGGCAGAGCGAAATTCGGGGGCAGCAGCACCCGCGAGTCGGGCGCGCGAAAAGCCAGGGGTGGGACAACAGATTGTCGGTCCCTCTGCCATGGCGTTTCCAGTCGCGCTCGGGAAATCTCGAACCGCCAAGCGCGTTGTCCGGACGGAGCCAATTACAACTCTGGGTATTCCCTCATGTCCGAAAAGAAACTCGAGATGTCTCCGGTGGTGAGATGTTGCCCTCCGTGTTCTGGAGAAACTGTCTCATTCGTCAAGGAGTCACCACCACCACCACCACCTCCTCCTTGTGCGGTCAGATCCGTCCAGTCGTCGTCGTTCGAATAGATCGAACTCTCCAGATCCATTGGACCGACAGACGGGCGGAGGGAAGTCATCGAGCTCGAAGAGGAAGACGACGACGACGGCTCGAGCATTGAGTGAGCGAAATATGGAGAAGGATGCAAGCTCGACGAGGACGAAGCCAGTTGGTGTCGCGGCATGTGCGACGGCGACGGAGAGGGCGGCCGTCCGTTGGTGTTCCTCGACGGGTAAGGCATCGCGAATCCTGGCGACGGCGACACGGGAAAGCCGTGATAGCCGAAGGAGGCAGCAAGAAGAGAGCTCGACGGCGACGGCATGGGAGAGAAATTAGGCACCGCAAATGGTACAGGGCTCGGCGAGGGCTGCTGCTGCGCCTGGAACGGAGACGGCGATGCGAGTGCACCGTGGACGTGAGAGGCGGCCGCACTGCTTGAGGAGGAGGAGGAGGAAGACGGCGACGGACTCGCGAACCCTGGCGACACCGCGTTGTTCGGTCCCAAGAAGGCCGGGTTCGTGCCGGTCGAGGAGGAGGATGGTGCTGTGGCGCGCGACGACGGAAAGCGGATGTCGTACACGCGGTCTTCGCCCTCCTCGCACGCCCGCGGGACCAGTTCAAAGACCGGCAGCCGGTGCTTGCTCTGGATCTCGTCCGTTGGGTCCATGCCGCTCAGCTGCGACCGTAGCCAGCTTCCCGTCGGGTCCGTGATGGTGAGCTTGTGCGAATCGAGCCCGAGCGTCGTCAGCCCGTCGGGTTGTGCGCTCCGGGCCAGCATGGGTCCCAGCTTGTCCGACGTCGAGTACACGAGTCCGGGGTTACCCGGCACGGCAAAGGCCACGACGAAACCGTACGCACCCTCGCCGTCCTTGATGAGCGTGACGTCGTAGCTGCCCTCTGGCGGTGGCTGCGACGGAGCCACAAATTGCGCGAGCCCTCCCTTCGTCCACTCCGGTGCGCTTACCCAGCGCACGTACCTGTCCTCGAGGATAGTCGAGGGCAGCTGGTTCCAGGTCGCCTTTCTCTCCTCGATGCCCGCGGACTTCGCGACGAGACCCACAGTCTTGGTCTTGGCACGCTTTTCGACGGACCCCAAGAGACCCCGCCTGCGTCCCAGACTGGCCACCAGCCTGGCCGTGACCATACGGTTGCTCCACAGGCGTCTCGTTTCGTCGCAGAAGTCGGCGGCCACGCCCTCGGACGACAGGATCGTGCCGAACGGTCGGCCGCACTCGGTCTTTGTCCACTGGCTGAGCGACGTGGGCACCGTCGCGTAGTGCCACAGGACGCGCCGGTCGTCGCCCGGTTCGTAGACAAGGAGCACGGCGCCGGAGACTGGGTGGCTAGCCTCGCCGGCCTCTCGCCAGTCGCTCGACGTGAGCGACCTGAGTTCGAGGAGCAGCGTTTGCAGGCACGTCGCCGCCGATCGACTCTCCGCCATGACGGTCGCCACGGCCGGCGCGGTCAGGACCAGGTGAACCTCTTGTCTGCCCAGTACCAGGCCCATCTCCGACGCCTTCCTCTTGCGGCCCGTCCTCTTCTTGTCCTCCTCGCCGCGGTGCCGTTCGAAAGATCCCGTGGCCCCGACCGACACCTCGACCCTCACGGGCCACAGCTTTGGGTTCGCCAGCGGCAGGTTGGCGCTGACGTATCGATCTAGCAGGCCGTGGCCCGGGGCGACCGCTGCGAAGAGATCGCCCAGCAGGTCACCGGCGCCGGCGTCCTTGGTCTCCTTCCTGGCGCGCTGCACGTCGGCGTCGGTAGCCTGCTGCTTTCCCCACAGCCTGGCCACGATGGCGCGCGACACGGCGTCCGTGATCGTGCCTCCGCCCACGTGCTCGCCGAGCGTCTTGCTGTCGAGGGACAGCTGGCCGCCGGCCGGCGGGGCCGTCCCGACGTCACCCCGGGCGATGTCGTAGATCTCCTCCAGGGAGACGGGCCGAGACGTCGCCACGGCCGTGCCGTCTTTCTGGACGTGCACGGTCCAGGGTTGCAGCCGGGGCAAGTACCGCGCCAGGTAGTTGGCTATCGGAGTCGCCAGCGCATCCAGACCAGCCTTGACCTCGGCCGCGCGGAAACTCTTCTTCTCGGCGGGTTCCTTCTGTTCCATTTCTGTGCGTCGGATTGGTGGTGCCCCCTCTGGGTTTGTGTTTTTAATATGCGTGGTGTCTGTCTTTTCGGCGGACCCCTTTGAGCCTGCGCTCGACGGTTCGGCCTCGCTTTTTTTCCCCCCTTTCGAGCGCCGAACCGCGGACCGCGCGTTCTGAGGTTTTCGCGTTTTGAATCGTGAACTGCCACCGACACGCGCAAACGCCTATCCGCACAAGCCGGTGCCAACACCTCGGGAGATCCCAGTCAGCACCACCCAGAAAAAACAAAACCCCCAACGCAAAGCACGAACCGAGAGAAGCTGCCACCGACACGATCAATTGCATTGTGAAATCGTCGAGTTACCGGGACCATGGGTGTCGCAGCGTCGAGGGACAGCGATGAACCAAACGAGACGCAGAAGTGGACTCGAAAGGTCACCGACGTGCTGCACGGCCCGTCTCTGACTGCCCGTTCCTGCCTTCTGACGCTACGAACTTCTGGGAAGCCGAAATCGACGCCTGACAGTTGCGCCGGGCCCATTGCCGAGCTGCGTCTCACGGACGTCGTGATGCTTACCCGGTACGCGATCGCGACCGACGATGCCCCGTCGCCCGGTAAAGAAGGGAGCGTTCTGTCGACGCCGGAGAACAAGGACGGGGCGGGTGACGACCACGGAGGCGCTCGGCTCGCAGAAGCTGTCGCGCGACACCGCGCAGAGTTCGCTTTGAGCGCAAAGATCGGTGCTCTCTGTGCCAGTGCGCTCGCGGCAGACAATGGCATGACGATTCGGTTCAAGGTTGTCTTTCGGCCGTGGCCGAGCTTCCAGTCCACCATTGCAGAAGCTGCGCATGCCGGTTGATATGTACGCCGCTACTAGTAAACTGTTTTCCCCCGCTTCCCGTACGCGTACCTCGGCGTCTGTGCCGCCGTAAATTGGGCTCACGGGCGGCGAAAGTGTTTCTTCACATGTGCAGACACAGACCCAGCGATGTTTCATCCTGGCAATCCTTGGGCGGTAGCTGTGGTTCGTCCGTTGTAAAGGCACAGCCAACGCAGCGTCCAAAGACCGACCAAGACTGTGTCGAGTGCAAGCGAGAGCCGCAGTCAGTCGTGTGGACGAGCGTGTGCGAGGCCGCCACATGGACGTAGGGCTGGTGACGGTGTTCCGCCACAAAGGCCAAGGCTTCGTCCAGACTATCGGTCGCGAGCATGCCCACAAAGGGTCCTGCGGCTCCACCACCGTGTCCGGCTGCACGCAGCTGGTAGCCGACATGTCGTAGCGCCATGGCCCGTGCTCGTGATCGAGACTCGCGGGATGCGGAGGATGCATGCGGTCGTGCAGGCGGCCCATCAGGACAAAACCCTTTCGTGTGGCGGCACACCCCTGATCCCCTTGCTTCTCGAGACACTCGCGACAGACGGAGCGATACGCCCCCTCGCAGTACCCGTGGTAACACACTTGGCGTTTGCACTCGCCGAGACACCGCAAGACATAACAGGTATGCGGGTTGGGTCGTGGATCTCCATTCTTGCGTTGCACGGCCGAGCGCGCGGCCTTCACGTCCTCGCTTTGTACTTCGGGCCCGCGTTGGCCGGACATGTTCGCGTTCCTCTGTTTACTAGTATCCTGCGAATCACGAAGAAAAGGCCACCCGCCACACATATCGTGATTCTTTGTGGGGACCACACACGAACAACGTGTGTCTATCCTTTGTGTCTCTCCGGGCGCGGCCTGCACTCGAAATGAATCGCTCTTGCCGACTGCTGCTGCTGTGCTGCTGCGCACTTGCAGCTGGCCTCTGGCTGCTCATCGCGGTTCCGTGCCTGGTGTTCGACCCGCGAGAACCTGCGTGCCTGATCATCCCGTTTAGTTTCTATCCGTGGATCTACGAGGTGCGTTTTGTGTTGTCTGTTCGCGTCTCTCTCCGTTCTCTCGTTTGCGCAGCAATACCAAATTCAAGCAACAGGTGACGCGGCCAGGGCACGGGAAGCTGAGGAACTGGCGCGCCCGTTGGACCTCCGCGGGTCCGTCGAGGGAGCCATGTGCTGCGACGGCGACCACAAGCCGCTGTACTTCATGTCTGCGTCTGCCGGTGGTTGCCAGCGTGGGACACCAGTCGACGGGACACTGTACTTTGATTACGACCATGACGGGCCGCGTGCGACGCGCCGTCTGAAGGAAACGTTTGTCCCTCGACCCGCGGAGGATCCATGGGCGATGGCAACATGCCCCTTCCCCCTCCCCGATCGATAGTGAACAACAAGAAAAAGGCGCGCTCGCCAGTCCAGAATTTGTACATCGTCTTTCGATGACCTCGGGTCAAAGACGGGCCACGGTAGCCGCTTGCGCGTGTAAACGGTAGCTTGCCGTGTGTCCTCCAACCAATCGTGAAGTTACTCTCCTCAGCGCCATCCCGCCCAATGTCTGCCGGCGGCGCTCCGCAGGCGGCGGGGAAGCCGGCGCCTGGAGCCGGCTCGAAATGCGTCCGACCAATGTCGATGTTGCAGCTGGTGCTGCCTTTGCTGGCTCGCGTCGACTTTACCCGGCCGCTTCCTGGCTACCCCCCTCGTGCGCAGCGCGCACGGTCCCTCGGGCGAAGAGTTCCAGCAGCTGCTGCGTGACCCCGGTCTTATCTCGTACTACTACTGCTTTTCCAGCGATAGGGCCATGGCGCAGCACCACCGCGAGTGTTGGTACCTCGCGTTGTACTGGGTGCCCATCGGTCGCGTCCAGGTGTTGCCGCTCCGGTTTCCCTCTGGTCGGGACCGGTTCAGGTTGCTCGCGAGCGTGTGTTGCCCCATGGTGGACTTGGTGAGACAGCGCCGACGGCAGGGATCCCAGTCGTGCGACGACACGGCGCTGCAGCTCGCGTGTATCGGTCGTGCGGTGGACCGTCTCTCGCTCGAACGAAACTCGTCCGCTGGGTGGCTGCGCGAGTTCAGGGACGGCACGGAAGGTGGCGACTGCATCGATCCGTACGATCACGTTCGGCTCTGCTTTGGGGACCGCTGGGGCGACGACAACGATGCCGACGGGACAGTTCGCCATCTCGCTGCTCGCCTCCGAGGCGACGTTTTCCGGGTCGCTCTCGGTGGTGGTGATCCATCTCGACTGCGCCATCTGCTTCTGGACGACTTGTGGTCGATCGTCTGCAGCTTCTTTGCTGGCGAAAAAGCTGCACCGTGCGACTGTGTAGTTGACCCACGTCTCGTCGCACGTCCAGGGCGCGAGCGTTCCCGTGTGGGTCGACGGTGCGAGTCGACCTCGCGTGGGGGCACACACTCTGTTTTGTGTTGATTGGTTCTGCTTAAACCTGCCACGGACATCGCGCCCGGTCAAAGGTCTCGGCTGCGGATCGGCCGTTGGCGCGAGCCACGGCCAGCAAATCGTGATGTTTGGGTGCACCGCATCGTCGTTCCTGGGATGGAAGGCAAGGCTGCCTCTCCCCCGATTGCCGACGTCGCCTTCCATCCCGACGGCAGTCTCTTTTCGTGGGCGAGTACCACCGGGTTTGGGCTGTGCAATGCCGATCCCGTCCGGACTCTCTACCTTGGCGACCAGCACCTTTCGGCGTCCTCGAAGGAGGACGCCAGCGGCTTGGCCTCTTGCCACTGGCTGGCCAGGAGCAACCTGGGCGTGCTCGTCGGGAAAAGCGCGCGCCCGCACCACCCGAGGTTCCCGCCCAACAGGACGTTTGTCTGGGACGCCTCGGCCCATCGCGCCGTCGGCGAGCTGTGCTACCCAGAGACGGCGCGCGTTGTGTCCGCGCACATTTCCCGGCACGTCATTGTCGTCCTGCTCGAGGACTGCTGTTTCGTCTACCGCGTGAGCGACCTCGCGCCCGTGCAGCGGCTGGCCACGCGCCCCGCGGCGGCCGCCGCAGCCGCCTCTTCCGGCGCGCTCTGGGCCGTGGCCTCTCCCGAGATGCCAGGGACCGACCAGGTCAATCTGGTCATTGCCCTTCCCGCGGCGCTGTCTGCGCACGGGCACGTCCGACCGCCGGCCGTGAGATCGTCTTCGGCGCCACCCTCGACGCAAAACGACACGATCGTCACTGTCCACGCCTACGCGGCCTGCGCGAGGCGCGGCGTCCGCCTGGTCCGGGCGCGGGTCCTCGCCGGGTCCAGACACTCGCCTCTTGCCCACATGGCGCTGAGCGCGTCCGGCGCGCTGCTGGCCACGGCGTCGCACACTGGGACGGTCATCCGCGTCTTTGACGTGGAGGCGGCCGTCTGCGTAAGGCAGCTGCACAGGGGTCTGGGCGTCGCCCGCGTCCACCACCTGGCCTTCTCGGCCGACGAGAGGTGGCTCGCCGCCTCCAGCGACACTTGGTCGATTCACGTGTACGCGCTCGGCGCGGGACGCCTGGACGCGCCGGCCTCTCACCCTGACAATGACGACTTGCCAGGAGAGGGACGAGAAGACCTTGCGCCGTCGTCTTCTTTCGCTCTATCGGGCTGGGCGTCAAAGCTCCTATCCTGGCCCTCTGCGGCGCGCGACGCGGTGATGGACTGGGGACTCGGACAGAGGCAGCGGCACCACGCAGTGTTCACCATCCCTCCGGAATCCAAGGGCGCGGAGGGAGAGGAGGGAGCCTGGCATGCCCCGGACGCCGCGGGCGCACACTGCCGTTCGAGGTCCTGGGTTGCCTTCCCGCCGAGTGCCTCGCCCGAGCGAGAGGTCCGTCTCGTTGTGGTCGACGACTCGGGGCACTGGTACTTGACGACGTTTGATCCTTCCGTCGGCCCTCCCGGCGGCGGGCCACTGCACCTGCGATTGGTTGCGCACAAGACGTGGTACGGCGGGACAGCTGACTTTTTCAAACTACCCTGATGACGTCTTCATGGAGGACACTGGTAGCCCGATGGGAGCGACTTTTTGTTTTTTTGGGATGAGCTCTTCTTAAAAAGAACCAAGAATGGTAAACGATCCACGCGCAGTCCGCGAATCTGCATCTTCTGCGATGCTGTTTGGTTCTTACTGTTGCACATATAGCATCCACATGCGATGGCGATTGGGTCCACGGCAAATCGCAGAAGAGAGAGCCCCCCAAGGCCATGACCCCACCGTCGGGCCACCAAGGCATCCTCGGCGCCGCCGGGAGCCCTCCGCCCCCGCGCCGTCGTCGGCAGGGGCACCCGGACAGCAGCAACCAGGGGACCGTCGGCCGTGCAGCACCGGCCTACCGACATCTTTGCCGCGATTCCCGACATCATCTGTCCGCGCCGCTGCCGCCAGAACGGACATTTACGCGACTTCCCTTACCGCGACCTGAGGGACCGCGAGACCGCCGAGCTGGGCCTGCCGGGCAAGCTGCGGATGGCCGGCCTCAACCACTCGGCTTTCCGCCCGGCGACCAACGAGGAGGCCAGTACACGGAGCATCTACGCGTCTGGCGACGGCCGCCTTTTGCCGACGCTGGAGGGGGGGGGGGGTGGCAGGGGTTGAAATCATGATCGTAGAAGCTGCGCAGAAAACAAAACCAAACGAAAGAACCAAAATCCCTCTGCTGCCACCACGGCATGTCTGTTGTACCAAAGCACCGCGGGCGGAACCCCAACGAT
>Ga0265334_10001175_pt1 | contig 12831 bp, 11 predicted proteins | sample 42023metaG_FD_192442 | JGI IMG/M metagenome (GOLD analysis project Ga0265334, IMG submission 192442) | Rhizosphere microbial communities from Carex aquatilis grown in University of Washington, Seatle, WA, United States - 4-20-23 metaG | ecosystem: Host-associated > Plants > Roots > Rhizosphere... | reverse complement strand
TTCGCCAAGCCTGGCGCGTGGCTGCTCGAACGCCGTGCGAAACGCCGTCACGCCCAGCACCGCGACGAACGCCGGTTCGAACCTTCGTACCTTCGCTGCCAGCACCGTCGCGCCGTGGCGCAGTTCTTCGGCGCCGAGCTCGTCTGCCCGCGCCGTCGTGCGCGCCACGACGTTCGTGATGCCAAGGTGCTGATCGAGCAGCGCGCGTTCGTCGAAAGGCGACAGCCGTGTCGTCGTGAATCCCGAGCGCTCGAGAGCAGGCCAGAAGCGGTTGCCCGGTCGCGCGAAGTGATGACCCACCGCCGCCGAGTAGAGCCCGGGGTTGACCCCGACGAAGAGCACGCGCAGACCCTTTGCGATCAGGTCGGGAACGGTCCGCGTGCGGGCCGCTGCGAGGTCCTCGGCGCTCGGCCTGAGATGCATCGCCGAACCATGCCGCTTCGCCGACCGGAAAAGGGAGCCATTTTTGCGCCCGACCCGCTAGCGACGGCACTGCGACGGAAAACTTTAGGGGCGAATGTGCGAATTCGACGTGCACCGATCACGCCGTCATCTCGATGTCTCGAAATGCCTCGAGGGTGTCCGCTTTCGCCCCGCGCGCCGAGAACGCTGCGACGCCGGTGCGGGTTTTTGCGTGGCTTTGGCATTTGCGCGAAGACGAGAGACGGAAATACTGATCCGAAGTGGACGACGACTACGTGCAGGGAATGGAGCGGCTCGTGGCCGTCATCCAGGAGTTATCGAGAGCACATTCCCTGCAGGCGGTGCAGGAGGTCGTGCGGAGGGCAGCGAGAGAGCTCACGGGTGCGGACGGCGCCACCTTCGTGCTTCGCGACGGGGACATGTGCTTCTACGCGGACGAAGACGCCATCGCACCGCTGTGGAAGGGGCAACGTTTCCCGATGTCCACGTGCGTCAGTGGATGGGTGATGCTGAACGGTCGCCCCGCGGTCATCGAGGACATCTACGCGGATTCGCGCATCCCTGCCGATGCTTATCGCCCGACCTTCGTGAAGAGCCTCGCGATGGTGCCCGTGCGCGCGGAAGATCCCATCGCCGCAATCGGCAACTACTGGGCGACGCGCCGATGTCCGTCGGATGCTCAGGTTCGTCTGCTCCAGGCTCTGGCCAACAGCGCGTCCGTCGCCCTGGAGAACGCGAACCTTTACGCGGAGCTCGAAGCGACCGTTCGCCATCGTACGGCGGCCCTCGAGGAAGCGCGAAAGGCCGAGGAAGGGCTGCGTCGCGAGCTCGAGGAGCGCACGCGCGTCGAAGCGGTGCTTCAGCGCACGGAGCAGCAGCTACGGCAATCCCAGAAGATGGAAGCAATCGGGCAGCTCTCGGGCGGCATCGCGCACGACTTCAACAACATCCTCTCCGTCATCCTGAGCTTCAGCAGCATGGCGTCGGAGGGCCTGAAGGAGGGCGACCCGCTGCGCAGCGATCTGGAGGAGATCCACAAGGCCGGAATGCGCGCCGCGACGTTGACGAAGCGGCTGCTCACGTTCAGTCGACAGCAGCTGCTGGAGCCGAGGATCGTGGACGTGGCCGCCGTGGCCCGCGGCATGGATACGATGCTGCAGAGGCTCATCGGCGAGAACATGCAGCTCGAGCTCTTCACGACGGACGCACCCTTTCCCGTCTTCGCGGACCCGAGCGCGCTCGAACAGGTGCTGATGAACCTGGTCGTGAACGCCCGCGACGCGATGCCGCACGGTGGCAAGCTGACGATCGAGGTGACCAACGTGCATCTCTCCGGGGAGTACACGTCGACGCACCTGGGTGTTTCGGACGGCGACTATCTCATGCTCGCGGTGTCGGACACGGGGACGGGAATGACGCGGGCGACGCAGGCGCGGATCTTCGACCCCTTCTTCACTACCAAGGAGAAGGGGAAGGGCACCGGGCTCGGTCTGTCCACCGTCTACGGGATCATCAAGCAGAGCGGTGGGCACGTCTGGGTTTACAGCGAGCCCGGGGAGGGCACGACCTTCAAGGTGTACCTACCGAGGCGCCTCGACGTTCTCGTTGTGAAGTCGGAGGAAGCGCCCGTCGTCTCGCGGCTCACTGGCTCGGAGACCGTCCTGCTCGTGGAAGACGACGATCAGGTGCGTCTGGTCGCGCGCGGCATTCTGCGTCGCAACGGGTACGATGTCATCGAGGCGGCCAACGCGGGAGACGCCATCCTCGCGTGCGAGGATCGGAAGGACGTGATCCATCTGCTTCTGACCGACGTGATCTTGCCGCAGATCAGCGGAATGCAGCTCATCGAGCGGCTGACCGCCGGGCGTCCGGAAATGAAGATCCTCTGCATGTCCGGCTACACGAACGAGGCAGCGGCGCGTCACGGCGTCGTCGAATCGGGCGTGGCGTTCGTCCAGAAGCCGCTCACGCCCGAGGCGTTGCTCGTGAAGGTTCGTCAGGTCCTCGATCACGACGCGCCGCACCCGTCCGGCGCTGGCTGACGCGCGCGTCTCAACGTCCCTGGCAGACGATGCGAACGGCGATGCGCATGCGCTCGCGGTACTCGTTCTGGGTGGCGACGAGGTGTTTCACGCCCGCCGAGGTCGCATGCAGGTGCGCGGCGAGAGCGTGGGCGGAGACGCCCGCGGCCTTCCACCGAGCCGCGACGCCGGAGCGCGAGAGTGCGCGCGCGACGTCTGCCACGGTCGCTTCGTCCATCGCGCAGAGCTCGTCGCCGACGAGCGCCGTCGCCGCCTCGAGCAGCTCGTTCATGTGTTCGGCTCCGGCGTCGATGGCGTGGGCGTGAGCGTCTTCGAAAGCCGTGACCAGCCGCTCCTCGATGCCCACGTCTTCCTTCGCGAGCGCGTCGTGGAACTCTGCGCGCATCGTCGCGATCAGGCTGGAGACGGCGTCCTTGAAGAGCGCTTCCTTGGTCGGAAAGTGCAGGTAGAGCCCCTGCCGCGAGAGCCCCGCCGCGCGCGAGAGATCGTCCATGGACGTCTTCTTGAATCCGTAGCGCAAAAAGACGCGCGTCGCGGCCGCGAGGATCGCCGCCCGTCTCTCTGCGCCCGGATCGGCAAGGGCCACGCTCAGCTCGCGACCCTGAGAGGCATCCTGTCGCCCTTCGCCAGCGAGATGGACGTGAGCTCCTCGCTGCGGTCGAAGAGCTTCGAAGCGACTGCCTCGTCCAGCGCTCGCCGCGAGATACGTGCTGCCGCGGGCGGCCCCCTCATCTCGAAGAAGCCCGAGGGCCCCCAGTAGCTGCCCGGGGCCGCTGCGGGATCCACGGCGGCGCGCAGCGTCGGCAACGCGCCGCCCTCTGGCTTCATCGCGAGCATCGGCCCGAGCGCGCGAACGGCGCCCGCGGTGCGCTGCAGATCCGTCGCCGTCCAGCCCGGGTGCGCGGTGGTCACCAGTACCTTCGAGCCCTTTGCCGCGAGCCGGCGCGACAGCTCCAGCGCGAACATCATGTTGGCGAGCTTGCTCTGCCCGTACGCCGGCCACGCCCGGTACGCGCGACGCTCCCAGTTCAGATCCGTGAAATCGATGCGGCCGATGTTCTGCGCGGTGCTCGAAACGACGACGACGCGAGACGCCGGAGTCTTCTCGAGCAGCGGGAGCAGGCGTAGCGTGAGCGCGAAGTGACCGAGGTGGTTCGTCCCGAACTGCAGCTCGAACCCCTGCCTGGTGCGCGAGAACGGCGGCACCATTACGCCGGCGTTGTCGATGAGCAAGTCCAGGCGAGAATGCGCGGCGGCGAACGTGGCGGCGAAGGCTGCGACGGAGTCGAGGTCGGACAGATCCAGCAACTGTAGCCGGGCGCTCCCGGCCGGCTTCTCGCGGAGGATCCGGTCCACGGCGGCCTGGCCCTTCTCCCGGCTGCGGCACGCGAGCACGACGTCCGCGCCGCGGAGCGCGAGCATGCGCGCCGTCTCGAGTCCGATACCGGTATTGGCGCCCGTGACGACGGCCAAGCGGCCCGTCTGATCGGGAATGTCGCTGCAGGTCCAGGGTTTCATGAGCAGCTCCTTCCGGTCGTGGCGACGACCGAGACAGTGTTTACGGAGTTGGCTCAAATTGTCAAGTGTGCGAAGCGCCCGTTCAGTACTCCGGGCGGCTCACCCCGAGCTGCGAGACTCTCGTTCGAGGAGCTCCGCCACGGGATTCAGGAACACCCTGAAGTCGTTCCATCGGCGCGCGACGCGCTCCCGGTGCGGCGTGCGCGCCACGACTTCGAAGCGAATGCCGTCGGGGTCTTCGAAGAACGTCGCGTAGTAGTCCGGATTGTACTCGGGATACTTCGCGGGCTCGGTGGCGGCGACGCCGAGTGCCAAAAGGCGCCGGTGCGTCTCTTCGATGCCGCGCTCGTCGGCCGCCTGCAGGCAGAGGTGGTGCAAACCGGCGCGGTACGGGTCGGCGCGCTCCGGGGAGCGCGCGGGTCGGATCGTGATCTGCAGCAACGGATTGAAGTAGTGCGCGTGGCGTTCGCCGGCGATGGGCTTGTCGCCCTTCCGGAAGCCGAGCGCATCCATGACCTTGTCGTAGAACGCCTCGGAGCGGGCCAGGTCCGTGACCGAAAGATAGATGTGATCCATGCCGATGATTCGCAGCGCATCGGCATGGTCGCGGTCGAAGGATGGCGCATCGAGGCCCGCGAACGTCTTCGTGTCGCGCACGGCGGCATCGCGCGCACCGGCGAGCTCGAGGTAGCCGGGATCTTCCCGGTACGCCGCCAGCGCGGCCTCGTCGGGAAAGGAGACGACGTGGATCTCGTCGGGCTCCGTGCCGCCCGCGCAGCGCACGCGGTGCTCGAGGCGCCCGTCGTGTCGCGAAAGGACGTGCTGCACGCCTCGCTCGAAGTCCTCGAACTCGGCCGTCTTGCCGGGGTGGACGTACATCAGCACGACGAGGGAGAACCGCTGACTCATCCGCCGATGCTAGTGCTTCCCCATCGACGGAGCGAGGGCGTCAACGGCGCTCCTGGTTTACAATCATCGGGGATGGGCTCATCGAACGCGACTGCAATCAGGGTACTTCGCGGGGGAGACGAGGTCGCGCTCGAGCGGTTCCTCTCGGGTCATCGCGACAGCTCGATGTGCTACGAGTCCGTCGGGTTCCGGCGCGTGGGAGACTACGGGCTCGTCTTGCTCAAGTGAGCGACGGCGAACGTCACAAGCCGAGTTCGCTCAGCGACGGGTGATCGTCGGGCCTCCGTCCGAGCGGCCAGTGGTACTTGCGGTCCGCCTCTCCGATGACGACGTCGTTGATGCTGGCGATGCGCACGGCCATCAAACCCTCAGCGTCGAACTCCCAGTTCTCGTTGCCGTAGCTGCGGAACCAGTGACCACTGTCGTCGCGCCACTCGTACGCGAAGCGCACCGCGATACGGTTCTCGCGAAACGCCCATACCTCCTTGATGAGACGATAGTCGAGCTCGCGCTGCCATTTTCGCGTCAGGAAGGCCTCGATGGCGGCGCGACCTTGCAAGAACTCGCTCCGGTTCCGCCAGCGGCTGTCGTCCGTGTAAGCGAGCGCCACGCGTGCAGGGTCGCGGCTGTTCCAGGCATCCTCGGCGAGGCGTGCTTTCTTCGCCGCGGAGTCCGCGTCGAAGGGTGGCAGAGGGGGTCGACTCATGAGTATTTCTCCGCTTTGAAGGGCATTCTAGACTCGAGTTGAGGTGCTCGGTCCATCGGGCTCGCAAAGTCTCGCCTCCGATCCTACTCGGTGCGCAAGGGCCGCCGGTCTCGCCGGTTCTTCTCGTGGCTTTAGGTCTCCGTGACGGACCGTGATGACGGCGCGCTCGGGGCAACCCGGCGATCGGGATTGAGCTCGCGCCTCAGAGCTTGACTATGTAGTTGACTGCAACGTTCTTGGGCCGCGTCTCGGCGCCGCCCTGGGTTGAGATGATGGCGCCACTCGATGAAGTGTTGAGTCCGAGTCGATTTCCTGCGTTCGCGGTAAGCCCATCAGGGTAAGGCCCGCTCCCAACCGAGACCTGATAGTTCGGAATGACATATCCGTGTGTGTGGTCCCCGCCCCCGTGGTTGTGCGCGGCGAAGGCGTCCGCCTGAACACTGCCAACCTTTCGCGAAGCGGTATCCGGGTCCACTCCCGGAGGTATGAGCCCTACGGCGTCCACTCCTCGCAAGAACGTCCCTCGAAGGTCGGGCAAATTGAACGCTTGGGAAGTCGTGTTCCCGCCGAAGCTCACGCCGATCGCAGCATAGAGGGGTGCGTACGTCGCATTGAGTCCGTTCAATTGCATGCCGTCGCACAGGAGCCATCCCGCAGGAGGAGGATGCACGGGTGCTCCGGTTCCCTCTCCGGGGTTCTTGTCGATCTGCCCGCCGTAGGCGACGATCGTTCCAGGCGGCAGCGCAGCCACTTGCGCCTGAAGCGCCGTTATGGCGCTGGCGAGGTTCGTGAAGTTCTGATTGACCGCGTCCGAGCTGATCGGGGTGTTCTTGGCGAAGGCCGTCAGTGCGACTCCTGCGCGCCCCACGGCGGCAGCACCCATGAGCACTCCAGTCGGCAACATAACGTATACGGTCAGTTCGCGTACCCATCGAGGTGCAGTGCGCCGTTTTGTATGGGGCTTGATTTCCATTTTGGTCTCCGAAGTCATTGCCAAAGGCAGCCATCCCAGGTCGTCTGATCCCAGACGCAGCCGCGCGAGCCGCCGGCTCCACCGGCACCGCTCGCTCCACCGGCACCGCTCGCTCCACCGGCACCGCTCGCTCCACCGGCACCGCTCGCTCCACCGGCGCCGCTCGCTCCACCGGCGCCGCTCGCTCCACCGGCACCGCTCGCTCCACCGGCACCGCTCGCCCCGCCGCCGCTTCCACCACCCGAAAAACCGCCTCCACTGGCGCCGCCAGCTCCATCAACGGTAACGCTGCCACCGGAGCCACCGTCGATGAGCACACCGCCAGTGCTGCGGCTACCGCCGGTGGCGATACCACCCGAGCCTCCTCCGCTGCGGGCCCCGCCCGCACCTCCAGTGCCGCCTTCGGGCATCGCGCTTCTGACGCACACTCCGGCCGCGCATCCCTGGTCCCCGTTGCAATCCTCGTTCGAGCCGCACTGAGCCAGGCACCTACCGTTGCTGCAGCTGGTCCCAGCGGGGCAAGAGCGCTCGGGGCAGGCAATCTGATTCGACACGCACGCCGTGCCGTCATCGGTCTTCAGGCAGTGCTGCTCTGACGGTGACGGACAGTCGACGTCCGCCTTGCACGGCTGACTGCATGTCTTGAAGAGGCAGACATCGCCCTTCGAGGGACAATCCGACGGCCGCAAGCAAGCGCCAGGCCCTCCATCACGCGCCATGAGTCGCCCGGGCTCATTGCCAAGGATCGAGTTACATCCCGCGGCGACCAACACAACGAGGATCGCTCTGAGCGTTCGTCCATCAGGCGTCATCACCAGACTCCCTTCACGGACACCGAGCCCGGGCCCACACCGACTTTCGCGGGTGCCGAGTCGTGCCGCCTGCCCGCCGTGAACCAGAGGACTGCTCCTCCCGCGACGCCGACGAGACCCACGACGAACCCCGCAGTGGCGACGTTTCCAGCGCTGATGGCGTCGGATTTCAGGTCGACCCCGGTCTGGTCCCGACACGCCGGGCCGGTGCAATGCGATTCGGCCTCGTCGTGCTTCGACTTGGACTGAAGGCCGAACACCGTTCCAATGCCAAGCCCTACGACCCCAATGCCCCCCGCAACGAGAGCGAGAGTCCTCTGCATTCCGAGGCCGCTCGACGATGGCGACGCTTTGTCGGTGGAGCTAGGTGCCGTCATGCCAGGAGCCGACTCCGGAGCAGCAGCGAGCAGTGGAACGGCGACGACCGTGGTCGCTCCGTCAGGCAGGATGACGACGTCCGAGCTCCACGGAAGGTGTCTCGCGGCGTGCGCGGAGACGGTGTGCGGGCCAGGGTCGATGGGAACGGAGGCGCCCCACTGCGCCCTGCCGACCGGGGCACCATCGCGTGTCACTTCGAGACCCTGGGTGGGCCGCGACTGGTCAACGTCGATTGTGATCTTCGAGAGCTTTTGCACGAGCTGCGAAGCTCGGTCGCGGGCCCCCTTCTCGCGCTCCGGATTGCCGGCTCTCCCTGCCGCAGTGGCCGCTTCGAGGAACGTGCTCCACGCCGACGCCGTTCGCCCGACGTGCTCGTAGCAGTCGGCCAAGTTGAGCAAGGTGCCGCTCCCCGGATCCAGGCGCTCGCTCTCCTCGAACTTGGGACAGGCATCTTCGTACTTGCCTTCCGCGGTGAGAGCCTTCGCTTGATCGTACAGGGCCTGAGCGGCCGCGGAGTCCCCCTCCTGCGCGAGGGCAGCGGCGGGAAAAAGAGCGACCGTGGCGGCGATGCCGACGATGCTCGCGATGCGTGCGGTGGGAGCGACGAACACCATCATTTCCTCTCGTCATAGATGTTGGCGGCTCGCGGTCGGGGAGCTGCGATCGCCGAGGTGAGCGGAGCGGGCGGACTCAAGACCCGTGCAATCTTCGGAGGCTCGGCGTTGAGCGTGCCGCTGGTCGATCTGGAGCTCATCGACGAGACGAGACGAGTCGGGGATGGGGGGCGCTCACGTCGATCCGTCACCGGCGTTGCGGACACAACCACTGACGGCGCTGCCGCCGGAGGGGACGCAGACGCGCTCACGACACGAGATGCCTCGATGCCACGCGACAAGGATGCTGCTGCGCTCGCGGACGACGACGCCGGTACGAGCTCCGGCGTAGGTCCCCGCGGCGCGTAGAGGACGGCGCCTGCAATGCCCGCGGCAGCTACGACGACGCCCGCCGCTGCGAGCGCTCTGGATCTTCCTGGTGCGTTGCGCGATGCCGTGCGTCCCCACGAGGCGGCTGTCGCGGACTCAGCCTGACCGGGCTCCGAGGACGCGGGCGGAACCATCGCGGTTCCAGCGAACCCAGCCGCCCTGAGCACGCCCGAGATCCGCTCCACCGAGCGCTTCGCGCTCTTCGGCGCAAAGGGCAAGAGGGCGATCGCGAGCTCGCCCACCGACTCCAGGCGCTTGCCCCGATCCTTGGCGAGGCATCGCAGGATGATGGCCTCGATCACTTCCGGCACATCGGGACGGCCGCTGCAAAGCGGCGCGGGCTCTTCGGACATGATCTGGTAGAGGAGCTGCGGCATGGAGTCCGCGGCGAACGGACACCTGCCCGCGACGAGCTCGTAGAGGATCACCCCCAACGACCAGATGTCAGCTCGCGTGTCCACGTCCCTGGACGAGCGAACTTGCTCGGGTGACATGTAGAGCGGTGAGCCCATGAGCGACGACGTGCGCGTCATCGCGGCGTTCGGGCTCGAGCCGCCCGTCGCCGCGACCTTGGAGATCCCGAAGTCGAGGACCTTGACGGAAAGCCCACCATCCGGACGCCGGACAACGAACAGATTGGACGGCTTCAGGTCCCGATGCACGATGCCGAGCGCGTGTGCCTCGGCGATCGCTTCGCAGGCCTGCAGCACGAAATCGACGGCTTGCGCGAGGGGCAGAGCGCCCTTGTTCGCGAGCCACGCCGATAGATCCGAGCCGTCCAGGTACTCCATCACCATGTACGGTGCGCCGTTGTCGAGCGTCCCGACGTCGGACACGCGGGCGACGTGCTCGCTCTTGATCTTCACGGCGGCGCGCGCTTCGCGCCTGAACCGAGCAACTGCCTCCGTGTTCGCCAGCATCTCGGGCTGGAGGAACTTGATCGCGACCCGCTCGTCGAGCTCGATGTGATGCGCCGCGACGACGATGCCCATTCCACCCACGCCGAGAACGCGCTCGACGCGGTACTTGCCAGCAAGGACATGGCCCTCTCGGATTGGAGGCGCGCCGGCATTCCCTGCCGAGCCACCGATCGACTTTGGTTGATCGGCGGAACCTCCCTCTGCGTTCATCACTCGCCGCGACCGTGTGCTCGTCCGGCCCGCGCGTCAAGCAACGTGCTCTGTTCAAACAGATGAACGTGGTTGCGAGTGAACGACATTGCGATCGACGTCGGCGCACCGATGCAAGACGAGCAAATGGCTATCTCCGACCTACCAAGCTCTTCAGACGAATGCGTCGGCCGCAACGAGGAGGATCTCGGCGTCGATCCCAAATTACCCCCTCGGAAACTCACCTCTGTGAGGGTTTTCCCAATACCCCAGCAGGTAACAGAGACTCCATGGTCATTGTGTTGGCGGCTGAGGCGATGTTCGGTGTGGTGCGCCAGCGATGCCGAAGCGGCGAAGGCTTACTCGCTGACAAGCGATGCAAAGTTCGTGGCGTCGATCGGCGTCATGGACCTCGTCGCCGGCGGCATGCTCGCCACAAGCAGAGTCGCGCGACGGCGTGACCGCGAGGGCGTCGAGATCAGGCGTCGCTCGCGTTCGGTCCCAGCGAGCGGACGAGCCGTCACCGTTGAATGAGGCCGCGAGCGTCCTTTCGTCGGACTGGGAAACCAGCGAATTTCGGCCCAACTCGAGTTCCGGCGCACCGATTCATTCGAGGCGCCAGGCCGGAAACCTGGTAAATGCCGGGGAAGATGATCGAGAAGGGCATCATTCTGGCGGGCGGTACGGGGACCAGGCTTCATCCGCTGACGCGGGCCGTGAGCAAGCAGCTCATGCCCATCTACGACAAGCCGATGGTCTACTACCCGCTGACCACCCTGATGCTCGCGGGCATTCGCGACGTGCTGCTCATCACGACGCCGCACGATCGCGCCCAGTTCGAGACGCTGCTCGGTGACGGTGCGCGGTGGGGCATGCACATCTCCTACGCCGTGCAGGCGAGCCCCGACGGCCTGGCGCAGGCGTTCATCATCGGGGATAGCTTCCTGGGCGGTCGTGGCGCGTCGCTGGTCCTCGGCGACAACATCTTCTACGGGCACGGCCTGCCCGATCTGCTCCTGGCCGCCGCGAAGCGGGACGCCGGTGCGACGGCGTTCGGTTACTGGGTGAAGAACCCGAAGGAGTTCGGTGTGGTCGAATTCGACGCGGCAGGTAAGGCCGTGAGCATCGAGGAGAAGCCGACGAAGCCGAAATCGAACTACGCGGTAACCGGCGTCTATTTCTACGACGCCGAGGTGGTGAGCCTCGCGAAGAGCCTCAAGCCGTCGCCGCGGGGCGAGCTCGAGATCACAGACCTGAATCGGCTGTACCTGCAGCGGGGCACCCTGCGGATCGAGAAGCTCGGGCGCGGGACGGCCTGGCTCGACACGGGAACGCCCGATGCTCTGCTCCAGGCCGCGAACTTCGTGCAGACCATCCAGGCCCGGCAAGGCTTGCAAATCGCCTGCCCCGAGGAGATCTCGTTTCGCCTCGGCTGGATAAAGAAGAACGAGCTCATCGCGCTCGCCGAGCCGCTGAGCAAGACGGCATACGGTCAGTACTTGCTCGAGCTCGCGAACGCGCCATGACTCCGGCATGAGCACGGGCACGGGTTCGAGCCGCCATATCGCGTTTCGCGAGCTGCCGACCGTGAGCGTCGCAGGCCTCCGGGCGCCCGCCGAGGGCGAGCGTCGCGAGGCGGCCGATCGGCTCGTTCGAGCGGCGCGCGAGGCGGGGTTTCTGTACGTCGTCGACCACGGCGTCCGGGAAGGCATTCGCGACGCTCTGGTGGCGGTCGCCACGCGTTACTTCGCGGAGCCGGCGTCCAGGAAGCTCGAGCAGTACATCGGTCTGTCCCGTGCACACCGCGGCTACGTTCCCGAGGGCGAGGAGGTGTTTTACGGGGGCTCGCGCGACCGCAAGGAAGCCTTCGATCTTTCCTTCGATCTGCCGTCGAACGATCCCGACGTGCTCGCGGGGACGCCCATGCTCGGGCCAAACGTGTGGCCCGAGCTCGCTGGCTTCCGGGAGACCGTCAGCGCTTACTACACGGCGGTGTTTGCGCTGGGGTGCACGCTGCTTCGCGGGTTCGCGCTCGGCCTCGGGCTCGCGGAGGGCTTCTTCGACGACATCGTCACGAAGCCACCGAGCCAGCTCCGTCTCATCCACTACCCGGAGAGCTCCGAGGGCGGCGGTATCGCGGCGCACACCGACTACGAGCTCTTCACGATCCTGCACGCCACGTCGCCGGGCCTTCAGGTCGTCAACGGCGCGGGCGAATGGATCGACGCGCCGCCGCTCCACGGCGCGTTCGTCGTGAACATCGGTGACATACTGGAGATCCTGACGAACGGCGAGCTCACCGCGACGTCGCATCGCGTGCGACGCGTGTCCGCGGATCGCTATTCGTTCCCTCTCTTCTTCTGCTGCGACTACGACACCGTCGTCGCGCCGCTCCCGGCGTTCACGAGCGTCGAGCGACCCGCTGCCTACGAGCCGCTCGTGGCGGGTGAGCACCTGTACGCACAGACGATCCAGAGCTTCACGTACCTGAAGGAGCGCCTCGCGCGCGGTGAGCTCGACCTGCCGAAGAATGCGCGGCCCCTCGGGTCCTTTGCCAGGGCCGAGGGCAGCGCGGGGTCCGGCAAATGAACCTCTTCGAGCTGCCCCAGACGGTCAGCGTGGCGAAGACCGCCGCGCCGACGTGGGCGTGCGGGTGCTTCGTCCGTCGCTCGATCACGTTCTTCACGGGCATGACGGATACGACCACTCTGGTGGTCTGGGTCCAGTCCCGCGGCCTCACCTTCGATCTCCGGCTCGCGCCAGGGCGTCCGCGCGTCCGGAGCATCGAGCAGCTCCGCGAGCTCCCGCTGCCGGACGTGCTCCGCTTCGCCGAAGCAGAGGGTGGCCTGGCCCACTCGAAGTTTTCGGCCGGCGCGGGGGCGTCCGGAACGATGGACTGGGGCGACTGGGTGCGCCTGCAGCTCCACGACGGCTGGCCGGAGCCGGGAGAGCTCCGTCGCGTCGGCGATTGCTTGACG
>Ga0265334_10001170_pt1 | contig 12840 bp, 7 predicted proteins | sample 42023metaG_FD_192442 | JGI IMG/M metagenome (GOLD analysis project Ga0265334, IMG submission 192442) | Rhizosphere microbial communities from Carex aquatilis grown in University of Washington, Seatle, WA, United States - 4-20-23 metaG | ecosystem: Host-associated > Plants > Roots > Rhizosphere >... | reverse complement strand
CCAGTAGGGATTCGTCCGGGCGGTCTCCCGCAGCGAGGTGAGGACCGGCTGCTTGGCGCGCTGCAGCTCGTCCGGGGTGACGCCGTGCTTCTGGAGATCGTCCGCGATGGCGAGGACGGCGTCGGCGACCTTGGGCGCCTGCGCGGGATCGACGGAGATCTGGGCCAGCGTGAATCCGTAATGGGTGAACGTGTCGCTCGGCAGGCTGACGGCCTCGGGGCTGTACGCGTCGCCCATCTGCTCGCGGATCTTCACCCGCAACCGGTCTGACAGGATCTCGCCGAGCAGGGTGAGCCGGCGGGCGACGCCGATGTCGCGGTCGTCGGTGGTGGGCCAGTAGATCGTCACGAGCCCCTTGGGGATCTCGGTCACGACGGTGTAGGCCTTGGCGAACGGCGCCGGAAACGAAACCTCCCGCTCCCGGGTCAGCGGCGGCTTGGACGCGCGCGGCGGCAGCGCGCCGAGGGTCTGGGCCACGGCGGCGATGGTTGCGCCGACGTCGAGGTCCCCGACGATCCCGATCTCCACGGGGCCGTCGGCGAACTGCGGGACGAGCCAGGCGCGGACTTCGTCGAGGGTGCGCGCTTCGGCGACGGTCTCGGCCGGCAGGCCGAAGCGCGGATCGCCGCTGGCGAGCAGCCGGGGCACCTCGGTCTCCATCGGTCCGTCCGGCGTGTGGGCGAAGCGGGTGTACATCTGGTCGAACGCCTTCCGGGCCTGGCGGAGCGCCTCGGGCCGGAAGCCGGGGTCGACGAGGTAGGCGGTCAGGAGCTGCAGCTGCGCCAGGAGATCTCCGCGGTTGGTGGTGCCGCCAAGCGTGAACGCGTCGTCGTTGACGGTGAACTTCAGGCCGACGGTCTTGCTGGCGAAGATCCGCTGGAGGTCGTCGATGTTGTGCTTCCCCAGGCCGCCGGTGATGAACCCGAGGTTGGCGAGCAGGGCGAGGCCGGGCTCGTCGCGGGGCTCGGTCAGCCGGCCCGCGCCGACGCGGATGTTCACGTGAATCGTGTTGGCCTCGAAGGTGGTCGGCTTGAGGTTGAGGCGGACGCCGTTGGCGAACTGGACCAGTGTGACGCCGAGGTCCTTGACCTCCTCGTTGCGCGCCACGGTGCCGGTCGCCCCGAAGCTCGTGTAGGCGAACGCGTCGTTGGCGGTCCTGGCCGGCGGCTTGACGGCGACGGCCTCGCTGGCGGCGTAGGCCGCGGCGATGGCCTTTTCCGGCGGGACGGCCTCGTGGGAAAGGTCCGCGTTGCCGGTGACGAACAGGTCGCGCTGCCTGGCCGCCCAGGCCTCGCGAAACGCGCGCAGGCAGTCGTCGGGAGTCACCCGCGCCAGCGCCGGCCGCAGCAGGTCAAGGTCCCCGGCGGGCGTGGTGAACACCTCGTTGCGCAGGAGGCAGTCGACGAGTTCGCGGGAGAGGTCGTCCGACCGCCGGGTGGCCGCGCTCCGGTCCGCCTGCTCGAGGGAGGTGCGGTAGGTGGCGACGGCCTCCGCCAGCTCGCCCGGCTCGAAGCCATACTGCAGGGCGCGGCGAAGCTCCTGTTCGGCGGTGTCGACCATGGCCCGCCAGCGCTCGGGCTTGCCGTTGAGTTCGATGGTGGTGTTGCGGAAGAAATGGTAATCGTCGCTGATGCTGGCCGAGGCGGTCGCGAACGGCGCATCCTCCCGTTTGCTGAGGATGGACAGGCGCCGGTTGAGAATCGCGAAGGCGAGATCGCGGGGCAGGTCCCGGAGACGGTTGGCGGAGGTGTCGGCCTCGCCGGGGAAGGGGATCATCGTCTCGAGGGCGACGGTGGTGCGGGGCGCTTCGAGCACGGGGGTATACCGGACGCGGAGGCCGGCGGCGTCTTCGATGCGGCCCAGATCCGGCTGGGGTCGGGTGGGCGCGCGGGCCTTGAGGGGACCGAGTGTCCGCTCGATCTGGGCGACGACCGCGGCCGGATCGAAATCGCCGACGACGACGACCGCAATGTTGTCCGGGCGGTACCAGGCGTCGTAGAAGTCCTCGAACCGGGGGCGCTGGGATTTCTCGATGACGTCCGCGAGTCCGATCGGCATCCGCCGGGAAATCAGGGAATCGCCCAGCAGGAATTGGTTCTCCGCCACGTACTCGCGGTAGGCGACGGAGTCGCGGGTGCGCTTTTCGGCGAGGATGATGGGGCGTTCCTTCTCGATCTGCTTCGGGTCGATCAGCAGGCCGCCCGCATAGTCGGCGAACACCTCCAGGCCCTCCGCGACCGTCGCTGGCTTGGTGTCGGGCAGCTCGAGCATGTATACGGTGCTGTCGAAGGACGTGTAGGCGTTCGTGTCGTTGCCAAACCCCATTCCCAGGCGCTGGAAGTACTCGATCAGGGTGCCGGACGGGTAATGGGTGCTGCCGTTGAACGCCATGTGCTCGAGAAAGTGGGCGAGGCCCTGCTGGGAGTCGGTTTCATACAGCGAACCGGAGCCCACCACCAGGCGCAGGCTGGCGCGCCCCTGCGGCTCCTTGTTGGGCAGCACGACGTAGCGCAGGCCGTTGGGCAGGCGGCCCCAGATCGCCGCGGGGTCGGGCTTGAGATCGCTCGCCTCCTGGGCGAAGGCCGGCGGCGCGGCCGGGGCCGGACGAAGCGCAACGAGGAGCAGGACAGACAGGACCAGCAGTGACCGGGGACGGCAGCGCAGCGGTGACATGATGGCGACCAAGGTGGAAGCGGCGCGCCGGATTGGCAAGGCCGACCTGACGGGCGGTCGGGACGGCCCCATGGGCGGAAGGATTTGCCTGCGAGCGACATAGGCGCTCCGCAGCGAAGGCGTTTTTTGTGGCCACGGAACCGGGCGGGCACTATTTTGCGCCGCCATGAAAGCCCGCCGCAACCCCGCGCGACCCGAGGACGTCAGCGCGGCGCTGGCGAAGGCCAAGGGCCCGGTGTCGCGGTTCATCGCGCGGAACTACCGCCACTTCAACGCCGCCGCGCTGATGGACGCGGCCAGGGCCTACGACACGCACCTGGGGCAGGGCGGCAAGATGCTGGTTGCGCTGGCCGGCGCCATGTCGACCGCCGAACTCGGCATCACCCTGGCCGAGATGATCCGCCGGGACAAGGTGCATGCGGTCGTCTGCACCGGCGCGAACCTCGAGGAGGACATCTTCAACCTGGTGGCGCACGACTATTACGAACGCGTTCCGCACTACCGCAACCTGGCGGCGCGCGAGGAGCAGGCGCTCCTCAACCGGCATATGAACCGCGTGACGGACACGTGCATTCCGGAGGCGGAGGCGATGCGCCGCATCGAGGCCGCGGTGCTCGCCGAGTGGATCAAGGCCGACCGGGCGGACGAGCGCTGCTTCCCGCACGAGTTCCTTTACCGGATCCTGCGCGGGGGGCGCCTGAAGAAGTTCTACCAGATCGATCCGCGCCATTCCTGGATGCTGGCCGCCGCGGAAAAGGACCTGCCGATCTGGGTGCCCGGCTGGGAGGATGCGACGCTCGGCAACATGTATGCCGCCCACTGCATCGCCGGCGACGTACGGCACGTCCACACGGTGCGCACCGGGATCGAGTACATGATGACGCTGGCGGAGTGGTACACGCGGACGGCCCGGCCGCTCGGCCGGCGCGGTCCGGGCTCGATCGGCTTCTTCCAGATCGGCGGGGGCATCGCGGGCGATTTTCCGATCTGCGTGGTGCCCATGCTGCACCAGGACCTGCGACGCACGGGGGTGCCGCTGTGGGGCTATTTCTGCCAGATCAGCGACTCCACGACCAGTTACGGCAGCTATTCCGGCGCGGTGCCGAATGAGAAGATCACCTGGGGCAAGCTGGCGGTGGACACGCCCCGGTTCATCATCGAAAGCGACGCCACGATTGTGGCGCCGCTGATCTTCGCCTGGGTCCTCGGCCAGTAGGCCGCCCCGACGCCCTCGACTCTCGTCGCTCGTCCCCCGACCCAGCATGATCTGGCTATACCGGCTCATCTTCCTGCCCGTGCTGACCCTGGTCACGCCCTACTATCTGTGGCGGATGAGGCGGCGCGGGGGCTACGGCGGGAGCTTCGGCCAGCGTTTCGGGGCGACGCCGCCGCTGCCGCCGAAACGGCCGGGGGTGCGGCGCATCTGGCTGCAGGCGGTCAGCGTGGGCGAGATCCTGGCCGTGGGGCCGCTGCTGGCGGCGTTGAAGGAGGACGCGTCGACGGAGGTCTATCTCACGACGACCACCAGCACGGGTCACCGACTGGCCCGGGAGCGGTACGCGTCGCTCGCCATCGGGCCCGGCTATTTCCCGCTCGATTGGTGGCCGTTCAGCGCGCGCGCCTGGCGGCACGTCTGCCCCGACCTGGCCATCCTGACCGAAGGGGAGCGCTGGCCGGAGCATATCCACCAGGCGGTGCGCCGCGGCGTGCCGGTGCTCGGCATCAACGCCCGCCTGTCCCGCCGCAGCTTCCGCCGGCTGTCGGGGGTGCGACGCTTCGTGCCGGCGCTGCTCGGCGGCATCACGGCCAGCCTCGCCGCGTCCCCCGAGGATGAAGCCCGCCTCCGGGCGGTCGGCTTCCCGCCGGCCCGGATCCGGATGCTGGGCAACCTGAAGCTCGACGTGACGATCCCGCTGCTTTCCGAGGCGCAGAAGGCCGGGCTGCGCCGGGAACTGGGCCTGGGCGACGGCCTGGTGCTGCTCGGCTCATCGACGTGGGAGGGCGAGGAACTGGCCCTCGTCGAGGCCCTGAAGGCCGCCCGCAGCCGCGGGCTGAAGGCCTCGCTGCTCCTCGTCCCGCGCCACGCCGAGCGGCGCGATGCCGTCGCGGCCGCGCTGGCCCGGACCGGCCTGCGCTTTCACCTGCGCTCGCACGGCGCGGCCCCGCACGAGGTGGACATCGCCGTGGGCGACACCACCGGCGAGCTGCGCAACTTCGCCCAGCTCGCCGACCTCGTGTTCTGCGGCAAGAGCCTGCCCCCGCACGAGGGCGGCCAGACGCCCATTGAGGCGGCCGCGCTCGGCAAGCCGCTGCTCTTCGGTCCGCGGATGACCAATTTCCGGGAGATCGCCCGCGCCCTCCGCTCCTGCGGCGGCGCGCGCGAGGTGCTCAACGACAGCGAACTCACCGCCGCCTGCGTGGAACTGCTGGCCGACGCGGCGCAGCGCGACCGCATGAGTGCGGCGGTGCTCGCCTGGCATGCCTGCAACCGCGGCGCCGTCGAGCGGACCCTGGCGGCGATCCGCGAGGCGCTGGCGCGCCTCCCGGGGGACGAGGGCCGAGCGGCGATCCGCGAGGACGGGGCCAGGCTAGAGGGCTGACGCCCGGCTGTTTTTGCTTTTTGCTTTTCGATATTCGATTGGCCTGAAACCCGAAGGGCCGGCTGTTGCGCCACCAGCCGGCGCCCAATCGAAAAGCAATCAATCGAAAGACAAAAATCCCTACGCCGCCTGGAGGTAGGACTTCCCTTTGTACCGGGAGGCCAGCAGGGCGAAGACGGCGGCCGCAGCCGCCATCAGCGCGGCAAAGACCCAGAAGAACGTCGCGAGCGAGAGCTTTTCGAGCGGCGCGAGGAAGGCGACCAGCACGTCCCCGAAGGTCACGCACAGCAGCCAGAAACCCATGATCGTGGATTTCATCGCGCGCGGCGCCTGGGTGTAGGCGAATTCAAGGCCGGTGACGGATACGAGCACCTCGGCGGTGGTCATCAGGAAATACGGGATGACCTGCCACAGCACGTGGACGTGGCCGGGACCCGCGATCTGGATCCGCGCCTGCAGGAGAGCCACCGCGACGAATGCGCAGGCGGAGATGAACATGCCGATGGTCATCCGTTGCAGCGGTCGGAGCGGATGTCCGCGACGCTCGAGCGGAACATAAACGAACACGTTGAGCAGCGGGATGATGATCATGACCATCAGCGGGTTGAGCGCCGAGATCTGCGCCGCCAGCAGCTCGATCCGCAGGCTGTGGCCGGCCAGCAACTGCGCCGCGACGGCGATCGCGCCCCAGGCGCCGAGCGCGGAGAAGAACCACCGCGTGGCGGCCGGCGGCAATGTCTGGTTCGAGACCCAGCGGTAGAGCCACCAGGCACCGTAGAGGGCGGCGGCGACGACGGCCGGAACCAGCCAGTACGACCACAGGATCCCGGGCACGATCAGCGTCCGGTTCATCGCCTTGGCCTGCTCGACCCAGGTCGAGGCGTGCTGGTCGAACAGCGCCCAGAAAACGCTGACCATCGAGAACACGACGATGATGCGCAGCACGGCTGGCGGGCCCTCAGCGGCCTCGTCTCCGAAATGGCGGCGCGCGGGCGCCCAGAAATCCTCGCCCCGGCTGCGGTCGCCCCGATGGCGCAGGCTGTAGACCAGCACGGACAGGAATCCGCGGTCCTCGGACAGCCGCTGCCTCAGGAAGAAGAGAACCAGGCCTGCGGCGAACGCCGCGGCGCTGGCCGCCGCGTAGGGCCAGTAGTCGTTGGCCAACGCGGCGAGCGCGCGTTCGAAGGCGTCCAACTGTTCGCTCATTGCGGCGGTCACCACGTGCTCGGCCGCGGTGGCGCCGACTCCCACGAGCACGAGCAGCGGCACGGCCATGAGCGACGAGGCCGAGAAATCGAGCGCACCCAGCCGCCCGCCGGGGCGCGCCGGGGCGTGCACGAAGCGCCGGCGCCCGAACCAGAAAACAAGAGTCGCCAGTCCCATGAGGATGCCCGGCACTCCGAAAGCCCACTCGGCGCCCCAACGCTGCAGGATCAGCGGGATGAGGAACGAGGCGAAGAAGGAGCCGAAGTTGATGGTGAAATAGAAGACCTGGAAGATGCGCGTCAGCAGGTGGCTGTTGCGCGCCGTGAACTGGTCGCCGACGTTGGCCGACACGCAGGGCTTGATGCCGCCCGAGCCGATCGCGATCAGCGTCAGTCCGGCGAACATCGCCATCTGGGCCACGCTGACGGAGCCCAGCGCGCCCGCGCGGCCGGCGAACGCCAGCGCGGCGTGGCCCGCGCAGTAGACGAGCGACACCCAGAAGATGACGCGGTACTTTCCCAGCAGGCGGTCGGCGAGGATCGCGCCGATCATCGGGAAGAGGTAGACTCCCGCCATGAAAAGGTGCGTGACCTGGGTGGCGTGCACCTTGGCCTCGGCGAGCTGCCCGGCGGGGACCGCCGACTCCGCCGCGTAGCTGATGAACAGGCTCGTCAGGTAGACGTACAGGATCTGCCGCATCCCGTAGTAGCTGAAGCGCTCCGCACCCTCGTTGCCGACGATGTACGGGATGCCCGGCGGGAAGCGGTCGTCGCGTTCGGCTGCGGCCGGAGCGGGCGGGGAGGCAACGGCGTCACTCATGGGGCGGCTAACACGAAATGCACGGCGGGCGGCTTCGCGAGGCAAAACGGTCGTTCAGATTCGGACCTTCAAGGTAGGGACGGACCGCTGGGCCGTCCGCTTCGCATTCCCGGCGCGCCCGGCGGTCGCGCCCTACCGACGGCGGATGGCGGGCATGAAGCCCGCCCCACCGTGCCGGAATGCGGGCCCCGGCCCCACGCCCGCTAGGTCCCGGCCGAATCGGGGGCTGGCTCCGCCGCCGGCTCCTCGGCCGGCATCGGAAAGTCGCGCACGAAGGCGGCGAAGTCGAGGAGTTCGATCCGGCCGTCGAGGTGCTCGACGATCGCGGTCAGCGATTCGATCCAGTCGCCGGAATTCAGATAGTGCACGCCGCCGATCATCTTGTCCGCCGGGGTGTGGATGTGGCCGCACATGACGCCGACGCAATGGTGGGCGCGGGCCAGCTGCGCGATGTGCTCCTCGAATTTGGAGACGTGGCTGACGGCGGACTTGACCCGCGCCTTGATCGCCCGGCTCAGCGACCAGTACTCCTTGCCGCGCCAGGCGCGCCAGGCGTTGTAGGCCCGGTTGATCTTCAGGAGCACGTGGTAACCCCAGTCGCCGAGATGAGCCAGAAAGACGATATTCCTCGTGACCGTGTCGAAAACATCGCCGTGCAGGACGAAATAGCGGCCGCGCAGGCCCTCATGAATGTGGTCCTCGACGATCCAGAGATTCTCAAAATCAAGCGGCAGGAACTTTCCGAGCACGTCGTCGTGGTTGCCCCGGAGGTAGACCACCTTCGTGTCGCGCTTCTCAAGCATCTTGAGCACGATGCGGACAAAGTGGGTGTGGGCCTTGGTCCAGTCGCCCCCGCGCCGGAGCTGCCACCCGTCAATGATGTCGCCGTTGAGGATGAGCTTCTCGCAGCGGACGAGGCGCAGAAAATGGTTCACCTCGCGCGCCTTGCACTCGGGGGTGCCCAGGTGCACGTCGGAGATGATCACCGTGCGGACATGGAGTCGCTTCTTGTCCATGACGGATCAGGTTCTTCCGGAGGGTCGCCGGCGGCGGGACAGCCGGCGGGCACGACCAGGCGCAGGCTGCGGGGCCGGACGGAGACCTCCACGGTGGCGTCGGCCTCGTGGGTCTCGCCGTCGGTGTGAATGAGGCCGGAGACGCGGCGCCGGATGGTGAAGCGGGTGCCGCGCAGGTGGACGACGCGCGGGCTGCGATCGAACGTGCCGAGGAAGAGACGCGCGACGAGCGGCAGGGCGCTCCAGAAACCGACCGGATGCACCGCCACGAGGTCGAGCGCTCCATCGATCACCGCGGCGCCGGGCGCGAGCCGGGCGCGGTTGCCGTACTGGTCGGAATTGGCGACCGAGACCAGGAACGCCTCGAGCGTGGCCGGCGGGCCATCCCCGGCGGCGACGGTGATCTGCTGGGCGCGCCGGTCGCGGAAGGCCTCGAAGCCGGCGCGGGCGTAGGCCGCCGGGCCGCGTCGGGGGAGGGCATTGAAGCGCCGGCTGATGTCGGCGTCGAAGCCGAGCCCCATGACATTGAAGAACGGGAATCCGCCGGCCGTGCCGGAATCGATGACGGCGACGCACGCGGCGGGGTCGGCGAGCAGCGCGAGCGCGCGGCGCGGACGGGTGGGGATCCCGAGGTGGAGGGCGAGGCCGTTGCCCGAGCCGCAGGGGATCAGGGCGAGCGCGGCCGGCGTGCCGGCGAGGACCTGGGCCACCTGGTTCATGGTGCCGTCGCCGCCGACGGCGACCACGCGCTCGCAGCCCTCCGCGAGGGCATTGCGCGCCAGTTCGGTGGCATGGCCGGGGTGGTCGGTGCACACGAGCGCGGCGTCGAGCCGCTGTTCCGCGATGAACGTGCGGATCAGCCGGGGGAGGCCGGCATAGCGGCGGCTGCGGCCCGAGCGGGGGTTGAAGATGAAGCGGGTCTTCATGAGCGGCACTGGCAGCCGCGATCGTGCGGAAAGATCAGGCGGCTGGCAATGGCGCGGCTGGCATCGGGGCGGGCGAGGGGGGCGAGGGCCGCGCGCCACTGGTTCCAGACGGCGCCGCGGTTGGCGAACGCCCGGCGGAGCTCGTCGATCGCCGCCGCCGGTGTGGCCACGAAGGCACCGACGCCGTGGCGCCGGAGCAGCTCGTAGTTGCCCTCCTCCTGGCCGGGCACGATCTGGGTGACGAGCATGGGGCAGCGCGCGGCGATCGCCTCCTGGGTGGTGGCCCCGCCGGCCTTGCTGAGGACAACATGGTGCGTCATCAGCAGGCGGGGGACCTCATCCGTCCAGCCGAGGATTCGCGCGGGGCGCGGCCGGCCGGCCGCCAGGGCCTCAAGCCGGCGGCGCAGGCGGTCGTCACGGCCGACGGCGAGGGTGACCTCCCAGTCCGGCTCCGCGAGGAGCCGGCGGGCGGTTTCCCAGGCCTGCCGGACCCCCGAGTGGATGATGTGAAGCACGCGCGGGGCCGTGCCGTCCGCCAGGTCCGGCGGCGCGAGATCGCGGGCGTGGTCGTGGAAGAAGGCCGGCACGGGAAATCCCAGGGCGTGCAGCCGGTCCGAAGGCACGCCCATGGCGCGCATGACCTCGGCGGTCTCGTCATTGGGCACGAACCACCCGATGCAGGCGGGACGGGTCCAGAGCGAGTTGATGCTGAGGGAATCGGTGACGACGTCGTAGAAGGGCACGTTCAGGCCGCCGGCGCGGGCGAGGCGCTCGAGCAGGAACCCGTAGAGGGGATAGGTAGCGGCGATCACGTCGGCTTGCTCGCGTCGGAGCAACCCGGGCAGCGCGCGGTTGGCGCCGCGCAGCAGCCAGAGGTGGCGCGGGAACACCTGCGAGCGGTCGATCCAGCGGTAAAACCCGCTCCACAGCCGGGGGGCGCGGTTGATCGCCGCGAGATAGGCGGCCCGGGCGATGCGGTCGACCCGCGGCGCGGCCAGGCCGAACAGGTCGACGACAGACACGGACCCGGGTCCGGCCAGGGCCCCGGCGGCGGCGGCCAGGTTGCGGGCCGCGGCATTGTGTCCCTCGCCGTAGCTGGCCGTGAGAATGAGCAGCTTGGTCATCGCGCGGCCGCCGCCTGCAGGTCGGCCTCGAAGCGGACGATGACGGCCTCCCAGGATTGTTCAATCAGCGATGCGGCGGCGGCGCGGCCGAGACGGGCCCGGAGCGGGGGGTCGCGCGCCAGCAGGGTCCCGGCGGCCGCAAGCGTCTCCGGCTGGTCGCACGGGGCGAGCAGCCCGTTCTCGCCGTGCCGGATGAACCGGCGGGCGGCGGCGTAATCGAAGGCGGCGACGGCGAGGCCGCTGGCCATCGCCTCGGTGACGACGTTGCCGAACGTCTCGCTCAGGCTCGCGTGGACGTAGAGGTCGGCCGAGGCGTAGAACCGGCCGATCTCCTCGCGCGGGAACACCCCGGCGAAGGCGCACTCCGGGTGCTCCCGCCGGAGCCGGGGTTTCAGCGGTCCCTCGCCGGCCAGCACGCAGCGCAGGCGGGGGTTGGCGGCGCGCATCGCGGCGTAGGCGCGGAACACGGCGGGATAGTTCTTCTCCGCGGCCATGCGGCCGACGTGGATGACGACGGGATCGTCCCCGGCGGCCCCCCAGCCGGCCCGCAGCGCCGGCGAGCGGCGGGCGGGCGAGAACTGCCGCAGGTCGACTCCGCGCGAGAGCACGCCGAGCCGCGCGAAGCCGAGGGCGGCGAGCGTGCGGGCCAGTTCGGCGTCGGGCACGAAGGTGCGCCGGGTGCGGTTGTGAACGCGGCGCAGCCAGGCGAGGATGGGGCGCCGGAGCGGCGCGCAGCCGTAGCAGGCGGCGTAGGTGTGGAAGTTGGTGTGGAAGCTCGACGTGACCGGCAGCGAAAGCGCGCGCGCCACGGTGACGGCCGAGGCTCCGAGCGGACCCTCGGTGGCCACGTGGACGAGGTCCGGAGGGTCCCGGCGCCAGGTCCGGCCGAGGCGGCGCCAGGCCGGCCAGCCCAGGCGCAGCTGGGGATAGCCGGGGAGGGGGGAGCCGGGCAGGGCGACCTCGCGGAATTCCGGATGCGCCGCTGCCGGCGGCAGGTCCGGGCGCCAGGGGCGGTAGACGGTCACGCCGTGGCCCCGGCGCCCGAGTTCCCGGGCGATGACGCCGAACGTCATGGCCACGCCGTTGATCTCGGGCGGGAAGGTTTCGGAGACGAGGGCGAGTTTCACCAGGGTGGGATCGGGCGGTCCGGCCCCGCCAGCATCTCCGCTCCCGGTGACGATCCCGTGACGATGGCGTGCCGATCGCGGCAAAACCGCGGCCTTGGGCGGCGGCGGCAATTCAAGGTTGCGCTGGGCCGGCCCCGTTCTACGCTGGACCCTTTCGCTCGATGCAAAGGCACGGCCCGAAACGCATCTACAGTCCCAATTCCCTCGAGTTCTGGTTTGGCAAGCTGGAGCAGGACTGGGAGGGGCGCTTCAGCGCGGCCCAACTCGAACAGGGCCGCCGGATGTACCGCGACGGCGAGATTCGCGAGGTCGAGCTGACGGCCGGCGACGCCATCATCCATCGCAAGGTCGAAAAGAAGGAGGAGTATGCGGTGATCGAGTGGACTGCCGAGGGCTTCTCGGTGCGTTCGTCGTCCACGGACGCCGAGCTCGCCCGGGCCATCGCGGTGGCGGGCCTGCATGAGATCGAGGAGCTGGTGGCGGACGAGATTCCGCCGCTGCCGGGCGACCTGGCCCCGGAGCCGGCGCCGGCGGCTGCGGCCGGCAACGGCGGGGCCGCCAACGGCCGCAACGGCGGCCCGGCGCGATCGCTCATCCTGGTGTTCACGACCCGGGTCGAGGGACTGGCCTTCCAGGCGTTCTGGACCAACGGCGACGGGATCCGCGTGCCGGCGCTCGGCCAGGCCAACGGCCACGGGCCCGGCAATGGCCAGGGGCCGGTGAACGGCGACGGCGGGGCGCAAGGCCACGTCAACTCGGCGGAGCGCGGCAAGCTCATCTGTCTCACCGCCTACGCGCGCAAGGCCCATTTCCGGTTCCAGCAGGAGGCGCATGCCTACGTGCTCGACCTGGTGAAGGAGATCCCGGAGTTCCTGCGCACGACGCTGCCCGTGTGGCGGCGCTATTTCCTGGCCGAGCTCGACGCCAATGCGGAGAACCTCGCCCGGGGCGAGCGCGCGGTCGAGATCGAGGCCCACGCGGACGCGGCCGGCCCCCAGGACCCGGGGGGCGGGCTGAAGCTGCGCTGGCTGTTCCGCGCCGGCGAGCAGCTGCTGACCGAGGACGAGGTCGGGCTGCTCACCCGCGGCGGCGGCGCCACGGTCATCCTGCCCCGCGTCGGCATCGTCTCGCTGGCGCCCGAAAAATGGGAATCGCTCACCCAGTGGCGCCGCACGGTGGAGGAGATCGCGCCGGGCGACGGCCGGCTCCCGCCGTACCTGGTGTTCTCGCTCTTCAGCGACGACCGCCTGAAGGTGACGCTGTCCCCCGAGGTGGAGGCCTGGCGCCAGGCGGTGCTCGCCCCGCCGGCGCCGCCGCCCGCGCTCCCGGACTGCCTCCGGCCCTATCAA
>Ga0265334_10001169_pt1 | contig 12841 bp, 9 predicted proteins | sample 42023metaG_FD_192442 | JGI IMG/M metagenome (GOLD analysis project Ga0265334, IMG submission 192442) | Rhizosphere microbial communities from Carex aquatilis grown in University of Washington, Seatle, WA, United States - 4-20-23 metaG | ecosystem: Host-associated > Plants > Roots > Rhizosphere >... | reverse complement strand
CCGAGCCACGGCATAGCCCTGACGCCGGATGAATCCGAGGTCTGGATCGCGGACGGGATCTTCAACAAGATCAGGATCTTCTCAAATACGGACGATCCGAAGGAGATCGATGCCATCGACACCCCCGCAGGCAGCTACTGGCTCACGATTGGCCTGGATGGGAAGCTGATGTATTCCTCATCGGGCGACGTCATCGACGTCAAGACGCACAAGATCGTCGGTCAGATGAAGGACGAGTACGGGCGTCCCTTGCAAAGCGAGAAGCTGCTGGACATGACATTCATCGATGGTCACCTGCAGCGCGTCTCGAACCAGTTCGCAAACGGCTTCGGTGACTTTCTGACCGCCGAGCAGCTGGGCGTCGGTCCGCACGTGACGCCGATGCCGGGCAAGGCGCCGGCCACGCTGACGGGCCTCAGTCCCGCCGAATTCGAGTCGGCCATGGATCTGAATCGGCACTCGGGCGAGTCAGCGCAGGACTAGTTCAGCGCGGCGTGCCGCTAGCCCCCGTCGCGCCGGTGTTGCCGGTGTTGCCCGTATTACCCGTGTTACCCGTGTTACCCGTGTTACCGGTATTGCCAGTTGCGCCAGTGTCGCCGGTCGCACCCGTCGCACCCGTGGCGCCCGTATAACCTGGATTCCCAGTATTGCCGGTATTGCCGGTATTGCCCGTAGCGCCGGTGTCACCGGTGGCCCCTGCATTACCGGTGTTGCCGACGTTGCCGGTAGCGCCCGTATTGCCAGTATTTCCGGCCGGCCCGGCCGGTCCCGCGGGACCAACGTTGGAGCAGGCGATCAGCGTCAATGTGGCTATCGATGCCACGGCAATGGTCGTCAGTTTCATGGCCGGTTCTTCCTTGTCTAGTGGGGGCACCCCGTCGGGCATGAAGTTACCTCGCTGAACCAGATAGTTCTGTACGCTGCCGCCCACAGGGATCGAGCCGGAGGCCGCCGACCCCGGTTGCTCACTGAATGGGAACTTCGTAAATGCTGATGCTGAGTTTGGGAACCGTCAGCGAGCCGATCACTCCCGCGAGCGGGCTCTCCACGATCGCCACGACCGGCGGCTTGCCCGGCTCGTTGTCCGCGGTCAGATCCTGGCTGGCGATGCGCCACACCCGGCCGCCAGGGTGTACCGTCGCGCCGTTGATCGCGACATCGATCTGCTGCTCCGATTCCGTCGGGTTCACGATCGCGACGGTCAGGGACTTCCGATCCGCTGCCAGCGCCGCGACGGCATCGAGCGGATAGGTATCGCTGCCCGAGGGGACCCGGGACTTGTCCACCCAGACCGTGCCCTTCACGTCGTGTTGCGGCGCGTTGCCGCTAACCGCCACCGGAATCGTGCCGAAATGCCTGCGGTAGAGCTCAAACATCAGCCCTATCGGATGCACGCTCGCGTCGGTCTTGCTGCTCGCGAGCAGTGACGGCGCCGCAGTGTAGGCCGAGATGATGAACAGGTCCGAACGCCTGAACATCTCGTGCATCGCCTCCGCGCCGGATAGCGGTGCGAACATCGAATAGCCGGGGGCCCGCATGCCGCGTTCGCCGGTCCATTCCGAAACCCACTCGTCGAGCGCGATCGGATAATGTTCCATGTTCAGGGCCGGGAATCGCCGCTGATATTCCTCCCAGGCCTCGACCACGGCGCGCACCGCACTGGCGAGCTTGCGCACGCGGGCCACCAGGGGTTCGTCGACCTTGACGTAGTCCTGCTTCGCTGCATCGAATGCTTGGTCCGCCATCGATGGATAGATGTGTTCCGCAGCCGCATCGAAATAGTCCGAGGATGTGGCCAGCAGCGCGCCGGTGAAATCGGCCGGGCCGCCGAATTCGGCGACGTGCTTGCCGGTAATCGCCAGCGCCGCGTGGCTCTGGCTGGTCTCCACGGGCGAAGCTCCCGAGCTCACCAACTTGATGGCCGGATCCACGCCCCGCATCGCCTGCGCGAACAGGTTGTGCTTGATGGCGTATTGTTCGGCCGACATGAAGCCCATTTGCTGGGGATTCCACATCTCGTTGCCGATGTTCCACCAGGTGACCTTGTAGGGCTCCGGATGGCCGTTCGCGGCGCGCCACCGGCCCATCGGCGTGTGCACCGACCCATTGACGTATTCGACCTCCTCGGCGGCGGAGTGCGCATCGCCGAAGCCGGCATTCACGCATATATATGGCTCCATGTTGAGCAGCCTGTTGAGGACCATGTACTCATCAATCCCGACGTCGTTCTGCTGCACCTCATCCCAGGCAGGGTTCAGGCGTGGGGGCCGCTTGTCGGGATCGCCGAGCGAATCGCGCCAGTCCCACGAAGAAACCATGTTGCCGCCCGGCCAGCGGAACATGGTCGGTCCGATCTGCTTCATCAGCGCGATCAGATCAGCGCGAAAGCCATACAGATTGTCCGCCGGCATCAGCGACACCGCGCCGATATGGAACGCTCCGGTTCCGGTGCCGACTATTTCCAGCCGCGCGTCCTCGCTATCTGCTCCGGCCGTAAAGCGGAGCGGAAACTTGGCGTACCCGCGACCGAGCGGCTTGATCGGGATGGTCTGCCGATCGCCGGGACCGGGACCCCAGACGAGGCTGACCTTTACGTCCGCTCCGGGATCACCCGCCAGTATCACGCGGCCGGAATACTTCCTGCCCTTTCGAAGGCCGAGACCGGCCTGCTGGACACCGTGCTCAATCGCGGCTTCCAGCTTGACCATCGGACTGTGCTCACCGACGTACGCCTGCTGCCGGTCCATCACGATGAACGCATCTGGACCCACGGGCCGCCACTTGGGGGCTCTCGGCCGCATCCTGCGCCCCGGGGAGGGCGCGCGCTCGCCGCCGGAGTCCACCGGATTGAAGAACTTCCGGTCGCCCAGCATCTCGGCCCAGAAGCCACCCTCGTTGTTGGCCTCGTGCAGTTCCGTGAAATAGCCGTACAGGTAGGGCGATATCGGTGCTCCGGTCTTGGTCGCGTCCACCGTCATCGACAGCTGTTGCGCACTGGTACCGTGCACTATTCCGCAGGCGAACGAAGCCGCCAGCACTACTTTCAGGCGCGCGTGCGTACTCATCTCATACCCCCTTGTCGTTATGGCGTGGTGCGGCACACGCACTTCACGCCGGCATCCTACGTCTGGTGTACTCCCGGGCTGCCATCACGACCTTCTCGTCATCGCCGGGAAGCATGCGCATGCCCGCATCGATGCTCTGATTGTGCGTCGATCCGCGAGGGCCGGTGCCGAGCCATTGCACACCGTTCTTCTTGGCCGCGAGCCGGACGCGCTCCAGCGCGTCCACCAGCCTGGGATCGGCCAGCACCTTCTCACGTTCAGAGTCAGGCATCGCCCGGACGGCGTCCCAGCCCAGGATGGACCACGAGTTATCGCTGGGGCCAGGCTCGGCGAAGGCCAGACCCTTGATGGCCATGATTGCCTCGGCATTCTCCACCGCATGGCGGTTTTCCAGCTTGAAGCCCATGGATATCTCGCCCTTGGGATTCAGCGGCCAGGTATCGGCTACCGCGAGGTAGTCCGTCCCACTCAGGCCCCAGATGTGGGCGGCAAAGACCTGGCTACCCGAGCCGCGCGATCCCTCGATGGGCTGCTCCGGAACGCCCGGCAACGTGAACTTGGTCCGCGCGCAGGAGATCGCGATCTCGCCGGCCTCCGGCGAATGCATCTCGCAAACCAGGACACCGTGTGCGCCTGCCGCGAGCGCCTGCTGGATCTGCCATGCGTTGGCGCGCATCGACGGACCATCGAAGCCCACCGCCGGCAGCGTGACAAACACCATCGGTGTGCGATGGCCGGACGGTGTGGGACCGCCATCCACCATCCCTTGCATGAAGTTGCGCAGGTTGGAGAAGTCCAGGCTGCCATTCTCCATCTCATAGTTGATTGCATCGCAATAGGTCTTCACCATGCGCATGCCCTCTTCATAGCCATCGGGAGCACCGGACGGCATATAGACGTTGTAATAGACGACTTGATTGTCCTCCCACAGCTCGATCGCCTTGTTGACCCGGCGCGGCTTGTAGTTGGGATCGGCGGTGGAAACCTGCGCCAGCGTGCGGGCCCAATTTTTTTTGATACCGCCGCCCTTGCTGGCGGTCCCGAAATAATGCGGGCTGTCGAGCATCGAGCGCGCGGGCGCAGGCTGTGCCTGCGCCTTCGCCTGCGTCTGTGCCGGCGCCTGTGTTGTGGTCGCCAGCCCCGCGCCGATCAACGCGCTGCCGGCCAGGAATTCACGCTTCGTGATGTCCATCGCCCCCCCGTCTCGTAATGCAAGTAATTCGTTATTTCATCCAGTAGGCGGCGGCCCGACGCCCAGAGCTTCCCGCTGGCAGCGAAAGTCATTGTCGCGGATATCCGCGCACTTCCTCAAGTATCGGGTCCATGGTCGATCGCGCTGCGGCTCTGAGTTAGACATGCAGACTACCGTTAATGGGCTCAAACATATGAAAACGACAGTACGCGGCGCTCGCCTGCGATTGGCCCCTGCCGAAGCCGTTCGCGGTTGAGTGCCGGCGTCGACCGGGATGACTCCGCCACCCTATTCGATTGGATGGATGGCATGGCTTGATCCTGCCGGACGTCAACGTCCTGGCCTGCGCCCTCTGCTGCGTCGATGCCAAAGCCATCGTAAACCCGGTCAGGCATGCCGGGCACACGGCACTCGCAATCGAGGCCGACAGCGAATGAATTACGACGGATCGGGACTAAGCGCGATTCCCACATCTGAAATGGCGCAGCCCCTTCTGAATACGCCACACCGAAAGGCAACATACTTACCGGTTTGAGATCCCGGAGCGTCGGACAGTCGTTCGAACGGGGTGATCATCCATTCTTGGCACGCCTTAGCACGAGTGGTCATGTGGTGCGCTACCGCACAGACGCTGCATGGCGGCGTTCTACACTGATTTTGCCACCGTTCAGTGCGCAGCGGGACCATGGGACGACAGCTGAGAGTGCTTCTAATACAGGACGATCCTGCGGATGCCGCAGGCGTCCGCGATGCGTTGACTGGCTCGGCCGACAGCTCTTTTCTGGTTGAGTGGGTCAGAAGCTGCGAGGACGCGCTCGTGCGACTGGTTGGCCAGGCCCCGCATCGAGCACATTCCTCGGACGATATTGCTGCGGTGCTGGTGGATCTGTTTCTGCCGGACAGCAAGGGCATCCAGACCTTCAACCGTCTGATGGCAGTCGTGCCGCATCTCCCGATCCTCATCCTGACTGGCTCCGAGCATGAGTCCATCGCAAAAATCGCGGTGCAGCATGGAGCGCAGGATTATCTGCTCAAGACCCGCCTGGACAACTACCTGCTGCCCAAGGCACTCGTCAGCATGCTCGAGCGTGCTGCGATCGCTGAAGCGTTGTACGAGGAAAAGGAGCGCGCTCAGGTCACGCTGGACTCCATTGGTGACGGTGTCATCAGCTGCGACATCGACGGCGTTGTCACCTACCTCAATGTCGCGGCAGAGACCATGACGGGCTGGGCGCGGCAGGAAGCCGCAGGGCACCTGGTGCACGAAGTGTTCCACGTCGTCGATGGCACGACCCGCGAGGCCAACGCCGACCCCATGGGCCAGGCGATCCGTGGCAACAAGTCCACCTGCCTGCCTCCCAATAGCGTATTGATCCGTCGCGACAAGGTCGAGGCTGCCATCGAAGACTCCGCTGCGCCCATTCATGATCGTCGCGGGCGTGTGGCGGGCGCCGTCATGGTATTTCACGATGTGAGCACCACCCGGGCACTGTCGCTCAGAATGTCCCACCTTGCCCAGCACGACGGTCTCACCGATCTGCCAAACCGGGCGCTGCTGAACGATCGATTGACTCAGGCAATCGCCACGGCGCACCGGCGCCCGCACAACCTGGCGCTGCTGTTCCTCGATCTGGATCACTTCAAGCGTATCAACGACTCGCTCGGCCACGATGTCGGTGACCGCTTGCTGCTATGGGCCTCGCAGCAGATCCTCGGCTGCCTGCGTGGCTCCGACACCGTCAGTCGGCAGGGAGGCGACGAATTCGTCATCCTGCTCACGGAAATCTCCCATTCAGAGGATGCGGCAATCTGTGCCGAAAAGATTCTGGTGGCACTGCGAGCTCCGGCACACATCGATCGTCATGAGCTGCACATCACGGCGAGCATCGGCATCGTCGTGTATCCGAATGACGGAATCACCGCGGAGAGCCTGGTGAAACATGCTGACCTCGCGATGTACGGCGCGAAGAGCATGGGTCGCAACAACTATCAGTTCTTCAAGTCGGACATGAACACGCGCTCGATCGAGCGCCAGACACTTGAGAGCGCGCTGCGCCGCGCGGTCGAAAGGCAGCAATTCACATTGCACTACCAGCCGATCGTGAATCTGCGCTCCGGCAGCGTTTCAGGCCTCGAAGCACTCATTCGCTGGCGCCGCCCCGGTCGTGGGCTGGTCGAGCCAGGTCAATTCATTGCGATCGCCGAGCAGTCCGGCCTGATCGTGCCGATCGGGCGATGGGTGGTGCGCGAAGCCTGTCGCCAGCTTCGGGCCTGGACAGACGCCGGCCTTGCGCCCATGCGCATTGCGATCAATGTGTCAGTCGTGGAACTGCGAGACAGGGGCTTCGTGGCAGGCGTGCTCGCCGCCCTCGACGAGACTGGCCTCGAGCCGCGGTATCTGGAACTCGAGCTGACGGAAACGTTCCTGATGCACGACTCGAGCTCGACCGCGGGCGTGCTGCATTCGCTCAAAGGGCTGGGAGTGCAGCTGGCGCTCGATGACTTCGGCACCGGCTATTCCAGCCTGAGCCATCTGAAGCGGTTTCCCATCGACACCCTGAAGATTGACCGCAGCTTCCTGATTGACGTCGCGACGAACCCGGCGGATGCCAGTATCGTCGGCGGCCTGATCAGCATGGGACGCGACCTGGGAATCTGTGTCGTGGCGGAAGGCGTGGAGACCCGCGAGCAGCTTGCCTTCCTGAACGGGCAAGGATGTGCCGAGGCGCAAGGTTATTACTTCAGCCGGCCAGCCCCCGCAGCGGATATTCCTGAAATCCTGGATCGCAGGTCGCTCGAGCCGAAGTCGGGCTCACTGGTCGGGAGGCTTCACAGCTCCCGCGGCCACAACCTGGCGCACGAGGACGCCCCGCCCGCGGGCCCGAGACCCGAATAGGCTGGCGCCGAGGATCTCCTGCGCTGCCGCGTCCTCGTGATCGGCTTCTTCGCGCTAGCTATGCCGTTTCGCGTGCGTGCAGTCGCGCATAGGCTGCACGTCCCGCATCCAGGCGCGCAGAGTTCGTGATGACCCATTCGGCGAGTGTCTGGACCGGCGTCAGGAAATCCCGGCCAAGATCTGTGAGCGCATACTCGACCTGAGGCGGCGTCACAGGGGTGACCGTTCGGGACACGAAGCCGTTTTCCTCCAGGTCCCTCAGCGTTGATGCCAGCACCTTCTGGCTGATCTCGCCAACCTCACGCCGCAGCGCGTTGAAGCGGCGCGGGCCGCGCCCCAGCACCCGCACCACGAGCAGGGTCCATTTGTCGCTGATCCGCGCAAGCATCCGGCTGATGTGTTCGCAGCAGGCGGTATCTTCCTGGTTATCTGGTGTCGCCAAGGTGCCTCCTTGATGGCTACAGTTACCACTTGTAATCTGATTACCTGTAGTTACCAGAATACACGAGGTTACCATGAGTTCTAAGCCCCGGATCGCCGTCATCATTGGTTCGACCCGTCCCGCGCGATTCGCCGACGCGCCGGCGCAATGGATCCTGAAGCAGGCTCAGGCGCGCGGCGACATGGACGTGGAGCTGATCGATCTGCGCGATCACCCCTTGCCGTTCTTCGACGAAATAGCGACGAACAAGTGGGTGCCGAGCCAGAACCCGGAGGCGATCCGCTGGCAGCAGACCGTCGGCCGCTTCGATGGCTACATCTTCGTGGTCGCGGAATACAACCACTCGATCACCGGCGTACTCAAGAATGCACTCGACCAAGCCTATAACGAGTGGAATCGGAAACCCTTCACGGCCATCGGCTACGGCGGCACCGGCGCCGCGCGTGCGGTCGAACATCTCCGGCTTATCGCCGTGGAGCTGCAGATGGTGTCGACGCATGCGGCCGTCCACATCGGTGGCGGCGACTTCATGGCCGTGCACCCGATGTTTGGCAAGAAGCCGATCGCGGAGATCGAGGCGAATCTGCTGCCCGCGGCGAAGACCGCCCTCGACGAGTTGGTGTGGTGGGCCAAGGCGACGATGGCGGCAAAGGTGGCCGAGGCCTGATCATCCTGGCAGGCTAGCCGCGTAGGAATGGACGCATGACCAATCTGAAAAACGCTCTGCTTGCCATCACTTCGGCCGCACTGCCACTGATTGCGCTGGCTCAGGATCAGGCCACGCGGGATGCGGGTGACCGCGGCGGCCGAGGCGGCGCCGGCGTGACCGTGTGGGCGCCCAAGCCGGACAAAGCGCCGTACGTCGCCCCTAACAGGCCGCAGGTGAAGCTGACAGACTTGCTCAGAAAACACGCGCGCCAGCGGAGCTGGGCCGAGACGGTGGTGCGCGACGCGAGCGGCCTGACTGCCCGCTATTTCCAGATGGCGCCCGGCGAGAAGACAAAAGTCCAGTTCTATGCAGACAGTTCGATGTTCTTCATTGTCGAGGCTGGGCAGCTCAAGGTGACGCTGTCAGGCCAGGAGCCCTTCATCGCCAGCAAGGGCTTCATCGTGCAGGCGCCGGCGGGGGTGCAGTATGCGATGGAGACGGTCGGGGACGCACCAGCCTTGCGCTTCGAGGTGACGCACACTCGCGCCCTGCCCTTCTATCCTGAGAGCGAGATTCCGACGCCCGTGAAGGGTTACACCTATCAGAAGGTCACGTTGCAGGGCGCGTCGGGCAGCTACGGTGCCGCCAAGCCCTACCTCGATTTCCAGAAGGAAATTGTCGAGGGCGGCGGACGCTCGCCCGGCGGCTTTGTCCGCGACGGCGAGACCGCAGCCAACATCACCCGCGCGCCGGGCGCGCCGACGCCGCCGCCCAGCCAGCTCGGCCATTTCCATGACGGCACCAGCGAGTTCTGGTTCATCATGGAGGGTGATGTCGAGTTCCAGATCGAGGGCGTTCCGTTCATCCGCGCCACGCAGGGCGACATCGTCTATGCGCCAGCGGGGCGCTGGCATCGCTCCGGCCATGCAGGCGCACAAATGGACACGCGCATCTCCATCCATCCGATCGGGGCCGCGACCAATGCATTGCCGCCAAGTGGCGGCGGAGCCGATTGAACAGCCGTCAGTCCGGGCCTGCACCCGACCCGGTGGCAGATCGAGCATTTCCACCGTGACTATCGCGCAACGCAACACCTCGCAGCCCGGTGACATTGATTTTATTGACATTGAATTGCGCTGATGCGCTTGCAATATTGTGCTACAAGTAGCACAATTTACCTGTGAAAGAAGCAGGCATACGCGAAGCTCGGCAGAACCTCACTGCATTGATTGAGGAGGTTCGCAAGGGTCACGAGGTGACGATCACCGATCGTGGCAGGCCGGTTGCGCGGCTCGTTGCGCCCCGCAGCGAGCAAGCCAAGCCTTTTGCGGGCCGTGCCGATTTTCGCCGTAAGATGCCCGCGCTAGCCACATCGCTCACCGCAGCGGTCATCGACGAGCGGGCGGAGCGTGGCTGAAGCGCCGTTGGCGCCAGCCGCGCCTGTTGCCGAAACGGGCATCTACCTGGATTCAAGCGCGCTCGCCAAACTGTACGTACCGGAGCCCGAGAGCGACGCGCTCGACGCCTTTCTCCGCGGCCGGCGTGATCTTCTGATCTCGGAACTCGCTATAACAGAGGTACTGTCCGCAATCGCCCGTCGGCGACGCGAAGGCCTGCTCACGCCCGATCAGGCTTCAGAAATCCGGGATGCTGTATTGAGCGATGCTGATTCCGGTTCGTTACGACGCCTCGACTTGAGTCCGGTGGTTCATCGCGAGGCCGAACGCCTGTTATTCCAGCTCGATTCGGCAGCGTTGCGAACGCTTGACGCGCTGCACATCGCCCTGGCACTGCTAAGCGCTGCCACGCACGTCCTGACCTATGACGCGCGTATGCGCTCGGCTGCGTTGCACGCGGGGCTCAAGACACTCGCCCTGTAGGCGCGCGGGCCCGGTTGCGGCACAGGCATCGGAACCCTCTGTGCTCTTGGGCCTCGGAATAGACCTTGATTAATTGGTAGCGGGGGTAGGATTTGAACCTACGACCTTCGGGTTATGAGCCCGACGAGCTGCCAGACTGCTCCACCCCGCACCAGGAAGGGGCGGAATTCTACACGAGTAGCGCCTGATGTCCATCGGACCTTTCCAAAGGGGTCCTGGAGGGCGGCGCGGGCGCCTTCAGGGCAGCAGCCGCCCGCAGAGCTCGAGCAGCGTGTTGGGAAGCAGGCCGAGCAGTGCGACGCCGGCCGCGTTGATCATCAGGATGAAGCGGAATGTCGCGCGTCGGGGCGTCGCGGGGCGATCGCCGGCGGGCTCGAAATACATGTACCAGACGACGCGCAGATAGTAGAACGCGCCGACGACCGAAATCACCATGGCGAACACGGCCATCCAGGTAAGGCCGGCGTGCAGCAGCGCCTGGATGATCCAGAGCTTCGCCCAGAAGCCGATGAAGGGCGGCACGCCCGCGGTCGAGAACATCAGCACCATCATGATGGCCGCCAGCAGCGGATCACGGCTGCCGAGGCCCTTGAAGTCTGCGAGCTGGTCGTTCTCATCGCCGGCGCGGCTCATGATCAGGATCACGCCAAACACTGCCAGCGTCGTGAGTACATAAGCGACCGTGAAATTCAGTGCCGCCTGGTAGCCGGCCACCTGGCCGGTCGCGAAGCCGAGCAATACGAAACCGGCGTTCGCGATAGCCGAGTACGCCAGCATGCGCTTGAGGCTGGTCTGCGCGATCGCGACGAGGTTGCCGAGCAGCAGCGAAGCCGCCGCCATCGCGTCGAGCATCAACGTCCAGATCGCCGGCATCCCTGCCAGCCCGTGGGCCAGCAGCCGCAGGATCAGCGCGAATGAGGCGAGATTCGAGACCGTCGCGATATACAGCGTCACGCTGGTCGGCGCCCCGTCGTAGACGTCGGGCACCCACATGGCGAATGGCACGGCACCGAACTTGAAAGCGATCGCCGCCACGACGAATGTCACGCCGATCACGAGTCCGAAGCTGTCGGCACGTCCGATCACCGCGCCGAGCCGGTCCAGGTCCAGCGTGCCGGTGAGCCCGTACAGCATCGACATGCCGTACAGGAGTATTCCGGAGGCGATCGCTCCGAGCACGAAAAACTTGATCGCGGCCTCCGCGGCGAGGCCTGAATCCCGGTCGAAAGCGACCATCGCGTACAGCGACAGCGACAGCAGCTCCACACCGAGGTAGACGGTGAGCAGGCTGTTGGCCGAGATCAGCACGAAGATCCCGAGCAGCGCCGTCAGGCACAGCACGTAATACTCCCCGCCGCGCATGCCACGCTGATCCAGGTACTCCTGGGAATAGAACATCGCGGTGCCCATCGCGATGAATCCGGCCAGCTTCAGAAAAGCGGCGAGCCGGTCGGCCACGTACAGCCCGTCGAACAGTATGGTGCGCTGGACGACCATCGCATACTGGTTGGTCACGAGCACTCCGGCCACGAGTGCCAGCATTGTCAGCGTCGCGGTGAGCCCGCGCTGGCGATGGGCACCATAGACGTCGACCAGCAGGATCAGGCAGGCGGAGGCCGCCAGCGTGATCTCCGGTAATGCCGGGGCGTAGGACTGCAGGCTCATGGAAGTTTGCTCGTCACGAGCTGGGTAACCAGGTGCTGCATCGACGCCTCCATGATCCCCAGCATCCGGCCCGGGAACACTCCGAGCAGCAACACCGAAATCGCCAGCACCCCGAGGCACAGGAACTCGCGCGCGTTCAGGTCCGGCATCGAGGCCACCTTGTCATTCGCGACCGGACCGAAAATGACCCGCTTGACCAGCCACAGGTTGTAGGCCGCTCCGAGCACCATGATCGTGCCGGCGAGCAACGCGAACCAGAAGCTCGCCTTGAAACTCGCCAGGATCACGAGAAACTCGCCGACGAAGCCCGACGTGCCCGGCAACCCGGCGTTCGCGAGCGCGAACAGCACCATGAATGCCGCGAATTTCGGCATCACGTTGATAACGCCTCCATAGGCGCTGATCTCGCGGGTATGCAGCCGGTCATACATGACGCCGATGCACAGGAACAGCGCGCCGGATATCAGCCCGTGCGAGAGCATCTGCACCATGGCCCCATCGAGGCCGTTGACCGCACCGCGCGTTCCGCCGGTAGCGGCCATGATGAAGAACACCAGGAAGCTGCCGAGCGTCACGAAGCCCATGTGCGCGATCGAGGAGTACGCGATCAGCTTCTTCATGTCCTGCTGCACGAGCGCCACGAGCGCGATATAGACGATTGCGACCAGCGAGAGTCCAACCACCAGCCAGTCGAGTTCGCGGCAGGCGTCCGGCGCGATCGGCAGACTGAAGCGCAGCAGGCCGTACCCGCCCATCTTCAGCATGACTGCGGCCAGTATCACCGAACCGCCGGTCGGCGCCTCGACGTGCGCGTCCGGCAACCAGGTGTGCACCGGCCACATCGGTACCTTGACCGCGAAAGCAGCCAGGAACGCGAAGAAGATCCAGCGCTGCTCGACCAGCGTCAGCGGCAGGTGCTGCAGGCTCTCGATGCTGTAGCTGCCCGCCTTCAGGTACATGTAGATCAGCGCCACCAGCAGGAACACGGAACCCAGGAACGTGTACAGGAAGAATTTCAACGTCGCATAGACGCGTCGCGCTCCACCCCATAC
>Ga0265334_10001167_pt1 | contig 12852 bp, 8 predicted proteins | sample 42023metaG_FD_192442 | JGI IMG/M metagenome (GOLD analysis project Ga0265334, IMG submission 192442) | Rhizosphere microbial communities from Carex aquatilis grown in University of Washington, Seatle, WA, United States - 4-20-23 metaG | ecosystem: Host-associated > Plants > Roots > Rhizosphere >... | reverse complement strand
GTTGAGGAGTGAGAGGGCCACCTTGGGCCCGACGCCGGAGACCGTCAGGAGCAGCCGGAAGGCCTCCCGCTCGACCTCGTCGGGGAAACCGAAAAGCACCAGGGCGTCTTCCCGGACATGGAGGTAGGTCTTGAGGGTGACGGCCCGCCCGGGCTCGGGAAGGGACAGGATCGTCCGGGCCGTGAGGAAGGCCTCGTAGCCGACGCCGTTGACGTCGATTTCCACCCGATCGGCTTGCTTCGCGAGTAAGAGGCCTTGGAGGGACGAGATCACGAACAACTCCCACGGCGCCGTTGGCGGTTAGCCGTTGGCCGTTGGCTTAAGCTTGAAAGCCAAAGCTAACGGCTAGCGGCCGGCGGCTAACGGCAGCCTTCGTCAGTCTTCGAAAAACTTCAGGTGTTGGATGATGTGCAGGAGTTCCTCGACCTGGGTGAGGGCCGGGGCTTCCTTGTTTTGGGACGCCGCGTACCAGAACGAGATGACGTTCGAGTCGATCCAGATGCCGCCCGTCTCGAAGTCCTGGTCGATGACCAGGGCCTTGTAGTAGTGCTCATCCAGCTCGTTGTCGTTGAGGGGGCTTTTCATGCCCGAACTCTTGAGCTTGATGTGCTCCTTGGCCTGGTTGAAGTACTTCTGGTCGGTGGGGTTCAGGTTCTCGAAGACGATCTGGGCGGCCTCAACGTTGACCTCGTCGAGGATGGACTTGTCCACCCACACGCCGTTGTTCCCCTCGTCCCAAAGGTAGGTGTGGCCCTGGTGTTCCAGGGTCGTCAGGGGTTCCCCGCTGTCCGGACTGATCTTTTCGGACTTGCCCTTGTTCTCGGTGTCGCGGAGGAAGTCCTCGCGGGTCACCAAATACTTCTCATCGACCGGGTACCCGCACTCGGCGCAGTACCGGGAGGTCTCGGTGATCTTCCCTCGGCAGTTCTTGCATTTCATGGCTTCGTTCTCCTCTTGGATGCGATCCCAGGACCGCTGAACGCGGCCCGGAGAGTCGTATTCGACTGCGCTTGGGCGATGGCCACCGCCAGGGCGTCGGCCGTATCGTCGGGCTGGGGATCCTCGGCGAGGCCCAGCAGGATCCGCACCATGCGCGTCACCTGTTTCTTATCGGCCTGGCCGTAGCCCGTCACCGCCTGCTTCACCTGTCCCGGCTTGAACTCGAAAATCGGCAGGCCCGCCTGCCCGCAGGCCAACAGGGCCACGCCACGGGCCTGGGCCACCGTGATGGCGGTTTTCACGTTCTTCGAGAAGAACAGTTCCTCCACCGCCGCCGCGTCCGGCCGGACCTTCCGGATCAGGCCGGTCAACCCCTCGTAGAGGATGGACAGCCGCTCGGGCACCGGGGTTCCCGCTTTTGTCTCAAAAGTGCCGAAAAGGCCGGCCCGAAGCCGGTTCCCCTCCCGGTCCACCACCCCGTAGCCCATCCGGGCCAATCCCGGGTCGATCCCCAGCACCCGGTGGGGGGGCATCTACCGGTCCAACTTGGCGAGGACCTCCTCGCCGATCTCGAAATTGGCGTAGACGTTTTGGGAATCCTCCATCTCGTCCAGGGCGTCGTAAAGCGCCAGGACCTGCCCCGCCTTCTTCTCGTCCAGGGCCACCTGGGTCTTGGGGATCCGGGTCAGTTCGGCGGAGTCCACCGCGATCTTCGCGGCTTCCAGGGCCTTCAGCACGGCGTGGAAGGTCTCCGGCGAGGTCAGGATCTCGTACTGGCCGTCCTTGCCGGTGGTCAGGTCGTCCGCGCCCGCGTCCAGGACCACCCCCATCAGGGCGTCCTCGGCCGCGGCTTCCTTCCTCACGAAGACTTGGCCCCGCTTCTCGAACAGGAAGGCCACGGCCCCCGATTCGGCCAGGTTGCCGTTGTGCTTGGCGAACACCGACCGGATCTCGGGACCCGTTCGGTTGCGGTTGTCGGTCAGGGCCTCGACCAGGAACGCCACGCCCGAGGGACCGTAGCCCTCATAAGTGACTTCCTCGATCAGGGCCGAGTCCTCGGCGCCTGTTCCCTTGTTGATCGCCCGCTTGATGGTATCCGCGGGCATGCTGATTTCCTTGGCCTTCAACAGGATGTTCTTCAGGCGAAGGTTGGCGTCGGGGTTGGCCCCTCCCGCCTTCACCGCCATCTGGATTTCCTTGGCGAGTTTGGAAAAGGCCGTGCCGCGCTTCTGGTCGGTCGCGCCCTTGCTGCGCCGGATCTTGGCCCACTTGGAATGTCCACTCATGTGAAAAATCTCCGGAAAAAATGCGTTCAAGGCGTTTTTCGCCCCCGCCCAGCCCCCTCGGCGCCCCGAGGAACCCCAAATGCACGTGTTTACTGGGGGAAAAAAGCCCCTTAAACGACAAAAGGCCGCTTCCCCCGGAGGGAAGGCGGACCTTTCGAGACGATTATATCGCTTCCCCGGGGGGCGGGGCGACTAAAAAACACGGTCCCCCGGCCCCCCAGGCCCGCCCCAATTCAGGCGTTTGGGGAAGGGGCCGGAAAATCCGCCGGCCCACCCGGGATCCCAGGACCCGCTCAAGCCTATTCGGGGGCCTCCGGGGAGGACGCCAATTTCGCCGCGACCTTTTCCAGCGAGTCGGTGGCCACGTCGTTCACCTCGGCGTCGCCTGAGTTGAGGACGCCTTCCAGGAAAGTCTTCACCTGGTTCGACTTGAAGTTCCCCAGCGCGGCCAAGGCGGCCCGACGGATCGAGAGGGACTTCTCCTTGCGTTTTTCCATCAGGCCGTAGGACTGGGCCCATTCCATCAGGGACTTGATCGAGAGGGTGTCCTCCATCTCGCCGAGGGACCGGCAAACCTCGGCCCAGAAGGACTCGCGGGCTTCCTTGGTGGGCCACTCCCGGGTTTCCAGCATGGCGATCACGGACCGGGAGGCCCCGCCGATGCGCAGGGGCACCAGCACCTTCAGGGCGTAGCGGACCGTCTCAAGGTCGGGATCCTGGAGAAGTTCCAGGGCCCAGACGTGCAGGTCCTTCCGGCCGGAGGTCTCGAGGAGTTGGAGGGCCTGGCGCCGCTGGTCGAGGGAAACCTGCGCCAGGCGCTGGCGCACCGCCTCCACCTGGTCAGCCGGGAAGGGGATCTTCGAGGAAAGCGCCAGGAGCTTTGCCAAGCCCTTGCCGGTCCGGTCCCGCTCGAGGAACCGTTCCAGCGGACGCTCTCCGCCGTTCTCGAGGATGCCGATCAAGCGCGCCAAGCGGTCCCCTTCGGCCCCCTGCAGGGCGGAGGCATCCTGGGTCGAGAGGCGTTCCTGGAGGAAATCCTTGGCGAAGGGTCCCGCGGCCTGGAACAGCCAGACCGCTTCGCCTTCCTGGGGCGTCCCCAAATGACCGTAAGGTTTCTCCAACGTGGCGGCCGGGAACAATCCCTTGAGGAGGGTTTGGGCCCGGGTCGCGAGGATGCCGGAGGCCCCGGGTTCCTTCCCGAGGGAACGCACCGCGTTGAGGACTGGACCGAGCACCTGCCAGTCGGGTTGGGCCATCTCGACCCCCAACCATTCCTCCAACCGGTCCAGGGCCGTCAGGCGGATGGCCTCGGACCAGGGGCCCTTCAGGAGGTTCTCGAGGTATTGGAGCCCCTCCAGCTGGAGGGGCCGGGGAATCCGGCGCCAATCGAGCCGGGCCAAGTGGCGGAGGCCGAGCGCCTGGATGGTTTCCGCCCCGGAGAAGATCCCGTTCCAGAGGACCACCCAAAGGGGGATGAAATTCTCCATCTGGTGCTCGTCGAGGGCGCGGCGAAGCGAAGCCCCGGCCTCCTCCTCTCGGGCGGGGTTGAGGATCTGCGCGGTGGAGGCGCCGCTCTTGAATTTGGCGGCGGTAGGGAGCGGGGCGGGCTTGTCCGAAGGCTTGCCCGGCGGAACATCCGTGGAGCCGGGAACGGGAGCGGAGACGGGCTTGTCCGTTTGATCCGGCGACTTGTCCGGCGAAACACCCGTGAAGCCGGAAGCGGAGACGGACGTTTCTTCGGATTTGGGCGGGTCCGGCAAAACGGGAGCGGGGCCGGAAACCGCGGCGGTCTCTTCCTCGTGGTCCGGTCCGGCCAAGTCGATTTTCGCGAGGGGCCGCAGTGGAGTGCGCGGGGACATCCCCGTTTCCACCGGTCCCACCGACGTGAAGGGGGTCGTCGGCGCGGCGGCTTCGAGGGTCGGCGGAGGAGGGGGCGGGGGCGCCTCCACTTCAACGGTCGGCGGTAGCGGGGGCGGGGGCGCAGGCACCGGCAGGTCGGAGGTGATGGCGGCCGGGAGGGCCTCCATCAGGTTGTCGAGTTTCCGTTGGACCGAGGAGCCCGGCATCAGGTCATTGCGGAGGTCCAGGCATTCCTTCATCCATTTTTGCAGGTTGATCGGCGCCTTCTCGACCAGCTTCGGGTCTTGGGGGCTGATCCCCCCCATCAAACCGCCCATGCGCTGGATCAGGCTTTCCCGGCGGCGGTCGTTCTCAATCTCGCTCATGATCTCCAACAAACGGTCCAGGACGCCCTCGGCTTCCTGGTACCGCAGTTCCTCCACCGTATCCGGGGTCACGGGTTGGGCCCCCATCGCGGGAAAGGTCACTCCCCCTTGGTCGGGATCCCCTGGGCTTGACGGCAGCTTGGGGGGCGCGGGTTTCGGCGAAGCGCCCTTCGGGGGCAAGGGAGGGGGCTTGGGTTTCTCCACGGCCTTGCTCTCGCCGGGTTGGGGGATATCCTCGACCAATTCACCCAGGATTTCTTCCTCGGGTTCCGGCTTCGGTTCCGGCTTCGCCTCGACCGGCTCTTCCCCGTTGACCCAGATGTTCTTGAGGGGGGATTCCCTCAGGGCGCTCAGGGCGGTTTGTTCATCCGGGAGGAACCGGGGCTTCAACAACGCGAAGAAGGCCGTGAGTTGGTCCAGGCTGAGGCCCTGGGTGAAGGTCACCTGGGCGATCTGGTGGGACTGGAGGATCTCGTGGAGGACATGGGTCGAGTCCACCACCCCTTCCTCCAGGGAGGATTCCTCCACCCGGGCCTTGACCCCCGCGAAGTCGAGGGTGATCCGGGGCCGGTGCAGGAGGATCTCCCGCAGGCATTGATGGGCCTTTTCGATGGAACGGCGCACGGGGGGACTGCCGAAGGCGTGCAGGAGCGAGTTGGACACGGCGGTCCGGATTTCCCTGACGGCCAGGGAAGCCAGTTGGACCTCGCTTTGGTTCAGCATCCACCCCGTCCTCGAGCGGGCAAACCCCCGCGCAGTCCCCTCCCCCTTGGGTCGGGGCGGGGCCCCCGACCGGGACCCGAAGGGTTCCAAGCCGGGGAATGGGCTTCATTATAGGGGTGGAACCAGCGATCGATAAGGCGGAAATGCCCTATTCAGCCGCCAACCGGTCGGAAACCCGGTTCAGGGCCTCCTGCGCGGTGGGCCGCAGGTCCTTGTCGCCATGCTCGGCGATCTTCTCCAGGAAGGAACGGACTTGGCGTGAGCGGTATTGGCCCAGGGCCTGCAGGGCGGCGCGGCGGATGTCGATGTTCCGTTCCTTGAACTTCTCGATGAGGCCCTTGGGTTGGATCCACTCCTCCAGCACCGGCACCGCCAGGGGATCGGCCAGGCGGCCCAGGCACTCGCAGACCGACAGGGAGAACCGTTCCTTGTCCGACTTCTCGTCGAAGGACCTTTCCTCGAGGGCCCGGAGGATCTCCCGGGCGTCCCCCGTCTGGGCGATTTCCGGATAGATCCCCATCACCCAGATGGATTCCGCGAGGGTCGAGCCATGGATCATCTTGAGCGCCGGCTCGCGGAACTCGCGGCGGCCCCACTTCGAGGCGGCCGTCAGGCAGGCCGTCTTTTCGGCGGCGTCGAAGGAATCCCACCAACCCCGGAGCTTCCGGGCCACGGTGGCGGTCAGGATCATGCGGTCGTAGATCGATAGGAAGGCCATCAGCCGTGACGGCTTGGTCCCCTGCCCCAACCATCCGTCCAACATCTCGAGGCCGGAAAACTCCAACCGCTCCAGGATCCAGAGGGCTTGGGCCTGGGATCCGTCCTTCGAGTGGGTCCCCAGGGCCTTTTCGAGCAGGAAGGGCCCGGCGAAGGCCCCCAGGGCGGACCAAGTCTCGACCGAGCCTCGGGCGTCGGAGGCCTCCCCCGTGGTGCGGCGGAACAGTTCCTCCATTTGCTCCTTGTTCCAGAGGCCCTGGAACATGGTGCGGGCCTTCTGCCGCTGGTCGGGGAAAGATTCCGCCGGGATGCGGTCGAAGGACGCGAGGGTTCGGATGAAGGCGTTGAACGCGGGCCAGTCCGGCCTTTTCCACTCGTTCATCAGCCAGCCGAGGGACAGGAGCAGCGCGATCTGGTACGGCACGGGCCCGGCGCAGCGCAAAAGGTACTCCCGCAGGTTGCGGAGCCCCTCGACCTGCAGGTGCCGCGGGAGGTTTTCCCATTTCCAGCGGTTGAGGTGCCGGAGGCCGAGGGCCTGGGTTCCCTCGTCGGGGGCCTGGAGGACCTGCCAAAGGCCCTCCCAGACGGTTTCGGTGATTTCCATCCGGGGGTTCGTCTGGAGGTCCCGCAGGAACCTCGCGACCTTTTCCTCCTGCCGGGGGTCGCGGAAGACCTTGAGGTCCCCGGCCTCCACGGCCGCCATGATCGGGTCGGTCTCGAATAACGCCTCTTGGGACCCGGTTTCCTCGGGCGCCGAGACCATCTCACCCTCGGCGACCGTCTCCAATTTCTCGGAGACCGCCTGCACCAGCCGTTGGATGGATTCGCCCAGGGCCGTGGATTCCCGCACCACGGCGGGTGGAAGGTCCACGGTGGACAACATTTGGCGGAGGCCCTCGAGGGCCGTCACGATGCTCCCGAGTTTGGAGGATGCGCCGTCACCCAAACCGCCGATCCCGGATCCTTCGCCCGCGCCGACGCCCCCGCCGGTCCCCATTCCGCCCATCCCCACGCCTTCCCCGGCCGGGTAAAGGTCGCCCACCTGCTCGCCGAGCAGGCGGACGATCTCCTTCTTATTCGTGTCCGGCTTGACCTTGCTGAAGACCTGGAGGAAATAATGGAGGGCTTCCATGGCTTCCGAAAGCCCGGTCTCCGCGCCTTCCCCGCCTTCGCCCATGCTGGCCGCCTCGCCCTCCCCCATGGCCACGAACACCTTCAGGTTGAGGGATAGGTGCTCCAGGGGGTTTACTTGGAGGGCTTGGGCCAGGGTGGTGCCGGGTGGCAGGGCCCGGGGTTTCAACAGCGAACCGAAGATCCGAAGTTCTTCCGTCCCCATCCCCTTGCGGAAGGTCAGGGCGTGCAGTTCGTGGGTCGTGAAGAGTTCCCGGATCATGGCGGTGGAACCGGTGACCTTCTCGTCCAGGGCCGATCCATCCAGGACCAACCGGCCCTCCGAGACCCCCATCGTGATCTCCTCGCGGTCCCCCATGAGCTGTTCCAGGGCCTGGATGAACCGGGAAAGGGACTGGTCCACCATGGTGTTCGCGGTGGAATAAAGGAACAGGTTGGACAGGGCCACCCGGAACTCCCGGATGGCGGTGGAGGCGATGGGGATTTCATGGTCCAGCAGCATCTGGTCGTCCTCTGGTCCCGGGCTTTGGCCCTCGATTTTCCCGTCCAACCCGGGAGCTCAGCTCTCCCACTGATTATAATGGACAGCCATGAACTCCACCCATCCCAGGCGCCTTTCAACCATGTCCCTGAAGGCCCGGGCGGGTTGGACGGCCTTAATATTGACGATCTGGGGTTGTTACCTCCGGACGTTGAACCCCACCTTTTTGAACAACGATTCCGCGGAGTTCCTCACATCAGGCCGGCTCCTGGGCCTTTCCCATTCCCCTGGCTACCCGCTGATTTCCCTGATCCAACGGCTATTCCAGGGGATTCCGCTGGGATCGTTTGCATGGAGGGGGTCCATGGCCGCCGGCACCCTCGCCGTCCTCGGGGTGATCCTCCTGGCCGGGGTGGTACACCAATTGATCCGTTCAGGTTTTCCCGCCCACGCGTTGAGCGGGGTGGAGTCCACCGCCATGGCCTGGGGTGCCGGGTTCCTCTTGGCGTTCGCGCCCACCTATTGGATCAACGCCCTCACCGCCAAGGGAACGATCTACAGCCTGCAGATGTTGTTCACGCTCGGAACCCTCCGGGCCTTCGGCTCGAACCTTTCGGGGGGGCATGATCGTTCCCGCGGAACCTATGCGCTGTCCTTTTACGCGGGACTCGGGCTGGCCCACCATTGGCCCACCCAAGCCGTCCTCCTCCTGGCCTTGGCCCTGACCTGGATCGCGTCCCAGTTCACCCGGATGAGATTCTCCGCTTCACCCGCCACCCTCCTTCGAGCCGCGTCATTCGGACTCGCGGCCTGGAGCCCGCTCCTGCTCTACTCACCCCTCCGGGAAAGGTTCCAACCGGCGTTGGATTTCGGCGCCATCACGACCTGGTCCCGTTGGAAAAGCTACGCGGGAATGTCCTATTACCCCTGGATTCCATCGTTCGCCTCTCCCTCCGGTTGGTACCGGGGTTGGATGGAACTGAAGCCCCGAGCTCGGGAGATCGCCGCCTTTCTCACCCAAGAACCGACGCGAGGATGGGTTTTCATCTTCCTGGCGGGGCTGTATTTCCTCTCCCGGCGCTTTCCCTTCCAAGCCTTGGGAACCGCCCTGGTGGCGCTGGGATTGATCGGCGCCGACCTCTTCGTGAATCGGATCACCGGAAGTGACACCTGGCCATTGCGCAACCCGGTTTTAGGATTGTTGCTCGTTGAAATCCCGACAGTCTCCCTGTTCCTGATCCTCCTGCCGGGCGCGGGAATACGGAAGGCGGTCCCCTGGATCATCCTGGCCGCTGGGATCGGAAGCGGCGTTTGGGGTTGGAGCCTTTCGGACCAATCCCGGGAAACCCAGGCCTTTCGTTATAGCCTGGACCTCTTCGCCTCCTGTCCCAGGACCGCCATCCTATTGGCGGAGGAGGACCGGGACCTCTTCAGCTCCGCCTATCTTCAGGATGTCCTGGGGAAACGCCCCGACCTGACGGTCGTGAAGTTGTTCCTCTGGCAGGAGGAATGGGGGGTCCGCCGCTGGGCCCAAACCCACCCAGATTGGAAACTCGATCCCCTTCCCGGGGCCGATCCCTGGGACCGTGTCGAGGACAACCTGCGCCGAATCATGGGCGCCCTCGAGGGCACCAAGCCGATCCAGGTCACGCTCTCGAGGGGCTTTGTCTGGCGGCATCTGCTCCAGGAACCAACGCCTTGGTCCATCCGTCCCTATGGCCTCACCTTCAAACTGTTTCCCAAGGGCTCCTCTTCCCCACCCACCCCGTTGTTTCTTTTGGATCGAATGGCCCTCGGGGAGGCTTGGATCAACAACGGCTGGACGGCCCCCATCCAATCGCAATTCAAAGGGGTGTACCGAATCGCGTTGAACAACGCCCTTCGTGAAAATTCAAAGTTCCAACAAGGCCTTAAGCCATGAAACCTAAACCCAACCGGGGGTTCCCGAGGGATCTAAACGTCGACCGCCTTTCGGCGATCCTGGCCCCGACATTCGTTTTCCTGGCCCTCTGGGCGGTCTACCTTCATACCCTCAACCCCGCCTTCCTCAACGACGATTCGGCCGAAACCCTTTCAGCGAGCTGGGCCTTCGGGGTCGCCCACGCCCCGGGATATCCGCTGGTCCTACTTTTAAACCACCTGTTCCAGTGGATCCCGTTGGGAGGTTGGGGACTGAGGTCTTCCCTCTTCGCGGGGTTCCTGGCGGCCTTCGGGGCGGCCCTCTTGTCCGCCTGGGTCGGTGTCCTGCTCACCGAGGAAGGACCGATGTTGCCCGCGGCAGCCCGCGGGGCATGGGCGGTCCTGGCGGGGCTCAGCTTGGGGCTCTCGGAGAACTATTGGCGGACCGCCCTGAGCGCCAAGGGGATGGTGTACCAACTCGAGCTGGTTCTCCTGATCCCGCCGGCTTGGGCCCTCTGGAGGGCCCGAAGGGAGAAGCTCGCCCCTTGGACCGGTTGGCTGGTCTTTGGGGCCGCCCTGGGGCTCGGCCACCATTGGCCCCTGCACTTCTCCCTCAGCCTCGGGGTCCTGGCCGCCTGGTTCGGGGTTTGGGGGGGAAACCGGCAACCCCGTTTCGGCTCAAGCCCGGGATCGATCCGGGCCCCGGCCTGGGTCCTCATGGCCCTGAGTCCGGCGCTGTTGTACCCGGCCCTCCGATCCCACCAACACCCGTTCCAGGATTGGGGCGCCGCCGACCGACTGCCCCTCTGGTGGAACTACCTTTCTCTCCACTATCTCCAGGTCCCTGATAAAAGCTTCGCCCGGACGATTTGGGAATGGAGCCAGGGCGGTTTGTCCGGCAGCCGGTTTTCCATGACTTGCCTCACCTTCATCAGGGGCCAGGGCCTCTGGATCTCATCCTTCCTCGTGAGGGATGTCTCGCCGGTCTTGGTCCTGGCGGCCATCCTGGGTTGGTGGCGGGGCGCCCGATCGGCGAGGTGGCGCGGACCCATCCTGGTCCTGGCCTTATCGATGGCGGGGTTGGTCGCGGCCAACTTGCTGTTCAACTCACCGGGGCAGACGGACTTCCTCTGGATCCTGGGCAACCACCTTTTGCCTTGGGACCTGGCCGTGGCGCTGTCCGGAACGCTGGCCCTCGCGTTCTTCGCCCGCTCCCCCCGGACCTGGGCCTTGGCCGGACTGGTGGTGGCCCTCACGGCCGCTTCCTGGCCAGGGCGTTGGGACCGGTTGGACCAATCCCGCCTGACGGATTCCTACCGGTACGGCGTCGACCTCTTGGCTTCGGCCCCGAGGGGATCCCTGCTGTTCGCCGAGGAGGACCGGGACTATTTCGCCGCCTATTTCCTCCAGGGGGTCGAGGGCAAGCGGCCGGACTTGTCCCTGGTCACCCCATTCCTTTGGCAGGAATCCTGGGGTGTGGCCCAATCGGCACGGCTCCACCCCGATTGGGGCCTGTCCATCCTTCCGGACGCCGCGCCCTGGGACCGCGTCGGGTTCAATATCCGGCGTGCGATCCAAACGAACGAGGGCCGGCGGCCCATCGCGATGACCTATTCCAACCGCCTGGTCGTGCCCCATGCCCTTCAATCGGGTTCCCCTTGGGTCCTCCGGAATCACGGGTTGGTTTTCTTGATCCAATCCCCCAAGGATCCACCTACTGGGGTTCCCAAACCCATTCGGGATCGTTTGATGAACCCACCCACGGACGTTTCAGCCGCGCTGGAATACCCATGCCAGGATGGGATCCAGGTCGTGTACGAGTTGGCCAGGAAAAACCTGCTAGAGGCCCCCTGATTTCGGGCTATTTCAACCCACAACGCGCAGGAATAGGATTCAACCGGGAGGAGAACCATGAATCGCAACTTGAGGTTCAAGACTTTTGAGGAGGCCCTCGCGGAGCTGGAAAACCTGGAAAAGGGGCCGGTGGGAACCACGGGGAATTGGTCGTTCTTCCAGATCCTGGAGCATTGCGCCGGGGCGATCGACCGCAACATGGGGGGCCAGATGGGCCAGCCTTCAGGATTCCTGAAGATCGTGAAGGGCAAGCTCGGCAAATGGGCCACCCTTCGGCGGGGCTATATCCCGTCGGGGATCATCAACCCAAGGGTCCAAGTCCAACGGATCGAGGGCGACGCGACAGCCGCGGCGACCCACTTGCGGGAATCCATCAAGAGGTTCAGGGACTACCACGGTCCCTTGTCCCAACATCCCCGGTTCGGCAAGATGAACAAGGCGGAGTGGGAAAAGTTCCACATCTACCACATGGCCAACCACTTCGGTTTCGTGCGGCGGAAGAACGAACAAGGCTAGGCCGCAATAACGAAACCACGATTCATTCGCCACAGATGAACATGGATGAACTGAATCAGGCCATTTCGCCACGGATGCACACGGATGATCACGGACTAAAACGGTTCAATCCCCAGCATTTGCCAACCACCTCGGGTTCGTGAGACGCGCGGAATGAAGAACAATCTTCTGCGAGAGGCCATAAAAGGCTCAGGATATTGCTCTTTGGAAAAAGATAAGGCCAGACCCCTTGAGCGGAAGGAGGAGTGATTTCATTTGCCGCTGACGGTCACCAAGAGACTATTAGGGAGTCTGGCCTCATTATCCCCGGCGTGGCCTCGTAGCTGACCAAGCCGTAAACGCGACCGGTTGTTGTCGTTCGCGGGGGGTACACAGGGGATAAATCCTTATCAAGCTCAGCAATCACCCGCTACAACCCAGCGTAAGCGTGGATCGAGGCCCTTTCACCGGTGGTCGCCCTGTGAGAGTGCGTATCAAAGGTCCGCAAAACGCCAGGTCATCGGTCCATAAAAAAAGAAGGCCCTGGCTTCCTTTCGGAAGTCAGGGCCATTATCCCCGGCGATGTCCTAAGACTGAGCGAAGCGAAGGCTCAGGATATCGTTCCTTAGAAAAAGATAAGGCCAGACCCCTTTAGGGAGTCTGGCCTCATTATCCCCGGCGTGGCCTAACGCGAAGTTGGTTGTTACAACTGAGCGTCAGGACATCGGTCATTAAAAAAAAGAGCTCTGTCACCTTTAGGGTTACAGAGCCCATTATCCCCGGCGATGTCCTACTCTCCCACACAAGACATGTGCAGTACCATCAGGGCTGTTGGGCTTAACTTCCGTGTTCGGAATGGGAACGGGTGTTTCCCCAACGCTATAATCACCGAGAGAATGCTCACAAGTGGCCTGACGGAGTCAGGCACAAGGATGCATTGAAGTATCATCATCTTTTTCTTGGAATATCGGGCTTGCGCCCGATCAAGGAGATGATGACCCGCCGTATTCAACGGCAGGATCGATCAGATGCGAACATTTCGCTGGAAAACCAAGCCAGCAGGTTTATGTCGTTTCGTGTTTGTGGTGAAGATGAAACATAT
>Ga0265334_10001163_pt1 | contig 12888 bp, 10 predicted proteins | sample 42023metaG_FD_192442 | JGI IMG/M metagenome (GOLD analysis project Ga0265334, IMG submission 192442) | Rhizosphere microbial communities from Carex aquatilis grown in University of Washington, Seatle, WA, United States - 4-20-23 metaG | ecosystem: Host-associated > Plants > Roots > Rhizosphere... | reverse complement strand
GCAGGAGCAGGTCCGCGGCCGTGCGCCCGAGCAGGTCGATGTGCTGGTGCACGCTCGTGAGCGCAGGGGAGCGGACCGCCCCGCTCTCGATGTCGTCGAAGCCGATCACTGCGATGTCCCGAGGCACGTCGTAACCGGCTCGTTCGAGGGCCCGGACCAGGCCCAGGGCGTTGTAGTCGTTGCCGGTGAGCACCGCCGTGGCCGGGATCCGGTGGGAGATCATGAGCCGGGCGGCGGCCTCGCCCCCGGACTCCTGGTTGTTGCCGGTGTCGTAGAACAGTTCGGGATCCGGTTCGAGCCCGAATTCGTGGAGGGTCGCGCAGAAGGCGTGGTACCGCTCCCGGATGTCGGTCTGCACGAGGCAGCCCGCGAAGGCGATCCGTCGATGGCCGTGCTGCAGGAGGTGACGCACGGCCTCCCGCACCCCGCGCTCGTTGTCGCAGCCCACGCTGGGGAACAGCGGATCCCCCGAGCCCTGGCCGACCAGGACGGACGGCGTGCCCCGGTCGCGGGCGGCGAGGCAGTGGTCCGGGCCCACCGCGTTGGTGAAGACGATCAGGCCCTGCACGCGGTCGAGGCCGACCGTTCGCGGGTAGTCGGGCGGGCTGGCCGGGTCGGCCAGGTAGGCGCCGGCCGCGAGGGTCTGCAGGGCCAGGATCCGACCCTCGACCTCGCGGACGCGCTGGGCCACACCCCCGAGCAGCGCCCCGTAGTAGGTGCCGCCGAAGAAGGGGGACAGCACGGCGACGGTGGGGGACTCCTCCACGCTCGCGATCCCCTCTCCCGCGGGCCGCCGCCACCGGCGGTTCCCCGCTCGCGCGCCGGTCGCGCCCGCCGGTCGCACACCGGCGTCACGGACCACGCCGCGATCATCCCGCCACCCGGTCAGGGAAGGAATCGGACGATCGGTCCTGCACCTTGAGACGTCCGGCCACGGCGCGCGTCCGGGGTCATCGTCCGCGGTATGCCCACGATCCGCCATGATTCCGGCAGGCCGCTGTGACCGTCGTGACATCCACATTGATCTGGTGCGGGAAATGGGACGCCCCGCGGTCGGGCGGCCGGTCCGGGTGCCGGCCAGGGGGGCAGGGATCCGGTGACCGGCGCCATGCTAAGGTGACGCCGTGATCGGTGTCATCAACTACAGGACCGGCAATTCTCAGAGCGTTGTTTACGCCCTCGAACATCTCGGTCTCACCGGTCGCCTGGTGAGCGGGCCGCAGGACGCCGACGACGTCGACCGATTCATTCTTCCCGGGGTCGGCTCCGCCGAGGTGACCATGGCCTCGCTGCGGGACTCCGGGTGGGTCGATTACCTGGGGGAGCGGGTCCGTGACCAGGGGATGCCCTTCCTCGGGATCTGTGTCGGCCTGCAGGTGCTCTTCGAGTTCAGCGACGAGGGTTCGGTGGACTGCCTGGGGTGGTTGCCCGGCAAGGTGGAGGAGTTCGACCGTACCCGGGTACGGGTGCCGCACATCGGCTGGAACGAGGTGCGTCCGGTCGGTGAGCACCCCTTCGCGCGAGCGATCGGTGAGGGTGGTCACTTCTATTTCGTGAACTCCTTCCATGCGGTTCCGGCGCGACCGGGAATTGCGGCGGGAATTGCTTCCTACGACGATGATTTCACCGCGGTCGTGGCCCGCGACAACATCATGGCCACCCAGTTCCACGTGGAGAAGAGCGGTCCCCTGGGACTGCGGTTGCTGGCCTGGTTCGCGACGACCGAGAAGGACGATTTTCTTGCTCACGAATAGACTGATCGCCTGCTTCGACGTCCGTGACGGCCGTGTCACCAAGGCCCGGCAGTTCCTGGACAACATCGACGTCGGGGACGCCGGCCTGATCGCCGAGAAGATGTACGCCGACCAGATCGACGAGATCGTCTTCTACGACATCCTGGCCAGCGCGGAGCGCCGCCGGGCGGATCTGGACACGGTGAGGGCCGTCGCGCACCAGGTGTTCGTGCCGCTGACGGTGGGCGGCGGGATCCGCAGCCTCGACGACATGCACGCCGTGCTCGACGCCGGCGCCGAGAAGATCAGCATCGACTCGATGGCGGTGCGCAACCCCCCGATCGTCGCGGAGGGCTCCCGCGAGTTCGGTCGGCAGTGCATGGTGCTGAGCATGCAGGTCAAGCGGGTCGAGCCGACCCCGACCATCCCCAGCGGCTACGAGGTCGCCATCGACGGTGCCCGCGTGTTCACCGGTCTGGACGCCGTGGAGTGGGCGCGGCGCGGTGAGGACCTGGGGGCCGGGGAGATCTGCGTGAACAGCATCGACCAGGACGGCACCCACCAGGGGTACGACCTGACGATCACCCGGGCCATCGCCGAGGCGGTGCACGTGCCGGTGATCGCTTCCGGTGGTGCGGGGGCCTCCGCGCATGTGGTGGACGCGTTCCGGGTCGGGGCCTCGGCGGCGATCATCAGCTCCCTGCTCTACTCGCCGCGACTGGAGCGGAACGTCTCGGTGCGGGAACTGAAGGCCGATCTGGTCGCGGCCGGCCTGGACGTGCGTCCCTATCTGGAGTCGCCGGCGTGAGGGGCTTCAGCGGCTCCGCTGCCCGAAGCCCTGGCGGCTCGGCTGCGCGGGGCGCCCGGCGGGATCGGTGTCGGGCTCGCGGGGCAATTCGGGCGACTCCGGCGTGAACGATCCGGGCAGCCCCGCACGGCACGCGGGGACGGACTGGGATGTCGCCGTTCGGCATCCCCGGCTCGCCAGGACCAGCTAAGGTCAACGTCCGGCCGGGCTCTGTCCGGCCGGGCTCCACAACAGGCCGTGCGTGCGGCGTAACCAGTGGCGAGGGGTCGACCACCTATGGTGGGACACGGAATCGGAACGTGTCGTGGGATCTTGTCCTGTGCCTCGCCAGGGGCCTAGCGTCTGCGGTCGAGGTCATGATGGCGTACTCGGTATGGATCTTCTGCGACCTGCCCGTCGGTAAGGCGTGCGGCCCGTCGTACATGGTCGAGTCCTGGGGACGTGAGCTGCGCAAGCAGGGCATGCAGGCCCGGCTGTTCACCCCGTCCCCGACATGGTGGACGCGTACCCGCACCGCGTCCTCCGTCACCTTCCGCACGGTACGTCACGTCGGGTACGTCGGTGACTACCATGCGCGCTTCTCCAGCGTGGCGGAGCTGATCCGGGCCCGTTCCGAACTGCCCGACGTGATCCTGGTGACCACCCTGGGCAGGGTCGGCCTGCTGGGGATCACCCTGGCCGCCTACTACTCGATCCCCCTGGTGCTGGTGGTCTCCACGAACACCACCGGTGCGGTCGCGCACTACAACGCCACCCGCGTGTTCTCCTCGGGCGGGGTCAAGCCGGTGGTGTTGCTGGCGGCGGCGAGCCGTGCCCGAGCGGCCATGTTCCGGCGTTCGGCGTACCTGGCGAAGGGCGCCGCGCGTCGCTCCTCCCGCCTGGCCGCGCACTGCGCGAGTGCCCTGCACGCCGAGGCGAGCGAACTCGTGCTGCTCTCACCGAAGTCGTTGCCCGAGTACGGCGAGCCCGCCGAGGCGAGACCGGTGACCGTGTTCCCGGTGGGGATCGACCGGCTGCCCGTCTCCCCGACCCCGGTCGAGCTGACCTGGCGGGACGGCGCTCTGCGCATCCTCTACGTCGGCCGGTTCGCACCCGAGAAGAGCCTGCCGATACTGATCCACGCGCTCAGCCTCGCCGTCGACCAGGGAGTGAACGCGCACCTGGCGCTGGTCGGCGAGGGACCCTTGACCGCGAAGCTGATCGCCTTGGGCGAGCAGTTCGGGGTGTCCGACCGCCTGACCGTGATCGGCCCCTACGAGCGCTCCCGGCTCGGCGGCGTCTACGCGAGTGCCGACGTGTTCGCCTTCCCGTCCGTGGTGGACACCCAGGCCTTCGTGCTCAACGAGGCCGCCCACGAGGGGTTGCCCCTGCTCGTCTCGGACACCGCCAACCAGGTCGTCCGGGACGGCGAGTCCGCTCTCGTCGTGCGCCATGATCCCGTCTCCTGGGCGGCTGCCCTGGTGCGGTTGCAGGACCCGGCCCTCCGCGAACGTCTCGGCGCCGGTGCGCAGTCACGTGCCCAGCAGGTGGGCGAGAGCGCGCAGAGCGCCAAGCTCGCCGAGGTGCTGCTGCGGGCCATCCACTCCCGCACTCCCCGGGCGGTCACCGAGGGACGACACGCCAGAGGAGCTCTCCGCCGCGCTGTCGGTGCGCGCGACGCAGGATCCGCCCCAGCCGCGGCATACCGCCGAGGGCGGCCGTCTGCGACCGGTACGCGGCCACGGCGTCCAGTTTGAGGTCCTCGAAACCGTCCACCGGGGTGGGCCGGCAGCACCAGTCCTCGGCCCTCGGCCACAGACCGGGCAGGTAGTCCGCGGGTCCCGGACCGCGGGCGATGAGCGCGGTGCCCCGCAGGACCGCTCCCTGGAGCGGTGCCGCCCACCCGGGGGAAGCACGCCAGGACTCCCGGCGGGTGCGCGTGACCGGATGCCGCCGTCGCATTGCCTCACCGAGGGCGTAGTAGTCCTCGTAGAAGGTCACCCGTGACCAGTCGCCGGTCTCGGCGACCGCCAGTGCCACCGCGACGGTCAGCTCGACGTGGTCGACGTGGTTGCCGACCCCCAACGGTGCCAGGAGTTCCGTGCCGGGTTCGGCGAGCACCTCGCGCACGATCCGGACCAGGGCGGGCAGCATCGCCAGGGCGCCGCGGTCGGTGGGTGTGCGGAAGACCGCGCCGAGCCCGGGCAACGGAGGCTGTCGCCAGAGACGTTCGAGCAGGTCCAGCCGCCGTGGCCGGGCCCCCAGCAGGGCGAGCGCACGATCGTCCTCGGCGGTCCGGGTGGCATAGTCACCGAAGCGCCGCAGCCGGGGCGGGATGGTCGCGGGGTCGGGACCCCGGGTGAAGGCCGTGCACACCTGCACTCCCCGGCCCGAACGCGCGGTCCGGGCGAGGTGCGCGCCCACCGCGAGCACGGCGTCGTCGAGGTGAGGGGAGAGCACGACGAGGTCGCCGTTCACCGGTCTCCCTCCCGGGCGCCCGCCGCGTCGGGTCCCTCCGGTGAGTCAGGTCCGTCCGGGCGGCGTCCTCGCACCGAGACCATGGGTGCGGTCGCCAGGTCGAGGGACCCGGCGGCCAGGGCCGCCAGGTGGGCGTCGAGTTCCTCGTGCGTGGCGTGCCCGTGCGCCACCAGCAGCGGGCGCAGTTGGGTGACGGTCGCGGCCTCCAGGCGCGAGCAGGTCGGGCCGCCGAGCGGGAACCAGACCTCGGCCTCGACGTCCACCAACCCCGCCTCGCGCAGGAGGCGTGGCAGCGTGCGGCCGTAGGCCATCTCGGCCCCCCGGGAGGCCAGCAGAGCCCGGAATCCCCGGCGGATGCTGTTGGCCAGGCGCTCGGCCGGTCCGGGTTCGTCCGGACAGGCGAGGGGCTGGAGCGCGGGATCGGCGTCCTCGACGAGCAGCCAGCCGCCCGGCCGCAAGGCCTCGATCATCGACCGCAGCGCGCTCTCGCGCCGGACCACGTGAACCAGTACCAGCCGGGCATGCACGAGGTCGAAGGACCCGTCCGGCGGCGCGTCCGTCCCGACGTCGTGCCGGCGGAGCTCCACCCCGTCCTCCGCGGCGGAAGCGGCCCAGGACAGGTCCAGGTCGGTGGCCAGCACCCGGCCACCGGGAGCCACCCGCCGGGCAAGTTCCCGGGGCACGCTCGCGCCGCCGGTGCCGACCTCCCAGCAGCGCCAACCGGCCCCGATCCCGATCCGGTCCAGGTGCCGGAAGGTGCCGGGGTCGAACAGGGCGCCGATCTCGTCGAAGCGGGTGCCGGCCTCGCGCTGCCGGTTGTCCAGCAGGTAGCCGTCGTCGGGGCTCACCGGACGATGATGCCCCAGCACGCGGCGGGGACCGCGGGCCGCGCCCGGCGAGGCGTCCCCAGCCTCGGACGGTGGGTGGTGGGGAGGATGCGTGGTGGTGTCTCGGCCGGTGGGTGGGGCGGCGAGGCGCCCTGCGGTGGCTGTGGCGCGGAGTGGTTGGATGAGGGACGAACAGGACGCACCCACGCACCTGTCCTCACCCCGTACGCACGCCATGGTCCCCGGGCCCGTGGTGTCTCGCAGGTCGGGCAGCGGTACCGGTAGCTCAGGCAGTGGTGCTCAGCAGATCAGACAGGGTGTTCCGCAGCTGAAGCCGTGGTGTCCGGCGCGTCGGGCAGTGGTGCTCAGCAGGTCAGGGGGTGGCTCGTGGAGCTTGCCGAGTACGCGGCGCTGGACGCCGTGGGGTTGGCCGCAGCGCTGCACCGGCGCGAACTCAGCGCCGCCGAGGTGCTCGACGCCGCGCGGCGGGCCCTGGTCGCCGTCCAGCCCCGGCTGAACGTGTTGGCCGACGGGCCCTGGGAACGTCCTCTGGAGTACGCCGCGGACGGTCCCTTCGCCGGGGTCCCGATGCTGATCAAGGACATCGGCTGTCCGGTGGGCGGCCTGCCCATACGCCTGGGCAGCCGGGCGACCGGCGCCGGGCTGGTCCTCGAGGACGACTCGTGGCTGTGGCGGCTCTTCCGTGGCGCAGGCTTCGCGGCGTTGGGGGTGGCCCCGGTGCCGGAGCTGGCCTTCCACGTACTCACCGAGTCGGTGCGGCACGGTGTCACCCGCAATCCGTGGGATCCGGCCCGATCGCCGGGCGGGTCGAGCGGGGCGGGGGCCGCGGCGGTCGCGGCGGGAGCCGTGCCAATGGCCCACGCCAACGACGGGGGCGGTTCGATCCGGATCCCGGCCGCGCACACCGCCACCGTCGGCCTCAAGCCTTCCCGCGGACGGATCACCTCGGGCCCGGGCCGGGGCGAGTCGCTGCAGGGCTTCGCGACGAACTTCGTCCTCACCAGGACCGTCCGGGACGCCGCCGCTCTCCTGGACGTGCTGGCAGTGCCACAGCCCGGGGACCGATACCTGGTGCAGCGACCTGAGCGCCCCTGGTCCCAGGAACTCGGGCGCGAGCCCCGACGGTTGCGGATCGCTGTGCGCACCCAGGGGTCGGGAGGCACTCCCGTGGATCCCGAGGTGGTCACGGCGGTGCGGGGCGTCGCCGCCACCCTGGCCGGCCTGGGCCACGAGGTGGTCGAGGCAGCACCGGCCGTCGACTGGGAGGCCTATGCCCAGGCCCTCGTCGTGGTCTGGGCGGCCGGGGTCGCCGAGGACGCGGCGTGGATCACCCAGGCCACGGGCGGCCAGTTCCGGCCCGAGCTCTACGAGACCGCGATCGCGGCGAGCATCCGGCACGGCCGCACCCTGGACGTGCTCGATCTGGCCGGGGCCCTCGACGTGGCCAACCGGGTCAGTCGCGCGGTCGGGATCTTCCTCGGCACCTACGACCTGATCCTCACCCCGAGCGTCAACACCCTGCCCGTGCCTGTGGGCACGGTGGACGCCGACGATCCGCTGTTCGCCGAGCTGGAGCCCGCCCGGGCGGTGCGCGAGTGGGTCGACCGCACCTTCGCGCTCTGCTCGTTCACCTCGCTCTACAACGTGACCGGCACCCCGGCGATCAGCCTGCCGCTGGGCTGGTCCGAGGAAGGGCTGCCGATCGGGGTCCAGTTCGCCACGCGCATGGGCGACGAGGCCACCCTCTTCCGGCTGGCTGCGCAACTGGAGGAGCTCATGCCCTGGTCCCAGCGGCGTCCCCGGGTACACGTGAGCGCGCTCTCGGACTGACGGGGGTGGGCGGACTGGTGGAGGTGGTCGGCCCGGTTCCGGAAGGCCCTGCGCCGGTGGCGGCCGGTGGGTCAGCTCTCGTCGCGACGGTTCGGCCTGTGGTCCCGGGGTGACGGAGCGGCCGTGAGAGCCGGGCCGGGATCCGGGGGACCGGGATCATCCCGGCGCGCCGTCGGACGTCCGGGGTGTTCCCGCGTGGCAGACTCCCGGCGTGCTTGATCAGGGGGAGAAGCGCGCGGTTCTCGACCACGTCCGGCGGTGGTTCCCGGAACTCGCACCGGGCGAGGGGGCGGGATTCGACGACCTGGCGTTCCTGGACTCCGCCCGCGCCCGGGAGTGGTATTCCCGGCCGGCCGCCGGGGGACGGGTCTTCTCGTCCACCGGTACCTCGGGCCGCCCCAAGCCGGTCGCGTGGACTCAGGCCGAGGACGGCTGGTACCGCGGCGAGAAGGAGGAGCTGTTCCGCCCCTGGCTGGACGGCTGCACCCGGGGCTTCGTCTCGCTGGCGGTGGGGCACAACGCCGGGTCGGCGGGCGCCGTCCTGCGTGCCCTGGGCATCGACGTCCACGACGCGGGGCTCACCGACCTCGAGGCACAGTGCGCGGCGATCCGCGAGGGCGCCCCCGAGGTCCTGTATTGCTCGCCGTCGATCCTCGCCCGGCTCGTCGGGGCCCTCGAACGTCGAGGGGAGGCCCCGACCTCGGTCCGCCGGGTGATCACCAACGGGGAGGTGCTCCTGCCGTCCGCCCGGGAGCGCGTGCAGCGCTTCTTCGGGCTCGTGCCGTCCGCGGTCATGGACACGTACGGATCCACCGAGATCGGCACCATTGCGTACAGCTGCCCGGAGTGCGCCCGGTACCACTTCCTGGACGGCGTGTTCCCCGAGGCCGTTCCCGAGGGGCCGGTTCCGGGCAGGACAGTGCCCGGCGGGACGTCGTCTGGCGGGACGGTGCTGGGCAGGACAGTGCCCCGCGGGACGTCGTCTGGCGGCATGGTGCCCGAGGAACTGGTGCCCGACGGAACGGCGCTGGGCGGGACCGCGCTGAGGGACGGGGTGACCGACCGGCCGGACGCGGTGGTGCTCGCCGTCAGCTCGGTCAAGCGGACCAGCTTCCCGATCGTGCGCTTCGTGACCTACGACGTCGTGCAGGGTCTGACCCGCACCCGATGCGGTGGCAGGGACCGATTCAGTTGCACATGCATCCTGGGACGCTCCGACGACGTACTCAATTACGGCGAGCTGTTCTCGCCGTACGAGTTGGCGGATCTCATCGGGAGCCGCCTCCCAGGGGCGAGGTGGTTCGTGTTCAGCCCGTGCAACGACCTGACCGTGGTGATCGAGGGCACCGGAACCGCGGGGTTCCGCGACGAGGTCCTGCGGCGCTATCCGCTGCACGAGCGGCTCGTCCGCCTGGGACTGCTCGAGCCGCCCGCGCTGCACTTCGTGACCGACTTCGACGAGTTCGTCGTCCGGGCGGGGCTGCCGGCCGGCGGCGGGGGCAAGGACGTGCGCCGGGTCTCGCGTCGTCGGGTGGAGACCGACTGGTTCCCGGGCGGTGCGGCGGGGCGGTTCCGGGACGGAGAGGTGGGGCGGTGACCGCCGAGGCGACGGTCCTGCGGATCGACCGGTTGCCGGCAGGCACGGTGCACGCGGTCGGCGCCGCCGGGCTGGAGACCGCATCCATGGTGCGCTACCTCGTCGAGTCCGGGCGTGAGGACATCGTGCTGCACGACCTGTCCTCGGACCTGCGCGCGGCCTTCCAGCTCGCCCACCGCTTCCAGCCCGCCGACCACCGGGCACGAGCCTGGGCCGCGCTGGGGCGGTGCCGGGAACTGCACACCGGAGCGGATCACCTGCGGGGGATCGAGGACGCGGCGGCGGTGCTGGTGCCCGTGTCCTGGTTCCTGCACGAGCGCAACGCACCCCTCGCCGCGCTGCAGGAGCGGTTCGTGGGCTACCCGGATGCCTGTTTCGACCTGTGGCGAGGGCCCGTGATCGGGGTGAGCGGTTCGTTCGGCAAGAGCACCACCGCCCGGTTCGCGGCGACCCTGGCCGGCGGCGTCTTCTGCGGCAACGACCGCGAGTCCTTCAGCGACCTCGGTGCGCTCGCCCAGGAGCCGGCCGACCGGTGCCTGGCCTTCGAGGCGTCCAACCGTCACCTGCGCAACGGGTTCCGGCGGCGCCTGGACGTCGGGGTGCTCACCGGGATCACCCTCAACCATGAGCAGGATCACGGTTCGTTCGCCGCATATCGGCAGGTCAAGTACTCCCTGGCCGACCGGTGCCGCAGGCTGCTGTTCCACGCGGACATCCCTCGGCAGCACTCGGACGCGCGGCACCTGAGCCAGGTGGGGGTGCCGTTCGGGCCCGGGGGAAGTTGGGACCTGCGCGACGACCTGGTGCGCGGTGTCGTCGGCGAGGGAGGAATGCCCGGCGCTGTCAGCGGTGAGGGTGGGATGCGCGGCGTCGCCGGGGGGACGGCGATCCGGTGCCGGCTGCCCGGACTGGACAGGTTGTCGGCCCTGGATCGCATGAACGCACTGGCTGCGGCGGCTGCCGTACTCACCCTCGGCGTGGACCCGGAGCAGGTGAGCCGACGGGCGCCTGCCCTGCCCCGGGCGGTGCCGCTGTACCGCCAGGCCGTGCGCGTGGTGGCCGGGCGAGAGTTCATCAACGACGCGGCCGCCTGTGTGCCGGCCTCGGCCCAGGCCCTGGCCCGGGCCATGGCCCGGCCCTTCGTGCTCATCTGTGGTGGGGACCGGCAGCGGTACCGGCCCGGGGAATTCGACGGGCTGGCGGACGCCCTCGCCGGCAACTCGCACGCCCGGCTCGCGTGTACGACCGGGCCGATGGCCGGGCCGCTGGAGGAGGCGTTCGCCCGGGCCGGATTCGGTGCGGTCGTGCGCTGCACGGACCTCGACCAGGCAGTTCGCCGGGCACTGCAGGTTCCCGACGTCACGGTGGTCTTCTCACCCGGTTGTGGCACGGGCGCCCTGTTCACGGACAAGTACGCGCGGGGGGAGGCGTTCGATCATGCCGTCTCGGTGGCGGTGGCCTGCGGGCAGCGGCTGGTACCCGCCTCTCAAGCGAGGGTTTGACCTCGGCGTCGTCCTGGTGCTGCTCGTCCCGGCGGTCCTCGTCGTCATCGTCGCCGGTCTGCTGGGGCTGGCCCTGCAGGGACGTCCCGTCTTCTTCGTGCAGGAGCGGGTGGGTCGGGACGGGCGCCTGTTCCGTCTGGTCAAGCTGCGCACGATGCGCGTGGCAGGGGCGCCGGACGCGGCGGGGCCGGTGGCTGCTACCCGAGCAACGGACCGGTGCGGGACGGACGAGGGCAGCACGGACGAGAGCGGAGACGGGTTTCCGGAGGAACTCGTTGCCGGTCGGGCCTACCGGGAACGGCATCGGACCACCCGGTACGGACGGGTCCTGCGGACGCTGCGCGTCGACGAGGTGCCGCAGTTGGCGAACGTGCTCACCGGGTCGATGAGTCTGATCGGGCCGCGGCCGCTGCTGCCGGAGCACGTGGCGGCGGCCGGTGGCGGTGGCGAGCGTCACCGGGTGCGTCCGGGATTCACCTGCCACGCACAGCTCGAACTGGCCGCGCGGGGTTACCTCGACCGCTATCACCAGGTGCGTCTCGACGAGCGCTACGTCCGGGAACTCGGCCCGGGCAGCGACCTCGCGATCCTCGGCCGGACCCTGCTGCTGCCGTTCCGGCGGCGCCGTACCTCGTCCGACCACGCAGGCGAGGGCACGGCGTGACCGGGGTGACCGTCCGGGACGGGACCGCGGCGGGCACCGCCACGGTGGACGGGACCCCGACCGCGGCCGGTACCGCGGTCACTCCGCTGGTACCCCTGCGCGTGCGGGTGGCGGAGGTCGAGCGGGTGATCCGGCTGAAGCTCGAAGGGACCAATCCCGGCGGCTCGGTCAAGTTCCGGACGGCGCGGGGACTGCTGGCCTCGTTACCGGAGGCCCGGCTGTCCGCTCCGGGAACGACCCTCGTCGAGTCGACGTCCGGGAACCTCGGCGTCGGCTTGGCGATGCTGGCCGCTGCGCGGTCGCTGCCGTTCGTGGCGGTCGTCGACGCCCACGTGACTCCCGAACTGGTGCGCAGGCTCGAGGACCTCGGCGCGCGGGTGGAGGTGGCGTTCCCGGCGGAACCGCGGACCCCCCTCCTCGAGGCGAGGCTGGCGGTCGTCCGGGACCTGGTCGCACGCTCGTCCCGGTACCTGTGGACCGACCAGTACGCCAACCCGGCGAATCCGTTGGTGCACTACCGCGAGACCGGGCCGGAACTCGATGCGCAGGCTCCACCCGGGGTCGCCGCCCTGTTCGCGGCCGTGTCCACCGGGGGGACCTTCGCCGGCCTGGCTCGATGGTTCCGGGAGCACCGGCCCGGGCTCCAGCTCGTCGCGGTGGACGTGCGGGGATCACTCGCCCTGCCGGGCGGGGAACTGGGCCCGCGTCACCTGTCCGGGATCGGGTCGGCCCGGCCGTCGACCTTCGTCCGGCCCTGGTGTCTCGACCTGGCCATGCGGGTGCCCGAGATCGAGGCGGTGCGCTGGTGCCGACGACTGGACCAGGCGACCGGCCTGCGCCTGGGTGCCTCCGGTGGGGCGGTGCTCGCGGCCTGTCTCGCGCGGATGGCTGCCGTGCCTGCGTTGCGGGACGTGGTGTGTCTGTGCCCCGACCTCGGTCCGTCCTACCGCTCGACGGTCTACGACGACGGGTGGGTGGTTGCGCGGGGGTGGGACCTGGACGCGGTGCTCGCCCCGGACCCGGCGGTCCGGTTTCTCGGGCTCGATCCGTGCCCCGCGATCGCCTCCCGAGGGGTGGGATGAGCCCGGCGTGGTCGGGACACTCTCGTGGTGCCGCTTGTGGTCCTGGCTGTCCTTGTGTACCTGACGCATTTCTTCCATGGGGCGAATTTGTTGGGGAGCCTCGTTGCGGGTCGATGGGAAACGGTTTCTGTGGCGCCATGACGACTTTCAAGAGAAGGAGGCGGAAACAGGTGGAGCGGCGTGGAGGGTCTACGGGTTCGATTTCAGACTGCCCTGCGCCCGACACGATTTCGGCTACCGGAACTACAAGGCGGTCGGCGGCTTCGCCGGCAACAAGTCCCGCATCGACAACTTATTCTGTGCAGATCTCTCCCGTAGTTGCTCCGCCTACCCGTCGGTCCTGCGACCGGCTTGCGACTCTCTGGCC
>Ga0265334_10001162_pt1 | contig 12888 bp, 9 predicted proteins | sample 42023metaG_FD_192442 | JGI IMG/M metagenome (GOLD analysis project Ga0265334, IMG submission 192442) | Rhizosphere microbial communities from Carex aquatilis grown in University of Washington, Seatle, WA, United States - 4-20-23 metaG | ecosystem: Host-associated > Plants > Roots > Rhizosphere >... | reverse complement strand
AACTTCGAGGCTTTCATCGTCTTCCGCTCCTCCCAGCCGAGGGGATTCGGCAGCGCAAGACTCTAGCCAAAAATGGTCCAGTTTTCCGGCCTCAGATCACGAGGTCTCATTGTGGATGCAGTCCTCTAACATCAGCCATACTCTCATCGCGCGCTGTCGCCACCGGTCGAGCCCACATCGGGTGTCGAGAAGACTGTCGAGGGGCCGCAAAGGGGCGCGGATCCGCGATCTCGCGGCCGGCATGCCCGAGTTTTGCTGTCGAACGACCCTCGCTCGAAGCCGCGAGGGGGCAGGGAATGCCGGGTGAAGGCCTCACCTATGGCCCGCCTGCGAACAAGATGCAGGCGGCAGTGACCACAGGTGGTGCCGATCAACCTGCATTCCCTGCGCGACGGTGTTAACGGCTGCTTCGCGCGCTCCCTGGTGCTCCGGGCGTTCTGGCCACCATGCGCACATGTGCTCCGTACGCACTGCGCGGGGATATCAGCATCGGGATATCAGGACCACGCGACTTGACCGTGCGCCGCGCGATTGTTCGTCCGCATGGTCACCATGCTGCAACCCGCCGCGCCCGCCACATCCCACACTCAACGCTCGTGACGATCGCGATGCGTCCCTCTGCCGAGGCGAGACGCAGCCAGTCAAACCGAATTTCGAAAAAAAGGAAATGGAGGAATTTTTTCGCGAGCGAGTGGACAGGCCAAATCGACTTGAGGGAGTCAGTGATTTTAGTCTCTGCGCGCAGGCGCTTTCGGTCGGCCAGCGGGCTGGGAGGGCGCGCTTCCGATCCGTCATTGGAGCTGATTTGCCCGACAAGCAGTCTCGCCGCCGATCGCGCAGGGGGCGCGGTTGATGGTGCTGCGCACGAGGCAAGACCCGCGACGCTCCTGACATGTCGGGTGGCGCTTCCCCATGTGAGTACAGAACAGAACGTCATTATTGATCCAGCTCGGTCTTGGGCAAGAGCCAGAGCTGCGCTGCTGCAGTTGCGCCGGCATGTCCGCGAATAGTTCACATGAACGCCACATAAAGATCCTGTTTCAGCAAAGTTGGTGCCGAAGTCTCGACTGTCCCGCAATTCTGTGTGTCGATTTCGCGTGATGCGCGTCGGTGACACACAAGAGAAAAATGCATGATGAGTGTTTCTGTTTGTTGATGTTCGTGTTCAGAGATGTCACTTGGGTCATGGGATAGGCGGTACGTTTCGCGCCCATCAGGACTGACAGCGTGACGTGTGAAAAGCGTTTGGAGTATCGCGCGGACATTGATTATCTCCGCGCACTGGCCGTCGTGGCGGTCATTGGTTTTCACTACGACTTGCCAGGGTTCGGTGGCGGGTTCGTCGGCGTCGATGTCTTCTTCGTCATCTCAGGCTATGTCATTGCCCGGCTGATATGGTCCGAGATCGGTGCGGGATCATTCTTCTTCGTGCGCTTCTATGAGCGAAGGGCGCGGCGCCTGCTTCCGGCGCTCTATCTGATGATCCTGTCGACCGGTGTGGCGGCCTGGTTCGTGGCTCCGCCAGACGATTACCGGATGTTTTTCGGCAGCGCCGTCTCCGCTCTGCTGTTTTCGTCCAACATCTTCTTCTGGCTGCACACCGGCTATTTCGATCTTCCGACCGTCGGCAAGGTTTTCATCCACACCTGGTCCTTGTCTGTCGAAGAGCAGTTCTACTTCCTGTTCCCGGTGGTGACCTGGCTCTGGAGCAGGCGGTTTGCAGATCCGACGTCGCGGCGATCACTCGGGCTGGTCGTCGCCGGCACGGTGGCGTTGTGCGTTCTGAACGAGCTCTGGATCAAGCAATCGGCGTCCGCGGCGTTCTACGTCGCGCCATTGCGGGCCTGGGAGTTCCTGGTCGGAAGCATCGTCTTTCTGGGACATCGGTGGTCGCCGGTCAGGCGGCCGACGCGGCTTCTGCTTGCCTCGCTGGGCTTTGCGTTCATGCTGCTTCCCGTGGTCGCGTTCCGGCCGGAGACGCGCTTTCCAGGGTTCAGCGCGCTGATCCCTTGTCTGGGCGCCGCGCTCTATATTATCGCCTTCAACCAGGAGCAGGGCAGGCCGTCGCTGCCATTTGGCACGTTTGGAGCGTCGCTCGGCCGATTGTCCTACTCGCTTTATCTCTGGCATTGGCCGGTGTTCGTGCTTGGCAGGGCTGCACTCTCGCTGGAGACCGCCGGTTTGGCCTCCACGACGGCGGCGCTGCTGCTGTTGACGATGCTGCTCGCTTCGCTCTCTCATGTCCTGATCGAGCGTCCTGCGCGGGACCGGATCGAATGGCGTGGAGTGCCTGGCGCGCGGCTCATCGCCTGCGCCGCCGTCCTGCTGATTGCGATCGGGGCTCACGGCTATTCGAACGGCGGTTATGCCCAGCGCTTTCCGCAGTCGCAGGCCCGCATGCTCCGCTACAATGGCCAGACGGTCGAGCCATTCTACCGGGCGCACAGCTGCTTCCTGCAGCCCGATGAGCCGCTCTCAGCCTTCGACATGAAGGACTGCCTGAGGCCGGTGGCCAACAAGCGCAACGTTCTGCTCGCAGGAGACAGTGCCGCTGCACACTATGACTGGGGCTTGCGCAGCTATTTTCCGTCGGAGTCCGTTCATCTGCTGCAGCTGACGGTGGCTGCCTGCGCTCCCTTTGTCGAGTTGAAGCAGGAAACCGCGAAGAGCTGCAATCAGGCCAATCGGCTGCTGCGTGCGCAGATCAAGGCGCGGCGGTTCTCAGGCATCATTCTGTCCGGAAACTGGCGCTTCTATTCCGAGTTCTACGATCGACCTGGCGCACCGCGCTTCCACGACTATCTGCGGTCGCTGCTCGCAGCGGCCGAAGAGGTCGGCATTCCGGTGCTGCTGCTGGGGCCGTCCGTCGAATTTCCGGCACCACTGGCGACGACCCTGTTCAACTATGAGCAAAGTCATCTGCCGGTCGGCAAGTCGTTCATGCCGATCGAAGGCGCGTTCAAGGCGGATGACCGCATGAGGGAGATCGCGCGTTCATACCCGTCGGTTCAGTATGTTTCGATCCTGCAGGCGATATGCCGCGGCAGGCAATGCCCGCTGATGGCCGACCCGGAGACGCCGATCACATGGGACATCGTCCATCTGACGCCGGAAGGCTCCCGCTTCGTCGTTGCCCAGCTCAAGCCGCAACTGGAGGCATTCTTGGGCAGGCTGCAGACCGTGCGCTCGCCGGACATGGAGGAGCTGATGGCGGGCGATAGCGTGCCGCGGCCAAGCCTTGTTCCCTCCCAGGTGCAATGATCCGCGGGGTTTGAGCGCCCTGTCGCGCCGGAGCGCGCTCAGCGGCGTTTCCAGCCGGTCGGTCTGCGAGCGATCGTGTGGCATGGCGGAGCCGGGCGTCGTGAACCTTCCTGCGGCGCGTGCGTTCCCTGTCGCTGCCTTCGCGGGGCCGCGAAAATGCTGCAACCACCGCTTTTGATACCGTTCAGGACGACAGACATGCATGTGATGATCAAGGCGCTGACAATTGTTGCGGCGGTCGCGAGCTGCAGCGCGCGCGTCGGCGCCGAGCCAGTGCGCTGGACAGTCTACCGGATTCCGGAGACCGGCACCTCGGTGGATATTCCCACCTCGATCTTCAGCGAGATGGCGGGCCGCCCGGACGGATACGGCCAGCGATTTCAAACCGCCGATGGCCGTGCCAGCCTGACCGTCCAGTCGGCGGCCCGCGACGGGCGCGAAACGCCGGCCGAGTTCCTTGCCAAGAAGAATCCGCCGTCGAGCATCCAGTACAAGCGGATCACGCCGCGGTTCTTCGCTGTCTCCAGCACCAAGGGCGACTATGTCTGGTACAACAGGTGCAATTTCACGGCCGCCCATGTGCATTGCGTCCTGATCAATTACCCCCAGGCCTGGGAGCGCGCCTGGGACGGTCTCGTCACCCGCATCAGCCTGTCGTTGAACCGCGGTTAGGGGCGGCCGACGGCCGCCGCTAGGCTGAAGAGCGGGGCAGGCCGGCTCTCGCGACCGAAACCGGCCAGGCGGGTTTGGCCGAAACCGGATCGGCGGAGCCCGTCGGTGGTTTGATCCAGCTCAATGCCGCGCGGAGACCTGTCTGCGTAGGTTTTGCGGATCGATTGTCATTCGCAAGCGGACTCGCGGCAATGGGCGTCATGCCATTCACCGTCAGGGCGGAAAGCGCCAATGCCGTCGCGACGCTGCGCTGTCGCAGCGCGCAAGACGCGCTGTTGACGGCCCATGTCTATCTGCGCCTCGGTGCCGCGCTGGTCAGCATCCGCACCCCGAGCGGCGAGATCATGAGCGCCGACAAGCTTGATGCGCTTGTGAACCGAGAGCGCGCCCGGGCCTCGCTGGCGGATTGATCGGCGGCGGGGCGCGCAAGCCGGCGGGGGTCACCGCGGCAGGACACCAGACCGGCGTCTCAGGACGCTTCGCCCTCAATGCCGCGATCCTGCGGCGACGGTTGCCTGCACGAGCGCTCGATGTAGGGGCCGTAAAGGACGTCCTGCCGACGCTGGTAGATGGTGACGCTGGTGGCGGTGGCGATGCAACAAATTGCGGTCAAAACAGCCAATTCAAACATGCGACGACTCCATGCCCCGAGGTGGCGGATGGAGCCGAAAACGTCAAATGGAAGCCGCCGTTAAGCTGAAGAGGCAAGCTTAACGCGCCGGCCGTCGGGTGCCGCCGGTCATTCCACGTCGCTCTGGCTGGCGGAGGCGAGCTCGGGAAACATGGCCTGGCAGCTCAAACAATAGGACTCGAAAATGAAATTCATCAATGCCGACATGGGTCGCTCCCCTTGGACGATCTCATCGGGGTCAGTGTGCCGGAGCTCTGTTTCAGGACGTTTTCGTGGGGCCGGGAAATTGGTTTCGCCCGCGCGACACTTGCCAACCCGGGCCCGCGGGGGCGTCCATCGCATCCCCGGAGCCCGCACCCACGGCGGGCCGCGCTCAATGGGGGAAGCCTTGTACTGGCTGGCCGCCGAAGCCCGGCGAAAAGTCATGCCGACGATCCTACCATGGTAGGGCACCAACTGATCGGACTGCGTGATTGTCGCCGGGCGTAGATGGCGTTTCGATTGGAAGATCGGCTGCTCATATCTCCACAGCCATTGTCCCCAGCTGTCACTGTAGTTGGTGAGATTTGGCTTGCGCGCGGCTAGGTTAAAGCTCAGATTTGCGCGAGCTGATCGCATCAGTGCAGCGGAGCTATTGGCTTTTCTGTCGAAATGAATTTGCTGAGCGGTCCGCATGGGGCGCGGAAAATTGATCGATTGGAGCGCGTGCGGGGCCTGGCTGCGTTACGGGACGGTTATCAGATGATGCCACGACGGTTTGTGGCTATTGATAGCCTACGTGGCATTTGCGCGATCATCGTCGCCGTCTACCATTTCAGCTCGAATTCGATTCTGGCCGCGCTTCCCTTCATCAAGAACGGATTTCTATTCGTTGATTTCTTTTTTGTGCTGAGCGGATTCGTAATCGCCTCAAGCTATGGCGACAAGCTGCGGACAGGTTTCCCAATTCCGCAGTTCATGTTTCTGCGGTTGGGACGGCTGTATCCGCTGCATCTATTCGTCATTTGCCTCTACCTTCCGATCGCGGCGATGGGCGGCTATTCCTGGTCTGGCTTGTGGATCACGGCGGCATTGCTGCAAGCATTCTCGGACGGCAATCTGGGAAACTGGAATCCGCCGAGCTGGAGTATCTCGGCCGAGGTCTGGACCTATCTGGTGTTCGCTTTCGCATGCCGAATCCCGGGTCGTCTGTTCTACTACGTTCTGGCGGCGCCGATCGTGGTCGCGCCTCCGGTGCTTCTGGTGGTCAGCGACAGATATTTGGACGTCTGCTTCGAGGGCGCCTTGCTGCGCAGCCTCTTTGGTTTCTCGATGGGGGCCTTGGCGTTCGCGTTTTGGCGTCGCCGCGACCGATCCGTGATGTCGTCGAGAGCGTCGACGCTGACCGAACTCGCCGTCGTTGCCGCCTCACTCCTGATCGTCGCTGTGGCGGGAGCCGGGCCGCTGTCTTTTCTTTGCCCGCCGGTCTTTGTGGTCACCATCTTGGTTTTCGCCAGCGAAAGCGGTTTGATCAGTGCTGCATTGAAGCACCGCAGCATCGTGATGGTGGGGGCACTGTCCTATTCGATCTACATGACGCATCTATTTGTTCAGGCGAGACTGTTGAACGTGATCGGCTTTCTCGGCAGGCATGTGTGGTTGCCGATTTCAAAGGAAGCCGGGGGCGCTCAGAGCATTTCGAGCCAGATCCCTTTGGCCGCCGATTCCACGGTCATCCTGATGATCGCGATCGTGATCGGGGTTGCCTATCTCACGTTCAAATTGATCGAAGAACCGTTTCGTCGATGGTCTCGGTCCTTCGTCGCTTCCAATCCCGCAAAGGCCGTTGGTGACGCGAGATAGCGGCCGTCTTCAGCTGAGTTGACTGGATAATCCCGCAACTGTCCGGCGGTGTCGAGCACGACGAAACATCGCGCAAGCCGGCGTTCCGAACAGAACATCTTCGAACAAGGAGATGAGATCATGACGCGTTTTCGTAGAAGCCCATCATGATCTCGCGTGCCGGCCGGGGTCGCCCGGCCTCTTTTTTACAGCTGCTCAGCTGCCTTCGCCCGCTGTCGCGACTCTCACCGGCATCAACAGTCCGATCACGCCATCGAGTTTTGCGCCGACGAAACGTGATGAACGGATCCCGAGGCCGTCAACGGCTGGTGTGGCGATGGCCGAAAGCAATAAGCAAGCCATGACACTGATCGGCATGCCGATCAGTGCTGTGCCAAGATAGCCAACCGACGAGAGGTGAATGATGAGCCAGGCGCCAAGGCTGCAGAGCAGCGGTATGTGCATGAGGTAGAGCGTGAAGCTGATGCGGCCCAGAAACTGCGCGTACCCGGATTGGAAGGGGCGCTGCAGGACAGGGGAGTGAAGCAGGGCAAACACGATCAGGACGGCACCGGCCGAATGCCAATAGCGAACGCTGTCGGCGCCGAAGATCACCGGCAGCGGCCAATGCCAAGGCAAGGACACGCCAGGCCCCGCGGCCGGCAGAGAGCAGATGTAGCAACCAATGAGGAATGTCGCGACCGACAGTGATGGGCGTGCGCTCAAGGGCTGCACCTGCCCGACATCACGAAGCAGAGCGCCGATTGCGAAAAGCGGCAGATAGTCGTTCCAGTAATAGAGGGACATCACGAGATAGAGGGCCAGTCTCAGAACGCCCCAACGGCGGAACAGTCCGATGGCCAGAATGTAGAACGAGCCGAGCAGCTCGGGATGCATGGTCCAGAGGTTCGGGTTATAGGCGTTGGACCCGTTGAGAAAGGTTCCGGCCAAAGCCTCGTAAGCCATGGTCCGCCACGATGGCGCGAACTGATACCATAGGCCTAACCATCCGCCCGAGATCTGCGCGGCCTCAGTGTTGCGGAGCAAGCCGAAACCCAGCAGCAGATACGCGAAGCTGGAACTGAGCAGGATTGGAAGCGCTAGGCGAATATAGCGACGCACGATCTGCGCGGGGAAACTCAGGGACGTCTGCCGGGCAAAGTCGGCCATCACGAAACCGCTCAACACGAAGAATATGCAAACCGCCGAGTTGCCGTTCCAAAGGAAACCGAAAGGCGATTTTCCAATCGCGACCGCCAGACCAGCCAGTCGTCCGGTGAAGCTTGGATTCAAGGTGATGATCGGCTCTACGAACACGAGGAGGGAATGACCAAGCAGCACAACCAGTGCTGCCACCCCTCTTAGGCCGTCAAGATAGTCGACCCGGCGGGCCCCAGAAAACGCATCGTTCAACTGATATTCCCCATAAAGTGCAGACGTTAGCAAGGCTACCTAAGGTTGGCAAGTGGGGCAGCTATGCAACTCCGGCGCAATGACTTTCGGAGGAACGTATTTTCCGCGACTGTTACCTACCGATCACGATGACCGAGCGGGCTTGTTCGACAGGCGGGCACATGATCGCGATGGCGCGCAACGCGCGACAGCCGATGATATGGAAGAGGTGACCGGGCAGAATTGGACGGATAACGAGCGCTCGCTCACTATGCTCCCTGGCACAACGTTCCATGCTGTCGCTGAACGGCGGGGAGGGAAGGCAGATCGACCTGACGCTGCCGGTCAATGCAGAGGCCATTTATATCTTGGACGTGAAAGCCCGGTGCGTTGAGCGCACCGGGCCAATCACGTCGTCGCAAGAGACGACTAGTGCACCCGTACGGTCCCGTCCGCGTTGTAGTCACTCTTGTTGCTGTAGCCGGAATCGCGGTGATTTTTCGAATGGAGGGCGGCGTTGCTGCCGCTTACGCCCGCAGTTCCGCTATCAACCCGCACGGTTCCATTTGCGTTGTAGTCACTTTTCGGATTGTAGCCGGAATCGCGATGCGTTTTTGCATGAAGGGCAGCGTTGCTGCCGCTCAGGCCCGGAGTTCCGGGATTGACCTGCATGTTTCCATATTGGTCGCGATCACCTTTGCTCGACCCAACCTGCTGAACCGCACCGGCTTTTGCATGATGAGTACGATGTCCGGCGAAGGCCGCAGAGGTAGAGACAGCGAGGATAACAAGACCGACAGCAATACTTCTAGCCATGGTCAACTCCTAATCGTTGAAGGATCGTCTACCCCATCGGTGTTAGACTGCCACGCAAATTGCTGAGTGTCTTTGATGCAACTCAAGAGTTCAGGGCGAGTGCGGCGTCGCAATCGTTGCCGTTCCGGGTTTATTGTCCAGCTGCGTGTTCCAGCCGCGTGATGCTCATCAGAGGCGTAAGCGAAATGGTTCGAGAGGTGTCCCCGGCGGCTCAGTCGTGATCAACATGGACGGGCGGAGCTCCGGTTGAACTAATCCGCTTCGAATTGCGAACGATGGGCATCGGGGCAACGCGCCCACCACGAATGCAGTCTTCCCGAAGACGCGCCTTGCGGAACCTGCGGATCGGCGCAGGTCTTGAGCACGTACAAATCCGAGAGACCACAGTGCGCCGCACATTCGCAATTGCTGATGATGTCTGGACGGCGAATCTCAAGTGGCCTGCGCTTCGGCGGACAGTTGCAGTTAAGAAATCGGGAGATGTCTAAACGCCGATCTCACGTGTACGCACCAACTTGCCGGCGTGGCCGTACGGCTCGATCAGAGGGCGCACACAGGCTGTGATGATCCTCGAGGATCGACATGCGGAGCAGCGCAAGGAGTCTCGCATCCTCGATCGGCTCATACGTTACGATGAACCGGGCACGCGCGAGGTCTTCACGAACGATGCAATCGAGGCGGCGACGACATCGCTGGTCCATGGTCCGACCTCGTCGAGATCCTGGTCACCGGCCCGTCACCGGAGCGCGTCAAAACCGCGCGGGATCTGGCCGCTGGTGTGATTTCGACGGCTCAAGCGCCCAATGTGGCCCACCAAAACAGGCGTCCGAATAACCTCAGCGGAGGAAAAAGCCGTTGGCGATCCCAGCAGGACTCGAACCTGCAACCCGCGGAGTAGAAATCCGCTACTCTATCCAGTTGAGCTATGGGACCGTGGTCACGGGGTGAAAGCCGCGGGCGAGGGGCCCGGCCGGCTGGTCATCCATAGCATGGTCATATGAAAAATTGTCGGTTTCGCCAAGCCCGGCCGAACCGGAACCGGGGACCGGGCGACCAAGCGGAGGCGGAGGAGGGGCAAGAGCGCCCCGATCGCGGGTCGGCAGCGCCGGATGAACGGCCGCCGCGGCCCTTGGCCGTATGCTGTGTCCGGTGAACATGCCCTGTGAATTGCCGCTGATTCCAAGACTGGCCCGCTGCGCGCCGCAGCGGAGGGGCCCTGGCAGCCGGCCGCGAGTCCTGCGCATGCAACCTCTGCCATCAGCCCGTCACCATTTCGCGTCCATTCTCGCCACGAATCGGCCAAACACGGGCATCGTCTCATGTGCCCCGTAGAGCCGCCCCAAGGAGTTGTCCCATGATCGGTCTGGTTCGCGCCGCTGCCGTCTGCGCCATTATGGCGCTCGGCCTCGTGTCCGCCGGTTCTGCCGCTGTTGCCGCCGACAAGGCGTTCAAGCGCGACGATCTGGCGGACGCCGCCATCAAGCTCGAGGCCCAGATCAAGAGCGAGGCAGGGGCGGTGAATAAGCCTTTGGCGACCTTGCGCACCGATGCCGACGCGGCGCTGCGCCGCAACGACCTGCGCACCGGCCTGCAGATCCTCGGGCAGATCGCGACCGCGGCGCCGGAGGATTCCGGCAACTGGCTGCGGCTCGCCCGGACGGTGCTGAACCAGATCAAGCCGATCAATTCCTCGGAGCAGACCTTCCTGCTGGAGCGCGCCTCGACGGCGGCCTATATCGCGTATCAGCGCGCCGGCAATTCCGGCGAGGAGGCCGATGCGCTCGCCGTGCTCGGCAAGACCATGGCCGAACGCAAGCTGTGGCGGCCGGCGCTCGATACGCTCAGGATGTCGCTGGAACTGCGCGAGGTCGCCGATGTCCGCGGGCAGTATGAGCGGATGCGCGACGAGCACGGCTTCAGGCTGCTCGACTACACCGTCGACTCGGACTCGGCGAGCCCGCGCGCCTGCTTCCAGTTCTCCGAGGATCTCGCCAAGCGCACCGACTTCTCGCCCTTCGTGGCGCAGGCCGGCAATGACAAGCCGGCGCTGACGTCGGAGGACAAGCAGCTCTGCGTCGAGGGCCTCAAGCACGGCGAGCGCTACAACATCAATCTGCGCGCCGGGCTGCCGTCCGGCGTCAAGGAGAGCCTGCCGAAATCGGCCGAGTTCAACATCTATGTCCGCGACCGCAAGCCGTTCGTGCGCTTCACCGGCAAGGCCTATGTGCTGCCGCGCACCGGGCAGAAGGGCATTCCGCTGGTCAGCGTCAACACCCCCGCGGTCACTGTCAACGTGTTCCGGATCGGCGACCGCAACCTGATCAACACGGTCATCGATAGCGACTTCCAGCGTCCGCTATCGAGCTACCAGCTGACAGACCTCGGCAATGAGCGCGGCATGAAGGTGTGGAGCGGCGAGCTCGCGACCGCGATGACCCTGAACCAGGACGTGACGACCGCCTTCCCGGTCGACCAGGCGATCAGCGACATGCAGCCCGGCGTCTATGTGATGACCGCCGCGCCCAAGGGCCCGACCAGCGGCGGCAGCGACGAGGACAGCGGCCAGCTCGCGACGCAATGGTTCATCGTCTCCGATCTCGGCGTCGCTGCGTTCTCCGGCAATGACGGCATCCACGTGTTCGTGAATTCGCTGGCGTCGACCGATCCGGTGGCGCGCGCCGAGGTGCGGCTGGTGGCGCGCAACAACGAGATCCTGGCGACGCGCAAGACCGACGAGGCCGGCCATGTGCTGTTCGAGGCCGGGCTGTCGCGCGGCGAGGGCGGGCTGTCGCCGGCGATGCTGACGGTGTCCGGCGAGAAGACCGACTACGCCTTCCTCAGCCTGAAAACGTCCGCCTTCGACCTGTCCGATCGCGGCGTCGCCGGACGCGCGTCGCCGGCCGGGCCGGATGCCTTCGTGTATTCCGAGCGCGGCGTCTACCGCTCCAACGAGACGGTCTATCTCACCGCGCTGCTGCGCGACGGCAAGGGCAACGCCATGACCGGCACGCCGCTGACGCTGGTCGTCGAGCGTCCCGATGGCGTCGAGTTCCGCCGCGCTGTGGTGCCGGACCAGGGGGCCGGCGGTCGGTCGTTGAGCGTGGCGCTGAACGCGGCGGTGCCGACCGGGACCTATCGCGTGCGCGCCTTCACCGACCCCAAGGGGGCGGCGGTCGGCGAGACCACCTTCATGGTCGAGGACTACGTCCCGGAGCGGCTGGAATTCGACCTGTCGTCCAAGGACAAGCAGATCAAGGCTGACGCGCCGGTGGAGGTGAAGGTCGACGGCCATTTCCTGTACGGCGCGCCGGCGTCCGGCCTGCAGCTCGAGGGCGACCTGCTGGTCACCACCGCCTCGGAGCGGCCGGGCTTTGCGGGCTATCAGTTCGGCGTCGCCGACGAGGAGAGCGCCTCTAACGAGCGAACGCCGATCGAGGGGCTGCCCGAGACCGATGACAAGGGCATGGCGACCTTCCCGGTCAGCCTCGCCAAGCCGCCATCCTCAAGCCGGCCGCAGGAGGCGCAGATCTTCGTGCGCATGGCCGAGACCGGCGGCCGCGCTGTCGAGCGCAAGCTGGTGCTGCCGGTGGCGCCCAAGGCGGCGCAGATCGGCATCAAGCCGTCCTTCTCGGGAAAAAGCGTCGGCGAGGGCGAGAAGGCCGAGTTCGACGTCGTGTTCGTGTCACCGGAGGGCAAGACGCTGGCGCGCAACGGCCTGCGCTATGAGCTGCTGAAGATCGAGTCGCGCTATCAATGGTACCGGCAGAATTCCTATTGGGAGTATGAGCCGGTGAAGTCGACGCGCCGCGTCGGCGATGGCGACCTCACGATATCAGCCAACAAACCGGCGCGGCTGAGCTTTCAGCCTGAGGCCGGGCGCTACCGGCTCGACGTCAAATCGGCCGATGCCGATGGACCGGTGACCTCGCTGCAGTTCGATGTCGGCTGGTACACCGACGGCAGCGCCGACACGCCGGAGCTCCTGGAGACCTCGCTCGACAAGCCGCAATACCAGTCGGGTGACACGATGGTGGTGACGGTCAATGCGCGCACCGCCGGCAAGCTGACGGTCAACGTGCTCGGCGACCGGCTGCTGACGACGCAGACCGCCGAGGTCAAGGAAGGCACCAACCAGGTCAGGCTCAGCGTGGGCAAGGACTGGGGCACCGGCGCCTATGTCGTGACGACGCTGCGCCGTCCGCTCGATGCCGCCGCGCAGCGCATGCCGGGCCGCGCGCTCGGCGTGGCCTGGTTCGGCATCGACAAGTCCGTGCGCACGCTCAATGTCGATGCCG
>Ga0265334_10001160_pt1 | contig 12891 bp, 10 predicted proteins | sample 42023metaG_FD_192442 | JGI IMG/M metagenome (GOLD analysis project Ga0265334, IMG submission 192442) | Rhizosphere microbial communities from Carex aquatilis grown in University of Washington, Seatle, WA, United States - 4-20-23 metaG | ecosystem: Host-associated > Plants > Roots > Rhizosphere... | reverse complement strand
GTGGGCTTCGAGCACGCGATCGGGAATGGGAAGAAGAGTTACACGGTCCAGGTCAGTTACGCGTCCCATTCCGTGACCGGCCAGACGATCACGGAGTTCGGCTTGGGCGGTGGACTGCGGTTCTGGTTGGGCGATAAGCCCCCCCTGCAGGGTTGGTTCGTCGGTCCCGAGGTGGGCTACCTGAGCATCGGCTGGAAGTACGACGTTCCCGGGGTTTTCGACTACAGCACTTTTTCCTACACGACGACCACCGAATCGCTCACGGCATCGTTCGTATATTTTGGGGGGGTGTTCGGGCGCCAATGGGTCACCCACGGCGGGTTCCTGTTCAACGTGGGGGTGAGCCTCGATTACCTGGCGGGGGGGTTCAAGGCCCAAACGAACCAACCCACCTTTAAATACAGCGGTATTTCCCCCGGGGTGATGTTGAACCTTGGTTACGCGTTCTGAGGCTTGGGTTTCGCCCCCGGTTTTCCGGCCGGGGGCGGCCCGCCGTTGTCGTGATATGATTGGGCCCTGCCTGATCTAACAACGGAGGGGCTTTATGAAGAAGGGCCGACTGGCTTTGGCGTTCGTCTTGGCGGTTGTTCTCCCCGGCTTATCCGTGGTCCCGGCCCGGGCCCAAGCCTCCAAGGCCGACCCTTACTACGCGGCCGGGAACCAGCTTTACCAGGCCAAGAACCTTGGGCAAGCCCTGAAGTACTACCAGGCCGCCGTACAGGTGGACCCCAACCATGAGCCGTCCTGGCTCGGCCTCGCGAACTGCCAATACAGCCTGGGGTTGAAGGTCGAATCCCTTTCGTCCTACGAGAAGGCCCTGGCCCTGAAGCCGGGGGACGCCCAACTCACCCAGTTCGTCCAATCCCTCAAGTCCCAGGTTGGGTCCACGGCGGCCGCGAAGAGCGCCTCCGCCGAGGAGGCCGGGTTGAAGCCCGCTGACTCCCAGTCCCTCGCCCAGGGCAAGGCCCTTTTCGCCGAGAAGAAATATGAAGAGGCGATCCCCTACCTGGCCCAAGGGGCCAAGGACGAGCCGAAGGACGGTACGGCCGAGTATTACCTGGGATACTCCTATGCCATGACGAAAGACACGAAGAACGCGGCCCTGCATTTCGGCCGGTCCAACCAGAAGGCCCCCAACGCCGGGGTGGCGGCCTACGCCGAGAAGCTGAAGGCTTCCTTGTCCCTATCGGATCGGGCCTGGGTGAACGAACGTTTGGCGTCCTCCTCCCCGGCCTCTGGTGCGACGGCTGGGGCGCCCTTCCGGAAGGTCGGGTTCGAGATCCAACCGGCCTTCGCGTCCATCAGCCTGGCGGATTTCAAGACCTATGCCGAGGACCAGCAGGCCCGGACCCTCCAAGCCCAGCAGGCCGATCCCTCGGCCTCCTTCGACGGTAAGGTCCCCTCGGGTTTCCTCCAATTCGGGTTCGGGCCCGTGCTCCGCCTCTCCAAGTCCTTCGAGCTCGGGTTGAACTACAGCCTCCTGCCGGTCGGCTCGGCGACCTACGCCTTCCAGGACATGACGGGAACCGCCGCCGAAAACGACATCAACGAGACGGACAAGATCAGCGGGTCCCGCATCGGCCTCGACGCGAAGTACGTCTTCGGCCGCGGGAAAATCCATCCCTTCCTCGGGTTGGGGCTCGGCGTGATGCCGGTCAAGGTCTCCGACACTTGGAGCGCATCCTACTCGGGAGGGGCCTTGACCTCGAAATTCCAGGGTGATTTCTCCTCCACCGCCGTGGGCTTCAACCTCAACCTGGGGATGGATATCGCCCTGGGCAAGACCTTCGTGATCTCGCCGATGGTGGGCTACCGGGTGGCCTCGGCGACGAACTTCAAGGGTTCGGCCAGCCAGTCCAACAGCTCCGGGGTCGGCGGCGCCAGCGGCAGCGGCCAGTTGGTCATGAAACCCGACCCGGGCTACGGCACGACGGCGACCTTCCAGCCCGATGACCTCGCCGCTTGGGGATATACGGCGTCGGACTTCAGCGGCGCGAGTCCCTTGAAGGTGAACCTGGGTGGGATCCAGGCCGGGGCCATGATCTCGGCGTTCTTCTGACCGGGATGGGCGGACCCCTCGGCTGGAAGGACAAGTTCCTCCTTGACTGGTTCTATCGCCGCAAGCTCGAGGCGTTTCGCCAGCCCGCCCAACGGGTCGGCTGGCTCTCCAAAGCCAACCAAGACGCCCGCTTCCGGTCCTTCCTCGCCATCGGCGACCTCCAGGGGACCCGGGTCCTCGACGTGGGCTGCGGTCTCGGTTGTTTCTACGGCTACCTGAGAGACCAGGACTGGACCGGTTCTTACACGGGGTTCGACCGCTTAAAGGACATGGTGGCGGAGGCCCAGGCCCGATTTCCCGAGGTCCGGTTTGAGGCCCGCAACATCGCCGAGAATCCCCCCGTGGAACGTTGGGACTGGGTCTTCATGAGCGGCCTTTTCAACCACAAGGTCCGGGACAATTGGGGCTGGATCCGGCAGGTGGCGGGCACCGCCCTCGACCTGGCCGAACAGGGGATCGGCTTCAACCTCCTGGCGGACAGCCACCCCGACCCGGACCCTGATTTCTTCTACGCCTCAAAAAAGGACCTGGGGGAATTCGCGGAATCCCTGGCCCCGGGCCGGTGGCGCCACGGCCCCAGCCACGTCCCCGACGACCTGACGATATTCCTATACAAACAGTCGTAAAATATTAATTCAATCGAGTTCACCACGGAGGCCACGGAGTTCACGGGGAAGAACGTCTTGATTCAGCCAAAAATGAAGACTTTGCTCCATGCCCTCCGATTTTCCCCGTGGTCCAAAAATAGGGAGTAATTCCATGGCCGATGACTGCCTGTTCTGCAAGATACTCCGCAAGGAAATCCCGGCGAAGGTGGCCTTCGAGGACGACCAGGTCCTGGCTTTCCACGACATCCATCCCCTGGCCCCCCTCCATGTCCTCGTCATCCCCAAGAAGCACATCCCCACCGTGGCGGACCTGCCCCCGGGGGACGCCACCTTGTCCCTCCTGGCGGACAGGGCCAACCGGGTGGCCCAGGAACTGGGCCTCGACCAGGGATACCGCCTGATGGTCAATTGCGGCCCCGAGGGGGGCCAGGTGATCTACCACCTCCACCTGCACCTCCTGGGGGGGAAACCCTTTAAATAGGCCCCAGCGGTGGGTCCTGGGGCCGTTTTCCCCATTCGTTGACAGCCCTGGGAGCCGGGGTTAAACTCCACGTCCCTAGGTCGAGGCCACAAGCCGAGACCTTGATTTGGGGATGCCAATCCAAAGGGATTGGCCCCTGGGACAGGGCTAAACCCTGTCACCGCTCAGGTTCGGCCTCCGGATGGGGACCTTTCCTGAATCCGCCCGAAGGGCAGGTGAATTTCCTTGGTCGAAGTCCGAGTTGACGAAAACGAACCGATCGATATCGCGCTCAAGCGCTTCAAGAAGGTCGTGCAGAACTCCGGCCTCATCTCCGAGATGAAGAAACGCGAGTTCTACGAGAAGCCGAGCGAACGCCGCAAAAAGCGCGAAGCCGCCGCCCGTAAAAAGGCCCGTCGCCGCGCCATGAAGGCCAACCGGGACTAAGGTCCGGTGTCTTGTTTCCAGGCCCGTCCCGGTGATGCCGGGACGGGCTTTTTCATTTAACAGGGTGCTGAAAAAATGCTTTTCGCCCTGCCAACAGCCACGTGGTTCGAGCGAATCGACGTGAATCCCCCGGCTTTTTGGGGGATGGTTCGCGAGTAAGACACGAAAAAGTCTCTTCAGTTCGACTTTTTCATCATTCTGTTAAACCCAATCCGCCCCGGGGACCCCGGGGTGACGCCTTACCGGGAGGTTCCCATGCCGTCCGCCATCGTGGTGAAGATGAACGCCGACCTGATCACGGCCATGAAGGCCAAGAATGAGCCGGTCACGACCGCCCTCCGAGGGCTGAAGAGCGCCATGAAGTACAAGGAAGTGGACCTCAAGCGTGAACTCAACGACGCCGAGGTGATCGACGTACTGGCCAACCAGGCCAAACAGCGCCGGGAGTCCATCGAGGGGTTCGAAAAGGGCGGCCGCGCCGAAAGTGTGGCGGCCGAGAAGGCTGAGTTGGCCCTGATCCAGTCCTACCTGCCGGCGGCCCTGCCCGCGGAAGAGTTGGCCAAGCTGATCGAGGAGGCCCTGAAGGCCTCCGGCGCGGCGGGGCCCAAGGACATGGGCAAGGTCATGGCGATCCTCACGCCCCAGGTCAAGGGCCGGGCCGACATGGGCGAAGTCAGCAAGGCGGTGAAGGCGAAGCTGATCTGAACGACTGGCACCGCGCTTTTTGCGCGGCACGTGCCAATCAAGCGGCTCGGCTTGTGGCCTCGCCGCGGCACGCGGTCGGCTTTCGGCGGTCGGCTTTAGGCCTTAATCTTAACGTCTTCGCTGACAGGTGATACCGCACCTATTGACGCGGTACCCGCCAAGCGAGCGGCTCGGCTTGTGGCCTCGCCGCGGCGAGCCGCCGACAGCACATGATGGGCCGGAAGGACATTCCCACATTGCCCCGTCTGACCTCCAGGTTCTTCAACCGGCCCACGGTAAAAGTGGCGAAAAGCCTTCTTGGGACCCTCCTCGTCCATGAGGAACGGGGACGGCGGACCTCCGGTCGGATCGTCGAGGTGGAGGCCTACCTCCCCCTTGCCGATCCGGGATGCCACGCGGCCCGGGGTTTGACCCAACGGAACCGGCCGATGTTCGGCCCGCCGGGCCGGGCCTACGTCTACTTCTGCTACGGAAACCACGACCTCTTCAACGTGGTCACGGAAAGGGACGGGGTGCCCGGCGCGGTGTTGGTCCGGGCGTTGGAACCCGTCGAGGGGATCCCCCGGATGCTCCGTCGCCGGGGGCTTTTGGCCTCGGACCGTGAGGCCCCGATCCGGATCGGGAACGGGCCTGGGAAGCTCACGCAAGCCCTCGGGATCGGCCGAGGGAGGCACAACAACGCCGACCTCCTCTCGGGGGCCTTGTTCCTGGAGGCGGGTTTCCGCCGTCCGGGCGAAAAGGTCGCCGAGACGACCCGAATCGGCATCACGGAGGGATGGGACCTGCCCCTCCGATTTTACCTGGCGGGCCATCCGGCCCTTTCGGTGCCGCCCGGAATGGATCGGCCATCGCCGGGCCGCCGAAAAGTCCTCCTGAAAAAGTCCTCCGCAAGGTGACCGTTTGATCGTCGAAGAAAACGTCCTCAAATCCCTCGAGTACCTCCTGGTCCTGGACCGTTTGGGATCGGGTTGCCGGACCCAAGCCGGCGGGGAATTCCTGCGCGCCCTCCGTCCCCTGGGGGACGCCGGGTCCATCTCGCTTCGACAGGCCCGCACCGAATCCCTCGAGAAACTCAACGCCCTCCAGGGGAACCTCCCGATCCCCGAGACCCTGCCCCTCGCCGCGCTGGTGGCGGCCACCGCCCGGGACGGCACCATCCTGAAGGGCGAGGAGTTGGCCGACCTCGCCGCACTCCTGGGCGACTTGGCGGATCTCCAGAAACAGCTGGACCGCTTGGACCGCGAAAAGGGGGTTTCCGATACCCAAAAGACCGTGGTCAAGGATTGGCACTTCCAACTGGCCATCGAGCAAGCCCTGAGGGACCGGCTGGCCCGGACGGTTTCCTCCACGGGCCAGGTCCTGGATGACGCCACCCCCGAGCTGGCCCAGGCCCGCCACCGGGTCCGCCGCCACCGTGACGAGGTGAAGTCCTTCTACCGGGATCTCCTGGCGGATCCGGACGCCCAAGAGGCCCTCCAAGACAAGGTGGTGACCGAGCGGGACGGGCGCCTCGTGGTGCCGGTCAAGCGGGAGCGCCAAAGCCGCGTGCCCGGCCTGCTCCATGGCCTCTCCACCTCCGGGTCCACGGCTTTCATCGAGCCGTCGGGAGCCGTGGAAGGAAACAACAAACTGCGGGAAGCCCTCCTCATGGAGGAAGCCGAGACGGCGCGGGCCCTTGCGGAGGCGACCCGGGCGGTGCTGGTCCACCGGGAAGCCTTGGACCGGGCTTTCCGCGCGGTCGCGGAAGTGGACGCCCACGGGGCCCTCGCCCGCTTCACCGCCGACTACGACGGGGCCGCGATCCTCCCCGAGCGGGGGGCGGTCCCCGCCCTGCGCCAAGCCCGCCATCCCCTGTTGTCGCTCCAGGCCGGCAAGGATTTCCGGGACAAGGTCGTGCCCCTCGACCTCGCCTTCGACGCCTCGGTGCGGGGAGTCCTGGTGTCCGGCCCGAACGCAGGCGGGAAGACCGCCGCCCTCAAGACCTTGGGGCTCACCTGCCTCATGGCCCAGGCTGGGATGCCGGTGCTGGCGACCGGCCTAACGGTCCTGCCGTTCCTCTCCCGGATGGACTCGGACCTGCCGGATGAGCAGGACTTGGAGAACCACCTCTCGACCTTCGCGGCGAAATTGACGGCCCTCAAGCGCATGATGGAATCCGCCGCGCCGGGCGGCTTGGTCCTGCTCGACGAACTGGGGAGCGGCACCGACCCGCGGGAGGGCGGCGCCTTAGGGCTCGCGGTCCTGGAGAAACTCACGGCTTCCGGGGCGCTGGTCTTCGCCTCGACCCACCAGCCGGAACTCAAGCGTCTCGCGGTGGAAGCTCCCGGTCTCGCGAACGCCGCCATGGTGTACGACGAGGCCACGGGCAAGCCCACCTACCGCCTAGTGCAGGGACTGCCGGGACAATCCCACGCCCTCGGGTTGGCTAAGGAAGTCGGCTTTCCCCCGGATGTCCTGGAACGGGCCCAGGGTCTCCTGCCGGCCGGGGAGGCGGACCTGTCCGCGCTCCTCGAGAAGGCCTCCCAGGAAAAGCTGTTGGCCGAGGCGGCCCGACGGGAGGCGGAAACCGCCAGGTCGGACGCGCAAAAATTACGGGCGGATCTGGCCGAGGCCCGGAAAAAATCCAAGGACGAGGCCAAGGAAATCCGGGACCTGGCCCGGCAGGAGGCCTCCGGGCTCGTCAAGAACGCCCGCCGCCAGGTCGAGCATCTCGTCCAGGGGCTCGGCGCCGCGCCCCTGGCGGGGCGGGACCCCGGGAAGTTCAAGGAAGCCCGAAAGGCGCTGAACGAAAAACTGAAACACCTGGAAATCCCGGCGGGCCAACGGCCCCAGGCCTCCATGTCCCTTGCGCCGGGGGACCCGGTGGTGGTGAAATCCTCCGGTCTCCGGGGCCGCCTCGAGGCGGCCGACGACGGGAAGGCCCAGGCCACCGTGCGGCTGGAAGGCGGCATGAAGGTGACCTGTGACTACGGGGAACTGGAGGCCGTCGCCGAAAAAGCCGAACCCCACAAGGTCTTCGTCCGTGGGCCCCAGGCGTCGGGAAGCGGAAAGCTGGAGGTGGACGTGCGGGGCTGCCGCCTCGACGAGGCCATCCGGATCGTGGACAAGTTCCTGGACGACGCCCTGGTGGCGGGCCAGCCCTTCGCCCGGATCCTCCACGGCAAGGGGACGGGCCAACTGCGCAAGGGCCTGCATGAGCACTTGAAGGACCACCCCGCGGGGTACGAGTTCAGGATCGGGGAATGGGGCGAGGGCGACTTCGGCGTGACGATCGTGGACATCAACCGATAAACGACCCAAAACAAAATTCCACCACAGAGTCACAGGGACACAGGGACAACGGGATTAACGATGAAAACCCACGAGCTCCCAGTTAAGCGTGACTTTGCTGGTTCCAACCTTTGGGTCTGAAGGTGTTTTAGGATTCTTAAACTGAGACCCTGTGTCTCTGTGGTGAAAGAGGCTTTTTTTGCGCTTCGCGGATGACTTCATCGAGAAAATCAAGGACGCCACCGATATCGTGGCCCTGGTGGGGGAGTACGTCCCCCTGAAGAAGGCCGGCTCCAGCTGGAAGGGCCTCTGCCCGTTCCATAAGGAGAAGTCGCCCTCCTTCGTGGTGTCGCCCACGAGGCGCAGTTTCCACTGCTTCGGCTGTGGAAAGGGCGGCAACGCCCTGACCTTCCTCATGGCCCAGGAGAACCTGCCCTTCCCCGAGGCGGTCAAAGCCCTGGCCCAACGGGCGGGCCTGCCGGTTCCCCAGGAGGAACGCGACGAGGCCGGGGACGCGCGGGACCGCGAACGGGAGCGCCTCTGGGCCTTGAACGAATCCGCGGCCCGGTTTTTCCAGGCCCACCTGCGGAGCCCCGAGGGGGAGGCCGCGCGGTCGTACCTGCTCCGGCGGGGGCTGGATGGGCCCCAGGCCGACCAGTTCGCCCTCGGTTGGGCCCCCGCGGGATGGGATACCCTCAAGTTGGCGGCCCAGAAGAAGGGTTACCAGCCCCCGGAACTGGTGGCCGCGGGCCTTTTGGTCAAAAACGAGGAAAAAGGGACGGTTTACGACAAATTCCGCAACCGGGTTATCTTTCCCGTGCGGGATACCTTTGGTAGAATCCTCGCCTTTGGCGGGAGGGCCCTCGGGGATGACGACCAACCCAAGTACCTGAACTCGCCCGAGACCCCGGTCTTCAAGAAGGGGGAGTGCCTCTACTTGTTGGACCTGGCGCGGGACGTCGCCCGCTCCCAGGCCCGGGTGATCGTGGTGGAGGGATACTTCGACGCCATCGCGCTGCACCTCCACGGTTTCACGAACTCGGTGGCGACCCTGGGGACCGCGCTCACGCGGGAACACGCGCGGCTTTTGAAACGATACGCGCCCGAGGTCGTGGTGTTGTACGACGCCGACGCGGCGGGCCAGGCCGCCGTCAAGCGGGGCATCGAGCCGATCCTGGCGGAAGGACTGAGGGCCCGGGTGTTGACGCTCCCGGACGCGAAGGACCCGGACGAGTACCTCCAGAAACACCCGAAAGAGGACCTGCAGAAGCTCCTGGATGAGGCGCCGGACTTTTTCCGGTGGCGCGCCAAGGGGATGCGGGCGTTGTTGTCGGGCAAACCCAGGGAAGACGTCTTCCGCGGGCTGGGTGAGCTGACCCCGCTGGTGGCGCGATTGCCGGATGAGGCGTCGATCCAGGCCGCCTGCTCAGCGATCGAGTCGGAGTTGGGGCTGGACTCGCGTAGCGTGCTGGAGATCGTCAACGCGGACCGCAAGAAGGCCCGCCGGTCGCCGGGCGGGATGGAAACGCCTTCGGCCCCGCCGCCGGCCCAAGACGCTCCCCAACGGGAGAACGTGGGCCTCCGGCAGGAAAGGCAGTTCCTGGCGCTTTTGGCCGGCGAGGACGGCAAGTTCATCCCCTGGGCCAAGGAAGAGTTGGGGATCGGCCATTTCGAGGATCCGGACTTCAGGGCCCTGTTTGAGTCGCTGGACGGGGGGCGGGAGGGCATTGAAACCCTGCGCCGGCACCCGGCCTTGGAAGCCCAGTTCCTGGAAATGGAGACCGAAGAGGGCAAGTACAAGCAGCACCAGGCCCTTTTGCTTGAATTATCCGCGTCCTTGAAGGGACGCGCCTTGAAAAAGCGCATTGAAATCCTGAACTTAAAGATGAAATCCGACGAAGCGGCCGGGGATGTCGCGTCGGCCGCCCAGGCGGCCCAGGAAATCGCGGCCCTGAAACGGGACCTGTCGTTGCTTGCGACGGACGATTGACGGAAGGCGGGGGGCGCCCCCCGCCCCGGGGAAGCACCCACCAAATCCACCAGACATGGGAAACGAACGAATGCCGAAGCCGCCCCTGAAGTCCAAGTCCGAGCACGTATCCAAGATCCTGGCCGTCGGCCGCGAGAAGGGATACATCACCTACAAGCAGGTCAACGACATCCTCCCCGACGACGTGGTGTCCAGCGAGGAGATCGACGATATCCTCCAGATGCTGGGGGAGAACGACATCAAGGTCGTCGACCACGAGGACAAGCACACCCTCCTCACCGACGACGACCGCGAGACCGACGGGCAGACCCTTCCGGGCGCCGTGGTGGGCCGGGACGACGAGGAGGACGAGAGCGACGAGTTCGACAAGGCCCACGAGACCGCGGGCGTCGAGAGCCGGATGAGCGACCCGGTGAAGATGTACCTGCACGAGATGGGCAAGATCTCCCTCCTGACCCGCGAGCAGGAGGTTTCGATCGCCAAGCGCATCGAAGCCGGCGAGTTCCGGGTCGAGAAGGCCGTCCTGGGGTCGCCCCTGGGCTTCCAACAGCTCCATGAGCTGTTCACCAACATCCTCAAGAAGAAGAAGACCCTCCAGGAGACCATGGACCTGGAGCCCTACTCCGAGATGCCCGCCATCCCCGAGAAGCAGATCTTCGCGAAACTCCGCAAGAACTACGCCAAGATGAAGACCCTGGAGCGCCAGATCAAGGACCTCCAGCACGTCACGGGCCTGAAGTCCACCAACGCGGAAAAGAAGAAGAAGGGCCTCGAGACCCTCGACAACAAGCTCATCGACCTCATCTGGCTGGTGAAGGACTGTAAGTTCCACAAGAAGGTCAAGGAACGCCTGATCAACCGCCTGCACGACCTCGGTGAGAACCTCGAGGACCACGAGCACCAGACCAGCCTGGCCGCCAAGCACCTCAAGCTGCCCCCGGAGGCCTTCATCAAGCTCCCGTCGCTCCTGCGGCACGGCCCCGACCAGGTGGCCAAGGAACTCGAGAAGAAGAGCGCCCTCAAGGGCGAGGAGTTCCTCAAGACCGTCCACGCCTGGGAGGAGCACCGAAAGTCGGTCAAGAAGCTCGAGAAGGAGGCCCTCACCAACGCCACCCACGTCAAGATCGCCCTCCGCAGCATCCGGGTGGGCGAACGGGAGAGCTACTACGCCCGCATGGAGCTGGTGGAGGCCAACCTGCGCCTCGTGGTGTCCATCGCCAAGAAGTACACGAACCGGGGCCTGCAGTTCCTGGACCTGATCCAAGAGGGCAACATCGGCCTGATGCGCGCCGTGGAGAAATTCGAGTACCGGCGCGGCTACAAGTTCTCGACCTACGCCACCTGGTGGATCCGGCAGGCCATCACCCGCGCCATCGCGGACCAGGCCCGCACCATCCGCATCCCGGTGCACATGATCGAGACCATCAACAAGTCCATCAAGGTTTCGAGGGACCTCGTCCAGGAACTGGGCCGGGAACCGTCGCCCGACGAGATCGCCGACAAGCTCGAGATGCCCGTCGAGAAGGTGCGGGCCATCCTGAAGATCGCCCAGGAGCCCATCTCCCTCGAGACGCCCATCGGCGAGGAGAAGGACAGCCACCTCGGGGACTTCATCGAGGACAAGGAAGCCCTGAGCCCGGCCAACGCCGCGGCCTTTGTGCTCCTCCAGGAACAGATCTCCAAGGTGCTCGGCACCCTCAAGGACCGCGAGGCCGAGGTTTTACGGCTTCGGTTCGGCCTCAACGACGGCTATCCCCACACCCTGGAGGAGGTCGGCAACACCTTCAAGGTCACCCGGGAACGCGTGCGTCAGATCGAGGCCAAGGCACTCCGGAAACTCCGGCACCCGTCACGTTCCAGGAAGCTCAAGGGATACCTGGACTAAAGGCTGAAATCCGAAATTCAGGATGAAGAATTAGAAATGAGGGAAGGGCGGGCCGGAAGGCCCGCCTTTTTTTTATTGACCCGTCATTCGGTGGTGGGACCTCAAACCGCTGGATGGGTGGAATCAACCGGTGGCCCAAGGGCCTTATCAGGTGTAGGTGGATGATGAGGGAGAACGACATGAGGCGACGTTTCCCGCGGTGGACGGCCTTGGCCTTGGGCCTAGCGGCCTTGGGATCCGGGCCCTGGATGGCGCTGGGTGAACCCAGGTCCGTTGGGGTCGCGACGGGCACCAACTTCTTCGGTGGGGTGGTGACGGCGACCTATGAACAGCCGATCGGCGCCCGGTTGTTCGTCGGCGCCGGATTGGCCTGGGGAAGCGACCAATTCCACTACCGGCCGGGCGAGGCGCTTTTCGGCTACCGGAATAAAACCCCCTACGACATCAAGATCTACCTCGAGGCGAACTACGACCTGGACCTTTACGCCGGGGTCCGGTTGTTTCGGGGCGGGAAATGGCGGTTCCTTCCCGATGTGGCGGTGGGGTGGAGCTGGTTCGACCTCTCTTATGAAAACGTATTTGGGATTCCCGGAACCGCCGGAGGGGACTACCGGGGTGTCCGGGAGATCGAACATTCCGCCTTGTTCACCCGCCTGGACCTATTGGAATACCGGCCGTCCCCCCGCGGTTTTTTCATGGACCTGGGGATCCAGGCCCGGACGGCCTTCCTTCCATCCCCCCTCAAGCTGGTCGCGCGCAACGACATCGGCGACACCTACCTCCTAACGGCCGGGAACCCGGCTGGAGGGCCATTGGTCATCCCCTATCCGGACCTCTTCGTCAGGGCGGGATATCGTTTCTAACCCGACACTCCCTCAAGGCCGTTTCGGAGGGTGGTTTTGCCGGAGGAACCCATCCGGCTCAGACCCGGATTATTTGGGTAAATACCGCTCGTTTTCGTTGTTTGCAATCGGCGCTAGCTGTGTAAAATCATATCCGTCGATGGGCGGGTTGGATTTAATGTTCGTCCTGGGCCGATAAATATAAATCGAACGGAGTCTTTCATGAAGCGATTCCAGCGGGTATTCAGCTTGGCCGTGGTTTTCATCCTTTCGGTTTTCCTGGTTGCGGGTCCCGCCTTCGCGAAAAAGAAACACAAGGACGAGAACCAGAACCCCTTTAACGTCTCCTACGACAAGTTCAACAACCAGACGATCGTGGGTTCCAAGCACCTCCAGGTTTACCAGCAATTCAAACCCGTCAAGACGGCGGGCGACGTCGACCTGGAAATCTGCTACACCTTCAAGGGCGACGTCATCAAGGCCAAGCCGGCCGTGATCCAGCTGATCTTCAGCTCCTGGACCCGGTCCGAGCGGACCTTCTCGAAGAACCAATCCCTGGCCTTCCTGGTGGACGGCCAGTCCTTCCCCATCCCCGTCAAGGCGGTCTACGACCTGAACGCCGACG
>Ga0265334_10001158_pt1 | contig 12904 bp, 11 predicted proteins | sample 42023metaG_FD_192442 | JGI IMG/M metagenome (GOLD analysis project Ga0265334, IMG submission 192442) | Rhizosphere microbial communities from Carex aquatilis grown in University of Washington, Seatle, WA, United States - 4-20-23 metaG | ecosystem: Host-associated > Plants > Roots > Rhizosphere... | reverse complement strand
ACAGCTTGGTAACATTCCGTCACGGCGGATTCGCTCCATGAAATTGACTTCGACAATCAAATTTTACTGGAGAACAACGAATCCGCCGTTTCTATTTCAGCGTCCGCTGGTGACGTATCCGGGTTAGCTCGTTATGATCAATGACTCGGAAAGTGCGCTGCTCACTCATAATTTCTGGTTCTCGCCAGTCGCTTCCAGCGGACGCGATCCATAATAAATCTCACCTAAGGAACGTCTGATTTATCCAGTATTCTGAGATAAGCAAGTGATGAGACGCGGCGTTTTGAAAGCGGATTCCCTTTCTACTGGCCTCTGCCGGTGATGTGAGCATACATCGCAGACACTACACCTGCGACAAGCGCATCAAGGGTCTGCGCACCATGTACAGATTGGCCAGTGCACAAGCGACAAACAGGCGGTGCCCGTTCTTTTCCAGGCCGCGATAGCGCACCTTGGTGAATCCGAATTTCAGTTTGATCACCGCGAAGACGTGCTCGACCCTGGCACGGACCTTAGACTTGATCCGGTTCTTCGCCCGCTCGGCCTCATCAACGACGCCGCGGTGACGATAGCGCCGATTCGTGAAATCGCGCGCATGGGGCGCCTGTTCGCGAATCACCTCGGCCTGTCCCCGATAGGCTTGATCGCCCCACACCCGGGTCTCCCCGCCGTGCAGCAGGTCCGGCAATAGCATCGAATCCGAAACGTTGGCGGCAGTAGCTGCCACTGAGTGGATCAGTTTGCTGTGGCTGTCTACGCCCACATGCGCTTTCATGCCGAAATACCATTGATTACCCTTCTTGGTCTGATGCATGTCCGGGTCGTGTGTCTGCTCGCGGTTCTTCGTCGACGACGGCGCGCTGATAATCGTGGCATCCACGATCGTGCCCCGCGACAGACGAAAACCCGAAGCCTCCAAATGACGCAGTACGTCCTGGAACAGTTTCTCACCCAGTCCGTTGCGCTCCAGCAGATGTCGGAATTTGCATACCGTGGTCTCGTCCGGCACCGGCTCGCGCCCCAGATCAATGCCAACGAAGCGCCGCATCGCCATCGAGTCGTATAGCGCTTCCTCGACCGCCGGATCGGACAGGTTGTACCAGTGTTGCAAAAAGTAGATCCGCAGCATCCGTTCCAAACCCACGGGTGGACGTCCGGTTCCAATGGCTTTCGGATAGTGCGGTTCGATCACCGCACACAGCAATGCCCACGGCACCACGCGATCCATTTCACCCAGAAACACATCCCGCCGAGTTGCTTTGCGATAAGCCTCAAAACCACCTTCAGCCAGTGTTCCCTGCTTCTCGCGCATGTCTAGTCCTGATTCATTCAACTCAGTAAAATCAATGCATAAATCAGACCTTCCCTAGCCCGGCTAATCTTAACAAGATGATATCGACGAACCCTTTGATGGCAAGATAATAAATGAGCATTTGTGGATGAAATGGCTTCGACCGCGGGAAGAAGCTGGGGTTATTGTCAAACCGCAGCAATAGTATTCCAATAACGTACATCCGCATTTGAGCCCGCATTACCAAATACCAAATGAGTTCAAAGCAGCACTGAACCCGTCACCATACTTGAGAGCTGTTTTCTAGATTCCGGAAGTCCGAATAGTGCCAGCGAGTCACCAATTACGGGGTATCCTTATCGGATATGTGTGAATCTATCAAGACAACTTCTTGCTGGATGATTGCGTTCAGGGCGCAAAAAGCAGAGTTGATAAGACTTACTAATTCAAATGAAGACACTCCCAATATCGCCGCCGCGTAAGCAGAGAGATTGGCACGATGTTCCGTTCTCAACAAACACATTCTGAGGTGTCGGATTTTATGCCGCTGTACAAATCAATTCACCGCCTTTGCCAGCACGCTGCGCATTTTAAGGTGGGGACCTTTCTGACGGCGTTATTTCTTATAGGGGTTGTTCACCGGGGCAGCCAGTGGTATTTGCTCGGGCCACAAGTCAGACATTTGGCGATGTTAAATCCGAATTATTACGTAATACAGTTACTGTCACCGGATATTTGGCGGCGCCACTTTGCGCATGCCCTTTTGCATCTTCAGCAAGCTCCTCCATTACCCAATCTCATTTATGGGACAGTGGCGATACTGACGAAAAATGCGACGACTCGAGCGGGCATCCTGATTTTGTGGTCTGGGTTATTGAGCTGCATAGCCAGCGTCCTTCTTGCGCTTTTACTAATCCGTCTGAACATGCCAAAAATATTGGCATTTTTCGTCTCCGTTGTTTTTTTGTGCAGCGGCGATATTCTAGTCAACGAATACTCAGCCTTCGGTCAGTTATTTTATGAACAATTATCGATGGTTGAACTATTATGTGCGGCGCTGTCCGCCATTTCACTAGCGAGATGTCCAAGCATCCGCGTAGCCTGCGGTTTGGGCACTTCGGTGGCGGCATTGGCGTTGACGAGGTCAACTTTTTCCTATGTGGAGATTCCTATTCTTGCCTGGTCAGTATGGATACTAAGATCCAAAAATGATCGGCGGCTCATCTATTTCTATTTGCTACCTGTACTAGTGCTTCATGGAGGTTGGGCAGCGAAGCAATTGCTAGTCCAGAAAGATTGGCAGTGGGCTACTAGCAGTTGGGGAGGAGCTAATATTCAGGCGGGAGAGTTAAAGAGAAAATACACTCTGCTCAGCCAGAATATATCCTTAAACATGATTGAAACTCTTAATACTTCTGAATACGAGCGACAGATACCATGTCTAAAAAGATGGGAGTATCTCTTGGAGCAGCAACCTCGATTCGGGATATTTAACTTGGCAATTGAATCGGATCACTACGTTGGTAAAGAATTTGGCCCATCCCTCACAGCGAGCGCCATTGATGCCATATCGGCAGATGACCGCGATTCTCGTACACCACTAGATTCATCGGCATTTCGTGAGCTTTCAGGGTGTGTACAGAACGCGTACGTCCATTATTGGTTGGATAATCCTTGGCATGCCATCAAAAACTGGTGGCAGTCATACGGTGTGTTTTGGAGCCCAATAGATAGCTTCACCGAAATTTATCCGTCCGTGCTAATTCCGAGAAAATCGATTTGGAAAGATCTGAATAGAACTCCCATATGGTCTCCTCAGGGCGAACTATTTGAGCGAAAGCATTACTACATAAGGAACGATGGCTTTCTTATCTATCTCAAATACGACGATTCCAAACTGGAACCGGCCACGGTACTGGCGTTGCCATTTCTACCCAGCGTTCTGGCGCTTATAGGAATGTTATTTATACATTTATCGCCCGTTCTGGGAAGTGCTATCTTGGTATTGAACAAAAACATAAAACCAATAAGAGCAGGACGGCCTCCCGGTTACGGCTGTCTAATTCTGCTCTACATTTATTTAGCTGGAGTCAGCAATTTAGTTGAATATGGAGAAAATATGCGGTTCAGATTGGCAGCAGAACCGTTAATATGGGCCATAGCGTTGGCTTCAGCTTACTCTGGAATTAAGCTCTTGCAGGATACATACACTGCCATAAATGAAGCACATCGCGCGGTTTAGGACCTGTTGAAACCTAAGGAACGTCTGATTTATCCAGTATTCTGAGATAAGCAAGTGATGAGACGCGGCGTTTTGAAAGCGGATTCCCTTTCTACTGGCCTCTGCCGGTGATGTGAGCATACATCGCAGACACTACACCTGCGACAAGCGCATCAAGGGTCTGCGCACCATGTACAGATTGGCCAGTGCACAAGCGACAAACAGGCGGTGCCCGTTCTTTTCCAGGCCGCGATAGCGCACCTTGGTGAATCCGAATTTCAGTTTGATCACCGCGAAGACGTGCTCGACCCTGGCACGGACCTTAGACTTGATCCGGTTCTTCGCCCGCTCGGCCTCATCAACGACGCCGCGGTGACGATAGCGCCGATTCGTGAAATCGCGCGCATGGGGCGCCTGTTCGCGAATCACCTCGGCCTGTCCCCGATAGGCTTGATCGCCCCACACCCGGGTCTCCCCGCCGTGCAGCAGGTCCGGCAATAGCATCGAATCCGAAACGTTGGCGGCAGTAGCTGCCACTGAGTGGATCAGTTTGCTGTGGCTGTCTACGCCCACATGCGCTTTCATGCCGAAATACCATTGATTACCCTTCTTGGTCTGATGCATGTCCGGGTCGTGTGTCTGCTCGCGGTTCTTCGTCGACGACGGCGCGCTGATAATCGTGGCATCCACGATCGTGCCCCGCGACAGACGAAAACCCGAAGCCTCCAAATGACGCAGTACGTCCTGGAACAGTTTCTCACCCAGTCCGTTGCGCTCCAGCAGATGTCGGAATTTGCATACCGTGGTCTCGTCCGGCACCGGCTCGCGCCCCAGATCAATGCCAACGAAGCGCCGCATCGCCATCGAGTCGTATAGCGCTTCCTCGACCGCCGGATCGGACAGGTTGTACCAGTGTTGCAAAAAGTAGATCCGCAGCATCCGTTCCAAACCCACGGGTGGACGTCCGGTTCCAATGGCTTTCGGATAGTGCGGTTCGATCACCGCACACAGCAATGCCCACGGCACCACGCGATCCATTTCACCCAGAAACACATCCCGCCGAGTTGCTTTGCGATAAGCCTCAAAACCACCTTCAGCCAGTGTTCCCTGCTTCTCGCGCATGTCTAGTCCTGATTCATTCAACTCAGTAAAATCAATGCATAAATCAGACCTTCGCATAAATCAGACCTTCCCTAACTCGATCGTCACGTGGCCAAGATGGAATAGGTGAATTCTTGGGCGGCATCCGCATATTACAGTCTTGAAAATGTTTTCCACGAGGCAAAACACTACTCTTCTCTGTACGGCTCCCGCTTGTTGGTGAGAGGCCGCTGATAGGAGGGATCTTCGTTGCTGCGCGACGGAACGCCATTGAGATGGATGCCGGGCACGTCCGCAAATGGGATGGCCACGGTGGGGACCATGCCGGACCACTCAATGGCATTGGTGCGCAATGCAATCTTCCACGCGCCGCTGCGACGCTCTAGCCGATCGATATAACGTCCACCGGCAATCCAGTTGGTTTCATCACGATTGCGCCCGACGAACAGATAGTAAGTCTCGGTGTGGGCGACGTCGCCGTCGATTTCACAGCTGTGGTTCAGCAGATTGTGATGCGTCGACGATTGTCCATGCTCATGCAGCTTGGATGCCCAGTTATAAAGATCCTCCGGGCCGCCGACGAACTCGCCTGCCGCGATGATGGCGTCGGAATGAAAGGCCGAAAGAAAAAGCTCCCGATCGAAGCGATCCATCGCCCGGCTAAATCGCGTCAGACAATCAAGAATGTCCTGGCGGTTGAGCAGATGCTCCAGCTTGGCGAGCCTTTCGGCATCGATAGTCTGTGATGCGCTATTCATCATTACTCTCCCCAGAGGAACTCTCTTCGGTGCTGCGAACGCAGCGCCGTTGCCACTAACCGCGGGAACGGAGCGGGCCTATCAAATGTGACTCACATCTTGGATCCACGACGGGCCATTTCGAAACTGTAACCAATGTGGTCCGCAAAACCCGATGGGACGACTGGGGCGATGAAGAGTGGATCTGCATGGCGGACCGCATCGACCTGATCGCCCACTTGATCGATCGTCCATGAAGGACGGTATAGGCCAGGGGTTTCAGCGATGAAGGCTTTTGCCACTCGGCCGGCGATGGAGATCAGCATCTCTCCCGTGATCGAGCAGGATTCATGCGCAAGCCAACCCACCACGGGCGCGACTAATTCCGACCCCATCGGGGGGTAGGCCGAAATGTCGATACCCTCGGCCATTCTTGTCACAGCACCGGGAACGATGATGTTGCACTTCACGCCCTCCGCTGCACCTTCAATCGCAGCAACGTTGGAAAGTCCGATCATGCCCGCCTTGGACACGGCGTAATTGGCCACGCCTTGGTTTCCATACAGACCGCCGATCGATGAAGTCAGCACGATGCGGCCGTATCCTGCCTTGCACATCAGCGGAAAGGCGGGCCGGACAACGTGGAAAGCGCCCCGCAGATGGACATCCAGAACCGCATCGAAGTCCTCGTAGCTCATCTCCTTCAGTGACCCCGGACGCACATTGCCGGCGTTGTGGATCAGGATGTCGATCCGGCCGTAGTGATCGAGCGCCGCCTGGATAATCGCCTTGCCGCCCTCTCCCCTCGCTACGGATTCGGTGCAAGCCACTGCTTCACCACCCGCAGCTTTTATCTCCTGTACCACCTCATGCGCACGCCCCGCATCAATGCCGTCGCCCTTCAAGCTGCCGCCTGGATCGTTGACGATGACTTTTGCACCTTTCGATGCGAGCAGCAGCGCATAAGCGCGTCCCAGCCCGCGTCCCGCACCTGTTATAACGGCCACACGGTGGTCGAATCTGCGTTCAGGCATGGGGTATCGCTCTCAAGTGGCAATAAAACAAACTGAACTCGCGCGCGAGCCCGTTAAACCGGCGACCAGATCGGGGAACCGCGCTGCGCGCGAAGAGACGGCGGAACCGTCCCATCGATATCGGTGACACCGTATTCCCGCGCGAGCTCGGCGCCGATGTAAGTACCGCCCGTGCGCTTCAGGATCTCCGGATCCTTGGCAAGGGCCGCGATCACCCGCCCTGAAAACTCAACGGACGAACCGACATTCGGGTTAGTGACCGTCTGCGATTTCATCGCAGGATTCATTTTCAGGTTGCGTTCGGCCCGCTCGGTGAAGGTCAGTCCCAACCACATCGAAATCGAAGCGACATTGTGCGGCTTCAACTCGATGGCCATGTCGCGCGCCATCCGGTCGACGGCGGATTTGCAGGTGCCGAAGACAACGCCATACGTATAGGTCACTCCGACATAGCCGGAAATGGCCACAATGAGGCCGGACTTCTGCGGTGCCATGATTTTGGCCGCGTGCCAGGCTGCAACGAAGTTTGAGCGCACGCCAACGTCAACCATCTCCCAGTTGGAGAGGGGCTTCTCCCAGAAGGGCTGCGGTGTTGTCAGATCCTCGGGCAGTGAGAAGGCATTGTTGACCAGTATGTCGAGACGGCCCTGCTCCTGCCTGACCCGATCGAAGAGGGCCGCGACCTGATCGTCCTTCGCATGGTCGACCTGGACGGCAATGCCCTTGCCGCCCCGGCGATCGACTTCCACGGCAGTCTCGCCGACGGTACCCGGCAGTGGGTACGAGCCGGGCGTAAGCGTCCGCCCGGTGACGTAGACCATAGCGCCTTCATCCGCGAGGGCAAGGGCAATTCCTTTCCCTATACCCCGGCTGGCACCAGTCACCACTGCGACCTTGCCGGTAAGCGAACCCATGGGAACTCCTTAACTATTGCTGCGATTCCAGGGAGACGGCGGCCTTCTCGATCGCTGCCAAACGTGATTTCAGAACGGACAAGGTGTCAGAGCGCCGGCGCTCTCGACTTGACAAATAATGACAAAATGCGGCGCCTCGGAGAATGCTGCCTTAGCGAACAGCTTGTGATCGCAATTCGCTTGGGGAAGCCGAGAACCAGCGAATGCAGCTTCGTGTGAACACCGAATGCTCCGCATAGCCGAGCTTTTCGGCGATGTCCGTCAAATCCAGGTCAGTCTGGTGAAGGTAATAGAGCGCGACGTCACGGCGAACCTCATCCTTGATCTCCTGGAACGATTTTCCTTCCGCCTTCAACCGTCGATACAGTGTCCGCGGATGGAGATTGAGTTCTGCGGCGACCCGCTCGTTGTAGCAGTATTCAGTCCCGATAAGCTGCATGATCACGCCCCGCACCTGCGCTTGCATGGGAGGGCTCACGCGAGTGAATTTCTTGTCGATGAAAATGGTGGCCTTCTCATAGGCCTGCATGTCCGGGTCAACGATTGGGCAGACTAGATCGCGCTCGGAAAAGACCACCCCGTCTTCCCGCTGATCGAAGCGGACATCGCAGCCGAAGTAGCGGCGATAGACATTCCGCGGCGACAAGGGTTGATGTCGAAATAGGACCTTCCTTACCCGCGCCCGCCCGCCAGTAATCTCGATCGCATTGAGGTGAGCGAGCAACATGAGCTGTTCGATCGCCTGGCACTTATTCGGCAACCGGTCCAGCAAGATTTCGTGACCGACAAATACATTGCGACTTGCGGAATGTCGCTCCACCCGTATGCGCGCGGCCAGACTGTGCGCATACGAGTGCGCCTTGACGTAGTCCAGAGCATCGCCCAGCGTGTTCGAGTTCTTCATGACGTTCCCCATCGGCCCGAAGACCCGGCCACCGCCCTGGAGGGCTGCCAAACGCATACCGAAGTCGGGTTGCCGTAGCTGTGCTGCGGCATGTTCGAGAAGATTGACGATCAGCCGATAGCCGATCGTCGTTCCCTCCGACAGATTGGACGGGTCGATCCCGGCATGCTGCAGCAGCGCCTTCGGGTCGCCTCCCAGCTCTGCGACAAGGTCGGGAAAGAAACGCAGGATGTCGGCGTGCACGACGTCAAAATCCGCGATGGGTTCAGCGTTTTCGTCCGCCACGGAAATCAGCACCACTTGATCCTTATGGCGATAACCCTACCCTCGCGACCACGTCGGCAGCCAATCCCGCGCTGCCGGAGATTGCACTCCATCGGTCGCCAGGGCCAGCGAATTTGTCAGATTTAGTCAAGCGACCTTCACTGCGTTATCAATAACCTGAGTCGCTAATATTACGCTATCCCTGCGTGGCGCCAGGGCGCCCTACTAAGCGAAGAGGCCGGCTCAGGGGTATTGACCTTAGCTTGCCTGTCAACGACCGTCACGCACGATCATTCATGATCAGAATGTCTTTTCCTTCTAATAACAATGAGCGATGCGAGGTAAATCTGAAATGGAAAGCAGTTCTGAGGAACTGGTCAGCATCATCGATCACGACAAAATCCGTGATTGCCTTGCCCGCCTGAGCCGCGGCGAGGACCGTCGCGATGCCGGCTTGCTCAAGGAATGTTACTGGCCTGACTCGACCGTCGATCACGGCATTTTTACGGGCTCGTTCCCGGAGTACTTGGCTTGGGTCGTGCCTGGTGCGCCCACGATACCTGTCACGCTCCACACGCTCGGGCAATGCCTTATCGATCTGCGGGGCAACACGGCGGTGATCGAAACGCATGTCACGGCCTACCACCGGATCGATATGGGGGGAGAGGAACGCGATATTGTTATCGGTGGCCGCTACCTGGACCGAATGGAGAAACGAGGTCGGGAATGGCGCATCGCGCATCGCACGATGCTTTACGACTGGCTAAGGGATTTCGGGCAGTCAATTGACTGGTCTAAAGGCGTGTTGGGCATGCCATTTCTTGCCAACCATTCCGTGGGTTCGGCACGGGGCGATCATAGCGAAACCTTCCTCAGTCAGGACTCGCCATAATTTTATGGCGTCACAGGCAGCTGCGCGTTTCACCCCACTTTCGCGATCTCAAGGTAGAATCTTCGGGCGCAACAGCATTTTCGGAGCCCGGAAAACGATGGGGCATGAGCAGTCGGATATTTTGGAGCACGCCTTCGGCGCCCATGTCGACGAGACTCGTTTCGGAAAGTGGTTTCTACGGACCGAGACTTGGTCCAGACATGTGCTTAAGCGAGCGTTGGATGACCTCGATCGCCTGATTAAGGAGCGTCGTGAGTCGTATCCGGTCGTCGTCGATGTGGGTTGCGGCTGGGGCCGCTCCTTGAAGATGCTGCAACAGCGTTTTGCGCCGTCGCGACTGATTGGCGTCGACATCGATCCGGAGATGCTTGCCGCGTCGGCGGCTGAGGCCCAGCGGCTCGGCATCACGGCAGAGTTCGAACAAGCGAACAGTTCGAAGCTGCCGCTGGAAAACCAGTCGGTGGACATGTTGTTCTGTCATCAGACATTTCATCACCTCGTTGAGCAAGAAGGCGCACTGAACGAGTTTTGCCGCGTACTCAAACCGGGTGGTGTCCTGCTGTTTGCGGAATCGACCCGTAAGTACATCCATTCATGGATCATCCGTCTGCTGTTTCGACACCCCATGGACGTGCAGCGCAGTGCGGCTGAATACCTGGCAATGATCCGCAATGCCGGCTTCCGAGTCGATTCCGATTCAATCTCTTACCCATACTTATGGTGGAGTCGTGCAGATCTTGGCATCATGGAGCGTTGGTTTGGCATTCGTCCTTCCACCAACCACGAAGAAACGCTGGTAAATCTGGTTGCAATACGGAAATAAGACATAACAATCACCATTCAAATAGGTGGGGCGGCAAACTTCGGCAAGTGCTCTGGACAGCTGCGCAGGAACAGCGTCGGAAGTCACCGCCTGTACCAGCTCGCGGGCTTGCATACCAAATGGGGAAAACATTGATACGTTACTCGTGGATACCGACGTGGTTGGCCACCGTGACACTGCTTGGCGCATGCGCCACTGCTTCGACCCGACCAACCGTTCCCGAGAAGTCGTTTTTCGAGCAGCAAGAGGAGCGCCTCACTGCCGAAGGAGCCAGCATCGTCTCCGATGGGTGCGTGCTGCGCGATGAAGTTGGAACGCCGGACTTCATCATTAAGAGTGCCTCACAGACCGCCGGCGAAGCCGCCGCCAAGAGCCTCGCTGATGTACTCCGATCGAGCGGTCGCAGCCCCGTGGTGGAAGTTACGCCTTTCGTGTGCGGCGGGCACTTTCCGGGCCTAGCTCTTTATGTTACGACTTCGGGTCCCTCAAATCCCTACAATAGCGAAACTCAGCAGTTCGCCGGCACAGATGCCCCATCCGGCGGCAGCGTCGATCGCCGCCCAGCGTGGCCTGTAGCGCAGACGGCTAAGGATAAACCAAAGCCTAGCAACCTCCCGATCGCCTTGGTCCAGACCGTGCAGGACACGCCCGCACTCGCGGATGCCTATAGCGCGATGTTGGAGAAGTCGGAAAATGCGGACATCAGATTTACCTCTGATGGCTTGACGCCGGACACGCACCCGTTGGGATTGTCCGATGAACAGCTGAGTTTGCTCAAATCGGCGCTCAAGAGCGCGAACGTGTGGATCGTGCGTGGAGGGGGTACAGAGGTTTCGGTGGGCGAAACCATTGGCGTGGCGACACTTTCCGCTATGGCGACTCTGGGCACCGTCAGTGTGGCGCCGGGCTCGGCCGGTCGCATAGACGTCGCGCTGGTCGATTTGAACCACAACCTGCTCTTGTGGACGCAGCACTCGGTTTTCAGAGGCGATCCAGGCAAGGCTGGGCTTTACACCGCAACGCAGCTCGCTCCACTGCTGGCGCCATTCATCAGCAATGGGGACACCAAGGCCGCGGTCGCAAAGGTACGCCAGTTCACTGCACTGCAGCCGCACGATGCGATAGCCCTGCTCGGCACACGCAATCCCGATGAACTCAAGCGCGCGGCACACGCTTTGTATGACGCCCCATCACTATCGCACGACGACCTTGACGCCGTCGCCAAGCGGATCTCACAAAGCGATGGCACCGAAGATCCAGTGACGATCGACGGTATCGCCTGGCTCTGCAGGGTCCTCGGTAAGAGCGGGGACGGACGTTACAAGCCGCTGTTGTTTAACGTGACACAGGCGAACGCCAACGCAAAGCTCCGGAAGTATGCCAAAGAATCCGCCAGTCAGCTGCCGGACTCCACGACAGAAGCAGATTCTGCAACCACGCCCCACACATAAATTGTGGTCGAAGGCGCAGAATTTTCACTTTAGCGGATCACCCGACAAGTAAACTGCAGGCAAATTCAAAACACAACAAGGGAACATCAAGGGACTTATGAAACATTCCGGATACACGAGCGGCAGCAAACGTGTTGCAACCGTGCTCGCTCTTACCATAACTGCATCGGTTGTATCGTCCGCTGTCGGCGCAGCTGATGCCCCAGAGGCAAACTCGGGGACAGTCCAAGCCGCCGGATCTTCAATGACGCGGGAAGCGCTGGATCAAGCCATAGAAAAAGAAAAGGAGAATCGCTCGGCGGCGATCGCGGGTATGGTAGTCGGTGGCGTAGTCATCCTAGGTGGATCCCTGGTATCGGCAGTTGCATCGGCTCAGAACGCCAGCGATCGTGACAACGGGCAGCCCGGCAACCGCAATACGACGACGGGGACTCTCGTAGGCATGGGAGTCGGGCTCCCGATTGTTGGTATCAGCGCCTACTTCTTCACGCAATCGATGCATCAGCTGCATCAGTTACAGCGCCAACGCCTGACCCTTTCCTATTCGCAGGAAACCGGTCAACCTGTAGTGGGGCTCGCGTTCGATTTCTGAGTAGCCCTTGCCCGCATGCTCGATTGCAGCGGGCATGCAGGTCGATTCGGGTGCACCATATTTATATTTCGCAGTCTCTACTGAGCTTCAGCAGGATTTCTCCGCCGCGTTCAATTATGGCAGTTTCACCACTGTGCCGCGCAGAGCCGCGCCAGATACGAACGCTCCAGCGCCACACTGATATTCGGTTTCGCTCACGAAATCCTTGTTCTTATAGACACTGTGAATGTTCACCACGGCGTTCCCTCCTTCCGATTTGGCGCGTCCTTGCAGCGAGATCACAGCGGACAGGAAATTCCAGTCGCAACCTTCTTGATCCGATTTATTGAATGCATTGGTTTTCTTATTTGCGGTGAACTCCCCGAAAGTCTGCAATGGTTTGGGGAAAGTTTGCTTTCCCCAATACATCCGCACGCTTCCGTCCACTTTTCCCGCAGCAGCAGGCGAATTTAGCGCATCTTGAATCTTGAATCTTGAATCTTGAATTCGAGGAGATCGTCTCGCGCATTTGCAGTGGAGGTAACAAGCATTGCCGCAGTAAGCGAGGTGAGAACTAACCCGGATACGTCACCAGCGGACGCTGAAATAGAAACGGCGGATTCGTTGTTCTCCAGTAAAATTTGATTGTCGAAGTCAATTTCATGGAGCGAATCCGCCGTGACGGAATGTTACCAAGCTGT
>Ga0265334_10001151_pt1 | contig 12933 bp, 9 predicted proteins | sample 42023metaG_FD_192442 | JGI IMG/M metagenome (GOLD analysis project Ga0265334, IMG submission 192442) | Rhizosphere microbial communities from Carex aquatilis grown in University of Washington, Seatle, WA, United States - 4-20-23 metaG | ecosystem: Host-associated > Plants > Roots > Rhizosphere >... | reverse complement strand
TGCCGGAGGAGGAGGGTCCGCTCACCCTCGCCGAGACCCTGAACCGTGCCCTGCTCGACGCGGGCGCCGCGGATCCGCGGCTCGTGGTCCTGGGGGAGGACGTCGCGCGGTTGGGAGGCGAGTTCGGGGTCACCCGTGGGATCCAGCGGAGGCTGGGAGCCTCGCGGATCGTGGACGGCGCCCTCGACGACGCGGCCCGGCTGGGCCTGGGGCTGGGCGCGGCGTCGAGCGGCTTGCTGCCGGTGGTGGAGTTCCGCTCCCTGGTCGGTCTGCGGGACGCGGCCACCCAACTGGTGAACGAGGCGGCCGGTCTGGCCTTCGCCACCGGCGGCGTCCTGGTCAACCCCCTGGTGCTGCGGGTGTCGGCGTTCGGTGGGTTCCCCGAGCCGACCCCCGCCGCGCAATCCGACGGGGACCCGGACTCCTCCGGTTCCTCAGGGCCCCTCGGCGCGACCGCGGCAACCGGGGTGACCGAGGCGGCCCGTGCGACCGGGGAGACCGGCGCTTCCGCCGGCGTCAGTGGTTCCGGGGCACGGCGTGCGCGCGAGGGCCTGCCCCCCGAAGCACAGTCCCGGCGCGGGCAGTCCCGGGAGGACCGGTCCGCCCACTCGCGGGGAGCTCGTGAGGCGTTGTCCCGCGAGGCACTGGTGTCCCGCCTGCCGCGGCCGGACGTACCGGTGCCCGACGACGCCGGCCTGGCGTTGTTCCGGGACGTGCCGGGCCTGCTGCTGGGGTGCCCGTCGCATCCGTGCGAGGCCGCGGCGATGCTGCGCACCTGTCTGGCCGCGGCCGACCGCCACGGGACGGTCAGCGTCCTGCTGGAGCCGATCGGTCTCTACCACGAACGGGACATGCTCACCCCCGGGGACGGCGCCTGGCTCGCTCCGTACGCACCGCCCGCTCTGTGGGGAATGGCGCACGTGCCCATCGGCCACGCCACGGTGTGGGGCACCGGCACGGACCTGACCGTGGCCACCTATGGCGCGGGGGTCCGCCGCTCGCTGCGGGCCGCGGCCCGGCTCTCCGCCACCGGGGTGGGCGTGCGGGTCGTGGACCTGCGCTGGCTGGCTCCCCTGCCGGTGGCCGACGTCGTGCGCGAGGCGACCCGCACCGGCCGGCTGCTCGTGGTGGACGAGGTCCGCCGCGGGGCGGGGGTGGCCGAGGTGTTGATCACTGCGGTGCTGGAGGCCGGATTCACCGGGCGGCTGGCGCGGCTGGCCCCCCGGGACGGCCTCGTCGCGGCGGGGGAGGCCGCCCGCTGGGGGTTGGTCACCGAGGAGGACATCGAGGTGACCGCAGGCAAGCTCATGACCTGACCGCGGGGCGCTGGGGTCCGCCGAAGGCCTGCGCGCGGGGTGGATCGTCGACGGCCGCGGGTACGACCGTGCGTCGGTGGTCGCGGGTCCGCAGGGTGGTGGCTGTGGTGACCTGGCCGGTCGGACGTAGTCTGGTGCCTCGTGCGTATCAGAGAGGGCTCGGCGGTGTCCGGGTTAGTCGCGTACCAGGGTGAGCCAGGGGCGAACTCCGACGAGGCATGTCGGCAGATGGTGCCGTGGCTCGAGCCGATGCCCTGCCGTACCTTCGAGGACGCGTTCGCCGCGGTGCAGTCGGGGACGGCGGTCCGGGCCGTGATCCCGATCGAGAACTCGATCGCCGGGCGGGTCGCGGACATCCACCACCTGCTGCCCGACTCGGGCCTGTACATCGTCGCCGAGCACTTCCTGCCCATCCACTTCCAGTTGATGGGCGTGCCCGGAGCGGACATCGCGGACGTCCGCACGGTGCGCAGCCACGTGCACGGCCTGGGGCAGTGCCGGCGGATCGTGCGGGAGTACGGGTGGCGCGCGAAGGTCACCGACGACACCGCGGGCGCCGCCCGAGAGGTGGCCGCCCTCGGCGACCCGTCCGTCGCCGCCCTCTCGCCGATCTCCGCCGCCGAGCGGTACGGGCTTGAGGTGCTGGCCCAGGACGTCGAGGACGAGCACCGCAACACCACCCGCTTCGTGCTGCTGTCCGCGGAGCCGGAGGAACCGCTGCCCGACAACGGGCCGACCATCACCACGTTCGTGTTCCGGGTGCGCAACGTGCCCGCCGCGCTCTACAAGGCCATGGGCGGGTTCGCGACGAACGGCGTCAACATGACCAAGCTGGAGAGCTACCAGCTCGGCGGCACGTTCTTCGCGACGCAGTTCTACGCGGACATCGAGGGACATCCGAAGGACACTCCCGTGGCCCTGGCCCTGGAGGAGCTCGCGTTCTTCTCGGTGCACGTGCGGGTGCTGGGGACCTACCCGGCCAGCCCCTTCCGCGCCGAGATCGCCGAGCCCGCCGACAACCGGGCCCTGCGGCCGATCCCGCCGTCCTGACCGATCCCGCCGTCCTGACCGATCCCGCCGTCCTGACCCGTCCCCCGGCCCTGCCCCAGCCCGCTGCCCTGACGGGGCATTCGTCCTGACCGATCCTGCTGAGCGGACCGGGGCGTCCGTCCTGACCGGGGCGTCCGTCCACGACCGATGAGGTTGTCTCCGATCGTCTAGTGAACTTCCCTAGACGCGCGGATACAGTGCCAGCGTGGATCCGGTCTCCAACCCCTACGCGCCCGGCGCCGGGCAGCGGCCGCCCGAACTGGCCGGCCGGGACGGCGAGCTCGACTCCTTCGGGGTCGTGCTCGAGCGGATCGCCCGCGGGCGTCCCGAGCGCAGCATCGTGCTCACCGGTCTGCGGGGTGTGGGCAAGACGGTGCTCCTGAACGCGATGCGCTCGACCGCGGTCCGGGCCCACTGGGGCACCGGCAAGCTGGAGGTGCGTCCCGACCAGTCCCTGCGCCGGCCTCTGGCCGTGGCGTTGCACCTGGCGGTCCGGGAACTCAGCGCGCCGAACCGTGCCGAGGCGGACCACGTGCTCGGGGTCATCAAGTCGTTCGCCCTCCGCGAGGTGCCCGAATCCGCCCGGCGACCAGGTCGTGCCGGGGCGGCGGCCCGGGTACGGGAACGGTGGCAGCCGGGCATCGACGTGCCCGTGGTGCCAGGGCGGGCGGACTCGGGGGACATCGAGATCGACCTCGTCGAACTGCTCGGGGACGTCGCCGGACTTGCCGGGGACGCCGGACGCGGCGTGGGCATCTTCATCGACGAGATGCAGGACCTCGAGCCGGACGACGTCTCGGCCCTCTGCGCGGCCTGTCACGAGCTGAGCCAGAACGGCCTCCCCCTGGTCGTCGTGGGCGCCGGCCTGCCACATCTGCCGGCCGTGCTCTCGGCGAGCAAGTCCTACTCCGAACGGTTGTTCCGGTACGCGCGGATCGACCGGCTGGACCGGGCGGCCGCCGACCGGGCGCTGCGGGCACCTGCCCGCGAGGAGGGCGCGGACTTCACCGAGGACGCGCTCGAGGAGCTCTACGCGATCACCGCGGGGTACCCCTACTTCGTCCAGGCCTACGGCAAGGTGACCTGGGACGTCGCCCGGGTCAGCCCGATCACGGCCGACGACGTCCGGCTCGCCGCGCCACAGGCGCAGGCGGAGCTCGCGGTGGGGTTCTTCGGTTCGCGTTACGAGCGCGCCACCCCCGCCGAACGCGAGTACCTGCGGGCGATGGCCGACCTGGGCGCCCAGGACGAGGCGCGGCTCCGGGTCGCAGGGGAGGCGCCGGTGGGGCAGGGCGCCGTCCCCGCGGTCGAGGACGAGGCGGTGTCCACGGCCGCCGTCGCCGACCTGCTCGGACGCAAGCCGCAGTCGCTGTCGCCGGTACGGGACGGCCTGATCAAGAAGGGTCTGGTCTTCTCGGGCGAACGGGGGCGGATCGCGTTCACCGTGCCGCACTTCGGCCGGTACCTGCGGGCTCACGCCTCCGACTGAGCTCCACGTCGTCGCGGCGCCGCCGGCTCGCTTGGTCGCGTTCACCGCTTCCTGCACGCCTCAGCGCCCCCAGCTCCCTTGACCGCCCATACCGAGCCGCGTCGTTCCGGACGGTGTCGCTGATCCTGAGCGCGCCGTCCCTTCCCGACCTCGCTGTCCGTTCCTGGCCGCGCCGCGTCGTGCGTGCCTGACCGCGCTGCCGGTCGCCTTCGTCCGCGATCCGCACCCCGCAGGCGGGGGGCCAGGCATGGATCGCCTGCGATGTGCGGGGTAAGCGCGGGGTACCTGACCGGAGGCGGGCGCGGGGTCGTGGCCCGGTGCGGGGTGAGAGGCCGTCGTGCGCGGTGATCGGTCGCGGGCAGGACCTCGTGAGGTCGGGGAGTATCCACCGGTCAGGGGGGTACTGGTTGAGTACCTCCCTCAAATAGTTTAGAGTTCAACTAACGCGGATCCAGCCGCACCCCGAGTCACGGGGCACAAGAGACGAGGAGAACGAGATGAGCGCCTTCCCGGCCGAGTTGACGGGCACCTGGGAGATCGACTCCGCACACAGCACGGTGGGCTTCGCAGCCAAGCACGCGGTCGTCGCGACCACTCGGGGTCACTTCACCGAGTTCTCGGGCGGGGTGACGATCGACGCGGCCGACCCGTCGGCCTCCGCGGCCTGGCTGGACATCGTGGCGTCCTCGCTCACCACCGGCAACGGACAGCGTGACGGCCACCTGCTCGGCCCGGACTTCTTCGACGTCGAGAACCACCCCACGATCACCTTCCGGAGCGCCTCGGTGTCCGTGGACGGCGACGAGATCGTTCTGGACGGCGACCTGACCATTCGTGGTGTGTCCCGCCCGGTGCAGGTTCGCTGGGAATTCGGGGGCGTGGCCGCGGACCCGTGGGGCGGCGTCCGGACCGGCTTCGAGGGCACGGCGACGGTGAACCGCAAGGACTGGGGACTGACCTGGAACGTCGCCCTGGAGACCGGAGGCTTCCTGGTCTCGGACAAGATCAAGCTCGTGCTGGAGATCGAGGCGGCCAAGAAGACCGATCCGGTCGACTGATCACCCGCAGCATCCGTCGCTCACCGCTCCGGTGTCGATCGCTGGTTGCGCTGGGTGAACTCGGCGCGGTCCCCCGCCGGCCCGGGCCGGCGGGGGCGCGACCGCGAGTACCGCGCGGGGTGGCAGCGAACACCCGGGACCGCCCGAGCCTCCGGGCCCTGCCCCGATCCGTGTCCAGGTCCGTGCGTCGTCCGGAACCCGCCCACCGGGTGCCCCGGGCCGCTCGTCCGGTCGCGCGGAGAGTTCGAAAATCTCCGTCGACGGGCCGCCGACTCGCCGGTGACGGCCCTGGTGAGACGCCCGTCGGGGGTGCGCACGGCCCGACTGCACGCGTCGGTGCACATGCCGGCGCACGGTACGGTGCACGGTCTCGTTACGCCGATCCGGTGAGGGAGGTTTCGCCCTGGTCAGAGGGGGGTACTTGACACCCGGAGATACGAACGCGTGGCCCCGCGATTCCGAGGAGGTGCCGGCGGCATGCTCGCCGGCTCGGTGAACGTCCCCCATGTGCCGCTCTCCGCCCGGGAGGTACGCCACCGGGTGCGAGCGGAGCTCGCGGCTGCCCGCGTTCCCGTCGACCTGGTCGACGATGTGGAACTCGTGCTCGCCGAACTCGTCAGCAATGCCGTCAGACACGCCCAACCAGGTCCGGACGGCGGACTGGTGGTGGGCTGGCGGGCCGAGCAGTCCGCGGTCGAGGTGTACGTCAGTGACGGCGGTTCGCCACTTTCCGTGACTGTTCGCCCGGAGTGGCCGATGGCTGTCGGTGGTCGCGGACTGCACCTGGTCTCGGGGCTCGCCCGCGCCTGGGGCATTGTCGAGCGCCGTGACGGCGGGCGAACGGTCTGGGCGAGCGTCGTCACCGACTCCTGAGCCAGGCCGTAGCCTGGCCTCATGGCGAAGAAGGCACGCAGAACCCCCTCGACCACCGGAAGCCGGACCTCGGGGGCGGACAGGGTAACCGCGGTTCGGGGAACCGCCGGATCGACCCCGACCGGTGGCCCGATTCCTTCTGGTGACTCGATTCCGGTCGTGAGCGCCAAGCAGCCCTGCCCCTGCGGCTCCGGCCGCCGGTACAAGGCCTGCCACGGAGCCGTCCGGGAGACGGACCCCTTCGTCGCCCGCCCGTTCGAGGGGCTGACCGGCGAGTGCGACTGGGTCGCACTGCGTGAGATCGTCCCTGCTGCGACCGTCCCGGTACGCCTCGACGCGGCACATGGCGGGGGGACGGCGACCGTGGCGACGGTGCTGCCCATGGCCTGGCCCGGTATGCGACGGGCGGACGGGACCGTGCTGGTCGGTCTGCAGACCACGGCGGGCTCGGCCGACCCGAGCCGTGACGTCGCCGCGGCCCTGATCGCCGCGCTCGCGGCCGAGCCCGGGTCCGCCGTCGGTCTGGACCGGTCAGGCCCCGAGGATCCGCGCCTGCAGGACGTGCTCGATCCCGGGGCGCCGTTGGAGATCACCGTCCACAAGGGCTTCGACTTCTGGGTCGAGGATCTCGCCGAGGTCACCGCCGAGGTGCGCGACTCCCTCGAGCGGGCGAACGCGGCCGCGGTACCGACCGCGCGGTTGGAGTCCGTCGAGGCCGCCTACTGGTGCGAGGTCGGGGAACGCCGCCACCTGCGCTGGGTGTTGCCCCACCCGGAGGACGCGCTGTTCGACGCGCTGGCCCGCCTCCACGCCGCGGGAGCGACCCGGCTGGTCGAGGGTTCGCGCTACCTCGGGTCGTTCCGGGCCCACGGCCTGCTCGTGCCGGTCTGGGACCTTCCGCGTGAGACCGAGGCACTCGACCTGGAGAAGCCGGCGGCCACCTTCGCCGACCGACTGGGCGAGGCGCTGGCCACGGACACGCCCTTGACCCTGGACGAGCGCAGAGCCCGTGCGGGAGTCGTCTCGCGCCAGATCACCCTGCGCTGAGCGACCGGCCATGACGGCACGAGGAGCCGTCGCGGTGGTGATCCCGGCCCGTGACGAGGCGGAGCGGATCGCCGCCACGGTGACCGCGAGTTGGACCCTGCCGGGTGTCGACATGGTCATCGTCGTCGACGACGGGTCCCGGGACGCCACCTCGGTGGAGGCGCTGCGCGCGGGGGCCGCCGTGGTCCGGCATCCCCGCAATCTCGGCAAGGGCTCGGCCATGCGCACCGGCGCCGCGCATGTGGCGCGCCTGGAGGCGGACGACGGTCAGGACGCACCCTCCCGGGTGCTGCTCTTCGTGGACGCCGATCTGGGCGCCACTGCCGCGCGCACGGCGGCGCTCGTGCCACCGGTGCTCGAGGGGACCGCGGACATGACCGTCGCGGTGCTGCCCCCGCAACGCACCGCCGGCGGCGGCCACGGGTTCGTGGTGCGGCTGTCCCGGGACGGCATCGCCGCAGCCACGGGCTGGATCCCCACCCAGCCGCTCAGCGGCATGCGCTGCCTCTCGCGGGAGGCCTTCTCGGCGGCGCTCCCCCTGGCCCGTGGTTGGGGGGTGGAGACCGGGCTCACCATCGACCTGCTCCGGGCCGGGTTCCGGATCGAGGAGGTGCCCTGTGCCCTGGAGCACCGGGTCACCGGACGCGACCTGGCGGGGCAGCTCCACCGTGCCCGGCAGTACCGGGACGTGGCACGGGCCTTGTGGGTCCGGCGCGTCCGCAGAGGAGTCGCGGCGTTCCGTGCCCGCTCGGGGATCTCCGGGCGACGCCGGCGTGACTCGCGATCCGGCTCGGACCGACCGGGCTCTGCCTGACCGGCAGGGTTCTGCGCGCTCAGCGGCGCCCGCGTGGCCCCCTGCCCACCGGGCGGCTCGGCCAGGGCCGCGAGAACGGTGGGCGCGAGGGCGCCGCGGGAGGCCTTCGGGCAGCCTGGGGACGCCCCGGCGGGAGCGTCTCGGCCCGGTCCGCCGCGCGCAGCAGCACCGCGACCAGTAGGGGCAGCACGAGTGTGGCCGCCCCGGCCGGCATCGCCGTCCCCGAGTCGTTCACCAGCACCGCGATACCCAGGAGCACGCCGAGGCAGGCCAGGGCCGGGCGCAGGGTGGCACTCGAGGCGTAGGCGGACCGCAGCACGGCCAGGCCGAACCTCTCCGGGCGGAGCAGGGCTGCGATCACGAGCACGACCACGACGGGCAGGAGCAGGTTCAGCGGGCTCGCGGTGAGCACCGCCACGTTCTGCTCCGTCTTGCGGGCCACGACGGTGCCGCCACCGCCGTCCAGCACGGTCTGCACGAAGCGACCCAGGTGCGTGCGTTGATCCGCCGGACGCAGCCAGTCGAGCAGGGACAGGGCCAGGACCGCGGCGAGGGTGCCGCAGCAGATCCCGAGCAGCCTGCGCGCGGTCAGGCGTACCCCGGCCACGAGCAGCGCGAAGAGCGAGAAGGCCGGCACGATCGCGGGCGGACCGCCGAAGTCGCTGCCGACTCCCGGCAGTCCGTCCACCAGCGTGGCCACGAGCCCGACGGTCGCGATCACCCCCGCCGCCAGGCGTCGGCGTCGGGCCGCGGCCTGGGCCGCCGCATCGGTCCCTGCGGTCGAGGACTTGGTTGCCGAGGGCTTGGCGGCGGTGGCTCCGCGGATCGCGATCCCGGACAGGAGAGCGTCCGCTGCGGCTGCCGCGGCGAGCAGCATCCCGGACGCGAACAGGGCGAACGCGGGGTTGCCGATCCCGTAGAAACGGCCCGCGACCAGGGGCTGGTCGCCCATCGGGCTGCACAACTGGAGTCGTGAGCCGCTGAGCACGTCCGCGGCGAGCACCAGCGCGGACAGGCCACCCACCCAGCCGATCGGGGCGAGCAGCAGGCGGCGCCCCGGGCCCAGGACCGCGAGGAGGGCCGGCGGCAGGGCGAAGGCGATGCTGAGCAGGCTCACCATGAGCAGCGGCGGCCCCAGGCGCCACCAGGGGGCCAGGGCCGCCAGGAAGGTGCCGGCCGGGACCGCGGCGAACCAGAGTGCGGCACCGGTGACGGCGACCCGCAACCGATGCCGCACGGTGGGGGTGCCCGCTCGGCGGCGCAGCACCACCGCGGTGACCCCGTACAGCACGAGTTGGGCGAGCACGAGCGCCGCGAAGAACGACGGAACCACCTGGTGCATGGTCACGGCGGCCTCTTGCAGGTCGAGCAACCGCTGGAGCCGGCTCGTGGGTTCACCGGCCGAGCGCGAGACCAGCGTGGCACCGACGGCATCGGCGGGCACCGGGTGGCCGAGAAGCCGCAGCACGGTCGGCTGGAGGTCGGTGAGCTGCACCAGACCGTCCTGACGCGTCGAGTCGCTGCGCAGCAGCGCGGGGGCGAACGCGTGCGCGCCGGCGGGACCCGGGCCCAGGGCCGCGACGAGCTGGAGTTGCGGCTGCCGCCCCGAGTCGGCGAGTGAGGCGACGATCACCGTCGCCCCGGTGGGGAGCTCGCCGAGTACCAACTGCAGGCGCGTATCCAGGGCACTCACCTGGTCCGTCACCGATTCGGTCCACAGGCCCGTGGGCCGGGGGGCACCGGCCGGCTGTTCCGCGGGATCGCGCACCGCCCCGGCGTCGACGACGAGCAGGTCGGGATCGAGGGCGAGGGCTGCGCGTACCTGCTCGTCCAGATCGGTCGCCAGCACCGAGGGGTCCGGAGCCCCGCCTCCGGGCTCGGGGGCAGCAGGGTCGACGCCGACAAAGGCATGCGCCAGGCGACCCTGGCCGTCGGCGACCGCGACCGCGGCGCCCGGGCCCACCGCGACCACCGACGTCGACGCCTGCAGGAGCCGGCCCAGCAGCCCCGGCTCGGCGTCGTAGGGGTCGGCGTGCGCCTGGGCGAGGTACGAGGACCAGCCGGTCACGGTGGCGCTGCCGCCGGGTGCCGCGTCGAGCCGCACCGCCGGTGCAGGGCAGCCCGCCCGGTCGGGGTCGCCCGAGGCGCGGGGTGCGGCCGCCCGACGGCCCGCGGACAGGGTCAGCCAGCCGTCGACCGGGCAGGTGGTGTCGTGGACGCTGCGCACCGCGAGCACTCCGATGCTGGCGGCGCTCAGCAGCCCGGTGAGGGTGGGGGCGTCGAGGTCCACGTCGTCCCACCGCGTCCCACCGGTGCCGATGACGACGACAGGTCCGGTACGGGCGGACCCGGTGGTCGTGGACCCGACGGTTGTGGGCCCGGTGGTGGCCCGGGCGGCTGCGGGCAGGAGAGCCGGGACGACGAGGACGGTCAGCATGATCAGGGTCATCGGGACCCCGGCGAGACCCCGGCCGGTCCTGCGTCGGGCAGGAGCGAGGTGCCGGACGAGAACGAGATGCCGGACGGGAGCGCGACCGGCGGGTGCAGTCCGGAACGTCCCGATGCCGGCGCGGGGCCCCGGGCGTTGCGGGGGCGGTGGAGGCGCTGATTCGAGTCCTGGTCCGGGAGCAGGGGTTGGGTCGGGCGAGAATATGTCTGTGCCCGAAACGCCTGTACCCACATCCCACCCCAGATCCGTCCGTCCGTTCCGCGGTGTGCGCGGCCGGTGGTTGCCCTGGGCGGTCGGAATCCTGGCGTTCCTGGTCGCGGCCGCTCCCTGGGTTTACTCCTACCTGTGGGTCCAGCCTCGCACGGTGTGGCAGGTGGACCTGGAGGTCTACCGGGAGGCCGCGAGGGCACTCGTCACCGGCGAACCATTGTACGACCTGAGGACCAATTCCCCTCAGTACCTGCCGTTCACCTACCCGCCGTTCGCGGCCGTCGCCGGGCTGCCGTTGCTCCTGGCACCGTTCTCGGCGATGGGCTGGATCTGGACGTTCGTGCAGCTCGGGTTGCTGTGGATGATCGTGGGACTCGCGTTCCGTCCGCTCCTGAGCCGGCTCGGCCCCTGGGGCCCGGTGCTGCGGGGCGTCGTCGCGGCGGCCTGCGTGTGCACCCTGGCGGTCTCGGACAGCATCCGGTTCGGCCAGGTGAACGCCGTGATCGTCGGTCTCTGTCTGGCGGATCTGGCCCGCTCCGACCCTCGGGACGGCCGGCCCCTGTTCTGGCCGCGGGGCGCCCTGGTGGGAGTGGCCGCGGCGATCAAACTCACCCCGGCCGTGTTCTGGGTGCACTGGGCCGTCACCCGCCAGTGGCGCACCCTTGCAGTCTCGGTGGGCACGGCCGGGGGACTCACCGCGCTGGTGGGGCTCTTCGCCCCGTCGGCGACCGCCGCGTTCTGGACCGACGCGCTGCTGGACCCCAACCGTCTCGGGGCCAATGACAACACCTCGAACCAGTCGATGCGCGGTGCCCTGATCCGCATGGTGAGCGGGCGCACGACCCTGCACGGTGCCGGCTGGTCCCTCGCCTGGGTCGCTGCCGTGCTCGCCGTCTCCGCGCTGGCCGTGTACTGCTCGGCCCGTCTGGACCGGGCCGGCGACACGGTGGGTGTGGTGGCCTGCCTCGGCCTCATGGCGTTCCTGGTCTCTCCGGTTTCCTGGATCCATCACCTGTTCTGGGGTGTGGTCGCGCTCGGCGCGCTGACCGGGGACGGACGGCGCCGGCGCAGGTTGGTCGTCGCGGGGATCTTCCTGATCCCGCAGCTGCTGCGCCTGCCCTGGTGGGGCGAGGACTGGCTGGCTCACGGGAGTGTCCCGGTCTGGCTGGGCAAGACCGTCCAGGACGGCTACACCGTGACGGCGCTCCTGGGGCTCGTGCTCCTCTGGTGGTTCGTGGTCCGCCCGCTCGGGAGGTCCCGGCCGGCAGGGGCGGACGCCACCGACCTTCCCGCGGACCGTCCGGCAGCGCGCGGGGCGTCCACGGCGGGGGAGGACGGCGCGGAAGCCGCGGAGTCGGGTCCCACCGGGTCCGATCCCGCCGGTCCCCGGGTGCTCACCGGCAGCTGAGCCCGCCGGGGTCCCGAGCCGCCCGCCGCGGAAACACCGGGGTCCCGAGTTGGGCACGAACCACCGGGCCGGCGCACGGCGGACCGTGCTCAGACGGGTCGGTTCCGGTTGGTGGGAGGGGTCCCGGCCGGTCGGACGAGCAGGAGTCGGTCGGACGAGCAGGAGTCGGTCGGACGAGCAGGTTCGGGCGGCTCAGATGGGCAGGTCCACCCCGGCCGCGGCGAGTGCCGTGAGCGTGGCGAGGACCAGGCACACCCAGCCACCGATCCGGCGGATCGTGGAGAGCCGCATCCGCCGCAGCAGGGCCCGTCCGAGCAGGGCCGCCGCTCCGGCCACGAGGGCGAGGGCGGTCCAGGAGCCGAGGAACACCGCCACGGGGTCGTGGTACCGGGCGGCCAGGCCGACCGTGAGCAGCTGCGACAGGTCGCCCCACTCGGCGAGGAACAGCACGAGGAAACTGCTGAGCACGGCGCGGAGCCCCGACTTCGCCGCGGTCACCCGACCGGCGAACTCCTCCTCGGCCTCGTCGGCGTCCACCAGCGAGGCCCCCCGCAGCAGGATCACCCCCCCGGCCGCGAACAAGGCCGCGGCGGCCAGGGTCACCGGCTCGTCCGGCAACGCACTGATCAGGTCGCCGAACGCCACCGCGACGAGCGACTGGACGGCGAAGGCCAGCGTGACGCCGATCCAGGCCTGGAGCGGCCGGTAGCGGGTCGCGAGGACGAGCGTGGCGACGAACGTCTTGTCCGGCAGCTCCACCGGAATGATCAAGGCGAAGGTGGCGAGGGCGACGGCGAGATCCATGGTGGCTCGACGCTATCCGCCCAGGGTGGCGGGCGTGCAGGGGGGCCCGGCAGGGAAACCCGGCATCGACGCCGGGGCGCCGCGCTTCATCGGCGGGGGGGACCTCCGGCGGGCGCGGTCGTCCGGCGCGGGCGGGTGCCCCGACCGCGGGCCCGGAGGTCCTCGCCAGGCGACGACGGGTCGTCGAGGGAGATCGAGCCGCTGTGGGACGACGAGCCCTTGGGCGAGACCGAACCGGTGGCGGACGGCGAGCTGGTGGCCGAGGTCCGGCCGGCGGGGCGCACGGGGTCCAGGGGAAGCTGCTGGGCCTGGCCGGCGGCGACCCCGGCCAGGTCGAGGGCGCGCCGGTAGAGGTCCGCATCGGGGCGGCCGACAGCGACCAGGCCGTCCGCGGCCTCCCGCAGGATCTCGGCAT
>Ga0265334_10001150_pt1 | contig 12935 bp, 14 predicted proteins | sample 42023metaG_FD_192442 | JGI IMG/M metagenome (GOLD analysis project Ga0265334, IMG submission 192442) | Rhizosphere microbial communities from Carex aquatilis grown in University of Washington, Seatle, WA, United States - 4-20-23 metaG | ecosystem: Host-associated > Plants > Roots > Rhizosphere... | reverse complement strand
CGGATGACCAGGAAGGTTTGTTCGCCCCCGAAGTCAACCCGATCCATTGGGATGGGTATTACTTGGACCCCCAAAGTGTCCGTGTCTCGATCAACGGCCTCCCGGTCAAGCCGAGGTTTTCCTCCGAGGGACCAGATGGGTTTCACTTGAGCGGTTCGATCGAACCGGCCTTTTCGGCCGGTCAAAACACCCTTGAAGTCGACGCGGCGGACGGTTCGGGTAACACGCGCGTGGCACGAACGGAGTTCTATTTTTATCCGAGAAACAAGGTGGCCGTGAACGACGTTTTCTTCCTGCGGGAAGGCCGAATCGGCGGCAATATGGGGCCTTTTTACCATGTGAACCTTCAGGGGAAATCGGTGGTGGAAACACCGGCCGAGAAATATACCGGTTCGCCCGTGCGGATCAGCCGGGGGTATTACTTCGACCGGTTGAAGGCCGTGAAGCCGGGGAAAAGTACCGTGACGGTTTGGGAAACCAATATGAGAAATGAGAACCAACATAAGGTGTTTGAGGTTCATATCGAAGTGGTCAAGAAATAGACCCTAGTGGATGACCCGTTCTGGTTTATCCCGCCCCCGGGTATAAGGCGGGTGACATTGACCTGTGCACTCGGCGGGGGTTTAAGAGGAGTGTTCCGCTTGTTTGAGTTGCGAGTCGAAAGACGCACGGAAGGGGAGCTTTTTCAGCTGTTGGTCATCGTCGTTCCACTCGAAGAGGGGTTGTAGCACTGCGGTATCACCTTCCAATCCCAGAACCTCATGGATGTGCGTGACGGCCCTTTTTCCCCCCGGTAGGCGGCTTTGTTGGACGATGAGGTGTACCGCCCGCACTACCTGCTCCCGGATGGCCCGGAGGGGAAGGTCGAGTCCCGCCAAGAGGCACATGGTTTCCAGCCGAGAGACCGCGTCCCGGGGCGAGTTGGCGTGGCAGGTGGTCAGGGAGCCGTCATGGCCGGTGTTCATGGCCTGAAGCATGTCCAGGGCCTCCCCTCCCCGGACTTCCCCCACGACGATCCGATCCGGCCTCATCCGGAGGGAGTTGATGACGAGGTCCCGGATGGAGACCCGGCCCTTTCCCTCCAGATTCGCCGGACGTCCCTCCAACCGGACCACGTGGTCTTGGGACAACTGGAGCTCCGCGGAGTCTTCAATGGTGACAACACGCTCTTCCGGCGGGATCAGTGAGGAGAGGACGTTCAATAGGGTCGTTTTGCCGGAACCCGTGCCGCCGGAAACCACGATATTCTTCTTCGCCCGGACGCAGGCTCCCAAAAAGGAAGCGGCTTCCCCCGTCAGGGATCCCAAGCGGACCAAGTCGGTGACGGTCAATTTTCGCTTGGAAAACTTACGGATGGTTAAGGTCGAGCCGTCCAGGCTCAAGGGCGGGATGATGGCGTTGACGCGGGATCCGTCGGCCAATCTTCCATCCACATAGGGTTGGCTTTCGTCGATTCGACGTCCCAAAGGCGCGAGGATCCGCTCGATGGTGGTCCGGAGCTGGGCTTCGTCCAAAAAGCAGATCGGCGAACTTTCCAGTCGGCCGGACTTCTCGAGAAAGACCCGATGGGGACCGTTGACCATGATTTCAGTCACGGAATCGTCCCGCAGGAGGGGTTCCAGGGGGCCCAACCCAAAGGCGAGCTGAAGGGTTTCCTCCAACAAGGCTTTCCTCTCCTCGCGATCCAACCCTGGGTATTGAAGGACCAAGGATTCCAGGATCTCCCGCGCCATCGGTTCCAAATCGTTGCGGTTCAAAACGAGGGAAGCCTGGCTCGTTCCTAAAAGGCCTTTTTCCCTTAACTGGGCGAGAATTTTTTGGTGAAGCTCTTGGGCTTGATTCAAACGTTCGGGAGTAACAAACTTGGGTATCGCGTTCGTCCGGTTGCTGGATGCTCCTGCGGTTGGAACGATTTGGGGCATGGGGGTTATAGCGCGCCATTCGACCTTGGAATCCAGGAAGGGATCCAAGATCGGCTGTAGAACTTTCGAAATAGACGCGGGGAGGCCTTTCGGACCGTTCCATTGAAGGCCGGCGGTGGGCCCCCCATAGGAAAGGTTACGTAGTCCCATGCTTCCCGAAGTTAATAGGGTCAAATCCCTGGGAAAGGGCTGATCGGGATGGGTTTGATTCACCACCCAAAGAATATGGCCGGCTCCTCCCATGGGGATGGATAGGCCAGGGCCCCTTTTGTGGGCCAGGACCAACCCCAGGGGATCGGGGGTCGTCACGACGACAAGCTGATGGCAACGGGCCAGCCAAACCTCGGACCGGGGTTCTGAAAATCCTGATAGGTCCAAGATCAACCATTGAAGAGGGTCGTTGAGCTGGTCGATCCAATCATGGAGTATGCCGGGTTCGTAAGTATGGAAAGACCCCTGGGTCAGCGGGATGTGGTACGCGCCCTCGGGAGAAGCGGTGAGGTAGGAATCGAGGACCCTGGTATTCCATACGCCGGTGTATTCCTTGAGGCCCGACAGGGGTCGTGAGGGATTCTCCAGTCCCATGAAGTGGGACGCGGGGGAGTCTGAGGAGGATTCCACCATGCCAACTTGCCTGGGAAATTGAGCCGCGAGAAGACGAGACAAGCCAGCCGCGAGGTAAGTGGCGCCCACTCCACCTTTGATCCCGACTACGCCGATTCGGCGCGCGGACGTCACGGCAGGTCCCAGACCCAAACTTCCCAGAAGCCGGCCCCACTTTGCGGTTCGTGGTAGCGGGCGACTCGAAAGATGCCGTCCTGTCCCTTCAGGACGAATTCGTGGACCGTTTCCAGGTCCCGATCAAATAATGCGTGCGGCGTATCATGACTGTATTGGATGACTTGGCCCCAGGCGGCCGGGATCAGGGGCTTATGGAGGACGATGGCCTTGGGGGCGTTGAGATCCGAGGAGGAAGTTGAGGCGGAGTCGGATAGGGTTGCGGAGGTAGGTGTCGCGGTTTGGGAATAAGAGCCGGACGCGATCAAAAGCCACCCCCCCAGGCACAACCCAACCGCGGCTATGCTGTTCCGTGAGGACATGGAATTCAAAGGCCCAGGTCAGCGCCCGGGTTGGCTTCGGTCGGGTTGGCCGTGGTGTCGGTGTAGGGATCGTATGCGGCCGAGGCGAACAACTTAGCCAGGGAGAAGACGCCCTTCTCCTTGCCGCGAGCCGTGTAGTGGTGCTTCAGGTTACGAACGTCGTCGAACATCAAGAGGTGTTCGTGGAACTTGTCGGTCTTCCAATCATAGAACATGCGTTCACAAATGACCTCGGAGAAGTATTTCTTCTCCTTGGTGGACAGTTTTGAGAAAAAGTCCTCGGGATGTCCCCAACGGCTCAACTGGGCCTTTTCATCCACCCACATGAATGTGATGGGTTGGGCCAGCATGGTCTCAAGTTTCCGCTTGGCTTCCAAGGCCTCGGGGCTGTTAGGGGCGGATTGCTGGAGGGAACGGTACATCCCGAAAGCCAACTTGAAATTGATGCGGGTGATGCGCTTTCCCTTGGGGACGCTTTCCTTGTAAAAAGGTTTTCCTTGGTCGTCAAAACCGTCTTGGTAACGCCAATAATCCCAATCCGTCGGGATTTGGGTCAAACGGTCAATGATGTTGACGGCGAACTTTAAGACGTAACCGTTCTTGACGATGGAGGATTGGGGGAAGTTTTTGGTCAGCAAATTGATGGATTTGATGGAGTTGTCGTATTCGCCCAGGCGCACGTAGCAGTCAGTTAGGAGGTAAAGGGCGTTGCCCGAAAGTTCGCTGTTGGTGGATTTTTCCGCTACGCCCTTCAAGATGTCCTTGGATGTTTTGTAATCCTTGTCGCGATAAATGAGGGTGGCGCGCTTATAGAGGTCCAATAGCGCCACATTGGGGTCGGAACCGGTGGGAGCAGCCTGTTGGACAGGGGCAACGGCTTGTACGGCTGGTTGGGCTGGGACGGACTGTTGGGCTGGTTGGGTGACCGCGGGTTTCGTCGCGGCGGCTGGTCGAGCGGCCGGTTGGACGCTGGGGGCAGTCCAACCTGAAACCGTTGTGAGCATGAATAGGCAAGCCAGGACCAAGCGCATGAGAACCTTCCTTAGGTGGACTTTCGTGATTATTTTAGAATCGCTTGTGCCAAAAACAACATAAATAGGTGGGGTTAAGGGTTAAAATAACCCAAATTTACCCCGAAAGGGCCCCCATGTCCCGCGGTGGCATCCGGTTGTTTGTCCTCAGCGCTTGGATGGTCTTGTGCCTGGGCGCAGCCTGCCGGTCCCACCCGGCTTCGGATAAGGGTTTTCTGGATCTTCAGGCGGGGAACCGGCATATCCGGGCTGAGTTGGCCTCGACCCCGATCGCGAGGTCCGCGGGGCTCATGTTTAGGACCCAAATGGATGAAAACACGGGAATGCTGTTCGTCTTCCCAGATGATACCCCACGGGCCTTTTGGATGAAGAACACCCTGTTGCCGCTCTCCATCGCGTTTATGGATGACCACGGCGTCATCCTGAACGTTGAGGACATGGAACCCCAGACCGAGGACCCCCATCCTTCGCGAGGACCCGCCAAATTCGCCCTGGAGATGAACCAAGGGTGGTTCGACCGTGCGGGCGTGGGGGCCGGGGTGACGATTAAAGGGGTCGAAATGGCCAGCACTTCGGAATGATCAACCGCCCTCTTGGCCCATTACGGACGGAGTTAAGAAGATCACTAATTCAGTTTGCTGTTTAGTTTGATGGGTGGTCCTGAAGAGCGCTCCCAAGATGGGTATGTCACTCAGGATCGGGATGCCTGAACGAAGGGTTTGTTCTTCGTCCTGGATGAGTCCCCCGATCACCAGGGTACTTCCGGGTCGGACTTCCACCTGTGTTTCGGTCCAGCGGGTCTTCAACGCAGGGACCGCCACACCGGCCACCGCCACTCCGTTCTGGAGATCGATCCCGCTCACCTCCGCCCGGACCTTGGATCGAATAGTCCCTTCGGATTCCAAAAAGGGTTGGATATTGAGTTTTACCCCATAGGATTTGAACTCCACGTTGGTTCCACCGTTCTTGTTCTCTGTCACATAGGGAATCTCGCCCCCCGCCATGAAGGAGGCCTCTTCACCGCTGGAAACCAAAAGCCGGGGCTTGGCCAACATCCGGGCCTTTCCGCGATCCAGAAGAAGTTGAAGACTCGCGGCAAAAGGTTCCCGCTGTAACTGCCCGATCTTCAGCATTGGAGGGGGCGCTTTTTCGGAGGCGCTGAGGCTGTCCTGAAGGGATTTGGTCTCGCTCAGGGACCCCCAATTTAAGCCGGCTTTGAGGGCGCTTTGGCTGTCCACCTCCAGGATTTCTACCCCGATTTCGATCATGGCCTTTCGGGTTTTTCCAAGTTCAACGGTCACGGTCCGGTTTTGCTTGACCCCGGCCGCGTCGACGTAAACCAGGTGGGTTGAACCCGCGGCCCGTCCGGTGAGGAGGACTTCACTGTCTCCCACGGCCTGTAAGGACGCCACTTCGGGGTTTCCGAGGGCGGCCTTCGCCGAGGCGTCCACCGGCAAGACCTTCGATTCGCCCACGCCCAAATGAAGATCAGCGGCCGCGTAACTTCCGGCCGCCCCTCCGAGGGTCAATGCGAGGACCGTAGCGCAATAGATTACCTTCCTCATTCGTTGCCTCCTGGCTAAGGATTGCTGGTTTTGCCGGCAGATTTTGACAATTTTTGGTAAAGCTCGGTCTCCCCCAGGGCCGGGAAACGGACCTCCGCGTCATCCCCTTCTCCCCGAAGGACCAAACTCAAGACCGCCCTGGACTCGAGAAAGAAAAGAGTTTCCGCTTGATCAGGCGAGACGGATAACGTGACATGGTTGTACGAGCCCCCCAGACCTCGGGAATCGTCCGAGGATGGACCGTCTGGGGACGCGGTCTGTCCGCCGACCGCCAACACCCCCAAGTTTTGATAGAGGAAACCGGCGGTTTCCCTTCCTCCCAAAGTCCCCTTGACCAACAGATCCACCCGATCCCCCGGGTGCAATAATCCGCCCACACCGGTTGATTCATCGACGGGGAGGGTAAATGCCCGAAATCCAGGCTCCAGGGCCCAGGACAATGTTTCCCCCGACCGCCCGAATTTATTGGCCTGGATCTGTTCTCCCGCCGAAAGGGGGACCAAGGACACCAGCCCATCCACTTGGCGGAGATCGGTCAATGTACCCGGATTCACGAAAGCCTCCGGGATGGATTTATGGACCACCAGGCCCGGCTTGAGGTGGGTATGGGGTGGGATGAATTTGGCCGCCACCAGGACATCCTGGGGCGTGGACCTTCGTTCGATTTCGGAGGCCTTTTGATAAAGGAGAATGAAAGACAAACCGCCGAAGGCGAGCCCCGCCGCGAGGGCCCAAAGCGTTTTTCGAGATAGCATCAATGCTCTCCTTGTGAAATTGAACGACCGGACGTTTACACGGTTCGGAGGGAACCTAACGAATCGAACCCCAGGACAGGGTCGAGCCGTGCGCCTCGGGTGACCGACGGATCACCCATGCCTTGGAATTTTCCCCGGCCCAATAAATCCTATCGGGGCCATGCCATGACCCGGAAGAAAGCCGGATCCCTTGGCGGGAACACCATTGCTCCAACCAATCGTCATCCCCGATCGGCGCGGATACCCGCCAGATCCTCGCCCGGAAAGGACCGCTTTGTGATTCGTAGGAGTCCTCAACCTCTTTCGGCAGGTCCAGGAGTGGGCCCGTCCCGTCGTGTTTGCGGGTCTGGAGGGCCTGGCCCGGAACATCGGATTGAAGCGCGCACACGGTCCCGTCATCCCGTTGCAGGAGCCCTAGGAACCGATAATCTCCCCCTTGTTTGAAAACCTTGAGGTCCACCAAAGACGAGAGGCAGTCAACCAGGATTGGGGGCTCCCCGCTGGTCCCGGTCAAGGCCGCGAACAAACGCGCTCCATCCTCTCCCGAGTCGCACCACCCACTTACTTTCCAGGAGTTCCCCAACGCCGTTCGAATGTCCGATAGCCGTCCCTGGTATTCCCGAACCTCGGTTTTAACCGGGACCCCTTGGACCTGGGCTTCGAAAGACCCGACCAGCCGGCCGGTCGGGTGGATGGGTCCCCAGATGAGGGCCCAAGTCGTGGCGGATCCCGCCAGGAAAATCAAGAACGCCAATGTGCCCCAGAACCAGGGATGGCTTTTCATGGTGTCCCCCCGGGGTGCCGGATAACCGCCAGGCGGGTTCGGAAGGGGATTCCCTCTGGGAACAGCAAGCCGAAAAATGGCCGAGACTTGAACCGGATGGTGACTATCCAACGGCCGGCGGAATAATCGAATAGGATCCCCTTCGCTTTTTCAAGGAGGGCGCCCACGGGTCCCGTTTGAACGGCAACTTCCTTGCGCTTCGCGGCCTGGGCCAGGCTATAAGCCTCATTTTCGAAGGGATCAATCCTTAGGGAGCCTTTCACGAAAGCCCCTTGGCTTGAACCCAGGCGGCCCCAAATGCCGCCGGGCAGAGTGTCTGTGCTACGGGTCCCGGCGGCCCACTCTCGGGCTGTTTGACCGCAGGCGTCCTCGAACCGGATCGCCGAAAGGAAGAGATAGGTGAATTGAAAAAGACCGGCCGCCATCAAGAGGAGAAGGGGCAGGACGAGCACCATTTCTGCGGCCGCCTGTCCACGGGCCCGGAGGTAGTGGGGGTGGTTCATGGGGATTTCGTGTTGAGAAGGGCGGAGGCTTGCTGGAGTTCCTTGCTCCAATCCGCTGGGACGGCCTGGACGGCTTGCCGGACCAAGGGCAGCTGGTCGAAGGGGACCGGGACCAGCCGGACCCGGTAAGGCGGTTGACCGAGGTCCCAGGCTGCGATCCCTTTTCCCTCAACCCTTACGGCGCTGGTCTGGTGGATGAGTAGTCTGTCGGTCCTCATGGGCCCGTAAAGCGTCAAACTGTGGTCGGGGGGATCGGTTTTGTCGGTGATGTCGAGTTTGATCCGATCGAGGATCTTTTCGAGAAGATTGAGCGCCCATTTCGCCTTTCCGAGGGACTGGAGGAGGTTTGGTTTCTGGGTGTTCTTCTCGGGATCGCTTGGTTGGAGTTCGCTGCAGAATTGACCGGCATACCTGGTAACCCAAGGCTTCACGCACATTTGGTTTGGATGGGCGTTCTGGCAGGGTGCGACTTGGTCGGCGGTTAGGGTGACCGAGGCGCCTGTTCTTCGGTCGTGGGTCAAATACAAGGGGGGCAGTTCCGTAATGTTCTCCAGGGCCTTGAGGAGATCCTTCCCGGTCCGGAAGCGTAGGCCCAGGCTCGGTTTGAGGCATGAAGGTCCCGGGGTGCTGGAAAGGTTGTAGAGGAGAAGGGGCGGGATCGGAAGCGCGTTCCATGTGCTGTCGGATGCGGAGGGCTTGAACCCGTTGTCCCGGGCGATGCCGTTGGTTTCAAAGGGGAGGAGAACAAAGGGATAAATCCCTGGTCGTTTCTCGATCCCGAGGACAATGTCGCAAACATCTTGGACCTTCCCCCGGGAGTTTATGAGAAGGGCCGCCTCGACGCCGGTTCCTCCCGTGGAGGCAACCACGGCGGCCATCTTCACCAAGTCCACCACAATGGCCGTGGTCAAGACCACATTGGCGTATCGAGTGAGTTGGAGTCCGTTGGCGTAAACCGCGCCTCCGGAAAGGCAGGTGAGATCGGCGGATCGGGTGGCGCGGGTCTTGGCGCGATAGGCGATCCCGGACCTGAGGAGTCCCGCGAATAGGATGGTGAAGATGAAACAGAAAAGTAGAGTCGCCAACAGGACCTGGCCGTGGGGTTGTCGTAGAACCCGGCGAAGTCGTTTCATGGTAAGGCCGCCTTCAGATTCGATTCGTCAACGGCGGTCGCCTCGAATTCGAGCATCCGATAATAAGGAAGCCGAATCCCGTCAAAGGAAAGGTCCGGCGCGGAACGACCTAAAAATTGGCAGGCTAGCCGGAGAATCCTCGCGGCTTCATTGTTGTTGAGGTCCAGGACGGGGACCAGGGGTTTTCCGAACCAACGTCCCGCCAAGGGCACCCAAATCGGCATGGGGTAGCGCACCTTGACGGTGACCCCAATCGGCGAGGCCACTTGGCCCACTTTCGTAGCGAGGATGGAGGCGGTCTGGGCCTTCCAATTCAAGGAGAGGAGTGGGGCTAAAGAGAGGTCCACCTGGGCGCGCGGTTGGTCCCACCAACCGCCTGTCCCATCGGAGCGGGAGGCGTGGCGCGCGGCCGCAAGGGCCGCCCGTTGGACCGCGAAACAGGCGAAGGCGAAATAAGTGGCCTGAATCAGGGCAAAAAATAGAAGGAAAAGCAGGGGAGCCAAAAGCACGAACTCGACCGCGGCTTGCCCCCGCCCTCCCTTACGGAAGGGCCTTGGCACCGGGCTTTACTTGCCGTAGTCGGGACTTTGGTTATCGGCGCCTTTGATGCCTTGGTCCACGCTAGTGCCGACGGCCTTGCCGGCGTCAGTGAACCCCTGCTTGGTCTTGCTGCCGAAGAACTTGATCCCGCCCACCACGAAGATCGCGATGAGGGCGATGATCAGGATATATTCCGTCATGCCTTGGCCCCGCTGATTGAACTTCCGCATGGTTCGTTCCTTTATTGGAAAAAACTGTATCGGATGAATCGGATCACCCAACCCAGGTAGTTCCGGATCACCGTCCCAAACAGGGCCGCCGTGCCGACCATGGCGAGGAACACCCCCGCCAGCGTCAGCAGATATTCCACTGCGGCCTGGGCGCCGGGATCCCTCAGCCGGCTCCGGATCTTTCGACGAAGCATCGTCATAGGGTTTGGATTATAAATGCCTAAATTTGGAGGGGAAGCGAAAAAGCAGATCATGACTAAACTTTTACAAATCAAGGACCGCCAACAGTAAAACAATTAACCTGTTTTGTCCATGTACCGCCCGATTGATGGACTGATAATCATCATAATCATCATTATCGTCGAATGGATTTTCTGGAGTGAATCAAGCGTTCAAAATCCTAAATTTGGTCTGATTTATTGGGAATATTTTGTTTTTCAACCACTGAAGATATGACGGGTTAGGGTAAGCGTTAAATTGGCCCATTTGATCAGGCTTTTAACAAACAAAGGGCGGTATCCGAATGCACTAAAGAGGATAAAGCGTATCTAATAGAAAGAGAGTTTGGGGAATTAAGCTTAAAGATGAATCTTCAAGAATTGTTCATGGAGGCCAAAATGATGTGGAATATCAGGAGATTAGCCATTAATTTGACGGTCCTCGTGGTTGGGCTATCGGCTTGCCAACATCCGACTACCCTATCGCCAAATGGCCCGGCGCCACTGGCGACCCTTTCCAATACCCCCACTTTTTCACCCACCCATGACCTGAGTTCCACGAGCACGGCCACCCCAAGCCCGACCCAGACCCCTACCCTGAGCCCAACGGATCCTCCTACGGCGACACTCACTAGCATTTTTACCCGGACCTGGACGCCTACAGCCACAGCGACATGTACCAGCAGTTTTACCGGTTCTTTTACTCCAACGGCGACAACAACCTTTACGTACCATTTTACCCGCACGGCTACTCCGACCTCGACAGCCACAATCTCTTTCACCGTGACGTGTTCATCGACATCAACCGCCTCCTCGGTCACATCGACCCCCACGGAGTCCCCCAGCCCGATCCCGACCAGCACTCCCACTTTGGGAAGCGGCACCATTGAGACCATCGGCGGGTTGGGTTTGGGGAACTTTCAAGGTGATGGCGGGCAGGCCATCCAGACCAACCTACCCATACCGAGGGGGCTTGCGGTCGACTCGACAGGTAATGTTTATGTGGCTAGCGCGGGATCCAAACGGGTATTGAAGATTGATTTATTCGGGGTAATTACGACCGTGGCGGGCAATGGTGCCGTGGCCAGTACTTTCAGCGGCGAAGGGGGACCGGCCACCCTCGCGACATTGGGAAGCCCGGATGGGTTGTGTTTTGACTCCGCGTGGAATCTCTACATCACTGACGATTATTTCAATCAAGTCTTCAAGGTGGATACTTCCGGTACCATCACGAGGGTGGCCGGAACTGGGACTCCAGGTTATTCGGGTGACGGCGGGTTGGCAACCGACGCCGAGTTGAATTTGGTCGGTGCGATCGCCATCGACCCGGTGGGAAACATTCTCCTCGCCGACGAGATGAACCAACGCGTCCGGAAAGTCGATGCCTCAGGATATATTTCGACTGTTGCGGGAACGGGAACGGCGGGGTTTTCAGGGGACGGAGGTGCGGCCATCTCGGCCGAACTGGATAGCCCGCGGGGCCTGGCGGTGGGACCGTCGAACACGTTTTATATCTCCGACTCGGCAAACCACAGGATTCGGAGGGTTGATTCGGGAGGGAACATAACCACGGTAGCCGGAAATGGGACGGGAGGCCATCTTGGGGACGGCGGGGCGGCCATTTCCGCGGAGTTGTATTTCCCAAGAAACATCATCGTGTCCCCGGCGCATGAACTCTATATCGCCGACAGCTCCAATAACGTCATACGGAAAATGGACGCAGGCGGTACGATTACAACTTATGCCTGTACGGGCGCGACAGGTCACACGGGTGACGGTGGTCCGGCCCTATTGGCCACGACCTGTTGCCCCTGGGGTGTGACCCTCGACCAGTCCGGTAACCTCTTTTTCACCGACAGCTTCTATTCCTTCATCCGGGAAGTCCACCTGTAATATTAAGTGTTCGATGCCCAAGTGGGTTTCTTGGGCATTGTTCATTTTTATTTGAAATTTTCCGCATTAACTCTCCGATCTCCGCTCTAGAGGGTGAAGGATCCTGGAGGCTGATATGCGGAGGGCAATTATATTGGTGGCGTTTACGATGGTTTTGTCGGCTCACGACGGGTGGGGATTCGGCGATCCGCCGGCTACCCCTATCGATCGAAGCCTTATCGATGACAAAAGAGCTTTTAAAGCTTATTCGCCCCTGGTGACCTCGACTCCAACGGTTCGACGAAGTGCAATTCCAAACATCGCCCGAAACCAGGACCGGTCGCATTCGGCGATCGAAGCTATTCCGCCCATCATCTTATCCAGGACCACTCCCTTGATGTCGGCTTTCGTGGGCGCGACCGACCTGAACCTCACGTCCGGTTCCCCAACTCGGGGTGTCACCACCTTGATGGGGGGGCTGTACTATTTCGATTGCGTGCATATCGGGGCGAACTGCACGGTCTCAATAGCCGGGGGCGTGACCATCTTTACGACCTGCTTTAATTTGGATGCTGGGGCGACCATTACGGGGGTGGGCGCGGGATTCCTTCCAGGTAAGGGCCCTGACCCGGGTGTCGTGAAGGGCGTCAGTCGGATAGTCGTCGGCGGTGGGGGTCATGGCGGAGCGGGTGGAACCGAATGCGGCGACGATGGGGAGTGCGCCGGGGGTGGGGCCGCAAATGATGATCCTGTTCATCCGAGCTTAATGGGAAGTGGCGGGGTGGAAACTCAAAGGGGAAATTGTGTGGCCGGTGGCGGTCTTCTCAAGGTTGTGGTGATAGCCCCGGTATCCAATCGACTTGTCCCGGCCACGATCAATGGAACCATCGACATGAGCGGGAGCCGCCCTTGTCCGTTAACCGATGCAGGTGGCGGCGCGGGAGGGACGATCCTCATTGAAACCAGCGAACTCCAGGGCACCGGTATCCTGAGGGCCGATGGGGGAAACGGCAGTTATGGGTCGGGCGGGGGTGGGGGGATCATCTCCCTGATTGAAAACCGGTCGACATTCGGAGGGACTCTCTCGGTCATTGGAGGGAACTCCGGTAACCCAGGTATCGTGACTTTCTCCCCTGCGCCAGTTTCCGGCTATTAACCTGCTACCCCATTCCACGATGACGATTTTATGGGAAAGGATGCACTATTTCGAGGCCTCTCGCTCTAGAGGGTGACGGATCCTGGAGGGTGGGTATGCGAAATGCCTGGGTATTGGTGCTGATGG
>Ga0265334_10001148_pt1 | contig 12938 bp, 8 predicted proteins | sample 42023metaG_FD_192442 | JGI IMG/M metagenome (GOLD analysis project Ga0265334, IMG submission 192442) | Rhizosphere microbial communities from Carex aquatilis grown in University of Washington, Seatle, WA, United States - 4-20-23 metaG | ecosystem: Host-associated > Plants > Roots > Rhizosphere >... | reverse complement strand
CACAGGCAGACGGTCGGAGTCCGGCGTTGGACAAAAAAGCACGACGGAGTCTCAGCGTCTGAATGCGTTGGAGAATGAAAACCGACGACTGAAGAAGCTCCTCTTGGATTCCATGCTCCAGGTAGCGGTATTGAAGGAGCGGCAAGGAAGCAGCTGAGGTCGAGTCTGACTGATCGCTGCGCTGCAATCGCGGTAGTCCACATATTCCCGACGGACGTCCCGAGCCGACAGAGAGTTGACGGCGTTTTGTTATTGAAACGCTCCAGGTGATAATTAAAACCATACAAACTACACTTTGCCCGTGGGCTAGGAAGAAACAAAATAGGTGTCGATCACCATGCATGCAAAATATCCCCGCATATTTAACCCGATTAGGCTTGGACCGGTTGAGATTCCGAACCGCTTCTACTTTTCCCCAAACGCCTCCGCCTTGAGCGTCGGCACCAAGCCGTCTCGCGACCTGGCCCACTACCTTAGTGCCCGCGTAAAAGAGGGGGGCTGCGGTTTAGTGATTCCGAGCATGACTGCGCATCCTCGGGGCAGAAACCTTCAGTCGTCACCTTTTCCGCGTGAAAACATCCCGTCGTTTCGGGCCATGGCGGACGCCGTACACGAAGCGGGCGGCAAAATCTTCGGTCAGCTTTTGTACTGGTGGGGCAGCTATGGGCAGTGGCAACCGATGAGCCCGCCGGCTCCCTCCCTTGGAGCGTCAGTCGTTCAATACGGGGTTGCTAACAAGACGGTATCGACGCACGAAATGGACAAGGACGAAATCCGCTCAATGATCGACGCCTTCGGCCAGTCGGTCGTCAATCTCCGCGAAGCCGGATTAGATGGCGTGATGCTCCATGCGTCACACGGCGGATTGTTCGAGCAATTCATCTCGCCCTATTTCAATCGGCGAACGGATGAATATGGCGGAAACCTGAAAAACCGCATGCGCTTTCTCCGCGAAGGACTGGAGGTATGCCGCGAGGCTGCGAAAGGCGAATTGGCGGTCGGAATGCGCTTCAATTGTGACGAGCTGCTTCCAGGCGGTTATGACACCCGATACGCGCATGAGGTGCTGAACACGGTTTGTGACGAAGGACTTCTCGATTTTGTCGATCTCGACATTTCTATCGAGCCAAACCAGTTTTATCTGGGCATGCCACCGGTATACGTGGAACCGCATGTATACCGTCCCTACGTCGAGGCGGTTCGGAGCGCGGCAGGAGAGGTTCCCGTCCTCAGCGTGTTGGGCCGACTGACTTCGATCGCCTATGGCGAGGCGGCAATCGAAGCCGGCGTCTGCGATATGGTTGGCGCAGCGCGCGCACTCATTGCCGAGCCGGAGCTCGTTAAGAACGCGTACGAAGGCAAGGAAGAGCAAAGCCGAACTTGCATCGCCTGCAACTGGTGCGTCGCTGCAATCGCTGACGGAGCGCAAGGTTGCACAATCAATCCTGCCAGCTATCGCGAGCGGCTCTGGGGCGTGGACACGTTTCACCAGGCGTCGGAAAGAGTAAAAGTGATCGTCGTCGGTGCTGGCCCGGCGGGGCTTGAAGCCGCGCGAGTGAGCGCCCTTAAGGGACATAACGTCACGCTCTTGGAAGCACGTAACACCCTCGGCGGCGCGCTCGCCCTTTGGGCGGATTTACCGGGGCGCGAATACTTCCACAAGGCTATCGAGTGGTGGGAGCGTGAACTCAAACGCCTGGGCGTGAGAATTCGCATAGGAACCGAGGCTACAGCTGATGCAATCCTGCGCGAAAATCCGCATGCGGTCGTCGTTGCCACTGGAGCCCTCTACAGTCGAGGCGGACGCAGCTATTTTCTCGACGCCGATATCCCCGGACATGAGCGGCCATTCGTTTACCGGCCTGAAGACATCCTTCTTGGGACTGCCAAACCGTCAGGGAAAATCGTGTTACTCGATTGCGAAGGGCTGAACACCAGTTTGGGAACTGCCGAAGTGCTAGCCAGAGCGGGCGCTACTGTCCAATATTTAACACCGGGTTTCGCTCCTATATCGGCGCGGCTTGTGGATGCTCACGAGTCTCGGTTCATCATGAAGCGTCTCCGGGCGGCGGGTGTCTCTATTGCGCCAACCACTTATATCAAAAGCATTGGAAATCACATCGTGACTGTATACGACGTGTATTCCGAAGAGGAGCGGACAATCGAGGACGTCGATGCGGTCGTACTGTCGACTAGCCGCATACCTCAAAGCGTGCTGGCCAAGGAGCTCGCGGGCAAGATCGCGCAGTTATACACCGTTGGAGATGCGCTCGCCGCAAGACCCTGGGCGGCAGCCGCATATGAAGGACAAAAGTTCGCGCGGTATATTGGAGAGCCAGATGCTCCGATGACCGTGGGCGAAGCTTACTTCATGAAGGATCCGCCGGAATTCATGCCGCTGCCTGCCGAGGTTTTGTTGGCTTCAGGAAGTTAAATGGGTTCTGTCGCAATATGGAGCCGTCCACGATAAGGCGGATTGTCGCCCTACCCCATTCGACAATTAGCAATCATTTTCGATTGTTTGCAAGCGACGGATTCCAAGCAATTTAACAACAGCCGTGTCCTCACTTTCTGAAGACGAGCGCCTTTTTGCGTTGCGACGCAACCGTTGGTGACCACGGATGATCTTCAGGGATGAACGTATTGCTGAACCAACAAGGGCTGTGTCGACAGCGCGGGATCATAAGTGCCGGCATAGGCCACGCGCGCAGCACCGGTTGGGTCCAGAGTTACACTAACCGGATCCGTGCGCGTCATATCGGCGATAGGCAGCGGCGTACTCGCGCTTTTCGGCGCACCGTCGGCTGAAAACAGACGCATCAGGGTTTGACCATTGGGTTGCGATTCCGCCATGACCATGCTGCCGTCCTGGCCTATGGCGATGGCCGGAAGCAAATAATAAATTATCGAAACGTCGTCAGTGGCGTTGATCTCCCCGGTTGCGGGGGTGCCGCCGGGCGCAAATGCGCGCAAACAGGTTGAATACACCACACATCCCCAAGCCACCGCGTAGCGGCCAGACTCGTTCATCGAAATCAGCGGGGTAAATGAGAGCGATACCACGCCGATATTGGCTTGAGTAACACTGCCTAGCGGACGACCGCTGAGACTATAGCTGCGCACGTAGATCGTTGCCGGTTTATCGCCAAAGGAGAAGGTTTCCCAGACGACGCTGAAGTTCCCGGCAGCGTCCATCGCGATACCGTCGCCGCCGATCAACATACCCACCGTACCAAGATACGTTCCTAATCCAGCGCCGCTACGCGTATCCACCGTCATCGGCAAGCGGCGCAGAGGCTTTCCGGAAGGAGAATAGGAATTGGCGTGCACGATGCTTTGGAACGTGTACCAGGGTTCCTCGCCAATTCTCACCTCAATGGTGGACAAGTCTTCCACCCAGCTCAGGGCAAAGTCACCAGCTGCATCGATGGCCACGCTCGGCGTCGCCGCAATTGCATCGGTCGTCCGAAAGCGCGCCGTCACGATATCGCCACTGAGCGATTGACCGTTGCTTCCATAGCTCTGTACATGGAGTTCGACGCGACTGGAGTTGTACCAGAAGACCGGCCCCGCTATCGGAATTTTGATCAGGCTTATGTGTAAGCCCGGGTCCCGCTCGTACCATGCAATGACGAAACCTCCAGATGCGTTCATTGCGACATGAGGCGAGTAGTCCAGGTAATGCCCGTCATCATTTGGCGGCGAGGCGCGCACCGTAAAGGCGTCGCCCACGGGCGTACCGTCGGCATGATAACGGCGTGCGACCAGCGATTCAGACAAATCCATCCAGGTGACTACGAAGTTGCCCGCGGCATCGCTTGCGATCGACGGCGCTCCCCAGCTATCGACATTGCGCAATGACCCGACGACAATCGGCGCGCCAACCGGCGTGGCGGGAGCCAACGCAACTGCGAAGGCCGTAGGTGAGAGGGCAATGCCGGCAAAGAGAATGAACGGCCGCAAGTGCTGACTTGAATACTTCATTATTTTGTTACCCCGTCGGCCCACAATGACCGACTGTCATTTCAGCCTCAAGACCATGGATGCACACTTGCCCATTCCCGGCCGACATCTCAGGGAGCTGAGAAGAGCTGTGCCTCGATCGCTCCGTTCGGATCAATCCATGCGGCAGCCAGTGCGCCGCTCGCGTCGAGGGCGGTGGACACAGCACCCATAGCGTTCGAACCGATTGCAAAAGGCGCATCAATTGGGGTTCCATCAACAGCGTAATACTGGCCCGCATTTTGATACAGAAGATTGATAGGCCTAGTGATGTCGTAAGAGCCTACCGCCCATGACATTAAAGCCGTCCCGTCGTTATTCATGGCAACAGCCGCCGACGCTAAAGGATTGAAACCCGCGCCATCAATCGGCGGATAGAAAGCCGGTGTGACAGGCGATCCGGAGGCGCCGTAAAACCGCAGTTCGCTCTCAAATTCGCTGCCCCAGGCGATGACGGCGTCGCCACTAGAATCCATGCCGATCGAGGGTGCGCGAAATTGAAATTGCGTCCCCGCTCCGTGAACATGCTCGACCCATTGCACGGGGTCAGAAAATTGACCATTTTGGTTGAAACGTCGCGCAAGAACGGAACCTGAGTTGTTCACAGTGTGGTTCCATGCGACTGTAAAGTCGCCGGATGCATTCATTGCGACGGCTGCTTGGATATTCCCATAGCCCGTTAGATGAGAGGATGATTTGTCGACCTCAATCGCTTTTGTCTTGGCGGTCCCATCGGCGCCGTAAGCTCTGACGTATACTGAGCCGTGCTCAAGAATGAAGTAAAAGGCGGCAAACACGATCTTGTTGTTGGTCCACGCAACGGCGTAATCACCCTGGTCGTCCATGGCCACACTGACGCTGATTGATCGAGACTGGCTTCCCACATCAATCATGCTTCCGTTTTGGGTGCCGTCGGCATTGTAGCTCTGTGCTTCAACGTTCCAGGATTTACTGGAAGCACAGGCCGCTGGCCACGCCACAACGAAATCCCCGTCGGCATCCATCGCCAGCGCGACGCTGGCAGCGCAATCGGCACCTGCTACGGGTACGGCCGTACTGATCGGAGTTCCTTGCGCATCGTAACGGCGCAGATAGACGGTATTGATGGTGCTGCCCCTATCGAGTGGCGCAATCCAGGCCACGACAAAGTCGCCTACAGCGTCGCGTGCAATTGCCACATTGCCTGTCGAAACATCGACATCGCTTATTTGCAATTCAGATGTCACCGGCACAACCGCCGCATCAATCGCGGGAGCGGTACAAAAGGAGACGGAGGTGGCTGCCACGATTATTGTGCGTTCAGCTATTCTGCATCCGTGGATTCTGCTCCGCGCAACGCGGGAGGATGCCTTTGCTAGCGATTCGCCGTCGTCTAACATAATTTGTTCAAAATGCTTCGTGGTGGGGTTTTCCATCCCGAATCCTCATTGAGTATGCTGATGCAACAGCCGAATACCGAAATATGTAATTCTCTTTTGCCAGAATATGCGGCGTAGGTCACAAAAGCGAGCGCGAGTCTGTCATAAAGCACTCGCTGTTCTTTCGAAACCCGTGTCCTGACGTCACCGCCCATTCTGCAACATGGATTTGAAGAACTTGAAATGACATCGAATCGATTTTCTCGGCGGCCATTCAGCATCGTATTCAGTCTGTTATTGGCCTGCGGAGATGCGCGCATTGCACGGGCTGATATTTACTCCGCAATAGTGACCACGCCGCTGCCACCTTCCATTTCACAACCTGAAAATGAGTTCAGTTCGCTTTATCTGGCGAGCGATGGACACTTCTACGGAACTGATGCAAATGGTGGAAGCAACGGCGAAGGATCAATATTCCGCGTCGAAGTCGACGGCAGCGCAACAACACTTCATTCATTTTCGCCGATTCCCGGCCCTAGTTACACTAACGCAGATGGCGTTGGTCCTCTTGGCGGAGTGATCGAAGGCGCCGACGGTGCCTTATATGGCACCACTTATTCGGGAGGTACCGGTGGCGAAGGCGTGGTGTTTCGTATCACATTTACCGGTCAGTTCTCCATAGTGCACTCATTCGCCGCGGCAAATGCAAGCGGATTTTATCCGGAGGGCGCGTTCCCATATTTCACTTTGACGCGGGATAGGACCGGAAATCTTTACGGCACGACGAGTTCAGGGGGACAACCCAACGGCGGTACCGTGTTCGAGATTGCCCTTGATCGCACGTTCAGCGTTCTTTACCGCTTCGGAACGACGGCGGCAACTTCAGGTGATCTTCCCAACTCCGGCCTGACTTACGCCAGTGATGGGAATTTGTACGGCATCACAGGTCGCGGTGGTGGCAATGGCGATCCGGGCGCAGCGGGATCACTGTATAAGTTGACACCTGCTGGAGATCTGACAGTCGTATATCCGTTTACCTACGAAGCGCCATACGGCACATTAATCGAAGGCGATAATGGCAAACTTTATATTCCCTACAACCGTGAAATCTTCAGTTTTACCAAAGAAGGACAACTCGAAGTCTTGGCCACGCAGGAAGATGGTTACTCGAATCAGGCGCTTGCTAAAGCGTCCGACGGCGATTTTTACGGAACGACGCTGGGTGGCCCATTCAGTGGTGGTTCAATATTCAAGATGACTCCGAGCGGGACCATCACGACTCTATATTACTTTGGAGCGAACTTTGGTGACCCGAGCAGTCCCAACGGCGTGGTGTTTGGAAGTGACGGTAACCTCTATGGCACGTCGCTATATGGCGGGGACAACAATGAGGGGGCACTATTTAAACTGCCGCTGCCACCGCCCGACGGTTGGGGCAGCGGTGCAGTTCCGCAGGTTACAGCGAGCGTGGTTCCGACAGCGGTCCACCATTTTTTTGGCAAGCGGACAGCGACGTTAAGTTGGTCATCTACTGGTGCGCAAGGCTGCGCGTTAAGCAGCAGCGATGGATCTCTGCGCAGCGACGTGGCAACCGGCGGATCGATCACGGTAAAGCCCAAGCTGAAAAAGACCGGAGTCGTTTACTACTTTGTCAGCTGCACGGGCCTGCGCCAAGGCGCGACGAAAATTCCACTGAATATCGAATATTAAACTGTAGTGCTTATTATTGAGCTTTCCTAAAAAAATGACATCTCCGTCGGCAGCCCAGACCATCCCTGCCAAAATAATCGAAATCTCCGTGGTCGCGAACCACCGCGCTTTGCTGATTTGATTGTTCGCAAAACTTTCCTTGGAACAGCGGCCCTCGTATTCCGGCTTATTGCTACACGCCGGGGACGTTAAAGCCTCACTTTGCAGATCGAATCGAGACGGGCTCGGATAGTTATAACACTATGATCCTGCAATCAGAGTAAGGCCCCTGCTTCGATTCGACGTATACAACTTTACGCTGCCGTGAGGCTGAAATCTGGTACCGATGGCTGAATGCATGCGGCGTTGATTGATATCGAGTCTCGCCTATGCCCAGGTGCTGTATCGGGCTTGATAGATGCGCTCGACTTTCCGAGCTTACCCACGAATTTCGGACACCGGAACGTATGCCCATTTGGAGCGTCAATCGGCTGATTGTTCGCTTATCTTGCAGCGCCGAAAAGAGGCATGCTCTACGAACGCCCGACGGTATACGCGTCGCGAAGCGGGCGCTAGCAGTTCGCTTCCCGCCATCGAAGCTTTGAGAAACGGGGGCTTCGACAGCGAGAAATACGGGCTTAGGACGCCTTAACGCCGGTGAATGGAAACGAGCCCATCATGCCGGCCTTGACTTTGCCGGTCATCTGATTGCCCTCGATGGCCGCGGAAAATTCGAGCTTCATCTTCATTGGCGTGGTCGCGTGATTGACCCAGTAGATGTTGCCGCCATCGACTTTCGCTTCGCTGATTTCACTCGTCGCGCCCTGTCCCGACTGCGTGCCGGTCAGTGCGCCGTTGACGCTTTGCAGCACCACGATTGACTCCATGGGCCCCATCGGACTCTTGATCGTAACCGTCCACTTGCCTTCTACTGACATGGGTGACTCCTTACTCTTGCTAGCGTGATTTGAAAAAGATGTTACCGGAATTCCTCACCGACATGGCATCGATGATTGCTAAGGGAACCGAACTGGGCCACCCGGATGGCGAGGCCCGATCACTAGCCCGCCGGGGCATCTCTCATGCTGGGAAGCCTCGACCGCAAACTAATATTTAAATAATAGATGTTAATTTTCCTGGCCGTCAACTTGTTTGGCGCTTAAGACGCCACAGCGATTGATCGCAAACTCTCGCGACGAATCCCCAATCCGACTGGCCGCTAGAAGATCTCGAACAGGCCCGCGGCACTCCTAATCATAATAGCTCTTAGTGGCTCCTCGATTTGCCCGTCCAGCTTCGGGAGCCATCTGCTCGATCAGATCACCGCGTCGCTGCATCTTGCTCCAGCAATGCCTTGAGAGCAGGCTGGCTGATCTTCATGGACGGCGTCCGCGGCAGCTCTTCAACGGCTTTGAGAAGCACTGGTATCTGATACGGCATTAGGCGCGTGCGCAAAAAGGACTTGAGCTCGTCCTCGGTCGGCGGTGTAGCGCCTGCCTTCACGATGTAGGCAGCCGCGGGGACTTGCCCAAGTCTCGCATCCGGAATACCGGCGACGCCGGCCTCCCGAATCGCTGGGTGTTGTTCCAGTACTTTGATGAGATCGTGCGGGAGGATCTTGAAACCTCCTCGAATGATTGCGTTGTCGTGGCGGCCCTTGATGAAAAGAAAGCCGTCCTCGTCCAGAACAGCAAGATCGGTCGTACGGACGAAGGTCTTTCCATCGCCGATGTTGGCCCCGCGCATCTCGAGAAGGCCCTCGCTTCCACGAGCAATCTCCTCCCCCGCCTCAGGATCCACGATCCTCGCCTCCACACCCGGATTGACACGCCCTACACTGCCCCGCTTATGCGTCCAGAACAGCTTGAAGTCATCGAGCGTCCAGCCGGCCGCGCCACCTGCAAACTCCGTCGCACCGTAATTCTGCAGGACAGGTACGCCGTAGCGTTCGTAGAAGGCGTCGGCCAAGGCGGGATCGAGTGGCGCGGTACCGGTGCGGTAAGCGACCAAGCTGGAGAGATCTTCACGCGGAATATCAGCGTCCATAATCATCCGCAGCGCTGACGGCGGAGCACCGGCCACCTTGGGACGATGGCGGACGACCGCATCACGGAAGCCTTCAACGGTGAATTTCTCAAGGAGACAGACGCGGCGGCCAGCAAGAATGTTATTCATGACAGCTGTCACGCCGGCAATATGCGCGATCGGCGCTGAGACGATCTGAACGCCGCCGCGCAGCTTGGGAGCATCCGAGGTAGTACGACCCTTCTCGAACTTTGCCGCTCCGATGAGCGCTTTCTCGAAGTTCGGATAAGGGAGCGGGATCCGCTTCGGCGCTCCCGTGGTTCCGCTCGTGAGCATTTCGATCGCGATCTCCGGCGCAGAGATCTTGGACCAACGGGCACGATTGCCTGGCAACGCTGGATCCTGAGCAATAGGGTTCGCCGAGTCACCCGTCAGCATCAGTGCTACAGCTCCTGAGCGCGCTATCGCTTCACGAACCTTGGGCCGCGCCAAATCCGCCGCCAGCCCCACGATAACGGGACTTTGCACGCACTCGATGTCCGCCCCCAACGCTTCGTCAGGTGCATGTGCATTCAAAGTTGCGAGACAACGCCCGGATGAAAACAGGGAGACCAGAACTGACACGAACTCAGGCCGGTTGCGCAGCAACGTGCCAACCCGAGCACCGGCGCCCAGACCCAATCCATCCAGCAGGTCCGTGAGCGACTTGGCCGCGGCGCCGATCTCACCCCAGGTGTGCCAGCGTTTCTCAAACTCCAGCGCCGGGGCCGACGGATCGATCGAGAGAGTTGCCTCGATCATCCCGGCAAGCTGGGATTTATGCATTCCGGTATTCATAACCACAATTCTCTGTAAAAGCCGAGCTAAGAAAGTCCGCATGAGATCCGTCGTTCGTTCGCGGCCTGCGGTAACCGGCCGATCAGAGCTGTGCCTCGCGCAAGATCGCCTCGGCGCGGAGCAGTACGGGTTTGTCCACCATTTTTCCGTCTACGGTGACGACCGCGCCGTCCGCTGCGGCGGCCACGACTCTGCGCGCCCACACAACGGCCGCCGCGTCGGGCGCGAATCCGCGATGGACCTCTGCGACTTGTCGAGGATGGATGCACAACTTGCCGCCGAAGCCCAGGCGCCGCGCACGCGCCACATCGATGCGCAGACGCTCCGTGTCATCAATCGATGTCGTGACGCCGTCAATCGGCGCAGCAATTCCGGCAAGCCGCGAAGCGAGTATCAACTGCGAGCGGAAGACGATCAGATCGTCCTCCGTGGCTTCGCGCATACCAAGATCGACTTGGAAATCGATGCTGCCGAACGCCAGGCATTGCACACCGGGTGCTGATGCAATCTGCATAGCCGCCGCAAGACCTGCAGCAGTTTCGATCAGCGGCAGCAAGCGAGCGGCACCCGCCTGCATGACCGTGACGATGTCCTCCACGCGCTCAGCCTTCGGCAGCATTACGGCAACGACACCGGGGAGCGCGGCCAGCGACAGATCGTCCGAGAACCACTCTGTGTCCGCAGCATTGATGCGGATCACTGCCCTGCGCTCTGGGGTCAGCCAGTGGCGAATGTTCTCGCGTGCCGAAGCTTTGTCGGTTGGGGCCACAGCGTCCTCAAGATCCATGACGATGGCATCGGCGCCGGCCGCCGCCGCCTTGTCGAAGCGATCAGGGCGGGCGCCTGGCACAAACAGCAATGATCGCAAGTGCATGGCGCGCTACTCCGGTGGACGAAACGTCGTGACCGCTTCAGTTGGCCGGTCCGGCCACGACCCGTCTGTCGTGCAAGCGCCCGATTTCCGCACCGCTGAGGCCGAGATAAGAGGCAAGCACCTCGTCGGTATGCTCACCCAATCGTGGCGCAGGCTGGGCGTCGAGATGCTGCGACTGCGAAAAGAACAGCGGCGAACCCGGCATCCGATAACGTCCGACGCCCGGCTGCTCGCGTTCAACGAATAAGGGATTGTCCAACGAAGCTTCGGGATCATGCTCGAGTAACTCGCGAACTGTCTGATAGGGGCCGAAGCACACGTCATACTGACGAAAGATCGATGACACCTCAGCATAATCGCGAGCGGCGATCCATGATCCGAGCACGCTCGCGATGCTATCGCGGGCCTGGAAACGGTTGCCTTCGAGGTTCAAGTCGAGCCCCATTTCCGCCGCTAACGCATCGAACTGCACTCCAAGCTGCGTTGCCTTGCGCAAGTTGAGCCATTGCCGGGCAGTCAGCGCGATGATCATCACGCGGTGGCCATCTCGCGTCGCGAAGTCGCGCCCGAATGCGCCGAACAAATCATTGCCGTAGCGAGGGCGCTCGCGCTTGCAGGCCTCAACCTCCGCGATGAATCCCATATGGCCGAGCGTGGCAAGCGCGACGTCGAGCAGCGCGATGCGCACGTATTCTCCTTGACCGGTCTTGCGGCGCTGACGTTCGGCGGCGAGCATGCCGACGGCGGCCATCTGCCCAGTGATGTGATCCCAGGCGGGCATCACGTGACTCACTGGACGCGGATCATCCGGATGGCCGGTCATCAGCGGAAAACCGATACGAGGATTGACGGTGTAGTCGACCTCGGAGCCGCCGTGTCGATCGCCCGTCACGTTCACGTAGATCAAATCGGAACGGCGCGCTTTCAGCTTTTCGTAAGCAAGCCAGCCGCGCGCAGGAAAGTTGGTGAGAAACAGGCCGCCATCCTCACCTGGTGCGCAAGCGATGCTGGCGGCGATCTCCTGGCCTTCCGGTTTGCTGATGTCGATCGCGATCGACTTTTTACCCTTGTTCATACCGGCCCAGAACAAACTTTTACCTTCGGCTGACAGCGGCCAGCGGCCATAGTCGACGCCACCGCCGATCGGATCGAAACGCACGACTTCCGCACCGAGCTGTGCCAGCGTCATTCCGCCAAGCGGCGCGGCGACGAAGGCGGAACCTTCGACGACTCTCATACCAGACAAAATTCCCGACAAGTTCATATCCTCCGAAACGACTCGCGGCCACAATACGAACGCTGGTCCACCAATCTTGCTGCGGACGCACGAGCTGCAGCAACGATGCTGCCGGCGCGGCACTCATCACAATGACTAGGAATGGCTGTGTTCACAGCGCGTTCGGCGGCGGCTGATCGGTGTCCGGCAGAAACATGCCTGGCCGCCATCCAGCGGCGGGGTCGACTTTGTATTGAACGAAATCGCGTACGCCGTCCTCGTACAAGAGCGTATCGTCGATGAAGAGGTTGCCGGTGCAACTGCGTGCCGGGCGATTGAAAACGGCATAGGCCGCATCCGCCATAATTTCAGGTTTGCGGCATTTGCGCAGCTCCTCGCGGTTAGCCACGGCAAACTCGATTGCAGAGGTGGCAATGCCAACACGTGGCCACAAGCTATTAAACGCAATGCCTTCCGCTGCGAACTCCGCAGCCATGCCCAGAGTGCACATCGACATGCCGTACTTAGAGATCGTGTAGGCAACATGTCCCGCAAACCAGCGGGCGGCCAGGGTTAATGGAGGAGACAGCGTCAGAACGTGCGGATTCTGCGCCTTTCGCAGATACGGGATCGCCAGCCTGGAGACGAGAAAAGTGCCGCGTGTATTGACCTGCTGCATGAGGTCATAGCGCTTCATCTCCGTCTCCTCGACCCGGGTGCGCGAGATTGCGGAAGCGTTGTTCACAACAATGTCGATGCTCCCGAATGTGTCGGCTGTGACCGCGAGAGCAGTAGCCACCGAGGCTTCGTCACGCACGTCAACCATCAGGGGCAACGCGCGACCACCGGCGGCAGCGATTTCTGCAGCTGCCGTGTGAATAGTGCCGGGCAACTTGGGGTGCGGCTCCGTCGTTTTCGCCGCAACCGCGATATTGGC
>Ga0265334_10001141_pt1 | contig 12977 bp, 11 predicted proteins | sample 42023metaG_FD_192442 | JGI IMG/M metagenome (GOLD analysis project Ga0265334, IMG submission 192442) | Rhizosphere microbial communities from Carex aquatilis grown in University of Washington, Seatle, WA, United States - 4-20-23 metaG | ecosystem: Host-associated > Plants > Roots > Rhizosphere... | reverse complement strand
ACGGTGGGTTACCTCCCGGAGCGAACGGGGAGGGTCGTCAGCCCACGTGCACGGTGATCGTGTGCCAGCCGGTGGCGCCGTCCGGAGCCGCGTCCGTGGGCTCGCCGATCTGCACCGCGCCGGGCCCGTCCACCGCCCGCACGCTCAGGGCATGGCTGCCGGACGTCGCCTGCCAGTCGAGCACCCACTGGCGCCAGGTGTCCGCACTGGGCACCGCCGCCGTGCGTGCCTCCTGCCAGGGCCCGTCGTCCACCCGCACCTGCACCGATCGCACACCACGATGTTGAGCCCAGGCGACGCCCGCCACCGGCACTCGTCCCGGGCGCAGTCGGTCGCCGTCCCTGGGCACGTCGATCCGCGAGGACGTCTTCACCGGCCCCAGGGGCGACCACCCCCGCGGGGTCCAGTAGCCCTCGGCCCGATCGAACCGGGTGACCTCCAGGTCCACCACCCACTTGGTCGCGGACACGTAGCCGTAGAGCCCCGGGACCACCAGGCGCACCGGGAACCCGTGCTCGACGGGCAGCGGGACGCCGTTCATCCCCACGGCCAGCAACGCGTCCCGGCCGTCCAGCAGCACTGCCAGGGGCGTTCCGGCCGTCCAGCCGTCGACACTGGTGGACAGGACCATGTCGGCGTCCGCGGCCGGACCTGCCCGTCGCAGCAGGGGGGCCAGAGGCAGACCGAGCCACCGGGCGTTGCCGACGAGGTCACCGCCCACGGGGTTCGAGACGCAGGCCAGGGTGAGGTCCCGCTCGACCAGTGGACCCGCCAGGAGCTCCGCCCAGGTCAGCACCACCTCTCGGGCAACCATGCCGTGGACGCGCAGCCGCCACGAGTCCGGAGAGACCTGCGGCACCACCAACGCGGTGTCGATCCGGTAGAAGCGCCGGTTCGGGACGAGGAACGGCACCACTCCCGGCACCCCCACCTCGGTCGCCCCGGCGGCGGACGGCGCCGAGCTGGCCGGCGCGGGCAACCGCAGTGCCGCCCGCGCGGCCGAGACCCCGCCCCGCAACATCGCGACACCGCGCCCCGCCAACGCCCCGGCCAGGCCCAGCACGGCAGCGCCTCCCGCGACCCGGAGCACGGCCCGCCGATCAGGGCCCTCCGCCGCACGCCGGTCCCCCGAACGCCGGGCGAGGCCCGACGACAGCTCACCGGCCAGGCGGGCAAGCGTCCCCAGGAACAGCCCGCCGGTGACCAGACCGGCCAGCACGCTCGGCAATGCCCAGGACGGCCCGGCAGGGGGGCGACTCAAGGCCGCGGCCATGCCCAGCGCGGTGAATCCCGCGAGCAGGACCCCGCCCAGCACCCGCGACCGCGCCGCCACGACCCCTACCGCCGCCCCGAGCAGGGCCACGACGGCGAGCGCGACCCCGAGCAGCACCGCCTTGTCCCGGGTGCCGAAGGTGGACGTCGCGAATTCCTTGAGCCACCTCGGGGTCAGGTCCACCGCGACGGCGGACACCGCGAGCACGGGCGAGGACGCCGCTGCCCCGAAGGTTGCCGCAAGCTGACCGATCCCCAGTCCCGCGGCCACCGCGCCCAGGCCCAGGAGCGCGGCCGGGCCGGCACCGACCGAGCCCGCTCCGGGGCGCAGCCAGGAATCGGAACGCACCGTCGTCCCGCCGGGTGGCGGCGACCCCGGATCCTTCAGGTCGGCACCGCTCTCCGCCGAGCGGGAGGAGGCTCTGCCGGGGATCAGTGCACGCAGCCGATGGGTGCGCCTTCGCCACCGACCGGGCACACCCGGCAGCGGGCCGCTGGTCATTTTCCCAGCATGAGGCGGCGGCACCCGCACAGCATGTGGATCAATCCACGGGGCCCGGGGCGGTCACGCTCTCTCACCCGTGCCCGGCACGAGGTCGCTACCCGCCATGGTGTCCACCCGCTGCATCACGATCCGCACAGACCAGGGAATCGGCCAGATCGTCCAGGTTCGGCGGAATCCGGTAGCCACACATCCTCGGGTCCCCGGCTCAGCGCCCGGCTTCCCTGGCGGCGTCAGCATCCGTGATCGGGGCGTCTGCTGCTGATGGGCGCCCAGGCGGGATCCATGGTGGACATCGTGGCGCGGCGACCACCTGCTGTCATCAATGAACACCCCGGAGCGATCCCTGGCCCTTGCGGCCACATCACCGGGGTTCCGACTCTTGCTGGCGACGCGGACCAGCACCCAATCCCCGTTGATCATCGTGCCGGGGGTGGCCGTGGGCGCGTTTCCCTCCACCGACCATGTCCCGCCACACCTGGGGCTCAGCGGCGCGTGGGCCGTGGGCCGGGCGCGCGACAGACCTGCAGGTGACCACGATCAGGTTCCGAGAGCGATTTCTCCCGTCCCACAGGACGTGTCGGCACCCTCGGGAGAAGCTGGTCTTCTACGCCTTCGGGTATCCCCGTGATTCGAGTTCGGCGCGGAACTCGTTGACGGCTCCAGAGTCTTGGCGAGCCAGGCGCGGGACATCGCAAAGCCCCACGCAGGCCCCAGGCCCGCGGTAGGCCGCCGTCCAGGAGATGAGGGCCAGTCGACGCCGGGAGACCCTGGACTCTGATCCGTGTCTCCAGGCATCTCGTGGCACCGGAACCTGGCCGAGCTCGTGGGTCCAGGGACCGTGCCGATCCATGACGGCGGTCGGCGGGTTCACGAGTCCGGAGGGCTCCCGGACTGTGGCTGTCCGCGGTTGAAGGCGCCAGGTCGTCGCCGATAGCTGGCACCGGGTTGGCCGGTGGCTGGCTCTCGGGCCCCTCCTGGGCGTGAGCCCACCGACCACACGCCGATCACCAAGGCGCAGACGACGGGGAGAGCCGACACAAGATCAATTCATGGTCCGTCTCGCGCTCGTCCTGGCTGCACCTGTGGTGTCGGCGGGCAGGAGATCCATGATGAGATTCACGAATCATCTCTGCACGTGCAGAGATGATTCGTGAATCCGCTCAGCCGACCAGTTCGCGCAGCACCGGCACCAGGGCGCGCATGGCGCGGCCTCGGTGCGAGATCGCGTCCTTCTCTAGGGCCGAGAGCTCGGCCGTGGTCCGCGTTCCGCCGTCGGGCAGGAAGATCGGGTCGTAGCCGAAGCCGTTGGTGCCGCGACGGGAGCGGATCAGGCTGCCCCGCAGGACACCTTCGACCACACGGGTGCGCCCGTCCGGCAGCGCGAGCGCCGCGGCACAGACGAACTGCGCGGCACGGTACTCGTCGGGGACGTCCCCGAGCTGGGCGAGCAGCAGGTCCAGGTTGGCCTGGTCGTCCCCGTGACGGCCGCACCACCGGGCGCTGAAGACACCGGGCGAACCGCCGAGCACGTCCACGCACAGACCGGAGTCGTCGGCCACCGCGGGCCGCCCCACCGCCTCGGCCACCGCGGTCGCCTTGAGCAGCGCGTTCGCCGCGAAGGTGGTGCCCGTCTCGGGGACCTCAGGCACGTCGGGGAAGGCGTCCACGCCGACGATCCGCACGTCGTCGAGGCCCTCGGCGAGCAGGATCCGGCCCAGCTCGGCCACCTTGTGCGCATTGCGGGTGGCCAGCACCACGCTCGCGGGCTCGCTCATCGCGCACCTTCCACGGCGGCACCGGTGCCGAGCGCCACGCCGGTTCCCTGCACGCCGCCGACCCCCTGAACCCCGCCGGACCCGGGAGCATCGCCGTCCAGGGCCTCCTGCTGCACCCGGGCGAGCTCTCCGCAGCCGAACACCGCCAGGTCGAGCAGTTGGTCCAGCTCGGCCCGGTCGAAGGGCGTTCCCTCCGCCGTACCCTGCACCTCGATGAACCGGCCGTCGCCCGTGACGACGACGTTCATGTCCGTCCCGGCCTTCACGTCCTCGGCGTAGCAGAGGTCCAGCACCGGGATCCCGCCGACCACCCCCACGCTCACGGCGGAGACCGACCCGAGCAGCGGCTTGGCCTTGGCCCGGATCAGACCCTTGCGCCGCGCCCACTCGACCGCGTCGACCAGCGCCACGTAGGCCCCGGTGATCGCCGCCGTCCGCGTGCCGCCGTCCGCCTGGAGCACGTCGCAGTCCAGCACGATCGTGTTCTCGCCCAGGGCACGGGTGTCGACCACCGCCCGCAACGAGCGCCCGACGAGCCGGGAGATCTCATGGGTGCGGCCACCCACCCGACCCTTGATCGACTCGCGATCGCTGCGGGTGTTGGTGGACCGCGGGAGCATCGCGTACTCCGCGGTCACCCAGCCCTCCCCGGAACCACGCCGCCACCGCGGCACGCCCTCGGTGAAGCTGGCCGCGCAGAGCACCCGGGTGGCGCCGAACTCGACGAGCACGCTGCCCTCGGCGTGGTCGAGCCAGCCGCGGGTGATCCGTACCGATCGCAGGTTCTCTGGACGGCGGCCGTCAGGCCGTGGGCGGGACAGGTCGGTGGCGGTGGCCGGGAGCTGTCCCGGAGCGAGATCGGACACAACCACGCAGCCTATCCAGCCCGGCCCCGGGCGGGCTCCTCACTCGAACGCCCAGGGGAGGACGGGAAGCGGGCGGGCGCAGCCGAGCGGGCAGGGACAGGAACGGGGCCACGACCAGGCCGAGGTCACACCTCGTAGGTCCGCCCCGGACCGGCCAGCTCGACCGGTCCCGGGAACACCGCCCTGGCCTCCTCGTGCACGGTGCCCGGGTCGGTCCAGACCGGGATGTGCGTGAGCACCAGGCGCGCGGCTCCGGCGTCCCGGGCGACCTCCCCGGCCCGCCGGCCGGTCAGGTGCACGCCACGCACGGTGTCCCGGCCCTCCACGAACGACGCGTCCGCCAGCAGCAGGTCGGCGCCCTCCGCGACCCGGAGCGCTCCCGGGCAGGTGTCGGTGTCCCCGGTGTAGCCGAGCACCCGCCCGTCGTGCTCCAGGCGCAGCCCGTACGACTCCACCGGATGCGCGACCCGGTGGGCGTGCACCCGCAACGGCCCGAGCGTGAGCTCCCCGCCGTCCTGCCACTCGTGGACGGCGTAGACCTCCGTGAGCGAGCCGCTCGACTCCGTTCCGTACCCGTCGACCAGTCGAGCGAGCGTGCCCGTGGGCCCGTAGACCGGCAGCAGGCCGCGCGCCGGGTCGCTCGGGTGGTACTTGAGCGCCACGTACAGCCCGCACAGGTCGAGGCAGTGGTCGGGATGCAGGTGACTGAGCAGCACCGCGTCGAGTTCGACCAGCCCCGGCGGCACCGTCCCCTGCCGCGCGAGGACGGCCTGGAGCGCACCGAGCGCACCGTTGCCCAGGTCGAGCAGCACGCGGTACGGCCGATCCGCACCCGGCACATCGACCTCGAGGAGATAGCAGGAGGCCGGCGAGTCCGGTCCCGGGAAGGAGCCGGAACAGCCGATGACGGTCAGCCTCACCTGGGTCCCCCGCTCACGCGTAGATACTCGCGGGCTCGACCTCGGTGACCTCCGGTCCCAGGAAACGACCGGCGAGGCGGGCGAACGACGCGGGATCCCCGGTGGCCAGGAACCGGTGCCGGGGAGCCAGACGCCCGGCCCCACGTTCCAGACCGTGTGCGACCAGGGTCCGGTAAACGTCCTTGGCGGTCTCCTCGGCACTGGACACGAGCGTGACCTCCTCCCCCATCACCAGGGAGATCACCCCGGTGAGCAGGGGGTAGTGGGTGCAGCCGAGCACGAGGGTGTCCACGCCTGCCTCCCGCACCGGATCGAGGTACTCGTGGGCGGTCTCGATCAGTTCGGGACCACTCGTGATCCCGCGCTCGACGAACTCCACGAACCGGGGACAGGGCTGGATCGTCAGGTGGAGCTGGAGCGCGGCCGCGAAGGCGTCCTCGTAGGCCCGTGAGGCCACGGTGACCCGGGTCGCGATCACCCCGATCCGCCCGCTCCGCGTGGCCGCGACGGCCCGCCGCACCGCAGGCTGGATCACCTCGACCACGGGCACGTCGTACCGCTCGCGGGCGTCCCGCAGCGTCGCCGCGCTGGCCGCGTTGCAGGCGATGACCAGCATCTTCACGCCGGAGTCGACCAACCGGTCCATCACGTCCAGGGCGTGGTGCCGGACCTCGGCGATCGGCTTGGGACCGTACGGTCCGTGAGCCGTGTCCCCCACGTAGACGATCGGCTCGTGCGGGAGCTGGTCGAGGATGGCCCGCGCGACGGTCAGCCCGCCGACGCCGGAATCGAGGATGCCTACCGGAGCGTCCACCACGAGCGTGAGCCTACGACGACGGAACGCTCATGGCGGCCCGAAAGGCCTGTGCCCCTCGACACTTCTGGATCACGACGATCTGGTCACGCCTCGCAGGATCCGGTCACTCCGGGCAAGAATTCGCGCTCTCGGCGGGAGGATTCGTCCCGACCGGCGGGAGGATCCGGCGCAGCGAACCGGAGACGGGGACCCCTTGGCGGCCCGCGCCATTCCGGTCGGGAACCCGCGTCACTCCGGCCGGGAACCGGGACGACGGTGCCCGCGATGTCCGGACGACGGCGGAGTGGCGAGCACCTCGATGAGGCTCTCCTGCCACCAGGTCAGCACGTCGTAGAGACCCGCGAAGGCCAGGCGCGGGCTGTCGGGGGCACGGGCCGAGACGACCTCGTCGTGCAGACGCTCGGCGTCCTCGTCGGTCCGCACACCGAGCCGGTCGGCGAGCACGAGCCTGACGTCCGTCAAACCCTTGACCAACGCCTCAGCCTCGGTCAGGTCGAGCCGCACCGGTGTGCCGGGACCGCCCAGCGCCTCGCGGGCGCAACGCAGAGCCGCCCGCTTGCGGGTGCGAAGGCCGTGCTCGGTGAGCCGGCGGAACTCCTCGCTCAGGGCCGGGTCCTCGCGATTGCCGTCCGGCAGCAGCCTGGCCACGGCCGGGTCCTCGGGCGAGGTGACGGGATGGTCGTCGGCGGCCACGAGGTCCTCGGGGCTCAGCCGCAGACCTGTGAGCGCGACCAGCGGGTCGTCGTCCGGCGCCGGGCCCCCGCCGTCGTCCAGCATCCGGTCGACCTCACCCAGGAGGGTCGCGAGCAGTGCACGGTGGTCGGGATCGAGGAACACCTCGACCCGACCGTCACGGAACCGGAACACCCGGGACATCACCGGTCCTTCTGGAACGTGGCCCACAGGCCGTACTCGTGCATGGCCTCGGTGTCGCGCTCCATCTCCTCACGCGAACCGTTGGACACCACGGCCCGGCCCTTCTCGTGCACGTCCATCATGAGCCGCTCGGCCTTCGCCCGGGGATACCCGAAGTAGGTCTGGAACACGTACGTCACGTAGGACATCAGGTTCACCGGGTCGTTCCAGACGACCGTGACCCACGGGACGTCGACGGCCGCGGTCTCGTCGACGTCGGGTCGCTCGACCTCGACCGGAGCCACGCTCACCGGGCCCACTCTAGTTCGACCGGACCGCCGCACCGCGCCACGTGCTCCGGCAGCGCCCGTCGCGGATCCTCCGCCCAGGCCCACCCCGGTACCGTTCCCGTCCACCCACCGGTACTCGTGCCGACCCACCCCTCGGAACTCATGCCACCTCGCCCCTCGGGACTCGTGCCACCACGCCCGTCCAGGTGCCAGGCTGCACCGCCCGTGCCGTGCCGGACGGCCATGGCTCCGGGAGGGCCCGCCACCGCCCCGGTGCTCTTCCCGGTCCCCCGTGTGCCGCACCCGCAGGGCCACGCCGCCCGCAGGGCCCCGGCTACCCTGCCCCGTGTGAGCGCAGCCCAGGACGGTGATCTCCCGCCCGCCCCGACCCCCGGCAGTCCCCCATCCGGGCAGTACCCGGCCGGCGCTCCGCCGTCGTCGGCGCCGTCCCCCGACGGTTCCGTGTCGGCGCCGTCCCCGGCCCCGGACCGTGCACCGCCGCGCTCGGCGGTGCTCCTCACGGACCACTACGAGCTGACCATGATCGAGGCGGCACTGCGCAGCGGAGCGGCCGCACGTCGCTGCGTCTTCGAGGTCTTCGCGCGACGGCTGCCGAACGGGCGGCGTTACGGCGTCGTGGGCGGAACCGGGCGGTTGCTCGACGCCCTGGGCTCCTTCCGGTTCGGGGACGACGAGCTCTCCGAGCTGTCCCGCCGCGGAGTCGTCGACCGCGACACCCTCGACTGGCTGGCCCGGTACCGGTTCCGCGGTGACGTCCTCGGCTACGGGGAGGGCGAGACGTTCCTGCCCGGGTCCCCGATCCTGACCGTGGAGGCAGGCTTCGCCGAGGCGGTACTACTGGAGACGCTCGCGCTGTCCGTGCTCAACCACGACAGCGCCATCGCCGCCGCCGCCAGCCGCATGGTCACCGCGGCGCACGGACGCCCCTGCCTCGAGATGGGCTCACGGCGCACCCACGAGGAGGCTGCCGTCGCCGCGGCTCGTGTGGCCTGGCTGGCGGGATTCGCGGGCACCAGCAATCTGGAGGCGGGACGTCGCTACGGCATCCCCACCATCGGCACCTCCGCGCACGCGTTCACCCTGCTGCATGACGACGAGCGGGAGGCGTTCGCCGCCCAGGTGGCCTCGCTCGGCCCCGGCACCACCCTGCTCGTGGACACCTACGACGTGCCGACCGGCGTGCGACGCGCGGTGGAGGCAGCCGGCACTGGCCTCGGCGCGGTCCGGATCGACTCCGGTGACCTGCTCGAACAGGCCTACGCGGTGCGCCGGCAACTCGACGAGCTCGGTGCCCGGAACACGCGCATCGTCGTCACGAGCGACCTCGACGAGCATGCGATCGCCGCGCTCGCGGCGGCCCCGGTGGACACCTACGGGGTGGGCACCTGTCTGGTCACCGGCTCGGGTGCGCCCACCGCCGGTCTGGTCTACAAGCTCGTGGCGCGTGAGGCGCCGAGCGGTGAGCTGGTGCCCGTGGCCAAGCGCAGCCTGGACAAGACCAGCATCGGCGGTCGCAAGTGGGCCGTGCGCCGGCGGGACGAGCAGAACCGTGCGGTCGCCGAGGTGATCGGGCTCGGTGGACCGCCCACCCCCGAGGACGGCGACCGCGAGCTGCTGCGGGTACTGGTGCGTGACGGCGAGGTCGTCGGGGCCGAACCGCTGGCCGCGGCCCGGGACCGTCACCGGATCTCGTTCGCGGAGCTGCCGGTCACCGCGCACAAGTTGTCCCGCGGGGAACCGGCCATTCCCACCCTGGTCGAGTCCCGCTATCTGGCGGCCGCCCCCTGGCCGGACCGTGACGGAATCGTCGGCGACGTCGTCCCCCGATCCGCCCCGGGCAGGACAGGAGAGGCCGCCCCACACCCGACAGGTGGGGCCGGCTCACGCACGGCAGGTGAGCCCGCCCCGCGCACGACAGGAGGACAGCCGTGAACCGCGCTCTGATCATCGTGGACGTGCAGAACGACTTCTGCGAGGGCGGATCGCTGGCCGTGGCCGGTGGCGCTGCCGTCGCCGCAGGTATCAGCGAGTTGCTGGCCCGGGACGCCGGTGCGTACGCGGCGGTCGTCGGCACCCTGGACTGGCACGAGGACCCGGGACCGCACTTCGCCGACCAGCCCGACTTCGTCGACTCCTGGCCGGCGCACTGCGTCGCGGGCAGCCGCGGCGCCGCCACCCACCCCGCGCTGGGCACCGAGCACGTGTCGGCCTGGTTCACCAAGGGCGCGTTCTCCGCCGCCTACTCGGGCTTCGAGGGCAGCACCGCGGGCGAGGACCCCACCACCCGGGTGGGCCTGGGCGACTGGTTGCGGGCCCACGGCATCGACGCGGTGGACGTCGTGGGGATCGCCACCGACCACTGCGTGCGGGCGACCGCCCTGGACGCCGTCCGGGAGGGCCTGCACACCCGGGTGCTCGCGGAACTCACCGCCGGTGTGGCGGCCGGGACCACCGCGACCGCGGTGCAGGCGTTGTGCGCGGCGGGGGTCGAGGTGCTCGGCGAGCCGGTGGTGCGGGGCTGAGCGAGATCCTTGCCTGAGCAGCACCAGGCGGAGCGAGGCCGGTCCCCCCGCGCACACCGCGCCCCGGATGCGAGAAGGTGAACAGGTGACCAGTGCGGACACCCTGCCGGGCCTGCCCGGCGCGGACGACGACCCCGGCCAGGGCGCAGCCAGTCTCGTGCTCTTCGAGCGACTGCTAGCGGACGCCCCCGAGCTCGACGGCTCGGCGGGCACATTGCTCGAACGGCACCGCGCGCACCGTGCCGGACCTCATGCGGAACTGCTCGGACCGTTGGTACTTCCGGCCGGCGCGCTGGCGGCGGTGGCCCCGGAGCTGGCCACCGCCGATCACGGCCTGCCGGTGGTGCTGACGGCGTGGGGACCCGGCGCCCTGGACGCGCTCCGGATCGGGCGTGACCTGCTGCTGGCCGACGACCACGCCGAGCTCGTCGGGGTGCGGATCGCACTCGGCCAGGAGTACGAGCCCGCCGCGGCGGTGGACGACCTGCTGGACCGGCTGGACTTCTCGGTGCCGGCCTGGATCGGGCTGGACCCCGGCGAGGGCTGGGAGGCCGCACTCGACCTCATCGCGGACGACGGCGCCGAGAACGTGCTGCTGATCCCCGGAGCCGCCGGCGACCGGACGCGCTCGCAGGACGGCTCCGAGGACGGCTCCGGGCAGGAGTCCTGGCCGCCGGACGTCGAGGGGACCGCCGGGCTGCTGCGGCGGGCGGTGGACCGCGATGTCACGCTCGCCCTGGGCCGAGGGCTGTGGCCTGCGGTCACCGAGGGCGAGAACCTGGGGCTGCTCAACATGCTCTGCGCGGTGCGAGCCGCGCTCAACGGGGCGCTCGTGGCGGAGCTCGCCACGATCCTGGCCAGCCGGGTGGAAGCGCCCCTGCTCGCGGCGACCCGTCGGATGAGCGATGCGGATGCCGCCGTGGTGCGCTCGTTCCTGGCCACCGCGGACGTGCGCGATCTCGCGGGGACCGTGGACCGGCTGCAGGCGCTCGGCCTGCTGGGGTAACGACGACCGGCGGGGCCGGGTAACGACGACCGGCGGGGCCGGGGATCGGCAGGGGCACGGGACAGGCGCCCGGCCGGTCGCTCCTCAGCGGGAGAGACCGGCCGGGCGATGCGGTCGATCAGTACGAGTGCGTGCCCGGACCCTGAGGCCAGGAAGCACCACCGCCCGGAGGAACTGCACCCGTCCTGGCGCCGCGGCTGCTCGGCCCCTGCCAACCCCGGGTGGTCACCACGACCGTCCCGGCAATCTTGTCGTGCAGGCACTGCCGACGCCCGTCCCACAGGCACCAGAGGCTGTCCAGCAGGGAGTAGATCCCTCCCACGTTGGGCACCATGCCGATCAGGCTGGAGCCGACCCAGCGCAGCAGGGCCCACCAGCCGAGGCGCCCCGGATGCTCCCAGCGCCGGACCTTGAGCCCGCACATCATCTTGCCCAGCGTGGCACCGCGGAAGGCCAGCAGCAGCACCTCGTAGAGGATGCCCACGAGCAGGTAGATCCCGATGAAGGAGTAGAGCGCGTGGGTGAACGCGCCGTCGTTCAGCAACAGGCTGGTGTCGGGGCTCTCCCCCTCCGGGCGCAGCTTCTCGAGGTCGAGCCACAGCTTGAACTCGTGCCACATGGTGTGCAGGAAGTAGAAGCCGAGGGCGATGCCGAGGGCGCTCGTGATCAGCCCGTCGAGGAACCGGGCGAGCAGGCGCATCCCGCGGCTCCCGAGCAGATCACCGTCCGGAGTGGCCAGGATCTTTCCGTCGTACGAGTAGCCCGCGGCGGCGTAACCCTGACCGGGGTACGGCTGCCCGGGATAGGGCTGCACGGGGTAGCCGGGCACCGGGTAACCCTGCTGCGGGTAACCGGACTGCGGGTAGCCCTGGGCCGGGTACCCCTGCTGCGGGGGACTCTGCTGCCCGTACCCCTGCTGCGGGTAGCCCTGAGTCGGGTACCCCTGCTGCGGGTATCCCTGGGGGTACTCGGGTTGGGAGTAACCCTGGCCCGGGTAGGGCGTGGTCGGCTCGGCGGGAGAGACCGGTGGCGGGTAGGCGCCCGGCTCGGGCTGGGCCGGAGCCGGCGCCCCGGGAGCTACCGGAAACCCACCAGGACCGACCACGCCAGAGGGGGGAGGCGGGCTCGCCGGTGCCGCTTGGTGGGGTGCCGGTCGGGTGACCGCGCTCCACACGGCGCCGTCCCACCAGCGTTCATAGCCCGGTGCGGACGAGTCCGGGTACCAGCCCGGAGCTCTCTCTTCGCTCATCGTTGACTCACGCCTCGCTCATCGCCGGATCTGCGGGCACAGCCTGCCGTATCCCTCATAACTTCGTCATGCGCCTTGCCCGGGTTCAGTGGTCACCGTGATCCCGATGCCGCGTTCGGGCCGAGCAGATCGATGACAGAGCCGTCCGGGTGACGGAGCGGTGAGCCATCGCATGGGAACTCCCGCGCAATCAGGACTTGACACGGCAGACCCACCTCACTTCTATTGGCACGCTTCAGTCCGGGTCGGTCGTGCCGGCCTCGCGCGGCCGGATGAGCCGGACCGCCCCTCCGAAGGAGGAATCCGTGCGCACTCCCTGGCGCCTCGTACTCACCCTCGCCCTTGCCGCCCTCGCGGTACCGCTCGGTCTCGCCGTCGCCACCGGCCCGGCCCGTGCCCTCGACAACGGTCTCGCCCGGACCCCGCAAATGGGCTGGAACGACTGGAACACCTTCGGCTGCTCGGTCAGCGACTCGCTGATCCGTCAGATGGCGGACACCCTCGTCTCCAACGGGATGGCCGCGGCCGGGTACCAGTACGTGAACATCGACGACTGCTGGTCCACCACGAGCCGTGACTCGTCCGGCAACCTGGTTCCGGACCCGAACAAGTTCCCCAACGGCATGAAGGCACTCGCCGACTACGTGCACAGCAAGGGCCTCAAGCTGGGGATCTACGGTGAGGCCGGCAGCACCACCTGCGCCGGATTCCCCGGCAGCCTCGGCCACGAGACCCAGGACGCGAACACCTTCGCCTCCTGGGGGATCGACTACCTCAAGTACGACGACTGCGGTGACCACGGTGGTCTCACCGACCGGCAGCGCTACACGACGATGCGCGACGCGTTGGCCGCCACCGGGCGCCCGATCCTGTTCGCGA
>Ga0265334_10001140_pt1 | contig 12992 bp, 10 predicted proteins | sample 42023metaG_FD_192442 | JGI IMG/M metagenome (GOLD analysis project Ga0265334, IMG submission 192442) | Rhizosphere microbial communities from Carex aquatilis grown in University of Washington, Seatle, WA, United States - 4-20-23 metaG | ecosystem: Host-associated > Plants > Roots > Rhizosphere... | reverse complement strand
TTGGGCGACGTCGTTGCCCAACTTCGTCTCGGCGCCGTCAAATAGGTCCCATAGGCCTGGCTGACCCGCCCATTCATATCGCCATTGGCGCCAATTCATCCAGGCACTGACAAGCAATAATAGGACCAGCCCTCCCTGCGCCAGTTGGCGCAGGCGAACCTTGCGCTCCCGCGCCCACCGCCAAAAGGCCATCCAACCCTCGGATGCCGCCAAGGCGACCCAGGGGGCCATCTCAAAGGTCCGTCCAGCGTGGGCCGCGTCCTTCGACAGCAATCCGGGAAGGCACCCCACCGATAGGCCGATTAAGCCGCAGGCGGCGATCCGTCTTTTCGGCGCAAAAAGCCATAGGCCCAGCCCCAGGGCGAAGGCGGCTCCCCCGATGGCGTCCATCAGGGGCTTTCCCGGTATGCTTTCCATGGGATTGGCGTCGCCCAGGCGGTTGAACATCAAAAGATAGGATCCGGCGTGGGCCAACAGCGAGCCCGCAGTCTGATGTGTCCAATCCAGGGCCACTTGGCCTTCCCGGTTCACGACGATCCCTTCCCCGACCCACCGGATAGTCATGGGCCCGGCCACCAGGAGAAACCCGATCCCGGCCGCCAAGAACCTCTTTTGGTTCCGCTTCAGGAATCCCCTGTCCCGGTAAGTTTCCCAACCCAACCACAAGGCGAGCCCGATCGGAACGGCCTTCGCGCCTTGGTAGATCCAGGGAGCCATACCGAGGGATATCCCTCCCAACAGGGCGAGGGGCCAACGCTTCCCCTCAGCCGCCAAGACAAAAGCCAAACCAATTCCGACCAGGGAAAGGGCCACGGGGTGGGGGTGCCCCGTGGAACCCAAAATGAGGTGCCACCGCATGAAGGCGAAGAGAAGCATCGCAGCCAATCCTTGGGTGGGGCCCGCCAGGCGACGGAAGACGTAGAAGAAGGCGGCCAAGCCAATCCAATCGGCAAGTAGGAAGAAAAGCAGGAGATTAAAAACATCGGCGCGGAAGAATTTGAACCAACCGGCCAAGAGGCTGAAAAGGATGGGATAGTCCACCAAGGTCGGATTGAAAACCCCATAAGGGTTCCATCCTTCCCGGAGGACCCGCAGGGCTAAAAGGCCGGTCAACCCGAAGTCTCGGAAGAGCCCAGGCGGGAGTTGTTGCTGGAGGGCGCTGAGGTGGACGGCCAGGGAAACGATGAGCAGGAGGATGAATGCGATGAACTCCACCGAGCGGGGTGGGGCCGGTACCGGGGCCGTGCTTTGGCCGTGAAGGAGATAAGCCGAGACGGCAAATAAAAATATGCCGGGGAACAGGGTCCAAACGGTCGATGAGCCCATAAGGACCGCTTGGCCCAAAAGGACACCTGCGAACGCGAGGCCCATGGACCTGCCCGGGGTCAGACGCATTGGCCGATCAGGGATTCATATTCCGAGGCGGCCGAGGGGTCCCGGGCGGCCAGCGAGACCTGACGTCCCATCTCAAAAGCCTGCCTCGCCGATCGGGTCTCCCCCCTCGCGAGGAAGGCGGCGCCCAATTCGCGGTAGACCGCCATGTTCGTGGGGTGCTTCTCGGCGAGCCTCCGGAGGTGGATCAAGGCCTCCTCGGCCTGTTGGGTTTGGAGGAGGATCTTACCGGCATTCAATAAGAGGACGGGGTCATCGGGATCGTCCTGGAGGAGTTCGAGGATCAAGGGCAGTTTGCTGGGATCCATTTCCTACTCCGGAAATACAACGTTTGAACCACGGGGAAAGCGGAGGTCACGGAGCCAATCACATGTTGATAGGATGACTTGGCTAAAATTAATACTCCGTGAACCCCGTGCCCTCCGTGGTCAAATCAGCTTTGATTCGGGGCTTTTCCGTTTCAATCGATGTGGATCGGGTGGACGTCCCAGATTTCCTTGCAGTATTCCGCGATGGTCCGGTCGCTGGAGAAAAATCCCATGTGGGCCACGTTCAGCACCGACATCTTGGCCCATTGGTCCTGGTCGCGGTAAGCCGCGGACACCTTGTCCTGGCAATCCACGTAGGCGTCAAAATCAGCCATCAACATGTATTCATCGTGGTTGTACAGGTCGTCCACCAAGGGGGCGAAGAGACCCGGGTTGTCGGCGGACAGGAAGCCGCTGGAGATCAGGCTCATCACGCCCTTGAGCTCAGGGGAACGCTCGATGTAATCCCTCGGGTTGTAGCCCTTGTTTCGGAGCGCCCCGACCTCCTCGGTCTTGAGGCCGAAGATGAAGATGTTGTCCTTCCCCACCTCGTCAAGGATCTCGATGTTGGCCCCGTCCAGGGTTCCGATGGTGAGGGCGCCGTTCAGGGCGAACTTCATGTTGCCCGTCCCCGAGGCCTCCTTGCCCGCGGTGGAGATCTGCTCGGACAGGTCGCTGGCCGGCATGATCTTCTCGGCGAGGGACACCCGATAATTGGGGAGGAACAGGACCGTCAGCTTGCCCTTCATGTCCGGGTCGCTGTTGATCAACTCCGACAGGGCGCCGATGAACTTGATGATGAGCTTGGCCTTGAAATAACCCGGGGCGGCCTTGCCGCCGAACATCACCGTCCGGGGGGTGACCTGGACCGTCGGGTCGGCCTTGATGCGGTTGTAGAGGGCCAGGACATGGAGCGCGCAGAGGAGTTGGCGCTTGTACTCGTGGATACGCTTGACCTGTACGTCGAAGAGGGAGTCCGGGTCCACGACCTGGCGCAACTCGTCGCCGATGACCTTGGCCAACCGGACCTTGTTTTCCCGCTTGATCGCCCGCCATTGGGACAGGAAGTCGGGGTCCTCCGAGTACTTGACCAGCTTCGACAACTGGGAAAGGTCGGTGATCCAACCCTCCCCGATCTTGGAGGAGATGAGGGCGGCCAGTCCCGAATTGGCCTTCAGGAGCCAGCGCCGCTGGGTGATTCCGTTGGTCTTGTTGTTGAAACGGTCCGGGAACATGGCGTAGAAATCAGGCAAAACGGAGTTCTTCAACAGGTCGCTATGGAGCGCCGAAACGCCGTTGGTGGAATGGCTCCCCAAAATGGCCAAGTGCGCCATCCGGATATGGGGGTCGTGCCCTTCCTCGAACAGGGACATGCGGCGCATCCGATCGGTGTCCCCGGGGTACTTGGCCGCCACATCCTTCAGGAACTTGGCGTTGATGTCCTGGATGAGGATCAGGTGCCTCGGAAGGAGCTTCTCAAAGAGGCCCCGGGGCCACTTCTCGAGGGCCTCGGGAAGGAGGGTATGGTTGGTGTAGGCCAAGGTGCGTTGGGTCAGGTCCCAGGCCACGTCCCAAGCCAAACCTTCCTCGTCCACCAGGATGCGCATAAGTTCAGCCACGGCGATCGAGGGGTGGGTGTCGTTCAACTGCATGGCCACGGCGTCCGGCAGTTCCCTCAGGTTGCTTCGCTCGCGCTTGAACCGGCGCATGATGTCCTGCAGTGAGGCGGACACGAAAAAGTATTGCTGCTTAAGCCGGAGCTCCCGTCCCTCGGGGCTGTTGTCGTTGGGGTACAGGACCTTGGAGATGCTTTCGGTCTGGGTCTTCTTGGAGGTGGCCGCGAAATAGTTGCCCTTGTTGAAATAGTCCAGCTCGAACTCTTCGGTGGCCTTCGCGCTCCAAAGCCGGAGGTTGTTGACCGTCCGGAGGCCGTACCCTGGGATCGGGGTGTCATAGGCCATCGCCAGGACGTCGTCGTCGCTGATCCATTCCCAGATCTCCCGGCCGTCGGCGTGTTTCCGTTTGGCGCAACGGCCCCCGAACTTCACCCGGAAGGTGTACTCCGGACGGGCCACTTCCCAGGGGTTGGTGCGGCCCAGCCACTCGTCGGGCTCCTCCACCTGGTTCCCCTGAACGATCTTCTGCCGGAAGATGCCGTAGTCGTAACGGATGCCGTAGCCGTAGGCGGGGATCTCGAGGGTGGCCAGGGAATCCATGAAGCAGGCCGCCAGGCGGCCCAAACCGCCGTTGCCCAACCCCGCGTCCGGTTCGATCTCCCGGATCTCCTCAAGGTTCAAGCCCAGTTCGTCCAGGGCCTGGGTGGCGTGGTTCCATTCCCTCAGGTTGATCAGGGTGTTCCCCAGGGTTCGGCCCATGAGGAATTCGAGCGAAAGGTAATAGACCCGCTTGGCCCGCTTCTCGTGGTAGGTCTTTTGCGTGGCCAGCCAATTCTCCACCAGGCGTTCCCAAAGGGCGTAGGCGAGGCTGAGGTAACGGTCGTATTCGGTGGCGGTCTGGGCTTCCTTGACCAGCCGGTACTTCAGGTTGCTGACGAAGGCGTCCCGGATCCGCAGGGGACCCACGGTGGAATCGGCCTTGCCCCGGAGGGCGTCGATCAGCTTAAAGTTCATCTTTGACCTCGTATTCGGCTTCGAGTACCTGTCCGGAATGTTCGGGTATTTGACCTGGGTCCATTCGGTGGGGAGGCGGGATTTCGCGTCGCTTGGGCCCTACCAGGGCCCCGACGACGCCACCCACCAACGCCAAGGCCCCCACCCCAACCGCCAGGACCAGGGCCACTGGGATCAGGGCCAACGCGGCCAGGACCAGGAGAAAGGTCGCCCAACCGGGCAAACGAAAGGTACGTACCATCATGGGCATCTGCCCCATCCCCCGGCCGTACAACGGCCCTTGGAATCCTGATATTTTCACCGAGGCCCGGACCCTTGACAACCCGAATCGGGATGATTTGTCAAGCGCATGACTCCCGACGGTTTTGTCGGTTAGGGAGCGACTTGACACCTTTCGGGCACCGCCCCAGAATATCCATCGGCCCTCTGCGGTGCTCGACCTTGGGGCGGGAAATTTTGAGCCATAACTTTAAACGGGCGGCTTTAATTTCCGGGGAGTGGCTCCTGCGGGAGTCGATGAACCGGCCATGCGGTCGCCCACCTGACATAGTCAGGCCTCAAAAAAGTACCTTTCCAACCGGCACAGGCGGTGGCCAATTTTTTTATGGACCTTTTCGAGAACGCGACCCAAGACAGCCCTAACCGGCCCCTCGCCATCCGGATGTCCCCCCGGACCTTGGACGAGTACGTGGGCCAAGAGCACCTGACCGGTCCCGGAAAACTCCTCAGACGGCTCCTGGAGTCCCGTCGTTTCGTCTCCCTCGTCCTTTACGGCCCCCCCGGAGTCGGCAAGACAGCCTTCGCCCGGCTCGTGGCTCGATTGACCCAGGGGCGCTTCACGCCCCTCAACGCCGTCACCTCGGGGGTCGCCGAGGTCCGCCGGGTCCTGGAGGAGGCCGCCGAGAACCGCCGCCTCTACGGGAAACCCACCGTCCTTTTCCTCGACGAGATCCACCACTTCAACAAGAGCCAACAGGACGCCCTCTTGCCCTCAATGGAACAGGGCATCATCCTCCTGGTCGGGGCCACCACCCAGAACCCGTTCTTCTCGCTCAACAGCGCCCTCCTCTCGCGATCCAGGGTCTGTGAATTGCGGCCCCTGGAGGACAAGCACCTGGAGCTGTTGTTGGACCGTGCACTGGCGGATGGGGAGCGGGGCTTGGGCCAAATGAGGATCACCCTCACGCCCGAGGCCAAGCGCCACCTCGTGAAGTCCTGTTCAGGCGACGGCCGCACGCTGTTGAACGCCCTGGAGGTCGGGGCCCTCACGACGCCCCCCGGCGAGGATGGGACCATCCTGTTCGACCTGTCCGTCGCGGAAGAATCCATCCAACGCCGGTCCATCGCCTATGACGGCACCGGCGACCAGCATTACGACACCATCTCGGCTTTCATCAAGAGCGTCCGGGGTTCCGATCCTGACGCCGCCCTTTTTTGGCTGGCGAAGATGCTCTACGCCGGCGAGGACCCCCGCTTCATCGCCCGCCGCTTGGTGATATTGGCCAGCGAGGACGTGGGCAACGCCGATCCCCAGGCCCTGCCGATCGCCGTGGCCGCCCAACAGGCCTTTGAGTTCTTGGGCCTTCCCGAGGGCCGGATCCCCCTGGCCCAAGCCACGGTGTACCTGGCCTGCGCCCCCAAGAGCAACGCCTCCTACATAGGGTTGGAGAAGGCCACCGAGGACGTCAAAAAAGGCAAAACCGTCGAGGTTCCCCCTCACCTCCAGGACGGCCATTACGCCGGGGCCAAGACCCTCGGGCACGGCCAGGGATACGAATACGCCCACGACCATCCGGATCACTACGTGAAACAAGACTACATGTTGGGGGCCGGGACTTATTACGTCCCGACCACCTTGGGATATGAAGCGAAGATTAAGTCATGGCTCGAACATCTGAAGCAACTGGAACCCACCACTGCCAAGGACCTTCGCCATGACTCCAACCCCTGAACAACGGAAAGTCCAACTCCGCGGTGAAATGATCAACCGCCGGTTGGCCGTCAGCCCCTCCAAAGCCGAGGAAGCCGCCAAGGGACTCTGGCCTTCCCTCCAGAAGTTCCCGAATTTGGCCGCCGTGAAGACCGTCGCGGGCTTCATCGGGGCCCGGGGTGAGATCCCGACCGAACCGCTCCTCCGGTCCCTGCTGGAATCCGGAAGGTCCTTGGTCCTTCCACGTACCCAAAGGGACCCCCAGTCCATGGTTTTCTGTGAGGTCCCAACTCTCGCCGCATTGACGCCTGGAGCTTTCGGGATCCCCGAACCTCCCGCGACGGCCCCCATCGTGTCCGAGAAGGAAATCGACCTGGTGTTGGTCCCGGGGACGGCCTTCGACCCCATGGGGGGCCGGGTGGGGTTCGGCAAGGGGTTCTACGACCAATCCATCCCCCTGTTCCGTCCGGGGGTCCAGCGGATCGGCATCGGCTACGCCTTCCAGGTGGTGGACGAGGTGCCCCAGGTGACCAAGGACCAAAAGGTCCATTGGATCCTCACCGACGAGGGTTTGTGGATGTGCGCTTAAAAGGAGAAGCCCCCTCACTACAAAGAACACGAAGAATGACGGGCACATAATAAAGCCCTAGACTTTTTCACCACCAAGGTCACCAAGTTCATAAAGAACTTCGGTACTGAAACAAAAGTTAAACCCCCAAACTCAAGATCACCAAGTTAGGTTTAATCTCAAATACGCTATGGGGTTGCATGGTTTTTGGCGACCGGAGTAATGGTTCACTTAACCAAATCCACACTTTTTCATCGTGAACCAGGTGTTCGAAAATCACGTTGAAGCCTTGTAAAGACGTTCAATCCCGTCTTAAATAGGCCCGCTTTTACTCCAACCCGGGGAACCCCATGAACATCCTCCTGATCGGCGACATCTGCGGCAAGCCCGGACGCCACGCCGTCCATCAAGTCCTCAAGAAGATCAGGACGGACTATTCCATCGATTTCATCGTGGCCAACGGCGAGAACATGGCAGGAGTCGTGGGGATCCAACCCGACCAGTTCCGCTTCCTGATCGACCAGGGGGTGGACGTCGTCACCACAGGAAACCACATTTGGGCCAAGAAGGAAGTCCACGAGATCATCGGCAAGGACTCCCGCCTGCTCAGGCCCCACAACTACCCTTCCGAGAACCCAGGTTCCGGCGTGGGGGTTTTCGACTGCAAGGGAACCCCGGTGGCCGTCATGAACCTTATGGGACGGGTGGGGATGAACTTCCCCCTGGATTGCCCTTTTAAGGCAGGGGAAAGGGCCCTGGCGGAGATCGGGGGGCGGGCCAAGGTCATCCTGGTGGATATGCACGCGGAGGCCACCAGCGAGAAGCGGGCCATGGGCTGGTACCTGGACGGGCGCGTTTCTTCCGTGACCGGCACCCATACCCACGTCATGACCGCCGACGAGGAGATCCTACCGGGCGGCACGGCCTACTTGACCGACATCGGCATGACGGGCTGCATCGCCTCGGTCATCGGGGTCAAGAAGGAGATCGCCATCAAACGGTTCCTCACCAGCGCCCCGGCGCGTTTCGAAGGGGCCGAGGACCTTCCCTACTGGTTCCAGGGGGTGGTGGTGTCGGTGGAACCCTTGACCGGCAAGGCCACAAAGATTGAACGGATCCGGCAAACAGTTAATTGACCTAACGGCTGAACACCAGAAAATATAATAAAAACGCCAAGCACAATCCCGCCAGATAAACGACAATGAACATCGGGGAATTGCGACTTTCACCATCCATCCCGTCGGATAGATGAGTTAACGGTTGTACAAGTGAATCACCCAATAACTCTTCCGCTTGACGACAATCGTCTGGATGAACGGAAACACAAAATGTATTGAGTGTTCTTCTGCCCGGATTAATTAGTCCGGGTTCCTCAAACTTAACGCAACGTAGCCCCTCGGCGTTTATTCGGCCCAGTATTAAATCAGCCTCGAATTCGACGCCCTTATAAACGGTTATATAACTCTGGAAATCCAATTCGTTTGGACTGGATGCATCCAAGGAAAACCCCGCGCTCTCTTTATAATCGGCTTAATTTATCAATGGCTGAATCCGCTTCGGAATATGGCACCGCCACCTTCACCACGCCGAAATGGCCAGGCGAAACAGCGGTCATGGGAAGGAGGTTTGAGATGTTGTCGTCCCAGAGCTGGGGGTGGAGTCCTTCGGACTCCAGCTTCCCCCTCACCACCGAAGCTTCGAAGGACGACCCCTCGAAGACAATCTCAAAGCCGTCCTGGGGCACGCCTATTCGCTCGGCGTCGCGGCGGGTTTGGGAGCCACGCGATGATGGACCGGCGCCCGATGGTGGACCGGCGCCGTTGAGATGCCCAGGGAGACAAGGCCCTTCTTGGCCGTTTCGGTGGCAGGGTCGATCTTCAGGGCCGCCCGGTAGTAATACTCAGCCTTCTGGAGATGGTCAGGCAGTCGTCCGAAGCGTTGGTATACGACCCCCATCATGGCGTTCGCCTCGGCGTAGTACCAGTAAGGGGTGCTGGGGTCGTTGATGGTCAGGGACTTCTTGAAGTATTTGGCGGCCTTCGCGAATTCTTTTAGGCGGTAGGCGGTGATCCCGACTTCATAGCACTCCCGCATGGTCTTGAAGGTCTCCTCGGTCGGCAAAGGGTTCTTGGAGAACTCGTTCGAGGTCGCGGTGGGGGTCACCGTGGCGGTTGGCACCTCGGGCGGCATGCCCTGGGTTGTGGTGGCCGTCGGAGTCGCGGTAACGGTCGTTGTCGCCGTGGGACTGCCCACAGTTACGGTTGTAGTGGCGGAAGGACTCGGGGCTTGGGTAGGTTTCTTAGTCGGCTGGGGTTCGGGCTCGCCGAATTCCATCGCAATCCCCCACCTGACTTCAACGTATTGCATATTGTAGGGCCTGGGGAGCATCCAATGCTGGTGGACGCCCAAGTCGAAGGAAAATCCAGGCACGACCCCCAGGCGGGTGCCCAACCCGATGGAGGCTCGGGTGGTCCCACGCCAATGGTCGCCCGTCTTGGGAAGGTCGTTCACGCCGAGAGTTGCCAGGAAATAGGGGATGTTGTCGCCCGAGCGGCCAGGCATATGGAGGCGACCCGCCAGGAACATATCGGCCGCCCTCATACTGCCCCGGCCCGGCCGGTAAAAGTGGTCATATTCATAACCAACTCCGAGACCCAGAAAGGGGTTCGCCTGAAATTCCGGCATGGCGAAGATCGCCCATCCGTCGCTGAGGACATCGGCCACCGCCTCAGGCTTCATGGGGGATATGTAGATGCCTTGGAGGGTGAAGGCAATGGGCTTTTTGGGGAGGGCGGAGACCGTCTTAGGGAATGAAACCGCCCCCAAGACCAGCAGGCATCCCAGCAACACTCGCATGGATTTCTTCATCAATCCCTCCCGTCTTGGACTTCCTTCAAATGCAACTTCGCCGATTGGGTGGTCGGGTCGATCTTCAACGCGGCCTGGTAATAATCACGCGCCAAGGCGGTATGGCCCGGCACCATAAAATAGAATTGGTAGATCACGCCAAGCATGGCGTTCGATTCGGCGTAATAGTATTTGGGTGTGTAGGGGTCGTGGTAATCCAAGGATTGCTTCAGGAAACGGATCGACTTCTCGTAATCCTTGGATCGGTAAGCCTTCATCCCGGCCGCGTAGAGGTCCTTCATCTTCAGCTGTCCCTTCACGACATCGGGGGTGGGGACCAAGACAGGGGTCGGTGAAGGGGACGTAACAGGTGTGGCGAAATCCGACGCGATGGGGGTCCCGGTCGGGGTGGGCGTCACCGTCAGATTGGGAACTGATGAAACCGTGGGCTCCTCGGTCGCCTGATCGGCGGTGGGGTCGGGAACCGCGGTCTGGGTTGGGGCGACCGTCGCCTTTTCAGTCGCTGGATGGGTCGGGGTCTTGGAGACGGTAGAGGCGTTGGGGATCGTCGATTTTGGGGTAGGCAATACGTTGATTTCCATGAAATCCGCGCCCCACCCGGGAACGGACAACAGGAAAAACCCCGCTAGGAGAGTCCCGGAAATCGTAGGTAAGAGGGGTCGTCCCATGCACCATCCTGGAAATCGAATCGCCCCAAGGGTGGGGTTACGACGCTGTTAAGATTATAACAGACCCTTAGGCCTTCGACTCCAACAGGCTTTCCGTGAAGGCCTTCAGGATCCGCTTCAGGTGTTCCTTCTTCAGCGCCGTGTTCAGGAACCAGGCCTCAAATTGGGACGGTGGGAGGTACACGCCCCGTTTGGCCATGGCCCAGAAGAACCGGGAGAAGCGGTCGCGGTCGCTCTTCTTGGCGTCCTTGTAGTTCCGGACGGGCCCCTTTTGGAAGAAAAGCGTCGCCATGCTCCCCACCCTTTGGAGGACTGCATCGGTTTGGGTGGCGGTCAGGGCCCTGCGTATCCCCACCTCCAGGAAAGCGCCTGTTTCTTCGAGTCCTTGATGGGCGTTCGTCCGGCGGAGGATCTTCAAGGTCGCCAAACCAGCCGCCATGGCCACGGGGTTGCCCGATAGGGTGCCAGCCTGGTAGACCGGTCCCTCGGGGGAAACCAGCGACATCAGGTCCAACCGGCCCCCATAGGCCGCGGCCGGGAACCCGCCGCCGATCACCTTGCCCAGCGTGGTGAGGTCGGCCGGGACCTGATAAAGCTCTTGGGCGCCGCCCATCGCCACCCGGAATCCGCACATGACCTCGTCGAAAATCAGGAGCGCGCCGTTCTGCTTCGTGATGTCCCGGAGGCCTTCCAGGAACCCCGGAACCGGCGGGACGACCCCCATGTTCCCCGCCACGGGTTCCACGATGACCGCCGCGATATCCTTGAATTGAGCGAAGGCCAAACGGACGGCTTCCAAATCATTGTAAGGAACGCTGAGGGTCAGGGAGGCGATCTCCTCAGGTACCCCCGGGGAGTCCGGCAGTCCGAGGGTGGCTGGACCGCTGCCCGCGGCCACCAAGAGGCTGTCGCCGTGGCCGTGGTAACAGCCGTCGAACTTCAGGATCCGCTTGCGTTTCGTGGCGGCGCGGGCCAGGCGGATGGCGCTGAAGGTCGCCTCGGTCCCGGAGGATACGAATCGGACCTTCTCCATGGTGGGATAAGCCTTTTTCACCTCCACGGCCAAATCCACCTCCAGCGGGTTGGGTGCCCCGAAGGTGAATCCCTTGCGGAGGGTCCGGCGGACTTTGTTCGCCACCTCGGTCTGGACGTGGCCCAGGATCAACGGACCCCAGGACCCGACGAGGTCGAGGTACCGGTTTCCGTCCACGTCGATCAGGTAGGGCCCCTTCCCCCTCGAGAAGACGATGGGGTTGCCGCCCACGCCCCGGAAGGCCCGGACCGGGCTATTGACCCCACCCACCAGGTGCTTCTTGGCCTCGGCGAAAAGCCGTTCGGATTGCTTCAGCGAGAAGGGTTTCGGTCCGCGTGCCATTTTGTCCCCGATTAATGCTTTAGGTTGATTCGTTGTTTTGGCCAACCGCTATACGCCAACCGCCATCCGTGTTTTTACTTGAACCACTTCGCCGCTTGGACCGCCCAATAGGTCAGGATCCGGTCGGCGCCCGCCCGCTTGATGGCGGTCAGGGCTTCCGCCTGGGCCCGGTCTCCGTCGAGCCATCCCTTTTGGCGGGCGGCCTCGATCATGGCGTACTCGCCCGAGACGTGGTAGGCCCAGACCGGCACCTTGAACCGCTCCTTGGCCCGGGTGATCACGTCGAGTGCCGTCAAGGCGGGCTTCACCATCACCAGGTCCGCGCCTTCGGCGAGGTCCTGCTCGATCTCCCTGATCGCTTCCCTCGGGTTGGCCGCGTCCATCTGGTAGCTCTTGCGGTCCCCAAAGGCCGGAGTGGAGTCGACGGCCTCCCGGAACGGGCCATAAAACGCCGAGGCGAACTTCGCGGAATAAGCCAGGATCGGCAGGTCCTGGAAACCGTGGGTATCCAACGCCCTGCGGATCGCCCCCACCCGCCCGTCCATCATGTCCGATGGGGCCACCAGATCGACCCCCGCTTCCGCGTGGGACAGGGCGATCTTCTCGAGGAGCGCGAGGGTGGGGTCGTTCTGGACCTCCTGGCCCTTCAGGATGCCGCAATGGCCGTGGCTGGTGTATTCGCAGGCGCAGACGTCGGTGAGGACCACCAATTCGGGGATTTCCTTCTTGAGGCGGCGCACCGCCTGTTGGACCACGCCGTTTTTGGCATAACCCGACTTGGCCAGGGGATCCTTATGCTTGGGGATACCGAAGAGGATGACGCCGGGGACACCAGCCCGCTTTGCGATTTCGGCCTCCCGCACGAGGCTGGCCATGGAATGGCGTCGCACCCCCGGCATGGACCCAATGGCGACGGGGGCGGTCCGTCCTTCCTCGATGAAGAGGGGCAGGATGAAATCCGAGGGGTGGAGTCGGGTCTCTCGGACCAAGTCGCGCAATTGAGGGGTTCGGCGAAGTCGCCTCAGTCGGGTCACAGGAAATGCCATGGAATCCCTCTTTCGTTCGGCCATTCACCCGGACTCAAGTCCAAGTTTCGTGAGGACATTATAAAACCAACCCCGTCAATCCCAACGACGGGTTTCAATCGGGACCTATTAATTACGATTTTTTCCGCTTTTGGGCCCAGGCCACCAGGGAATCCACCAGGGCCGGGAAGGTGTATTTCTTGGGTTCCACCGCCACCCGACCCCCTT
>Ga0265334_10001136_pt1 | contig 13006 bp, 10 predicted proteins | sample 42023metaG_FD_192442 | JGI IMG/M metagenome (GOLD analysis project Ga0265334, IMG submission 192442) | Rhizosphere microbial communities from Carex aquatilis grown in University of Washington, Seatle, WA, United States - 4-20-23 metaG | ecosystem: Host-associated > Plants > Roots > Rhizosphere... | reverse complement strand
TAGAGGGATTTCCGGGCGCTGTTGAGGGACACCCGCATGGAATCGAGCCCGGCCAGGCAGAGCTCCTCGACGGACTTCGGGCGGCTGGCGTTGGTGTTGAGGTTGATCGTGCCCCGCTTCGTCTTCGATCGAAGGATTCGGATCGTCTCGGTGAGGACCTTCACCTGGGTGAGGGGCTCGCCCTCGCAGCCCTGGCCGAAGGACGCCACGGCCCGCTCGGCCTTCTCGAGGTGGGGGACCATGAGGGCCGCGATCTCCTCGGACAGGGGCACGGCCCTCAGGCGGTTCATGGGGGAGGGGGGCACCCCCTCGGGTTGGAAGGAAAGGCAGCCCACGCACCGGGAGTTGCAGCCCATGGAGGTGGGCATGGGGGCCTCCCAACGGCGGTGGAAATAGTTGCGGGCCGCGGGACAACCATCCACAAAGGCGCACTTGTTCATCTGGGTGAGGGCCCGGTTGGCCCCGAAGGCGGCTGCGTCCTCCTCCCGGTTCTTCTCCATGGCCTGGGGGTCGATCCACTCGCAGTCCTGCCGGGGATCCGGGTCCACGCGGAAGGCCGGAACGTAATAGCGGCCATCGAGGAAACCCACGGGGGCGTAGGCGTTCAAGGGGATGGCCTCGGCGCCGGGTCGCGCGCGGAAGGCCACGTGCGACCGGAGGGTGTAGGCGGGGGCCACGAAGGCCGAGACGGTGTGGAGGTCGTCCAGTTCCTCGAAGGTGCCGGTGGTCTCGTCGAAGCCCAAGGGTGAGCGGCCAGGCAGGAAGAACAGGTCGCTCCCGGGAGGAAGGGGGATCAGGTCGGCCCAGGCGAGGCGCACCGGGTGGCCCCCCGACATCCCGGCCATGGCCAGGCCCGGGGCGTCGAAGAACTCGCCCTTATGGTCGGCATAAAGCATTCGGGGAAATTTCTTGGCCAAGACCGGGCCTTTGGACCGACCGAACGGCGGGATTCCCCGATCCCAGGGGAACTTCCGATTCGACCGGCTTGTAATTTGGGCTGGGGTATCATATTCCGGTGGCGGTCAAAAACAAGGAGGCCTTGTGGGTATGGGCGGTTGGTTCTACCTGGTCGTCCTGGCGGTGGCGCTTGCCCTCTACGCGCGGGCCCGGGGTTATGGGTGGAAGAAACCGGTGGCCCTCCCGGAGGCCCCCGAACCGGGCCTTTCCCGGATCCACCTGGAAAAAGCCCCCCTCGAGATGTCCCTGAGCCTGACCCCTAAATGGGAGGCGGAGCTGACCCCGAAAGTCGCGGCCGAGGGTTGGGTCATGTTGGGGGACTGGTCCTACACCTCCATGACCTTCTTCTTCGCCCGCGCGTTCCTCTCGCCCGATGGGATGACCGTGATGCTCTGGGTCAATTGGGTGGAGGGGAAAGGCGGGTTCAAACAGGTGGTGACGAACCTGGAACTTTACTCCTTCTTGGGGGATGGGACCTTCCTCCTGACGGCCGCCTGCCAGGACGGCGCGGCGCGCCTCCTGACCGGAGCCAACCGCCCCCCCGAGGACAAACTGAGGCTCAAGCTCCAGGCGGTCTTCTCCGAGCTCGACGTCCGTCCTTTAATGGAACAGCATTCGATTTGGATCCGGGATTGGACCTCGCGAGGGCTCCCTGCCCGAGTCCTCATCAAGCCCGAGGTCCAAACCGAATTGGAGGGCCTGTTTTCACTTTAAAGCCGTCGGGTCGCTCCTTTACCCATGCTGAAGGGGACCTGAAAGAGAAAATGACCCATATTGAGTCCTTGGTGTTTTATATTTTCATCCATTTGAGAACATGTTATGACTACGGGAACCCCGGATGATTCCCCCGACGTCGGATGAAGGCGCTCAATGTTGCCGAGTTCCTTCCATCGGGAGGGTCGTTTTCAGGGCATTACGCATCGGGAGAAGGAAATGGCTCAAACCCCAGGGAAATGGAAATCGGCGTGTCTCGCGGCGATTTCCACGGTAATATTGCTTTCCGCCATGCCGGCCGGTGCGGTGCCGAGCTTTTCGCGCCAAACCGGGAAGTCCTGCTCGTCCTGCCACACCGTCTACCCGGAGCTGACCCCTTATGGCCGTTGGTTCAAGCTGACCGGCTACACCTCGGGGGACGCGGATACGCTGGTTGAAAAGGTGAAGGAGCGCACCGTCTTGGACCTGCCCAAGACCCTGCCTTTGTCCGCCATGGTCCTGATCACGGACGCCTTCTCGAACACCACCACCACGTCGGTGACCTCCCGCGACAAGCGGGGTGCCCTGGACCTTCCGGCCCAGATCAGCCTGTTCCTGGCCGGGAAGATCTCGCCGAACCTGGGGAGCTTCATCCAGATCACCTATGACGACGGGTCCGGCGTGTTCCACGGCGACAACATGGAACTGCGCTACGCCCGCAAGGTGGCCACGATCCACGACAACGACTTGTTCGTGGGCGCCACACTCAACAACAACCCCACGGTGCAGGACGCCTGGCACAGCACGCCGGCCTGGGGATATCCCTACGCGGCCAGCCCCTTCCAGGCCTCTCCCTCAACCTCCCCGTTCATCGCGAGTGAGGGAGGGAATGTGGGCGGGTTGGGCGTCTACGCCTACCTGGATAATTGGGCCTATGTCGAAATGTCCGGTTATCGGTCCTCCCCCCAGGGCTTACCGACCGGCACCAATATCTGGGGCGTGGCCCCCTACTACCGGGTGGCCTTGATCCAAGAACGCGGCAACCACTCCATCGAGGTGGGCACCTACGGCATGTACCAGGCCCAGTTGGCCGACTCGGCGGCCGAACAGCCCCGCGACTCCATGAGGGACAAGGCCTTCGACGCCCAGTACCAGTTCATCACGGACGACCACCAGGCTTCCCTGCAGGCTTCTTGGCTGCGCGAGGACACGGCCTGGAACGCCGAGTACGCGGGCGGCACCGGCTCGGTGGACCTGCCTTCCACCTACCTGAAGCAGACCAAGGTCACGGCGTCCTATTATTTCCGGCGGACCATCGGTTTGGTGGCGTCCTATTCGGAGATGAAGGGCACCCAGGACGGGACGGTCTATTCCACGTTCGCGGACTTCCGGCCCGACAGCATCGGCGCGATCTACGAGTTGGTCTACGTGCCCTGGCGCAACACCCGGTTCAGCGCCCAGTACAGCAAGTTCAACAAGATCGATGGGTCGACCGACAAGGTGCCCCTGTCGAACGAGAACACCCTGGGCATCCTGGCCTGGTTGGCGTTCTAAAAGAAATTTGGTTTGATCCAAGGCCGGGCCCGTCAGGGCCCGGCCTTTTTTTATGGGAATGGGGCCAGGTATACCCCTGTATGCTTTCTCGGAAACGGTGTATCTTAGGGCCATGAGCCGAGTCATCGCCCATCTCGACATGAATTCCTTCTTCGTCTCCTGCGAACGGCTGGTCGACCCCACCCTCGTGGGCAAGCCCGTCGTGGTTGGGGGGCGCAAGGGCGAACGGGGCGTCGCCTGTTCGGCCTCTTATGAGGCCCGGGCTTTCGGCGTCCGGTCCGGCATGCCGCTCCGCACCGCGGAGAAACTCTGCCCCCAGGCCCTCTTCGTGCCGGGACGACACAAGCTTTACTCCAAGTATTCCCGCAAGGTCTACGCCCTGCTCCGGCGTCTTTCCCCCATCGTGGAATACGCCTCCATTGACGAGTTTTTCCTCGACCTATCCGGGTGCGAGGCCATGTACGACAACGACCTACGGGCCATGGCGGGCAAGATCCGCCAGGCCGTCTTCGACCGAACCAAACTCCAATGCACGGTGGCGGTGGCGGGCAACAAGTACACCGCCAAGATCGCGGGGAAAACCGTCAAACCGGATTCCAAACCGCTCCCTGGGTTTTCGCCGGGAACCATCGTGGTGGACCCTGGCCAGGAGGAGGCGTTCCTGGCACCGCTGTCCATCGAAAGGCTCCATGGTTTGGGGGAGAAAACCCTGCCGAAGGTGAAGGCCCTGGGCATCGAGACCATCGGGGACCTGCGGCGCCTCAGCCCGACCCAACTGACCCGCGCCTTCGGCAAGTCGGGGGGTGAATGGTTCCACGACGCCTGCCGGAGCCTGGACGACGCCGAGGTGGTGGAAACCCACGAGGCCAAGAGCGTCGGCAATGAGACCACCTTCGACCGGGACACCTCGGAACCGGCGGAAGTCGCCCGCACATTGTCCTGGCTCTCGGAGAAGTCCTGTTATCGGTTGAGGCGGATCGGCAAGAAGGCGCGGACGGTCACCCTCAAGCTCCGCTACGAGAATTTCGAGACCCTGACCCGCGCCAAGGCCGTGGAACCGACCAACGATGACGCGGTGGTGTCGAAGGTCGCCGGAGACCTGTTCCGGGAGGCCTACTCCTCCCGCCGGAAGATCCGGTTGCTGGGGGTCACCCTGTCGAAGTTCGAGGCGGCGGGGGAGGAGGCGGGCTGGCTCTTCCAGGCCATGGACACCACCAAGAAGGACGCGCTCCTCAAGGCGGCCGATACCGTCAAGAGGCGCTACGGCTTCCACAAGCTGGAGAAAGCCTCCTCGCTCGACGCCCAGGGGCCGAAACCCGACGGCGGGCCGTCGTCGTTCGAAAAACCGAAAATAAGTTAACGGCCACGACGAATACTTATTTGAACCACCAAGGTCACTAAGGTAACTGAATGAAAGAAAACAACCGACTTGGTGACCTCGGGTTTGGTGTCAATCGTTTCTTCATAAACCCTTGCGTCAAATAGGACAAGATCACCAAGTTGCGGAGAGAAGTGTTGATGCTTATTATTCCAAATTGGTGTTCTTGGTGAACTTGGTGGTTCAAAACTGTTGCCGTCAGTGTTTTAACTTTGTTTAGGGTTTATGATGCTGGGCATGGGCCAAGCGAAAATCCAACCTGAATACCCGTTCCCTTGGGGGAGGTTTTTCCTCCTCTGGGGACTGGGCCTTTTGATGGGTGGGAGCCTGGTTTGGCTCCACCAGGGTTTCGGCGCGGCTTGGGCTAGGTGGATGGCCGGGTTGTTCCTGGGGATGCCCCTGGCCCTCGCTTGGGCGATGACCCGGCCCCGGTGGCAAAAGGTCACCTGCTCCTGGTGCGGGGCCTGGGGGAAGTCCCTGGAGATCCGCGGGGAAAGGCCCGCCCCGGAGTGGGGGGGCCTCGTGGTCACGTATCTTTGCCTGAAGTGCGGGAGGGAAATGGAGAAGCTGAAAACTACGAAGGACGCCGCTGGCCGTTAGCCGTTGGCCGCTGGCTAGAACGAAAAAAACCTTTTAAACCAACCGTAGGGGCGGATCAACTTAAGAATAGAAGGGGTGGGGTATGGCGGAGAAAGAGAAACAAAAGCCGGTGGGACGGGTGATTTTCTGGGAGGCGGCGGCGGCCTACGGCCTGTTTCACCTGCTCCAGACCGCCCCGGCCCAGGACCCTTACAGCCTCCCCTTCACGTACAACGCGGTCTTCTTCCTGGCGGCCTACCCCTTCTTCGCCTTTTGGAAGTTCGCGGGGGTGCCCGGGTTGGTGAAGCTCATCCTGTTCCCCGTGGGGATCCTGCTTTGGGTCGGCTTGCTGGTCTCGGCCTACGTTTGGGTGGGCTACCTTTTCTGGTCGTTCGGTCGGTTGGACCTGCTGGGGGTTTGGGCCCACCGCGCGGTGGTGCCGGCTATCCTGTTCCTCTTCCTTTATATCGCCTGGCTGGCGCCCCTCTGGGGAACCCGCAGGCCGGAGTTGGGGCTTGGCGATTTGGCCCGATTGACCCTCTTTACCTTGGCCGCCGGTCTCGTGGGGGCCCTCATGGGCCGGGGCCTCCAGGTGAGCCTCAACCCAACGACCTGGAACGAGACTTCCCGGCTATGGATCCTCCTCAACTGCACCCTGGCGGCCTCCCTGGTGGGCGCATGGGTCGGGGGTGTTGGGTCCAAGAAAAAGGGCGATTAACCCGAACGGGAAGCCCTGGGAGGCTTAACCATTATTTTCCTTCGTTTAACCCCTGATTTCCGTTCGTCACTTCCCCTAGCCGAATTGAGCGCCGTCATGCCAGCTCCACCCACGGTCGGCCTAACCTGATCCCGGGGGAATCTTCCCCCGTCGAAACCATCCCGGAACTCAGGCGGCAACCATGGGCGAATCCAATTTGGTAGCGGAATTCCGGTCGGCCTGGCAACGATTCATGGAAGGCCTGATTACGGAAGAGGAGTTCGCCCGATTCCGGGCACCGGTGGGTTTCCACCGGTCCAGCGACGGAACCTTCTCGGTCCGGATCAAGTTCCCCGGGGGACGGATCACCACCCGCCAAGCCGCCGACGTCGCCGCCTTCCTCCAGCGTTGGATCCCCGACCGCAAGACTTTCCTCACTCCCCGCCAATGCCTCCAGGCCTATGGACTTCACCTGGAGGACCTTCCCCAAGCGTTGGAGTATTTGGAGGCCCTGGGCCTGACCTCCCTTCGGACGGGAGGGGCGGTGGTCCGGAACATCACCACTTGCGAAGGCGCGGGCCTCTGCCCCCACCAGGTTTCCGACCCCCGTCCCGTGGTGAAGGCCCTGGAGGAATACTTGGGGTCCTCCGACCCCCATTACCCGGCCCGCGTGAAGATGGCCGTCTCGGGTTGCCACCGGGATTGCGCCTCCGCCCAAACCCATGCCTTGGGGCTCACCGGCGCGGAAGGGCCGAACGACCAACTGGGTTTCCGGGTTTGGGCCGGGGGCGGACTGGGGCGCCAACCCCAACTCGCCACCGAATTGGACCCGTTCGTCCCATTCCGGGAAGCCCCCAACTTTCTCGCCTGGGCCCTCAAGACCTTCCAGGAAAAAGGATCCCCCAAGGATCGTTTCGGCCTTAAGGGTTGGATCGGCCGCGATGGGGTCGCGTCCTTCCGGGCGGCCATGGAAAAGGTCCTTCCCCCGACGGGGGCCGCCGTGTTGGGGGAAGGAGAGGCCGGAACCGGCCCCTTGCCCCATCCGGGAAAACCAGGGGAAACCGAGACGGCGTCCTTGGCCTCGTCGATTTTGGGCCCCCACCGGGAGGAAGGGATGAATGTCCTTCGCGTCCGGGTGGCGGGGGGCTGGATGACCGAGCACCAATGGACCCTTCTGGCCCATGTGGCGGGACAATGCGGGGGCGGGGAACTTCGGTTGACCCAGGGACAGAACGTCCTCCTGACCCACCTCCGTTCTTCCAGCGCGGTGAAGGCCCTGGAACTGCTTTTGCCCGCCGGGTTGGTCGAATCCGGTGCGGGTTCCCCGGAGGATCCCTCGGCTTGCCCCGGGGCCGCCTATTGCCGCGGCGGGGCGGGCTTCGACGCCGCGGCGGCGCTCCGCAAATGGCTGTCCCAGTCCGGACGGGCATTCGACTCAAGGCGTTGGACCGGCGCGGTCCGGCTCTCGGGTTGCGCCCATGCCTGTGGCCGGCACGGGACGGCGGCCTTGGGCTTCGCCTTGGAACCCGCCCACCCTTCCGGCCATGAACCCCTTTCGATCCAGATCTGGATGGGCGGCGGACGCGATGGGTCGGGATGGCGACTGGCGCGGTTCGTGGGGACCTGGCCCGCGGATAAGATCGAGGACGCGGTTTTGGAGGTTTTCACCCATTTCCAGAGGGAATCCCCTCCCGAGGAATCCTTTGAGGACTTTTGTTTTAGGGTTTCCCAGGGGGATCCGGCGCCCGCCAGCGCTTGGTTCGCCCCTTCCCCGAAAGGCGCCCCCATCTTGGCTCAACCCGGAACCTGAGGCCCATTGGCCTTTGGTATATGCCACCCTGGCCTAGGTTGGATTGGAACGCCTCCACCCCGGCCCAAATGGCGGGTTTCCATTGAGGACAATGATCAGCCCATGTGACTCGGGTCATGGTAATGTCGCGGGTTTGGGGACTACTATGAATTCGTCATCTCGGGGAGGGAACCCATGATCGAGCAACCGCGAATTGAAGAATTCCAGAAGGATTGGGACCGATATACCTCCGGACTCATGTCCGAAAACGAGGCCAACCTTTTTAAGGCTTGTTGGGGTCTCCATGTGACCCGGGACGGCGGGTGGATCCTGAAGTTCCGTTTCCCGGGCGGTCAGATGAGCCCCGAACAGGCCGAGGGCTTGGCGGGCTTCCTCCGTAAATGGGTCGCCGAGGCCCGGGCCCGCATCACGCCCCGCCAAAACATCCAGGTCTTCGACTTCGCGGCCGAAAAGCTCCCCTTGGCCATGGCCGACTTGGCCTCCTTCGGCCTTTCCACCTGGCGGCATCCCGGGGCCGGGATGAGCACCTCCTCCCTTTGCGAGAAGGGGGCTTACTGCGAAAACTCCAAACTCGATCCGCGACCGCTTTTGAACGCCCTGGAAACCTGGCTGGGGGAACATGGCAAGGGCTACCCCGCCAAGTTCAAGGTGGCCTTCTCGGCCTGCGGGAACGATTGCGCCTACGCCGGGGGACATGATGTGGGCCTGGTGGCCACCGAGAACGAGAAGGGCGAGAAGGGTTACCAGGTGATGGGCGGCGGTCGTTTGGGCGAGGAGCCCCGCCCCGCGTTCCTGTTAAAGGCCTTCGTGTCCGAGACCGCGGCGGGGCCCTTCCTGGGTTCCATCGTGGAGGCCGCCAAGAAGCTCGCGAAGGGGAACGCGAGGGCCCGGTTGGGCTACATCCTGGAGGAGATCGGGGTTGAGGCTTTCCTGGCCGAGGCGGCCAAGTTCAAGGTGACCGATTTCCCGAAGGTTGAGGCGACGGCCCCCAAGTATTCCGATCCGTCGGAGGATGGGATCCCCATGACCACGGGGGAGGAATACCGGAAGTTCCTCGACACCAACGTCTTCACCCAGAAGGACGGCGAGCACCTGGTGGCGGTGGTGCGGGTCCCCTTCGGGTGGGTCACGGCGGCCCAATGGGAGGTCCTGGCCAAGGTGTCCCGCGACTTCTCCAACGGCGAACTGCGACTCACCCAAAGCCAGAACATCATGATCCCGATGATCCACGAGTCCAACCTCCAATGGGTGCATTACGACCTCAACCAGTTCGGCCTGGGGTTGGCCGGCGCCGGGTATATCTCGGACCTGAGCTGCTGCCCGGGCCCGAAGGCCTGCGACAACGCCCAGGACATCTCGGCGCACGAGGCCCTGGCCCAGTTCTTCGCCCTCGGCGACCTGGGTCTCGACCCGGGCGAGTTGGCGGGCGCCATCAAGGTCTCGTCCTGCCCCAACAAGTGCGGCAACCCCGAACTGGGAAGCCTGGCCCTGATCGGCGCTTCCTGGGGCGAGGGAGCCATGAAGGAAACGGGCTACAAGATCCTCATGGGGGGCGGCAAGAACCCCGCCGGCATGCGCATTGGGCGGGAAGTGGGGGCCTGCCGCGCGGTTCGGCTCGGCTCGGTGCTCCGGAGCCTGATGGAACGCTTCAAGGAAGAAAAGCACGGGGACGAGAATTTCCACCAGTTCTGCCAAAGGGTGAGCGAGGGCGACCCCAGCCCGGCCCAGATGTGGCTGCAGGTCTACACCGATGAGACCGGGATCGGCGAGCCGCATATGGAGCTGGTGGATGGGGGGGCGTAAAGCCTTGGTCGTCAGCCCTTGGCCGCTAGCCGTTAGCTTAAACTCATTCAGCTAAAGCGCGCCATCCAACAGGCTCCAAAGCCCTGCAAATAGCCCAAATCAACAACTGGCTTCTTGTAACTCCTAAACGGGTTTGCCCGTAATACAGGGCGGCTAGAGATGTATCCCCGAATAAGGGTAGAATAAAAGCCATGAAACGCATCGTCCGGAACATCCTGGCGCTCCTGCTCCTCGTGGGGGTGGTGACGGTCACCACGCCTTGCGCCTGTGACGCCCTGGCAAAAACGGGTTTGGCGCAGGCCAACCATTGTGGCATGGGGGGCGGTTGCTGCCAGAAGAAGACGGCCTCTCTCCATGGAGGGATGGGCCAGAACGCCGTGACGGCTCCCGAAGCCGCCCGGGTAGCGCCGCCTGCGGTCCAAGTCTCGATGTCCTTTCCCTCCATTTCTTCGATCAATCTGATACCGCCTCAAACCACCTCGCCGGTCCTGTATTCCGCCAGTCCACCTTCCTCCGTTTCCATCCTCCGCATTTAAACCGCCTTTTCCTCCTGGGTGATCCTTTGGGTCGCCCTTGTAAGGTCATACTTGTCTTGACCCGTCTTTGGAAAAGGAGACTTTCCCGATGCAATCCAACCGAATCCGCAAGGCCCTCCTGGGCCTCCTCCTAACGCTTCCGTTCGGCGCGTTACGCGCGGCGGACGAGGCCGATCAGGCCCCGCCCCCCGCGGGAGTCCTCAAGCTTCAGCCCCTTTTGGAGGAAGCCCTTCGGAACCGCCCGGAACTGCAGGCGGCGCGTTATGACGCCTTGGCCCAGAAGGCCATGGTCGGGCCATCGGGATCCTACGAGAACCCCAAGGTGGGGTTCAAGGGAATGGACGTCGCGCCCGGAAGCCTCCGGCCCACGGACATGTCCGCCAACGAAATCAGCCTGTCCCAAATGGTCCCTTTCCCCGGGAAGCTCACCCACCAAAAGAAGGCCGCGCGGTTCGAATACGGTTCCAAGGCGGAAACCTTCACGGTGAAGCAGCTTGAGCTGATCCGGGACGTGAAGACCGCCTATTACGAGTTGTTCCTCGCCCATAAGAAACGGGACATCCTCAACGACCAGATGGCGCTCCTCCACCAGGTCCTGGGCGTGGCCCGGAGCCGGTACGCCTTGAGCAAAATGCCCCAGGCGGAGCTCCTGGGGCTCCAGGTCCAGGAGGGGGATTTCCGGGACCAGATCCTGGTGGCCGACAAGGAAATCACGGTGAAGGCGGGCGACCTGAACTACCTGGTGGGAAGGAGCAGTTATGGGCCCCTGCCGCGCCCCGAGGATCTCCAGAAGACGCCCTTCGACATGTCGAAAATCTCCGAGGAGGAACTCAACCACCGGGCGTTCCAATCGAACCCGAGCCTGAAATCCGTCCTCTTCGACCTGGAGGCCGCCAACCAAAGGCTGGCCTACGCGAAGGAAGGGTGGCTACCGGACTTCGAGTTCATGGTTTCCCGGACGAACCGGCCCGCCCTGGTCGGCGAGGATTCCCGGACCGTCTCGGGCGGCGTGGAGGTCTCCATCCCCTTGTGGGGCGCCTGGAAGCAATCGGGCGATGTCAAGGCCGCCGAGGCCGGGAAGTCGGGGGCGGCCTCAAGCCTGGAGGAGGAGAAGAACCACCTCTCCCATGAGGTCCACGTGATGTACTCGGAATTCGTGGAATCCTCCCGGCGTCTGGAACTCTACGAGGGCGGGCTTTTGCCCCTGGTCCGCCAGGCGGAACTTTCGGGGAAGTCGGCTTACCTGACCGGCCAGATCGACTTCGCCACCTTCACCAGCCTCCTTCAGAACCGGATCCAGATGGAGTTCAACTACAACGAGGCGTTGGTCAATTACGAGACCCGGATCGCCGTTTTTGAGGCGCTCTTGGGCAAACCGCTGGGGGAGAAGCCATGAGAAACCGACCGATGATCCGGAAAATAACCGTCCTCATCCTGGCGATGGCGGCCTTGGCGGGCACGGCTTTGCTGGTGACCTCCTGCCGGAAAGGCCCGGACCCAATCACCGGGTCGACGGGCCAGCGAAAGCCACTTTACCGCTGTTCCATGCACCCGCAGGTGACCTCGGATAAACCGGGTGACTGTCCGATCTGCCACATGAAATTGCAGTTGGTGGACGATGGAGGGGTCCCCGCCACGCCGGGAACGGCGCAGGGTGACGGTATGAAAATCCTCTTTTACCGCAACCCCATGGACCCCAAGGTCACGTCCCCGGTGCCCGCCAAGGACGGGATGGGGATGGACTACGTACCCGTTTACTCGGACGAGGCGGGAGGCGTGGCCGAGGCGAACCCCATCCCGGGCCACGCCTCCTTCTCGCTTTCCCAGGACCGCCAACAGTTGATCGGGGTGACGATGGCGCGGGTGGCTTTCCAACCGTTGTCCTATGCCGTCCGCGCCAGCGGCCGGGTGGCGTTCGACCCGGACCTCTACACCGCCATTGAGGAATACCGCCAGGCGGTCTTCTCAAGGTCCCAGATGACGGACCCGGGGATGCGGGAGCAGTCCAACGACCTTATCCGGTCCTCGAGGACCAAGCTCAAGCTGATGGGGATCTCGGACGCCCAGATCGCCGACCTGGCCTCCAAGGACAGCGATCCCATGAACCTGCTGCTGCCCAGCGGCCGGGTCTGGGTCTACGCCGAGATCTTCGAGTACGAGTTGGCGGGGATCAAGCCTGGCCTCCAGGTGGAGGTCGAGGTCCCGTCCCTGCCGGGCAAGGTCTTCACGGGCCGGGTATCGAGCATCAGCCCGGTCGTGGACTCGCCCACGAGGACCGTGCGGGTCCGGGCCTCCGTGCCGGACCCGGAGGGGCTCCTGAGGCCGGACACCTACGTCAACGTGAAGATCCGGATCGACCTGGGGAAGCACCTGTCGGTGCCGGAGGACTCGGTCCTCCATTCGGGGGACGACAGCTTCGTCTTCGTGGTGAAGGACGAGGGGCGGTTCGAACCGAGGGCCATCCGGACCGGAGCCCAGACCGAGGACGACTACGAGGTCCTGTCGGGCCTCAGCGAGGGTGAGACCGTGGTGACGGCCGCCAATTTCCTGATCGACTCCGAATCGCGCCTCCGGGGGGTCCTCCGCGGGGTCGCCCCGGCTCCGCCCGTCCCGGTCCCCGGAAAGAAGGCCCGGAAATGATCGAACGACTGATCGGTTGGAGCGCCCACAATAAGCTCCTGGTGTTCGTCCTGACCGGCGTGGCGTTGGCGATCGCGGCCACGGTCGTAAAACGGATGCCGCTTGACGCCATCCCGGACCTGTCCGACACCCAGGTCATCATCTACTCGAAGTGGGACCGGTCCCCGGACATCCTGGAGGACCAGGTGACCTATCCCATCGTGACCGCCCTCTTGGGGGCCCCCAAGGTCAAGGCCATCCGGGGTTTCTCGGATTTCGGCTATTCCTACGTCTACGTCGTGTTCGAGGATGGGACCGACCTCTATTGGGCCCGCAGCCGGGTGGTGGAATACCTCAGCAAGATCCTGCCCAAACTGCCC
>Ga0265334_10001131_pt1 | contig 13036 bp, 10 predicted proteins | sample 42023metaG_FD_192442 | JGI IMG/M metagenome (GOLD analysis project Ga0265334, IMG submission 192442) | Rhizosphere microbial communities from Carex aquatilis grown in University of Washington, Seatle, WA, United States - 4-20-23 metaG | ecosystem: Host-associated > Plants > Roots > Rhizosphere... | reverse complement strand
CACAGTTAGGAAGGCTAAACCTAAAGGATTGAGTAAATGGGGGAGGCGGAGTTAGGAACCCGGATTTCCCGCTCAAGCGGTTACTGTGGCTTCATGTTTTTCTCACGTTATTGGCTTTACAAACTAAAGCCCTGTGACCCTGTCCCGCCCGTTATCCATGATATGGAGGCGGGATAGTCCCGCGGTCATTAATGTCTAAATTGGGCGCGGGACGTGTCTCTGTGGTGAGAACTTGGCTGTGTGGCGGTTCAATAAAACCCGTGTTTGACCCCGGTGGACTTGCCATCGTTGCTCTTGGGGACGGGCGGTTTAATGGAAGGGGCGCGGGGAGCCTCGAGGGCGTCCTCCAGCATTTCCTCGTGCTGGGCCTCGACCGTGACGGCCGAATGGAACTGGTGGCTGACGGTCTCGACGGCCTCCAGGATCTGGGACTCGCTCTCCACATTGGTGGATTCCACATGGGTGATGGCGTCCAGGACTTCCTGGCCCTCGGCGGGCAGGTCGTCGAACACGTAGCCGTCCAGGGCGGAAACGGGGAGGGGTTGGGAGGGATCGTAAACCGGGGTGGGGATGACCTCCTCCAAAACAGGTTCGGGGATGTGGACCTCGGGTTCAAGTTCCGCCATGACGGGGGCGGGCTTGTCCGGCGCGGCGGTTGCGGAGACGGATGGGGGCGCGGAGACTACTTGAATCGGTTTTTCCTGTGGGGGCATCACAGGGGCGGATGCGGGAGGCTCAGCGGGTTTGGGAGGCTGAACCAGGAAGGGGGCCGGCGCCACGGGGGCAGGGCCCAAACGGTCGAGATGGGGTCCTTCCGCGACGTGTTTGGCCGGGGACGTCGGAGCGGCAGGCGATTCGGTCGGCTTGGCCTGGGTCACTTCCGGGGCTTTGGAGGCAGGTTCAGCTATGGCTTGCGCGGTGGCGGGCGGCTTGGGGGCCTCGGCGGTGGGCTTTGGGGCATCGCCCGCGGCCTTGGCGGCCTTCGCGGCTTTGGCCTTGGCCAGGACTTCCCGCAGGTGCTCCTGCGGGTCCTTGAATTTCAATCCGCCGGGTTGCTCGGCGGCGGGGGCCCCGGGGGCCGGGGCGGCGGGTACTTCCTTCTTGGCGCCGTCGGTCCCGGCGGCGCTGTCCTGCTTCTTCAGGTTCAGTTGGTCTTCCAGCTCCTCGGGGGAGAGGTTCTTGATCTTCGCCAGGCGGGACTTGGCCTCGTCCACCATGGCCCCGGTCTCGTGGATGCGCACGAATTTCTCGTACTCGGCGCTGGCCTTCTCGGTGATGCCCTTGTTTTCGTAGACTTGGCCCAGGATGAAGTGGGCGTTGGCGTAGCTGGGCTCCAGTTTGATGGCCACCCGGTACTCGTTGATGGCCTGCTTATAGAGCTTCATCTTGTCGTAGATGAGGCCCATGGTGTTGTGGGCCTTGGCCGACTGGGGGTTCAGCACCAACACCTGGTTGAAGGCCTCCAGGGCCTGCTTCAGGTCGCCCTTGCGCTCGAAGGTGAAGCCGAGGGCCATGTAGGCCGTCTCGAACCGGGGATCGTGTCGGACGGCCTCCTGGAAGGCCTTGATGGCCTTGTCGAGGAGTTCCTGCTTCGAGTAGAGCATCCCGGTGTCGTAGGCCACCTTGGACTTGTTCTTGCCGCTCTTCGCCGCCTCCTCCAGCCGCTTGAGGGCCACCTCGAGGTTGCCGGCGCTGTCGCGGTCGATGCCGAGGCGGTGGTAGGAGTCCGAGTAGGACGGGTCCAACTGCATGGCCTTCTGGAAGTACTCCATGGCCTTGGCGTAGATGCCCTGCTCGTAAAAGACGTTGCCCAGGTTGTTGTAATAGGTGGCCACGTTGGCGTTGCGGCCGATGGCGTCCTGGAAGGTCTTGATGGCGTCGGGGTACCGCTCGCTCTTGGCGTAGGTCAACCCCAGGTTGTTCCAGCCCTCGGGGCTGTTGGAGTCGATTGAGAGGACCTTCTTGAAGTTCTCCAGGGCCTGTTCGTACTGGCCGCCGTCGGAGTGGATGAACCCCATGGCGGTGTAGGCTTCCTTGAAGTTCGGGTCGACTTCCAGGGCCTTCTGGAGTTCCTTGAGGGCTTTGGGCGCGTCCCCTTGGTCCGCCCACTTCTGGGCCGACTCGAGGAGATCCTTCTTCTTGTCGTCTTTACTGCCGAAAAGGCCCATGGAGGGGACAACCTCAGGGAAATCGAGAAACCTAGGGGGGTAATTCTAGCCCCCGGGCATGAGTTCCTTCAACCCTACTGAACGGAGAAAGGGCGGCTTCTTGGGCGGAAAACGGCGGTCCCCGGTGGTGGGTTGTTGCGCTTCCTGGGGCCCTAGCCCTGGAGGAGTCCGTCCAAGGAATTGACATGCCTTTCACCACCCTTTCCTATTACCGGACCGCTGGAACCCTAGAATACGTTCCGATGTCGATAGCCCCCATCCACCGGAGAAGACCTATGCAAACCCGCAAACTCGGCGACTCAGACCTGAAAATCACCCCCTTAGGTATCGGCACCTGGGCCATCGGAGGGCCCGACGGCAACTACAACTGGGGGCCCCAGGACGACGAGGACTCCATCCGGGCGCTCCACCGGGCGGTCGAGAAGGGCGTCAATTGGATCGACACGGCCCCCGCCTACGGACGGGGACATTCCGAGGAGGTGGTCGGAAAGGCCCTCAAAGGGATGCCGACCCGGCCCTACCTCTTCTCCAAAAGCTCCCTCATCTGGGGCGCGGACCGCGTCATCACCAATTGCCTCAAGGCGGACTCGGTGCGGGCTGAGTGCGAGGACAGCCTCAGGCGCCTGGGGGTGGAGGCGCTGGACCTATGGCAGATCCATTGGCCCAACCCGGACCCCGACATTGAGGAAGGGTGGGCCGAGATGGCGAAGCTGAAAAAGGCGGGCAAGGTCCGCTGGATCTGGGTTTCCAACTTCACGCCCGCCCAGATGAAGCGGGCCCAGGCGATCGCCCCCGTGACGTCGCTCCAGCCGCCCTATTCGGCCCTCCGCCGGGACATCGAGGCGGAGATCCTACCCTTCTGCGGGGACAACGGCATCGGGGTGCTGGTCTATTCGCCCATGCAGGCGGGGCTCCTCAGCGGCAAGATGAGCCGGGAACGCCTCCAAGCCATGGCGCCGGGCGATTGGCGCAAGCGCGACGACAAGTTCAAGGAACCCCAACTCACGCGCAACCTGGCGCTCCAGGACTTGATGGGGAAGATCGGGGCGAAGCACGGGCATACGGCCGGCGTGGCGGCCCTGGCCTGGACGCTCCGGCGCCCGGAGGTTACGGCGGCCATCGTGGGGGTGCGGAGCCCCGGCCAGGTGGATGAACTGGTGGCGGCGGGGGACTTCAGGCTCTCGGCGGCTGAGATCGCGGAGGTGGAAAGCTTCCTGGCCAAATAGAACATCAATCGATTGAACCACGGGGTTCACGGGGAAGGCGGAGGGAAACAAGAATCGTCAAAGTCTAAGTATTCAACAAGACTAAGCCTGGTGTTCTCCGTAGCCCCCCATGCCCTCCGTGGTTCCAAATTGCCTTAACGGGTGGGTAATCCGGGGGGGAGGGAACCCCCGCCCCCCTTGCCGAATCCGCCCGGCATCTGGGGAAGCCTCATCCCCAGGGGGCCCTTCTTCATCATCTTCTTCATCATGTCGTATTGCTTCAGCAGTTGGTTGATCTCGTTGGCCGTGGTGCCGCTTCCCTGGGCGATGCGCCGCTTGCGCGACCCGTCCAACAGGTGTGGGAACCGTCGTTCCTTCGGCGTCATGGACAGAAGGATGGCCTCCATGCGCTTGAGCTTCTTGTCGTCGGGGCCCTGGGCCGCCAACTGCTTCTTCATGGCCGGGTCGCCCGGCAATAGGTCCAAAATCTCCCCCATGGACCCCATCTTCATCAGCTGACGAAGCTGGTCCATCAGGTCGTCGAGATTGAACTCGCCGGGTTTCTTGAGTGCGCGTTCCTCGGCCTTCTCCTTCGCGAGGGTCTCGGCTTTCTCCACCAAGGTGAGGATGTCGCCCATCCCCAGTATGCGGGAGGCCATGCGGTCGGGGTGAAAGGCCTCGAGGCCGTCCACCTTCTCGCCGGTGCCCAGGAACATCACGGGGATCCCCGTGACCTGGGTGATCGACAGCAGGGCGCCGCCCCGGGCGTCGCCGTCGGTCTTGGTCAGGATGAGCCCGGTGAGGGGCAGGCGCTCATGGAAGGCCTTGGCGGCGTTGACCGCGTCCTGGCCCGTCATGGCGTCGGCCACCAGGAGGACGTTGCCCGCCTTGGTGCGCTTCTGGATCTCGGCCACCTCGTCCATCATGGCCGCGTCGATATGGAGCCGGCCCGCGGTGTCGAGGATGAGGATGTGGCAGCCGTTCGCCAGGGCTTCCCTACAGGCGCGAACGCAGAGGTCGGGGGCGGATTCGCCGGGGCCGGCCTTGAACACGGGCACCCCGATCTGGGCGCCCAGGGTGGCCAGCTGGTCGACGGCGGCGGGCCGCACCAGGTCGGCGGCCACCAGGCCGGGCTTCCGGCCGTCCTTCTGGAGGTAAAGCGCAAGCTTGGCGGCGGTGGTGGTCTTACCGGTGCCCTGGAGCCCCGCCATGAGGATGACCGTGGGCGGGGCCGGGGCGAACTTGAACTTGCCCGCGTTGCGGTCCTTCGGGGTGAGGAGCGCCACGAGTTCCTCGTGGACCACTTTCACCATCAGTTGGCCGGGGGCCAGGGACAGCGACACCTCTTGGCCCAGGGCCTTGGCCCGGACCTTCCCCAAGAAGTCCTTCACCGCGTCCAAGTGGACGTCGGCCTCCAGGAGCGCGGTGCGCACCGACTCCAGCGCCTCCTGGATGTTCTCCTCGGTCAGTTTCCCCTGGCCCCGGATGTTCTTGAAGGCCTTCTGGATCTTCTCGGTCAGTTGGTCGAACACTTGCAATCCCTTTTGATGTCGGAAAAATGAAGGCCCGTAAGAATATCAGAACGGGCCCGTCGAAAACCATTGAACCACACCTGTCAGCCTTCGGCTGGGGGCGTAAACGAGTTCACCAAGGCCACAAACTGTAACGTTTCCGGGGGCTTAAAAAGAGAAGCTTTTCTCGGTGATCTTGGTGGTTCAAACGGCGGCTTCCGGGGGCTGTTGGCGCGGTTCCGTAAGGCTTACTTCTTTCTTTTTTGGCGGGGTTTGGCGGCCGGGGGCGCCCCCACGGGTCCCGAGGCGATGAACGGCGTCCGGTCCTGCTTGAGGACGGCCTGGTAGAAGTCCTGCAACTGCTGGTATTCCTCGCCCGGCTCGATGCGCCGCTTCTTGAGGCCCGTATAGCGCTCGTCGAGGAGGGTCCCGAATTCCATCTTCGGGTTGGAAAGGAACTCGGCCACCGGGTTCGACAGGGAGGCGTCCGGGGGGAGGTCCGGCACCTTCCACCCCTTCGGCAGGCGGATGATCTGCCGCACCGTGGAATTGAAGTTCTGCGAGAGCACCACGGGGGTCCGGCGGGTCGGCTGGAGCGCCGACATGAACTCCTCGACATCCTCGAAGACGGGGGGATAGAACCTCAGGCGCCCCGGCCCCATGGGTTCGGCATAGCCCGGCACCTCGAAGACATAGGTCACCAGGAAAGGATGATCGAGGTCCCGGTAATCCCCGAACCGGTAGTCCGTCAGCTGGGCCTTGGGGAACCGCTTGGCGAGGCCTCGGGACACGATGTCGCGCCTCTGGGAATCGGTCGTGGCCCGGAAGAACTGGCGGAGCGCCACCTCGGAGGACCCGTGGGCGGTCAACTCGACGCTGCACTGGAGGTCGCCCTGGGAGCTGATCTCCAGCCGCACGTTCCGCTCCTTCCGGTGGTCCTTGGCCAATAGGTCGGGCGTGTCGGTCCATTTGAGCGGTTGGGAAACCGCGAGGGCCTCGACCCCCAAGAGCGCCAGCGGCAGGTCACCGACCGGGGCCAAGGGCTCGGCGGGATCCACCCAGAGGGTGGCCCCCCCGAAGGTGAAGTTCAAAAGTAACTCGTCGAATTGGGTCAGGGCGGGGGATTGGGTGAGGAGACCGCCCCCGGGGTTGCGCCGGGCCAGGTACAGCTGGGGGGCGAGTCCCAGGTGCTTGAGCGCGGCGGCCAGGATCAACCCGGCCTCCCTCGGGGTGACCCAACCGCTGTCGTTGGCTTCCTTTAAATCGCGCCGGGTTTGGAGCGCCAGGGGAAGTCCGGGGTCGTCATAACGCCACTTCGCCCGCAGGGCTTGGAGCAGGCGCCGAGCCTTGGCGACCTTGGAGTCGGCCCCTTCGGTGGCCGCGGGGATCATCCCATCGAAGGCGGCGTCGAGGTCGCTGTTGTCCTCCAGCGCGGCGTCACAATCCTTCTTAAAGGGGTCCAGGGCGGACTGCCAATTATGGAAGGGAGTAAAGGCCGTAACGCCCGCAAGGTCCCCCAGGGGCGGGCCGTAAGGTTCCTGGGGCAGTCCAGGTTGGAGGCCCTCGAGGACCCATCGGTCCACCACGCGGTCCTTTGACCGTAGCTCAAACATTTTCGCGGCGGACGGGACCCGCTGCCGGACCCCCACGAGGTCCAGGTCCGGGGGCCTTGACAACACCAACTCGCGCCGGAGGGCGGATTGGGGATCCTGCCAACGGAATGCGAAGGACTTTTCGGCGGCCGGGGCGTCGGTCTCGGCGGCCTTCACGGGTTTGTTCTCGACCACGTAGTTGATTTCCATGGCCTCGCCCGCTTCCAAGGATGGCGGGACGATCCGGACGAGGCCCGCGAGGGCGGCGGGTTGGTCCTTCTGGGCCGGTTCGGCCTTCAGGTCCTGGGTGTTTTCGTTGGTGTACCGGCCCTCCGGGGACAGGCGCCAGGTGTGGAGCGTGGCGGACTTCAGGATCTGGAGGTCGAGGTTGAAGGCCAAGGGCAGGGGGAAGGCGCCGGTCGGCTTGGCGCGGCAGGCCCAGATCGTCTGGACCTCGACGCGGAACCCGCCGTCCTTTTGGTAATCCACCTGGGCCTTGTCCAGCACCGTGAGGAAGGGCGGCGCGTCGGGGAACTGGAAGCGGGCCGCGGCCTCGGCCAGGAGGGCGTCCCGGTCGGCGTCCGTGGGGGCGGGGGACTGGGTCTGGGTCTTCATCGTCGCGCAGCCCAGCACGATCGAGCCCAGGAGGGCGACCATCGCCAGGACGCGGGGAAAGGGCTTGCGGATGATAGGTTTCAAGTTGCACATCCTTTGGAACATCTCAAGACCATTTTCGCCACGGAGGACACGTCCCGCGCCCATCCAAGACACTTATGACCGCGGGACAGTCCCGCTTCCATAACATGGAAGACGGACGGGACGGAGGTCACGGGGTTTTTAGCTTTGATGACTCAAAAGGGTTGAATGCCGGGGTGCTTTACTCCGTGCCCCCCGTGGACCCCGTGGTTCAAAGGGCGGGTTTTGCCGTTTTGGAAGTTGTTCGAGCCGAATCGGTTCGGTTCTCTGTGTCCCTGTGTCTCTGTGGTGGATGAGCTGTTACGCGGTTTTCATGGCGTGGATGGCGGCCTTCATGTCCGGCGCCTGGAAGATGGCCGACGCCGCGATGATCAGCGTGGCGCCCGCCTTCACCAACGGCCCGGCGTTGGCCGGGGAGACGCCCCCGTCCACCCCGATCTCCGGATGGAGGCCCTCGGACCGGCACCAGGCCGAGAAACGGGCGACCTTAGGCACGACCTCCGGGATAAACTTTTGCCCCGCGAAACCCGGGAACACCGACATGAACAGGACGTAATCCAGGTCCTTCGCGAAGGGCTTCACCGAATCCTCAGGGGTGTCGGGGTTCAGCACCATCCCCGGCTTGGCGCCGAGGGACCGGATGAGTTGGATTACGGCCCGCGGGTCCTGGACGGCCTCGGCGTGGAAGAGGATGTAGTCGCTCCCGGCGCGGGAGAAGTCGGGCGCGTATTTTTCGGGGTCCGAAATCATGAGGTGGGAGTCCACCACCGCCTGGGGCAGGCGCTTCTTCAGGCATTTCACCAGGGGAGCGCCGAACGTCAGGTTCGGCACGAAGTGGCCGTCCATGACGTCCATATGGATCATGTCGGCGCCCGCGTCGAGAGCGCGCTTCGACTCGGCGGCCAGGTCGGCCAGGTCGGCGGAGAGGATGGAAGCGGAAACCTTCACCAAGTTGAAACCCCTTTTGAACGGCAATGATGAATGAGGAATTCGTAATTCTGTATTGATTTTAAAAAACAGTCCCTTTGTCTTTGTGTCTCTGTGGTGGATGTGGGCGTTTCTACTCGATCTCGATTTCCTTGTCGAATGCGTTGTTCAGGTAAACCTGGGCCGATGCCTTGCCCGCCACGCTGAGGCCGGTCTGGACGGTGCTGCCGCCCTCTTCCATCGCATTATAGACCGTGCGGGTGCCGGACCCGTCCAACACGTCGATGCGGACGCGTTTCGGGGGGCCGACCGGGAGCTGGTAATGGAGGGTGGTCCAACGGGCCTTCTTGGCGAGGTCGGAACTCTTGGCCGAGACCGTGAGGGAGACGTTGGACAGGGGCTTCAGCCGCGCGCCCGGGCCCGGGTCCTGGTCGAGGATGAGCCCCGATTCGACGTCGTCGTGGACCTCGGTCTTGATCTTGTCGATGATCACCCCCACGGGCCGGAAAAGTTGGAGCGCCTTGACCAGGGGCTGGTTCCTCAGCTGGGGCATGAAGTAAGTGGGTTCCGAGGGGCCCGAGGCGATCAAGACGTTGATGGCGGAGGAGGTCTCCACCGCGCGGCCCGCCTCGGGCGACTGGGCCAGGACCTGGTCCTGGGGAAAGAGGGCCGTGGAAAGGGTGGACCTTCGCCCGACCCTCAGGCGGGTCTGGGTCAACAGCACCTGGGCCCGGCGGACCGATTGTCCCGTGAGGTCCGGGACCTTGACCTGGGGATTGCCCTTGCTGATCACCAGTTCCATCACGGACCCGCGCTTGAGGTAGGTGTTGGCCGAGGGTTTCTGGATCAGGACGGCCCCCTCACCCAACCGGTCGTCCCATTGGCTTCCCGAGACCCGAGCCCGGAGGCTCTTCGAGCGAAGGACGCGCTCGGCGTCCTTCTGGTCCAACCCGATGACGCTGGGCACGATGACGGGTTGGCGGAGCGAGGTGATCCAAAGGGTCAGGTACCCCGTCACGGCCGAGCAGGCCAGGAAGACGAGCCAGAATCGCAAGGCCCGTTGGAAAAGCCGTTTGTCGGCGGGTGAAAGCGCCTTGCCGGTGAATGGATCCTTCATGGTTTCACTCCGCCGGGATGGGGGACGGCGGGGCTTTCGGTCGGGCCCCCGGGCGCGCCCTCCCCGAAGCCCAACTGACCGCAGGCCGCCGCGATGTCCACGCCCTTGCGCTCCCTCAGGAAGGCCCGGACCCGCTTGGCCTTGAGCCGCCCCTGGAACTTGAAGATGGCGTCCTCGTCAGGGGAATGATACGGCAAGGTGGGCACGGGGTTGTAGCGGATCAGGTTGACCTTGCACATCAGGTCCTGGCAGAAGGCCGCCAGGGCCTCCGCGTCCTCCGGCCCGTCGTTCACCCCGGCCAGGAGGATGTACTCCAACGTCACGGGGAGGCGGCGGACGAAGGTGTAGTCCCTCAGGATCTTCCGGAGCTTCTCCAGCGGGTTGGCCTTGTTGATCGGCACCAGGGAATTCCGCTTGTCGGGGATCGCCGAGTGGAGCGACAGGGCCAGGGTGGCCGGCCAGTCGTCCTTGAGGAACCGAACCAGGGGGTCCACCAGCCCCGAGGTGGAGACCGTAATGCGCCGTCGGCCGAGGTTGAGCCCCTCGGGGTCATTCAGGACGCGCATGGCCCGAAGGGTGGCGTCGTAGTTGTCCAAGGGCTCGCCCATGCCCATGACCACCACATTATGGAAGGCGATGCCCGATTCCCGTTCCATGCCGAGGATCTGGCCCAGGATCTCCCCGGTGGTGAGGTTGCGCTGGAACTTGGGGACGCCGGTGGCGCAGAAGGAGCATTTCATCCGGCAACCGGCTTGGGTCGAGAGGCAGGCGGTGTGGCTGCCCGGCTCCCCGTCCTCGTCGAACTTCATGGGGATCAGGACGCTCTCAACGGTGCCTCCCCGGCCCTGGGCGTCGGGCGCGGCCTCCCAGCCGTACTTGACGGTGCCGTCGGCGGATTCCTGCTTGTCGACCAGGCGGAGGGGCTGGATCACGGCTTGGGCGGCTAGGGTCGCGCGGAATTCCTTCGAGAGGTCCGTCATCTCCTCGAGCGAGCCGACCCGTTGGCGGTAGAGCCAACGGAAGACCTGGGTCCCGGCGTAGGAGGGGGCGCCCAGGGCCTTCAGGAAAGGCCCGAGTTCCTGGCGGGAGAAATTGTAAAGGCTCGGGGTCTCGTTCAAGTCCGGGGTCCTCAAGGGGGGGCGCGGTCGCGGTCGGGGACGGAGGGGGAACCCCGCGTTGATCCCGGCTACTTGGGGCGGCTTCCCGCCCCGAAGGGGGTCAATTCTTAAAGAGGTGGCCGTAAAAGTAAAGGCTGAAAGGCCTATGTTTTTTGGTATATTGCCCGTCACTACCACACCCCGGAGCCTTCACCCACATGCCGAAAGTCCTGAAACTGGGCCTGCCCAAGGGCAGCCTCCAAGAATCCACCTACAAACTCTTCGCCAAGGCCGGTTACAAGGTCTCGGGCACCTCCCGGTCCTATTTCCCCGCGATCGACGACCCCGAGATGAAGGCCATGCTGATCCGATCGCAGGAAATGAGCCGGTACGTCGAGGACGGCACCTTGGACGTCGGTTTGTGCGGCCGGGATTGGGTGAAGGAGAACCATAGCGATGTCGTGGAAGTGGCCGAGCTCATCTACGCCAAGCAGGGCCTGAAGCCCGTGCGTTGGGTGTTGGCCGCCCCGAAGGGGTCCTCCATCAAGTCCGTCAAGGACCTGGAGGGCAAGAAGATCGCCACCGAGCTGGTGAACGTCTCGAACGAGTACCTGGCCAAGCACGGCGTGAAGGCCCACGTGGAGTTCTCCTGGGGCGCCACCGAGGCCAAGCCCCCCGAGCTGGCGGACGCCATCATCGAGGTGACGGAGACCGGGTCCTCCCTTCGGGCCAACAACTTGGAGATACTCGACACGATCATGGAGTCCATGACCGTGGTGATCGTGAACAAGTCCGCCTGGGCGGACCCCTGGCGCAAGAAGAAGATCCAAGACCTGGTGCTGTTGCTCAAGGGCGCCCTGGCCGCCGAGGAGAAGGTGGGCCTCAAGATGAACGTACCCCGGTCCAAGTTGGACGCCGTGCTGAAGGTGCTGCCCTCGATGAACTCGCCCACGGTGGCCGAACTGCGGGACAAGGACTGGGTGGATGTGGATACCATCGTGGACGAGCGGGTCGTCCGGGGGATGATCCCGAACCTGAAGGACGCCGGCGCCGAGGGAATCGTCGAATATCCTCTCAATAAGGTTATCCCATAGGGCCGCCTTGCGACCCTAGAAAATAGAGCAATCGAAAATCGAGAATAGACTAGGCAAAGACAGCAAAAGGTCGCTCGAATGTCCACAGCCGCGGAAATGAACAAAGAGGCGGTCGCCCTCTATAGGGCCCAGGACCTCACCGGGGCCGAGGAACTCTATCGCCACGCCTTGAAGATCGACCCCACTTATTTTCCCTCCCAGCTGAACCTCGGCATCCTCCTCTTCAAGTTGGGCCGGTTCGACGAGTCGGTCAAGGAATGCATCAAGGCCGTCACGATGGACCCCCAGCACCCCTCCGCCCACTTCCACCTGGGCAACGCCTACTACGCCATGATGTGGTGGGAAGAGGCCCTGGTGGAGTACGAGCGGGTCCTCAAGCTCGACCCGACCCACATGGACGTGCAGTTCGCCATCGGAGGCATCTACCTGAACCGCGGCCACAAGGAAAAGGCCGTCGAGTGCTGGCGGAAATACCTGGCCGCCGCGCCCGGGGGCACCCCCAAGGCCAACCTGGCCCAGGCCTACATCAACGACGCCGAGGTCAACAAGGTCAATATCGGGAAGTACATCGCGGAGTAGAGTTCCGGTCAAACTTCCGTTGTTTCCCTCACTTCTTCCCTGACACCCTTCGCCGTATAATCATCCCATGAACCCCAACCAAAACATCATGCGGGTCGTGCCTGTACTCCTCGCGGCCTTGATCCTCACCGCCATAGGTTGTGGCGGCGGCCTTCAGAACAAGAAGTTCGCCACGCACCAGGACCTGAACAAGTCCGGCTACCTGGCCGAGGGGTGGATCCCCGATTGCCTCCCCAACAACTCTAAGGAGATCCTCGAGAGCCACGACGCCCGCACGAAGTCCGGTTGGGTGACCTTCCAGACCGACCGGGACGGGATCGGGGAATTCCTGGGTTGGCTCAAGCTCGCGTCGGACCAGAAGGCGGCGTCGGACCTGTCCAAGGATCCCCGGGCGCCGTACTGGTGGCCGAAGGCGGTACGGGGCTCCCTGTGGGTCCTGCATTGCGTCGACGACAAAGCGGGCGCACCCTGGTACGCTTCCGTGGACGGGGAAAATTTCCAGGTTTACATGTGGCGGCCCAATAATCCATGAAGCGCGCCATGCGTTTCCCGTTTCGGTTGGCCTTTCAGATCCTGATATAGGTCGGAACCCTATCCCTGATGGCCCAACCGACTTGCGCCGGGAATTCCTCGGACCTGACCGTGGAGGTCCAAAATGGCTCCCGGCCTGTGAACTGATCCGGGAAATATTCAATCGCCACAAACGATCATGGACTTAAATGAAAAAGCCTAAACCCACATCCACCACCTTGTGGCGCGGCGCCGCAGGCGCCTCCGCTACAAGGTGGTGGATAGTGTTTTTCTGTTATTGCAAGGAAACGCTTCCAGGCAGTCTGAATGGGGAGGACAACAACCCCTAAACCGTCTAAAATTGCCCTCCTTGATCCCTGCTCCCGGCGACTCCAACCGATGACCACCCCCAAAATCCTGGCCCTCCAAACCCCCGCGAAGATCAACTTCGTCCTGGAGCTGTTGAAGAAGCGCGAGGACGGCTTCCACGACCTCAAGCTCATCTTCCAGGCCGTGGACCTGTGGGACCAGCTGACGTTC